>Ga0129316_1000046_pt1 | contig 95826 bp, 88 predicted proteins | sample Cm1ome_2_FD_94429 | JGI IMG/M metagenome (GOLD analysis project Ga0129316, IMG submission 94429) | Eastern black-and-white colobus group fecal microbial communities from Wisconsin, USA - Cm1022B metagenome | ecosystem: Host-associated > Mammals > Digestive system > Large intestine > Fecal...
GATAATCTGCAATTATCCGTCATTTCTCTTTTTATATTGAATCATAGAATTGGTTCATATATAAGTTTTAGATTTACAAACTCAGCTTATGAATAGCAATACTACTTATTCAATATAATACTCATTATTAATCTGCCTTAATTCCACTCTATTACCCCTTTCCATCGTTAACACATCTTTGCTAATCACTTTTCTGTCAATCTCAACGTCGTCATCATTTATCAACCTGCAATCATATTGTTTATAATTCATCATCTCCATGATTATATTGACGTAAAAAATGTTGTGTCTAACACAAAGAGAGCCTATCAACATAAAGAACACCAAAAACTTCAAAGCCTCGTCCCAATGAGTAAAATCAAACGCGATTAACGGAAGTATATTTGCAACCAAATAATCTGTAGTCATCGTTTTACATTCTTTTGCCTCTAGAACAGTTAATTTATTGGGGATATCATCTCTTATTCCTAATTCGTATTTTTGTATAATCAACGAAAGAAAGATGCCAACTAAAACAAGTACTATGCTTATGATTTCCGTGCACTTATGGTCGGTACCTTCCAACAAGCTCTTTGCATCAACAAACAGCACAATAATCCACAAAGGAATAAAAGATAGAAAGTACATACTCAAAGAAAACAACTTCGGCAAACTATTTCTCCTCACTATGACCAGTCTTTTGAACCATCGACTTCTACCGGCACTTCTTCTATTACATCCCACATTGCTTTATTGCAAAGGACTTTTACCAATTTGTCTGCATTCTTTTTATCGCTGGTATCGAACATATCATTCCTTGTTAGAGGTATCTTATAATACTTGGCTGCCCGTTCTCTGCTAATTCTCTTTGACAACAACTCTATCTTCGCTTGACTGCAGGCAATAAATCTTCTTGGATTATGTCCGGAAGTAGCTACTTCACGAAACACTTCGGGATTGGAGATAATACTCATGCCTTCTATTTCTTTTACGACTTCATTACACTTTTTCTTGTAAGCACGTTCTATATTGAAAAGAGATTCTCCGGACATATCAAGAAAATACACCGTCCTATCGAATATAACGACATTTACCACGGTCCTAAGATTCAGAACCTTTTTATTAATCTCCTCGAATCTTCCATTTGATAGAAGAAATCTATTATTAAGTGTAGTAATAGGTGAATACATTGATACCAACTTAATCTGATGATCTTCTTTATCAACTGTTATTTGCCCACATAGTATATATGCCTGCGTCTTAATCGAGAAAGGATCTGTCTCACAATCAGATTCAGCTATTCCCTCAAACAATGCATCCAAATCTATCTCTAACTCATTATTCGCTTCACTAACCCTATATATCGTTGTTCCACTACATGTACCATCGTATTCGCGCACATCAAGGTACTTTTCAATACTTCCTTTACCTTCTGCAAGCAGGTTATCAGCAACATCCTGGACTAACTTTTGCATTCTGTCTACCGAACTCAGTTCAATTCTTCTGCAATTATATACTGAACCTTTGCGTTTGGTATGCGAAAAGCTAAGCAGATGTATCTGCCACGACTTGCAATTAGGCAATTCTGTAATGATATTCTTGATCAGAGATAACGACATCAGATTCTCTCCCTATATAATTAATTATGACTTGTTATATATTTCAAACAGAAGAAAACAGTTGTTAGCAAAGCTATAATAAGGAATCGAGTAAAATACCGCTCATTGTAATCCGTTATATTTGATGATTGCTCTAATAATTCACCGATTTCCTTATAGCATATTGATTATCACGGGATAATCACATTTGTCAATGTGTCTTAACATTCTTGGCGCAAGTTGTATCGAATTGTGTCGTGAGATGTAAGCTAGGGCGTATTTAAACCCTATCTGACAAATATAGTCTCAAACTCTTTGATGGTGCCTGTCACCTTCATTGTCCATTTATCATTAGGTCAAGATTCAGTCCGTTCTGACTCTAATAAAGATTTGTAATCTCTGTTAATAATCATAAACAGGAAAAAAACAATAACTAAACCAAACAAACCAACGCCCAATAACGGGATTCCAATAACAGGCATTTCATTTAAAGAATAGGAAAGAATCTTACCTTCTTCCAGCTGAGAATTCTTCACACAACTATCAACCTGTATTTTTAACGGATCATCCATCCCCCCTAAGTATTTGTTTTCAACAGGATTAACACCATTATACATTCCTTCAACTGGGAAATAATAGATGACATCGTTAACACAAACTTGTATCACACTATACTCTTTGTCGTTATAATTAATATTACCAATCAGTTGATAATCGCTAACAGAGACAACATCAAACCGCCGTAAGGATTTATTATCCAATAGATAAATCATATCAACTGAACGTTTATTCTGAAAAGCAACCAGTATACTTCCAATCACCATTAATAATATAGAGACAAATAAAAGGATTCTTATACGAATGAGCAATTTTTTAAATAAGACTTTACTATACATAGATTCTCCTATCCCGCCACCAAAGCAACAGATGAATCAAGAGACACATTGCTTCCTATAGCAGAAACATAAGTATAATTACTCATATGAGCAGAACCTGCAACACTAGGATCAAAGTCAGGATTAATCGGCGTAACAGTTGCACGCGTAGATACTTCCATACCGCTGTGACTACTTGAATAACCATATTCATTAAAATACCATGAAGCATCACTAATCAGATCCCTTGTATTTCTTATTAGATCAACAGAATCTTTTAACATATTGAATAATGCATATTTATCTGTTCTATGGTCGTTATTAAGCATATTTCTAATAAGCTCATCAATATCATTTGCAACACCAACTAATGACTTTATAACTTGGTATGCACCCCACATTAATAACAGGGGGAACAAGAAAGGCAGGTATTCAACTAAAATAAATGTAAGGACAAAGAAGATAACTCCTTTTAACAACGAATCCAACACTTTTTCTAGTATAAAACCAACATAATCAAAAACTGACGCGTCTGAATTGTAATCAACAAAGTAATTACCAATTATATAATAGAACGTATCAAATGCTGTATCCAGAATGACATTAAGCGCAAGTGCTCCCTCTAATTCTTCCAGACTCATATGCCCACTCGGATCACAATACTTAACAGGATTGGAGTTCGCGAACAGATACTTGTGCAAACTCATAGGATCAGAGAGTCTGCCACCATACGTATCCATCGAAGTGAATGTTCCCGTTGAAGGATCCATGTATCTGGCTCTTAAGTAGTACAGACCTGTGGCATCACATTCTTCTCCTTGGAAACCGTAAGAGTTATCTGATGAACCGGTTCTTGCTACTTCGTTACCGAATGCATCAAATACGAATGTATCTGTTACTGTCCCCGACTCTTCTGTGAGCGCACGTACAGACATACCGCCATCATAGAGGTAGTATGAGGCATCTGTGCCGACTCTTCTGGAGATAAGCTCAAAACCTCTGGTGTAATAGACTGTCTCTGTGCCAGTCTCAGCCTTGAGCACCTGACTGTATCCGGTAGACAAATCTGTTGTGAAGTACGTTGTCTCGCCGTTCGATGTCTTGCTCGTTCTGTTACCCAGATAATCGTATGTATAAGACTCTGTTACCGTTCCCTGCAGATTGTTTATGTTGGCAAAGATCATGCGGTTATGGCAATCGTAAGTATAAGTTGCTACCAGCGTACCGTTCTGACTCTGACTTACAAGATTACCTGCGTTGTCCCAGGTATAAGAAATATCTCCCGCCTGTGTTATCTGGTTAAGATTGTTATACATGTAATTCGTTACCTCACCGTCTCTGTTCATTGAGATACGGTTCGAGTTCGAATCATAGGTATATGTTGTTACGGAAACATCATTGCCTGTTGTAACTGTCTCTGATGTCAGTCTTTCAAGCTCATCGTAAGTATATTCGACCGTTCTTCCGATTTCTATGCAGGAAAGTCTTTCACCATTAGCTCCGATGGTATATTCGAAGCTTGCAAGGACATTGTCATTGGCATCTGTTGATACCTGACTTACAAGCACATTTATGTTGTTATATCCGTAAGTTGTTACAACTCCGTTCGGATATGTTGTACTTGTCCTGTTTCCGACTTCATCGTAGGTATATGTGGTAGTGCCTTCGCTGTCAGTTACGGAGATCAATCTGCCCATATTGTCGTAACCATACGAGATTGTCTGGCCGTCAATGCTTATACTGCTTATCTGATTACCGGCGTTATAGGTATAAGCGATCGTTTCCCCACTTGCATTCGTAACTCCGGACAGGAACCCATCTAGGTTATAGGAATAAGTGATCGTTCCCGTAGGATCAGTAACACTTACAAGATTACCTACAGAATCGTAAATGTAGGTAGTTGTCTCTCCTGCTGTTGTAGTAGAGGATATTCTGTCCATGGAATCGTAAGAATATGTGGTCTCAGTACCGCCAAAATCTGTAGTAGAGATAACTCTGCCGTACTGATCGTAAGCGGTTGTAGCAGAATTGTCTGCCGCATTCGTAACGGATGTGACCTGACCGTTAAGGTCATAAGTATAAGTGGTCGTATATCCGTTAGCATCAGTAACCGCCGTTACATTGCCCATGGAATCGTATGTATAGGAGAAAGTGCCACCTAGAGCATCTTCTACGCTTATTAGTCTATCCATACTGTCGTACGTATATGTTGTAGTATTCCCGTACGCATCACTCTGAGACGTCATTCGACCTCTGACATCGTAAGTGTTGCTATATGTAGATCCGTTAGGATATGTTACCGATGTCTGGTTACCGTTATTGTCGTATGTAAAGTTATACGTAAAGCCTCTAGCATCAGTTACGGATGCTACATTACCTCTGTCGTTGTAAGTATATGTAGTAGTATTCCCCTGAGGATCTTGCACAGATGTATTTCTTCCAAGATAATCGTAACCGTAAGTTGTTACTCCGCCATAAACATTGGTCGAAGAGACAAGCCTGTCGCAGACATCGTAAGAAAATTCTTCTGTTGCTCCGTTAGCATAAGTCTTGGACAAAACATTTCCTACTGCATCGTAAGTAAATGTGGCTGTTCTTCCCATTCGGTCAGTTGCTGTAAGATTTCGTCCCTCAAGATCGTACGTAAAACTTTCAGATGTTCCGTCAGGATATGCGATTCCGGTCAGATTACCGTACAGATCGTAGGTATACGTTACAGTCCTGCCCTGACTGTCAGTAGAAGACGTTACATCACCTGCCTGATTATATGTATAAGAGACAGTATTCCCGTTAGCATAAGTGATCCCCGTTACTCTGTTCGCGGCATCATACGAATATGTATCTGTAAGAGTTGTACCCTGATAAGTTACTGTTCGCGAAGTCAGTCTACCTTCTGCATCGTACGAGAAATTGGTTATCTGTCCTTCAGCATTAGTAATGGATGTTACATGACCGTCCTCATCGTATGTCATGTTCATAAGAGACCCGAGAGAATCCGTTACGCTTGTAAGATTACCGGTGTTATCGTAGCCGTAATCCTGTGTATTACCTGTAGAATCCGTAGCGGACAGAAGATTACCATGTTCATCGTACACCATTGTGAGCTCTGTGACGCCCATGGCGGACATGGTCAGAAGTTCTCCGTTTGTTCCATATGAGCTGCTTATCGTCCTGCCGTTACCATCGTTAGCAGTTAACAGATTACCGTTATTGTCATAGGAATATGTGAAAGTAGTTCCGTCAGGTCGTGTTTCCGAAGTCTTGTTGTTATTCTCATCGTACGTATAAGTAGTAGTTCTGCCCAAAGCATCCGTAACGCTTAAGACATTACCGGATTCGTCATAGGTGTAGATAGTATTGTAGCCGAGCCTGTCGGTAGTTACTTCTATACGCTGATCAAGATTATGACTAAACTCGATCCTGTTTCCGTCAGCCTCAATAGTCGCTACAAGTCTTCCGTCGTCATCGTACTCGTTTCTTGCTATCGTTACGCCGTTATCAGCAGTTATTCCTGTGATATAGTGGCTGTCATCATAGGAAAATGCGGTGTTATAGCCTGCATAATCTAAGACATTTACTAGATCACCGCTCTCGTTATAGGTATAAACAACCTCATTACCGAGCCCGTCAGTAATTTCTGTGATACGTCCTTCAGCATCTCTTACAAACTCAATGGAGCTTCCGTCAGAATAGAAAATGCCGTCTTCCGTTATCTCAATCGTTCTGCCATAGGTATCCTCTATCAGATAAAGACCGAATTCCGCATTGAAATAGAACTTGATGCCGTCGTATCTTGTCAGAAGGAAGTTCTGAGGTGCAAAAGCAGAATAATCACTGGTGTATAGCGACTGATTAACTCTGTCGTAAGACAGACCTGAACAATCGTCCAGCAGCACAAGCGTATCAGATGAACCGCTTGTATTGTTGAAAGATACCGATATAGTCCCTGTAGGAGCATCTATAAAGCTCTCAGGCGACAGAACCATCTCAAAGGTCTCAGAACTGCCGTTACCCCAGTCAATATATACTTCATGGGGATGTACAGGATCCCAGTAATTCAAAGGAACCTGCAACGTAGCGCGAGTCTCATAAGCCCATTCTTCACCAAGATCACAGCTTATCGAAATATCGGGACCGCCGACAGACATATCCCAGCCATATCCGAAATCTTCGTCCTGTGTCCGTATCCTGCTGTCGTATGTTCTGTAAACTTCCACAGGAAGACCTGCTACAGGAAGTGTAAGATCAAGGAAAGATATCGTAAAATTACCAACCTTAGCCTGACCCGTAACAAGAACTATTATCTCGTCAGATACAAATCCGTTCTGTGCATAAGCAGTAACAACAACTCTATAGAAGCCGTTCATGAGAAGTGTCGGATCTATTCTTCCCAAGATACCATCTTCTACCGAACTCGTTCCTTCACTTGTATATACAGGTTCTTCTGAATCCACTGGATACAGTTCAAATGTATATGACAGAAGTTCTGAACCCGAGACCGTTCCGATTATGTCAGTAAAGAAAGTTACCTCTTCACCATCCTGGCTGTCTTCGATATCAACAAACAGTTCTTCATCGGTGTACTCACCGATATCAGGCGCAGTGTAGTCTACAATTATAACTGTCTCATACGTCTGCCCCGACTCGCTTGTTACAGAAAGCTTAACGGTATAAGATCCGCTTTCAAGTCCGTCCGTAGAGAGAACTCCAAGAGTCTCTTCGGTCTTATTACCTGTACCCGAAGCAAAAACACTCCAAGTCTCATTGTCCGAAGAAAGCACAGACAATTCATAAGAAGAATCTTCATTGCAGTCTATGCTTCCGATGAACACGATTCCGTTTTCCGCTATCTCTGCACCTGTTATATGCGCATCTATCGTGATCTCCCTAACCAATATCAGCGGGATTTCTCTTACATAATCATTTCCGTTTTCATCGGTTACCGTAAGAATAAGCGTATATTCTCCGGGCTCCATATCATCTGTTGCGATCCTGTCGATATACCCGAAGTCTTCTGTAATTTGTCCGTTGTCGTTCTCATAGACTGTATTTCCCGATTCGTCCTCAAGCAATACGGAGACACTGGTATCTGGATCAGCCTCTGTTCCGATCCTTCCTGAGATATCTATGCTGTCGCCTATCGTATACTCCCTGTTATCTAACGGGGCAAGGATCTGCAAGATTCCGTCAAAATCGTTATGCAGATCAGGTCTCGGATCAAACTCAAATCCGTATGTATAGTAATATCCATAATCAAACAAAGACGTTTGTCCGTAGAACGCAGGATACAGTTCATGGGATCCGCCGAAGATCTCTTCAAGGTCTAACGGACATACGATTATCGGCGTGTCAGGTCTTGTGACATTACCGTTTTCATCGTATGTCGCGATATATACATACAGTTTCTGCTCTGTTCCGTTATAACTGAACCATATCTCATGTACGGCTCCGTCATCACGAAGTGGCATATACTCAGCTATGGCATAATCGTGTCTCTCGTCTCCGTTGATACATACCGATACCATGGACTCGAAGGGTTCCGTACCCTCATACCAGCCGTCAGGCTGTCCTTCTATGTACTCACCGAATTCATTTCTCCAGTGTGCACTGCCCGATTGCCATGTATCGAGATGGATGCATATAGAATTAATCCTGCTTTCAGGCGAAGCGGACAGGACAAAATTCATATAGTGGCAGGGATCACTGCCGCTTATACTCGCTGTAAACCTTCCACTGAAAGAATAATCGTCAGATACTGTTCTTGACTGAGTATAGAAGAATTCCTGCGCATCAAGATTGCCCCCTGCAATCAGTATCTGATCAGAAGAGATCCTTCCCGAAGATCCTATCCAATCTTCAGCAACGAATGGGATCTGATACCCGTAATTACTGTCACCTACCGACATCACCTGGTATCTGTCCTGCTCATCTTCAGGATACTCATCAGGCTGTAATGTCGTGAACGGTGTCTGTGCTATCTCGAATCCGCTTAATATAACATCAGAATCCTTATCCGCATCTCTTGAGATAAAGCCGAAATACAGAGAACTCGTTCCAAAATACTCTTCAAGATCGATATCTACAGAGATAACCGGTTCTTCGTACTTATATATATGTCCATATTGATTTATAGTACATACATATACAGAAAGTGTCTGCCCATTGTAGTCTACCCACGCATCTGTCCTTACGCCCAGATTTCTCATCTGATGGTAGTCAGCTGCGGCAATATGCTGTTCTTCATTGCCGCCGAGGATCACACCAACATGGTAACTACTCTCATTATATGTCTCATAAAGACCTTCTTCGTCCATGAGAAAATAGTTGTTCTGAGGATCAAAGTCGAACTCTATTACAACACTGTCGTGATGCATGTTATATCCGTTGTTACCAAAGAACCCTGTTTCTTCATTATAAGGCTCGATAACAAACGATAATCCGTTCTCCATACCATTTTCCTGAGAGAAAGAGAATCTTGTATAAAACTCATAATTCTCACCGACATCTTCAGGGATAGACATATAGACCGATCCGTCTATGGAATCATCTTCACTGTTAAGGACAGAAATTTCTTCTGCACTTACATACTGCGATTCCCCTCTGAATGTCCAGTCGTCTGTATCAAACGGGTCTTCGTAACCATAATCCGCATTACCCTGAGATATTTCTACAAAACCTTCAGATACAGGTGTAGGAGTTGCGGTAGGGGTAGGAGTTACAACATTTTGATGGATATCGGGATACGGGTCGATCTCTACTCCGTGAATAACATCTGAAGCTGCATACCATCCGTTAGCACCATAAAAACACCATCCGAACTCCTCGAACCCTTCGAATTGTGCTGACAGATCAATCTCACAGGAAAGGATCGGAGTATCCGGTTTTGTTACAACTCCCGTAGTTGTATAGGGTGCAGCATATACATTAAAGATATGTGTTTGTCCGTCGTAATCGAACCACACATCATTATATCTTCCGAACTCGACAAAGCCTGCATATTCCGTGGAACACAGTGTTATTCTCTCGGTATTGTACTGAATAATGTGCATTCTGCCATTCGCAGGTTCGATATATACGCCAATGGAGTTTCTATCAAATCGATCACCTATGGGGTAGATATAGAAACCGTTTCTTCCGCCTCCGTCTCCACCATCCATTGACATGGTGAATCTGCCCGAGAAGGAATAATCTGGTGAAAATGCTCTTGAACCGCCATATGTAACAACCGATTCAGACATCCAGTGTTCTTCAAGCATGGAGATCCATGTTTCCGATATATGTGAATTGCCTGTCAGCGTCCAGTTATCAACCTCAAAAGGATTTTGGTATCTGCAAACATAGTGTTCACCTTGAGAGAATACGTTAAATCTCTCATCGTTAATCGGTATTTCTGTAGGTGTGGGAGTCGCTGTGGGTTCTTCCGTAGGCGTGGGAATCCCTGTAACCTCCCCTGTAGGCGTTGGAGTATCTGTAATAGTAGGTGTAGGAGTAGCAGTCGCAGTTGGAGTAGGGGTTTCGGTCGGTGTAGGTGTTGATGTCGGCTCTGAAGTCGGTGTGGGCGTGCTTGTCGCCGTAGGCTCCGGAGTCGGCTCTTCTGTAGGCGTTAGCGGAACAAGAACAGTTATCACATCACTGCCTAATACAAATTCTCCGTAAGGAAGATCAACATATGCCTCAAATGTATATGTCCCGGATTCTTCCGGAACAAAGGAGTAAATGATAGGTTCTTCTTCGTTATCGGGGATATTAACATCAACATCTTCGCCGTTAAGTCGGAATGATATCTCGTAAACATTATCCTCAGGGATCTCAATAAGATACGATGCGGTTTCACCTACATTCACTTCAGTCTGAAGTGCGGTTACCGTTACTACAGGAAGATCATTAACCAGCTGAAGATCAGAAGGATCAGAATATACATTCAAGATGGATCCGTTATACGAAAATCTGTCCGCAACTATCCTTCCGTTTATAGTAGTGTTATACGCATTTATTGAAACTCTTCCCTGAGGAGCATAGAGGATACCATTTACTTCTATCCTCGATCCGTTGATCGTGATATTACCCTCTTCGGAATATAAAAGTATCCTTCCAGTCGCATCTTCATCTGCAGTAAGTGAATTGACGTTATATGTGATATCTCCTCTTGCTACGATTACCGCATCACCTGTAAACGTAGTTCCGTTAATTGTTATGCTGTCCTCTGTATAGTAGAAACCATTTGCCAGGATAGTATCCTGCGTATCGAAAGCTTCAGGTGCGATAGTGGGCATCAGATCGTACTTGGCAAGTATCGACTCTGACCAGTCAGGCATTTCGATAGGTTCTACGCCCTCTTCGGCACCTGTCATGTCGGTTATCCAGCCTGCCGGCTGTACTGTACCTACAGTTCTGGCATAACCTTCCATATAGAGTTCCGAGCCCTGATACAGGAAGTCTCTGCCGGAATATACGTCACCTAAGATATCGCTCTTCCAGCCTCTGAAAGAGAAATCGTCGGTCGTACTTCCTGCGAAGATAGCATACGTAAAGATTTCCAGCTCATCTTCTTCATCCTCAACAGGAGTAGGAGTTACGGTTAATGTAGGTGTTGGAGTTTCTGTAAGATCAGGTTCTTCTGTTACCGTAGGAGATACCGTCGGAGCTTCGGTGATCTCTGGAGTCGGTTCAGGTGTGGGAGTTACTTCAGGTTCATCAGACACAAACTGTATCGTATTAACATCAACAGGTGCGATCGGATAATCTTCTTCTCCCTCCGCTACGACACCGAATGTATAGGTCTGTCCGGGTTCGATAGTTACATCACCCGATACTAAGATATTCTCATCAACTGAATAATCCGTGATATCTGATGCATTCCATATATTGGACAAAAAAACTTCTTCGCCGTAATCGATCTCTATAGTCCATGAAGTGACATCGTAATCGGACACATTTGTCAGTTCGAACTGTCCTTGTGTACTTGTGCCCCATGTGGAGTTTTGTTCGTATGTTATCGAGAAAGGATAGGCTTCGTATTCACTATGTGTGTTCGCGTCTGCTCTAAGTTCTCTCCAAGGGAGCATTCCCGTGAACAATGAAGCTATCAGTGCTACGCTGATAGTCTTAATATACCTTCTGTCTTCTTTCATAACTCACTCCATCAAATATAACTATTGAATCAAGTGGTGCCCGTAAGAATAGGATTGATGATACTGCCAATGATCTTTTTCGATTCTGACTAATTCGTATCATAATGAATCTGAGCAACCCGCATATGAGTTATCATGGGGCAAGAAATACTGTCAATGCGGTTCCAACATACTAGGCACCAGTTGTATCGTTTTATGTCGTGAGTTGTAAAATATCAGTCGCCGTCTGCTCTTCTTAACTCTCTATTTCACCCATCAATCTCACTCAAACAGGGTATAAAAAAGACCCTGCTTACCATTTGTGGTGTCACAAGGTCATATTGGGTTCTTACTATTTATCTCTATCCCGTCAGGCTACTCGTTTTTGCCCCCAAACAGGATAAAATGCTTTGCTTTTGAAAGCTCCGCTCACTCCTATTCGCCGATTCAAAAGTAAGCCTAAAGATTATGTATAGGTAAACTGATACCATTTGATTCCATTTCCGTTCGTTTATCCTGAATCCACATAATCTCCGAGCTACTGTTATCAGCGGTGTGTTATCATAAGCATCTTTGTGAACACACATCGCTATGTAATAATCATTTCCTATTTCATCATCAAATCGCTTTTGACGACTATATAGTATCCTTGTTTATTACGACATTTATTGTGTCACTTATTGCGACATGGTGTCTCATTTGATGATCTTATAATACCCGGTGCGGTTTGCACCTACATACTCAATGACACCTACTCTTCTGTAGTCTTTTCTGTTGTAAAACCTCTACCGCTGGCAAGTTCTTCAAGAGATCGCGAATCAACTTAAGCAAACTTGTCATCACATACAGAATAATACTATTCATATATTATGCTCAATTGTATATTATCTCCAACTTTAATCCTGCAGACCGCTTTAACAATTCTTAAATCCCGACCGTCCGTACTAAGTGACCGTCACTTATGATACGACGGACATATACTTCGCCGAAGGTCACGCAACCGAGAACGTAGAGTATCCCCACCTCGTCGAGTAATACGGCGAAGATGCGGTTACGACCACCTTCCTGGGCGGCGTTGACCATACCCCCTACGCTTCGTATGAGATCGTAACGGATGAATATCACATATATCAGTGGTACAGGTACGGTGAGTATGAGAGGATACTTTTCGAACTGACGGTAACAGATGAAGACGCAACACTGCAGGACGACGCCTTTGGTTGCGCATCATTTGCAGAATCCACATTTCATTTCAACTGATAAGGGGTAAGAATATGGTTTACGATAAGATACGGCATTGCGATCTCGTTTACAGCGAAGTACAGGAAGTCGGATACAACAATTGGGGCTATGCCCGTGAGCATCAACAGCGTTATATCGAACAGATTCGCACCGCGAACGACGGCAAGCCTTTCATACGCGTAAACAACCTCAAGGAATTCGGTATAGGTGCACTCGGACTTTTTATCTCTGTGGTCACAGCTCTCGCACTGTGCCTTATACTTCCCTGCGGAAAACACCTTGTATTTCATATGGGCGCAGCCTTCGTGTGCGGCTACGTAGGCTTAGTGAAGTTCACAAGCAAAAAAACATATGAAGACCGTGTCTTTTACAAGGACGAGCTTGCCGAGAAGATCGCAGGCATCATAATGATGGCAGAAGCCGTCACTATCCTTGTGATGTGGTTTAATCTTCCTTTCGCGACGGACTGGGAGTGCTCGTTCTTCATGGCGGGCATATTTCTGCTCGTAATGGGAATCTATAAAACCTCCGGACTTGTCATGTTCTTCACAGGAAGCAGCCGAATCTACACAAGAAGCGTAGAAGCCGAGTGTATCGGTTATGTGCGTAAAAGAAGCCGTGTATCAGATTCCGATGGTCATGACAGAACAGTCTGGTACAATTCGCCTGTCTTTAAGTACTATATCGACGGTCGCGAGATGATCGCATTCTACGAATCATTAAGCAAGGGTATAGATTCGAAGCTGCCCAGAGGACCCGTAACGATCCGAGTCAACAAGGATGACAACGGTTCGATAATGAATCCGTCAAAACGAGGCGTAGCAGGATCAGTAATCGGAATCCTCATCCTGCTCGCACTCGGTGCATTCCTCGTGTATTCGGTCCTTAACGGTCACGTCCACGGTTCGAGCATCTCGATGTAATTGTTCTAATACTGTCAACACATCTTCCAGTTGGCAGATATCAGCTGCTGCTCCTTCATGTGCCTGTAGATGCTGTCCTTAGAGTCAAGCTCCTTGGGACTTCCCTGCTCTGCGACCACGCCGTCCTTAAGAACGACGATGTGATCCGCATTCGCTACAGTACGCATTCTGTGCGCGATGATAAGTACTGTCTTGTCCTTGATAAGTCTCGACAGCGCCTCCTGTATAACTGACTCATTCTCGGCGTCGAGAGAAGCTGTAGCCTCATCGAGAAGTATGATCGGCGCATCCTTAAGGAACGCACGCGCGATCGATATTCTCTGACGCTCACCGCCTGACAGTTCGCTTCCGTTCTCGCCGATATAGGTGTTGTATCCGTCGGGAAGTTTACCCACGAACTCCTCGCAGTTGGCAAGCCTTGCCGCCTCCATTATCTCCTCGTCCGTCGCGCCCTCCTTACCGATCCTGATATTCTCCATGACCGTGTTGTTAAAGAGCGTGACGTTCTGGAATACGATCGAATAATTCTTAAGAAGAGTCTCAGGATCGATGCCGGATATATCCGTTCCGCCCAAGAGGATCTTACCTTCATTGACATCCCAGAATCTGGACGCGAGTCTCGTGACTGTGGTCTTACCGCCGCCGGAAGGTCCGATAAGAGCGGTAACCTCACCCTGCTTTGCCGTGAAGGAAACATCCTTCAATACATCCGTGCCGTCAGAATACTTAAAGCCTACATGATCGAAAACAATATCACATCCGTCGTTTTCCATAACTTCCGTTCCCGTCTGAAGCTCGTGCGACAGTACTTCATCAAGACGCTCACACTGCACATCCGTCGCGATGATAGCAGCGAAATTCTGCAGTGTGATCTGCATAGGATCGTACAGTCTCGACACTACCATCAGGAACATAAAAAATGTAAGCAGATCGATCTCTCCCCTTGCGAAAAGCATGCCTCCGACTACAGCCGTCGTTCCTATACCAAGCTTCAATACTACAGCCGCAGAGTTAACATATACAGCCATCTTAAGCTCTGTGAAAAGTGCCATCTTCTCGACATTTTTGATCTTCACATCAAGTTCTTCCATGTATGAGTCTTCTGCGTTATTCGCACGCAGGTCTCTGATTGACTCGAGGCACTCCTGAACGCCGTCGGTCATTGTCATCTTGACCGCATGATTCTTACGGGCAGCTCTCTTCTCAGCACCGGAGCAGGTCGTAACGATAAGGAATGCAACCGGGATTACCCAGAAGCTTGCAAGTGCCATCCTCCAGTCGAAGAAGATGAACATACTGATGCCTACGAGAGTTGTCGATATGATCGCGCCGATCATCTCAGGGATCCAGTGGCTCGATGCAGTCTCGATCATGGCACAGTCACCCATGATGTTGGTCGTAAGATCCGCAAGGTTCTTCTTATCGAAGTAGGACAAAGGGAGTTTACGAAGCCTCTCTGCGATCGTCGCTCTTCTTACGCCGCTCTCCTTATATGTCGACAGGAACGTTGAATTATACTGAATGAATTCCGTGACCGCGATGAGCAGAATTATCACAGCACTCATAACCGCATATACAGGAATGCGTTCGCTTGTCAGATTATCGTTCCGCAGATCCTCGATGAGGATATAAAGAACTGTTGCAGTCATCATAAGCGCCATGTTGGTACAGGTAACGCTTATGCACGCCTTAATCATGTCTATGGCACCCTCTCGTGAGAGTGCGAATTTATGTCTTAATTTCTCTACCATCTTATGCACCGACCTTCCATTCAACAGATCTTGTGTATTCGTCAAACATCTTCTTATAAAGACCGTCCGTGTTCATGAGATCCTTATGCGTACCGTATTCTGTAAGTCGTCCGTCATCGAGAACATAGATCTTATCCGCATTCATTACGGTACTTAATCTGTGGGCGATCATTACGACAGTCTTATCCCTCGACAATTCATCAAAAGCAGCCTGTACCTTCGTCTCGTTATCCGGATCCGCGAAAGCTGTCGCTTCATCGAGGATAAGAATAGGAGCATCCTTAAGAACTGCTCTTGCGATCGTAATTCTCTGCTGCTCACCGCCTGACAGATATGTACCCTTCTCGCCGATAACTGTATGTATGCCGTCAGGAAGCTTATCTATGATATCCATGCACTGCGCCTTGGTAAGCGCTGCGATTACTTCCTCTTCCGTCGCATCGGGCTTACTGAGTCTTACATTCTCGAAGATGGACTTCTTGATAAGTCTGCTGTCCTGGAATACGAATGAGATCTTCTTCATAAGTACATCAGGATCGATATCTTTGACATCAGCACCTCCGACGAGGATCTGTCCGTTAGCGACATCGAAGAATCTGACCATCAATTCCGCGAGCGTAGTCTTACCTGAACCTGAAGGACCGACAAGCGCGATATGCTCTCCGGGCTCGATCCTTAAAGACACACCGTTTACCGCATCGCGTGTCGCATCCTTATAGCGGTATGTGACGTCCTTGAGCTCGATGCTGTTGTCTGCAGGCACAAGGCGCTTCGCACTTACGGGAAGAGGCTCAATCTCCATGATGCTGTCGACTCTCTTCAGAGCATCGATGAGCGTCATCTCAGCTTCACCCGAGTACGCGATCTTGGTGAGCGCTACCGTAATGAGCGGCGTTACGATGATGTAGTACATGATGTTAAGAATGTCGGCTGCTGCGACTCCGTCTCTCGTTACCCCGTATGCAGCGATAACGATGAAAAGGAAGATCGAATTAACGCATGTCATGAATCCGATCATAGGAAGTCTCAACTGTAGCGTATAGTCAGTTGTCCACTTGCCATAGCCGTCGATGGACGACTTGAATCTCTTGAACGAATTGATTGTCTGACCGAATGTCTTAACGATCGGGATACCGCGGACATATTCTGTCGCTTCTGAGCTCATGACATCGAGAGCATTCTGATACTCCTTCATCTTCTCCTGCATGCCCTTGCCCATCATGGACATCATGCAGGCAAAACCGATCACAGCAGGGATCATGCAGATGAGACCGATCTTCCAGTTGAATGCGAAGATCAGAACGAGCAGACCCACGGGCGTTACTGCAGCGACGGTCTTATCGGGCAGGTTATGCGCGATATAAGTCTCGGTAGCGGCAGTGGAATCATTAACTGTCCTTCTGATCTTACCTGTGCCGTCCTCATCGAAGACTCCGAGAGGAAGTGTTATGATCCTCCTCATAAGCGAGCTTCTCATATTAGCCTGCACCCTGAATGCCGCGATATGCGTGCACAGCAGCGCAACTATATACACGAGCAAAGATGCGATCGTTATGATCACCGCCTGCCATGCGTAATGGCTGATCCTGCCTGTGTCTTCCCCGTTAACCGCGATGCTTATGATCTTCCAAAGATCATAGTAAGGCACCAGCGCCATGACGGCACTTATGCCTGCGATAGTTCTTCCGAGCGGGATCAGCACCTTATGCCCTCCCGCGTACTGTCTGATCAGTTTCATGTGATCATACTTCTCTGCTTTTGCCAATTTCTTTTCCTCCTTCTTTCTCGGTTAGCTATCGCTAACTGACAAACGATAACTAACGTAAATAAAAAAGAGCCCGAAGGCTCTTTAGTTCTCGATTCCCATTATATTCATCCACCCCGGCATGAAGAAATCCTGTAGTGTATTCAGGTATTGATCCGTCTTTTCCGCATCGTAGTCGTGCAGGATCGGCTCGAAGCACGCCGTCAGATACGCCGACAGCAGCATGTGCAGCTCCTCTTCCTCTATAACCTTCACGGGATACCCGTTCTTCTTCAGGTGCACCAGAGCCTTCACAAAAGCCTTCTGGTTCTCCTCAACATAGTCGTGAATGAAGTTCTTGTATTTTGTGCCCGCGGAACATGCAAAAAGCAGACGGAACTCATCTTTCTTAGGCAGGATAACATCTCTTACAAGATCCACGAAAGACTCGCCGAAAAGGTCGTCTCCCTTAACCTTCCTGCTGATGTGATGCTCAGTCCACTTCCTGATATCAGAAATCAGAGGCTCGACCATCGCGTCGAACATGTCTTCCTTGTCCTTGTAGTGTCTGTAAAGACCAGCGGAAGTCATGCCTGCCCTTGCCCCGATGCTTCTGATCGACGCGCCCTCGAAGCCCTTCTCAAGGAATTCGGCCTTGATCGCTTCGTTAACTTTTATATGACTGTATGTCTTATCTCTGGGCATAATAAAAGATAGCAACCTTCGTTAGTTATCATTGATAGCTAACAAAGATTACTATCTTGATTTGACAATGTCAAGCGATTTAACGCAGTTTACGATAACGCGGTCGCCGGGCTTAAACTTCCAATATTTCTTTCAACGTTCTCCACCCCAACAGAGCACATTTTACTCTGGCAGGCATATGGGAAATATCCTTAAAATATATCGCGTCATCGAGAGGCTCGAGCGACTTCTCATCGTCGATCTTACCCTCTATCATCCCCATAAAAAGATCGATCCTCGAACGTGCCTCTTCGGTGCTTAATCCGATGACGTTATCAAGCATCATGTCAACAGAGGCCTGAGAGATGGCGCAGCCGCAGCCCGTGTACGAACCGTCGGTGATCACACCGTCTTTGATCTTGAGCATAAGGTTGATATCATCTCCACAGCTCGGGTTAACTCCTCTTAAGACACAATCAGGCGAAGAAAGTTCGCACTTATGTATCGGATTAAGATTGTGGTCGTTTACTATCTCCCTGTACAGATCTTTAAGTTCCATATCAATAACCCATAATCTTTCTCACGTTGGACAGACTTCTGATAAACACTCCCGCCTCATCCAAGGTGTTATATGCATATACCGATGCTCTGACGCATGAACCTATCCCCATGTACTGCATAAGCGGCTGTGCACAGTGGTGTCCCGCTCTGACACATATATGATCCTCGTTAAGTATCGATGCGACATCGTGAGGATGACAGCCTTCAATATTAAACGAGATAATCCCGTTATGTTCGTGAGGTACCGGCGAACCATAGATCGTCAAGCCTTCGATCTCACGCATCTTCTCCATCAGAAAAGACGTAACAAGCTCTTCCTGCTTCCGAATAAAGTCAAAGCCAATTCTCGAGATATAATCACACGCAGCCGCCAGTCCCACGGCACCTCCGGCATTAACCGTACCTGCTTCGAACTTATGCGGAACTTCTGCGAAAGTAGCGCTTTCGCGTGTTACATATTCGATCATCTCTCCTCCAAGCATGTACGGAGACATCTGCTCGAGCAGATCTTGGCGACCGAACAAGGCCCCAATCCCCATAGGGGCCAGCATCTTGTGTCCCGAGAAAGCATAGAAATCACATCCCAGCTTCTGTACATCCACCGGCATATGTGCTACAGCCTGTGCTCCGTCAATTACAGAAAGTGCTCCTACGTCTTTCGCACGTCCTATGATTTTCTCCACAGGATTCATCCTGCCCCACACATTACTGACATGGGCTGCAGCCACCAGGCGTGTCTTATCCGTAATCTTGGAAACGATCTCTTCATCACTGATCAGTCCCGCCATATCAGGTTCGATGTAAACAAGTTCTGCACCCGTACGGTGTGCGAGTCTTTGCCATGGCAGTATATTGCTGTGATGTTCTGATACCGTTATGACTATATTGTCACCTGCACCGATACTGAGAAGTCCGGCCGCACATTCGGCAACAAGATTTAACGACTCCGTTGTGTTACGTGTAAAAACGATCTGTGAGGAATCGCTTACACCAATAAACGATGCAACCGTCTTGCGGGCATCCTCATAAGCATCCGTAGCTGCACACGCCAGGTCATACAGACCTCTTAGCGGGTTGGCGTTCCTGCTTCTATAGAATTCTTCAACAGTCTCAACAACACAATCAGGCCGCTGGGTCGTTGCAGAGTTATCAAAGTAGATAGGTGCATCTTCTCTCCTGAACAGTGCAAAATCCTTACGTAAATCAGAAACCGTCATGCCAAAGCCTCGTCGATAAGACCGGTTACCTCAGCACGAAGCTCATCATTTCCGATCTGCTCAAGAACACCGTTAAATCTGGATCTGATTATAAGTCTTGTTGCAGCTTCCTCATCAAAGCCTCTGCAGGCAAGATAGTACAGGATCTCTTCGGATATCTTTCCGACACTTGCGCCATGGTTACCTTCTACATCTTCTTCACCGCACAGGATGATCGGAAGCGACTGATTATCCGCATCTTCCGACAGCATCACAACATCTTCATTCTCGGCACCCTTGGCACCTTTACAGCCGCTCTTGAAATCAAGTGCACCTCTGAAGATCTTTGAAGACGCTCCGTCCAGCACTCCGTCAGCTCGCATGTCGCTTACCGTATTCGGCGCTATGTGCGTAGCTATCATATTAATATCAAGTCTCTGCGTGCCGTTAAGAAGATAATTGCCCAACGCCTTATACTCGGAATTCTTTCCATTGAGAAGAACATTAGATGCTATATAAGAAACCGCACTTCCCAAGTCGAGCCTTATAACATCCAAAGAAGCATCTTTACCGAGTTCGGCTCTGAGATCATCAATGTAGCGGGTATTCTTCGAGAGCAGCTGCAACCTGATAAGCTTCAGGTGCGCTCCTTCTTCTACAAAGTATACTGTGCTGTTTAATACTGTATCTGCACCCCCTCTTGCGACTTCAATCAGGCTTACTTCTGTCCCTGAAGAAACTCTGATAACTCTTCTTATAACGCCTGTGTCTTCAGCAAGAAGCGTCACCTCGGCATTTCCCTGCAACTCATACAGATGCTGCTCAGAAGACAATAACTGATCGATGTCGGCTCCCGAAGCACTGCTTGGGATACTGCCAGTATATGTTCCTGCCGCGACAAGTCCGCCCATAGCAGATGTCTTAACCGTATCCTGTGATAACAATGCATTATCTAACTCGACATTATCTCCGTTCATCTTAAGCTTCGCGAACGTCAGCGCCGGAGATCTGTTAATGATATAGTTTTCCGTCATAACCTCCTCCTTAAGCCTTGTGACCGCTCATCTCGATCTTGATTAGATTGTTCATCTCGACTGCATACTCCATCGGCAGTTCCTTCGAGACCGAATCAGCAAAACCGCTTACGATAAGAGCCTTGGCATCCTCTTCCGACATACCTCTGCTCATAAGATAAAAGACTGCTTCATCACTTATTCTTCCTATCTTCGCTTCATGTCCGACATCAGCATCATATGCCTTGATATCCATCGCAGGCACAGTATCGGCTCTCGAGATTGAGTCAAGCATCAACGAGTCGCAAGATACAGAACACTTCGAATCAGTCGCGGACTTCTCAATAACAACAGAGCTTCTGAACATACCGATACCGCCGCTCTTTGAGATTGACTTCGCAGTAATTACAGATGATGTGTTCTTACCGATATGAACGACCTTACAGCCTGTATCAAGATTCTGACCTTCTCCCGAGAATGTGATTCCTGTATAGGTCATCTTGGAACCGTCGCCCTTAAGGATCGTCATCGGGTAAAGATATGAGATGTGCGAACCGAACGAGCCGGATACCCACTCCATCTTGCCGCCTTCTTCGATCAGAGCTCTCTTGGTATTAAGGTTGAACATATTCTTTGACCAGTTCTCTATCGTCGAATAACGAAGCTTTGCATTCTTCTTAACAAAGAGTTCTACGCAGCCCGCATGAAGATTCGCGACATTGTATTTCGGTGCAGAGCAGCCTTCAATGAAGTGAACGTCAGCACCTTCGTCTACGATAATCATTGTGTGCTCGAACTGACCTGCACCCGCTGCATTAAGTCTGAAATACGACTGCAGCGGAATATCAACCTTAACGCCCTTAGGAACATATACGAATGATCCACCCGACCACACAGCACCATGGAGAGCTGCATACTTATGATCCGTCGGTCTTATGAGCTTCATGAAGTGCTCTTTTACGACATCCTCGTACCCGGTCTTAATGGCAGTCTCAACATCAGTATAGACAACGCCTTTCTTGGCAACCTCTTCTTTAAGGTTGTGATAGACGATCTCTGAATCATACTGCGCACCTACACCTGCGAGTGACAGTCTCTCTGCCTGCGGGATTCCGAGCTTCTCGAAAGTCTCCTTGATATCCGAGGGTACGTCTTCCCAGTTATTCTTCATATCAGACTTATGCCTTACATATGAAGCGATCTTATTCATATCGAGTTCTTCGATCGAAGGACCCCAACACGGCATATCCATGTCGTTATAAAGTTCAAGACATTTAAGTCTGAATTCTCTCATCCACTCAGGATCATCTTTCTCATCAGAGATCCTTCTTATAATCTCTTCGGTAAAGCCGTCCTCTTCACGCATGTACTCATCAGAGGTCTCCGCATACCTGAAATCATATCTCGAGTGATCAACATCCGGAATTTTCTTATTTTCAGCCATCTGTATACTTCTCGAATCCGTCTCTGTTAATCTTCTCAGTCAGTTCAGCACCGCCTGATTCGACTATCTTTCCCTTAACAAGAACATGCGTCTTATCAACATCGAGCGACTCAAGTATCGCTGCGTTATGTGTGATGATGATGAGTGTTCCGCCGTACTTTTCCTTATAGACTTTGATACCTTCTGACACAGTCCTTACCGCATCCACGTCAAGACCCGAGTCAGTCTCATCGAGTATCGCCAGTTTCGGCTTCAGAACAAGAAGCTGTAAGATCTCTGCCTTCTTTTTCTCGCCGCCCGAGAAGCCTACATTTACATCCCTGTCAGCATAGGAAGGATCCATGCCGATAAGTGCCATCGCCTCTTCGAGTTCTTTGTTAAACTCCGTAAACTTCATTCGCTTGCCCGTAAGCTGCTGCAGAGAGCTTTTAAGGAAGCTCCTCATCGATATTCCGGGAACTTCAATCGGATTTTGGAAGGAAAGGTATATTCCCTTCTGCGCTCTTTTATCCGCAGAAAGCTCCGTTATATCTTCCCCTTCGAAAACTATCTTTCCCTCTTCAATCTCATATACCGGGCTGCCCATAATACTGAAGCCGAGTGTTGATTTACCGGCTCCGTTTGGGCCCATGATCACATGAGTCTGACCTTGGTCGACACTTAAGTCGACACTTCTTAGTATCGGCGTCTTTTCTTCGCCGACGGACGTGCTGAGACCTTTGATCTCAAGAATAGTGTGTGTATTCATAAATTACCCCTTTTCAAGTTAGCCTCTGCTAACCTATACAATAATACACACTTCCCTACCGTTGCAATAGGTTTTACTTCATCCGATCAAAGTGCATATCCACGAGAGCAGCGCGCACGCAGGGAAGAAACAGATTACATGAGTAATGTGATCCTTCTTGTTATATCCGAACAGACTTCTGTTGTAGACAGCGCCGACCTGAGGATAGTAATGCGTAAAGAATCCGAATCCCTGATTACAAAGAAGCACCCAGTCGAAGAAGATGACATCGAAGGCCTTCAGCGCCAGCAGCATGATCATGAATCTTACGAAGAATTGCCAGAAAGTAAATCCGCTGCTGATGCCGTTCCATGCGCCTATCACCACAGCGCCTCCCATAAGTGCGAACGCCACGGTCACCATCGCATAGCCCACTGCATACTGCCCCTTGAATCGCTCAGGCATTCTGTCCGGAACGACCGCCAGCGCTTCTTTCGGCGCAGATGACATAAACTTCTTATCCTGAATAAATCCGACGCCGCCCCACAGCAGCAGGAACAATCCCGCCATCATCATGAGTGAAAGTAAAACTGTAACTAACATATCTATAACCTCCTATCCGAAGAAGATTATAGCACCATTGGTTAGCCTGTGCTAACTGTTATTCTATCTTCCTGCTGACCAGAAAGCCTCTCTCGTCCTTTTCGATGCGATACTCCTTCGCAAGAGGGTTCCTGTTGCCAACTACACAGTAGTCACAAATGTCGCTGTTACCGCAGGTGCCGCAGCGAATGAGTGTTCCGTGAATCTGTTCTATCCCGAAGAAATCCGAGTTACACATCAATGGCAGCACATGAAGCAGATCGTGCGCCTTCGCGAACTCCGCATTAGGGCACTGCGTGAAATGATATCGCGCGATATGGTTTACCTCGTCATACGGTTCATCTACATTTATGAACCCCGCCGGATACTTTACGATGTCGCGTCTGTCGCCGTCGCCCGACTTCTTGAAGATCTTATTTATCAGCCGCATATCACGAGGACGGTTAAGATTAAATATCTTGCCAAGCGTTACAAAGGGGCCCATGAACAAATTCGAAACAAAGTACTGTAACTCAGCTACCGGCGGCTGATCCGGAAGGAACGGATACAAGGCAAAGATCAACAATCCGCCGTAGATAGCCATGGCATGTCCGTTCTTCTTACCGCCGTAATCCGGAAGATCCTTAAGATATTCGTTATACTGCGCTTCTGTGTTTTGCCAAATCGTTGCAGCCTGCTCCTTGCCATACCTTTCGCGGAGCCACTTCTTGACGGGCTTTCTGTAGGACAGTTTATTGATTGGAATGTGATTATCGACCATAGTCCGACCTTCCTTAAACCAGCATTATCAAACCCAAAAACATAAGTGCATTAGCAATGTTACCTTTGGCAGGAATCTTGGTAGGAATCATAACAAGAAACAGCGGGAGAGTATTGAAGATGCACGCCCATCGGGGAAGATCGGTCTTACCGGCAACAACAAAGACGAAAAGAATCACAGCAAAGATCAGTAATCCGATATAAGCAACTGCGACAAATGCTGTCTTCTTGAAAAACTCAAGCACTGTCATTCTCGCGTCTTCCGTCATACCGAGTTTTATATAGAACCATTCGACAGCACCGCACAATACATGATGAGCAGATATAAGCACGATAAAGAACATCGAAGAAACCAACATGACGCATCCCCACATTTCGGACACGTCACCTATCTTCCGACTTACCGCAATATAACCGAAGCCACTCAAAAAGAGCGCTACCACGCCTATCATCATAGCCAGTTCGATTTGTTTCGAAGACATAGTAGAGAATACTTTTCTCATACTCTCGTTTTCTTTTGCATCCGAGAACTCGAATCTGCCGCTTCTCGAATAAGCCAACATACAGTCGGTAATTCCACAAATTATGTGTCCCAGGCAAGCAATCAACAATACTACTTTAATCATTCATATTCACCATATTAGTTTTATTGTCCTTTTGGAAACCACGGGAGGCATCTGTCCTCTCCCTTAACAAACAGAAGCCTTACGAACCACACGAGCATTCCGCCGTTCATGCAGAATGTGTAAAGTCCTTTCGAGAATGGGCTTGCGGGAAGCAGAAGTGCGACCGCACCGATAACAACGATCCATGTAAGCGGAGTAAAGAAAGCCTCGCGTCGCTTAAGAATCGTTCTGCCTCTTGCTGTCACAATAACGAGATCTATAAGTGCAACTGCCGCAATGAAATAAGCCAAATACAGACACGGCGCGAAAACCTTATTCATACCGGCAGAAAGCAATGCAGCCTGCTCGCTCCCGTAAGCTCTGCACGCGTATGAATAACCCCACACATTCGCGGCAACAACAAAGTGAATTATGAGCCAGCCAAACGTCATAAAAGTGAACACTCTCTGAGCCCCCGCTCTGTCCCGGTCATCCTTCATGATGTCCGCTATATGGACAAATCCCTGCTGAAAAAATAGAACGCCTATAACTGCCGCAGCAAGTGTAACCGTAATTTTCCAGTCGGCATACTCCGCACCGTGACCTGCACTTATAAAGTAGAACGTATCGCCATCAATCTTCCCGGGATCGACATACCCCAGAAGCCAATCCCCTAGGCCGAACAGCAGACATCCTATGATACCCTGAACGGCATACTTCCTATCCATACTTTCACCACCCGCTTTCATGATCTCCCCGCATATGATACCATCAAAGTTAGTTATTGCTAACCCTGTATTAGAAAGTGTTCATAACAATGGATTGGTCAAGGATAATCTTAGACGGACTCGCGATGAGCCTGTTCTTCAACTTCTCTGTAGGTATGTTCTCATTCATACTTCCGCAAGCTTACAGCACGATGTTTCCTAAGGAAATCAAGGAAGCGGCAGCTCCTTATGTAGTGAAGAAAGACGTACATAAGATGTATGTGATACTTCTCGCGATCTACCTGTTCGTATTCATTTACTTCGGAGTAAGCACATACTGTTCCGGCGTTACCGGATTCAAGAATCTGTTCTGGACAGGCTACATCGAGATGCTCTTCGTTAACTTCGGTGACCTGCTGATCCTCGACTGCCTGCTCCGCGCAGTATGCAAGAATAAAAAAGACATCGTCAAAGGAGCCGAGAACTGCAAAGCTTGGGAACTTAAAGGCTGGATGAAGTCCGCACTTCCCGAGCATCTGATCGTCTGGGAGCTCACCTTCTGCCCCGTCGCCGGTCTCATCGTCGCCGGGATCGTCAAGTTGTTGAAGTAAACCCTGTTATGCAGTCTCTTTCCACTCGGTGTCAGGCTTGATCTTTTTTGTTGCGCAGTGATTAAGATACATATTGATCAAAGTCTGATACGGGATCATAGTCTCTTCGGAAAGATCTTTAAAATACTCGATCACTATCGTGTCCAGATTTATCGTCACACGGCTCTTCTTCAGCTTCTTCGCATAAGGATTCTTTATACCGGCAGAAAAATCATACTCATCTCTCATTTGATTCACCCCTCGTCCCATTCGAATGTCATATGCATATTATATATGCATGTTATACATACTTCAATCATGCATATTGGTTCGACGTCTCTAAACTATGCACCAAATAAGACCACTTTGGTAATTCTGTGGAGACTTTAAGCCTTTAGTCTCTAGAAATTAACCAAAGTGGACCCAAATCGTACAGTTAATGGAGACGTCTGAGCCGCCATCAACAGATCACGACGCTTTAACCAGCTCCACCAGCTGCTTCCAGCCTTCTTTGGCTTCCTTAACTATCGGGATCACCGGGTAGCAGTGGTACATGCCCTCGCCGACTATCATCTCGTACTCTACTCCATACTTCTTCATCGCATTCTCGAACGACGGCGCGCAGCCATACAAGGTCTCGTCCGATCCGTACATGAATGTCACGCGCGGGCAATTCGTAAAGTCGGCACTTTGCAACCACATCATATAGTGAGGAACCGAATCATCTCCGTGCCTCATGATCTCAACGGCCGTTTTCATGTAACTTGCAGGTATCGCGACATCCTTTTTCTCCAGTTCAAGCAGACGCTGCCACTCCTCGTCATTCTCGACGCACGTTCCCGGAGACAGCGCAAAGATGTGTCCGGGCATAGGAGTATCACCATGACCGTCATTAATGTACGGCACCATACCCAGCGCGAGATTCCCGCCTGAAGAAGAACCGATAACCGATATATAAGAAGCATCGTAATCAGAAAGCATCACCTTATATGTCTCGTGTATCATCTCGTATGCCTTCGTCAGCGGATAATCCGTGCACAGAGGATAATACGGCACAAAGACATCGACACCCGCTTCCTTCGCAAGCTTTAACGCCTGCTTAACCTCGAAAGGACTCGGTGCGCTCACCATGCCGCCTCCGATGATAAACAGATTCGCGCGCTGCACACGAGCCTTGTGCACAATCTTAACGACAGTAAAACCCATTACGGAAATCTGAGTTACATCAAAGTCAGGATCCTTAAGCACGGGGATCTTGTTCTTGGCATTCGCTTGTCTTTTCTTCGCGATAAGATCCTCGGCGCTCGCGTCTTCCCACATACGCTTCAGACCGATGAGCTTAACAACTTTCTTCAGAAACTCGTACTTGAGACTCATATTACAGGCACTTTCTTGCAAGGCTGCCCATCGGGTCCCACGGCTTCAGCACGATCGGATCCTGCGCGAAAGCTTCACGCTGCGCATCAGAGAAATACTTCCTGTTAAGCAGGATCTGGAAAGCGTACTCACCAAACCACTTATCGTCCATAACATAGAAACCCTTCTCGCCGTAGTCTTCACCCCAGCTGTTCTCGACTTTCCATCTTAAAGGCTTACCTGTATCATCAAGATCAACGCCTGTGATTACCATCGCATGAGTCATCATGCTGTCGCCGTAATCGAGACGCTCTTCTTTGGACATACCGAATTCAGTATTAAACAACTCAGCGACATTAAGAACATCTGATGTAAGATATCCGCCTTTGCGGTCAGAGAACTGACCGACATCGCTTCCGAACCAGACAGTCTTGCCGTCCTTAAGCTGCTTGACAGTAAGGTCGCGCAGATCATCCATAGGAAGATTAAGATACTTAACAGGATATGCACCGTCCACAACGTTACCGAGGTACTGCACCGTATACGTCTTGCCATAAGGCTTATCCTTGGTAGGAGCATTAATTACTGTTACATACTCATCCAGATCCCAGCCGACATAATCCCTGAAGAAATCCTGCGGCGTAATATCAGCAACACGGATGAACTTCTTATCCTTGTCTCGGGTCTCCCATGTGAATCTTACGGGCGGCTTGCCAAGAGCTATCACGAGCATACGATAGATCGTCTGCATCATGTCTTTCTTGTCTTCTCTTAACTCTTCGACCGTCACGCCGGCTGCATGCTTCTTACGGAATACAGATACGAATTCACGAAGTTTCTTCGTCAGATAAGTATCGAGTTCTTTTGTGTTGCTCGATACATTAGTCTCCGGCATAACTTCCTTGGGAACGACACCGTACTTATACACAAGACTTCTGAACATATCCCACTGTCCGCCGTCGCCCATAGGGTCGGACAAAAGGAACGCAACTTCACGGCTGTCGAGCGGTGCACCGATCAGTTCGAGCATATTCTCAAGGAAGTGATTCGCCTTCTCAAGTTTGTCGTAGAACAGCGGATAATTCTGGCTTAACTCCATGTTCTCGAGATTAAGCTTCTTCATGATCTCGAGCCTCATGACGTTGTAGGACGCGAACATCCAGCATCTTCCCGACTGCTTCTGATCACACGCCTTACCGGCTTCGACTTCGACCGAGAAACCGAACTGGTTACGAGCCTTCGCTTCCGGATTCTTCGCCGAAGCATTGATGCCGTTGGATGTGACCGCATTCATCGCGAGGATATTGGCGCGGTCCTTGTCGAACGCCTCCTCGAATTCCTTCAGATCTGCAAATACTATATCTCTATTCATTTTGAACAACTCCTTTTCGTCAGGTTAGCACCCACTAACCTTCAGGATTATATCACAGCCGTTACTCCCTGTTCTTCAGAACCTCTGCGGGATCCATCTTCCTGATGCGCGCCACGAGGACTGTATTGATAAGAAGATACAGCACAATGATGGCCGCGAAGATCGCCACATAGAGTGCGGGCGAGTATGTAGGTCTGATACCGACTGAGACATTGGCGATAAGATACCTCGGATAGATGTAATCCATAACCGCCTTATCGATCGGGATCGCGAGCAGCGCACCTACCGCGACGATATACAGGTTGCCGTCAAGGTACATCTGCCTTACCTCGCGGTTTCTGAATCCGAATATCTTTACAAGAGAGATGTTGAACGACGATCTGTCGAGCATCATCTTCATCATGAGATACAGAACTACTACGAACATGACCGCCGACGCGACCGACATGATGATAATCATAGACATCATCTGATCGACATAGATTCCGCCCGCCTTAACGAGGTCGCTTCGGGACAGCGTGGAATACAGTCTTCCGCTCTCGATATCAAGCGCGTGATCAGAGAATACTACGTTATAGTAATCATCGTCTTCGCCGAACATATCACGGCAATCATCGATATCCATAAAGACCATATTAGACACCGAGTAATTAACTATACTTGCGATACGGAAAGCATAGAGTCTCTCGCCGTTCTTGTCGCTCAAGTTAAACTCATCACCGACTTCAAGGTTGTACTTTACCGCGAACGAAGAACTTACAGCGACATTGGTGCTGTCGAGTGTGACATCCCCGATATCGAAGAACGGATTATCTTCCGTAATGCCAACCACAGCCACATCATAGGTATAACCATAGATGGACTTCTTAAGATCCTCCATCACGGCCTCATATCCTCCCTCGGGGACTTCCTCGTCCGGGTACTTATATGTGTACATATACTCGTACTTAGTCTCGTCCGCATAATTCGACTTAACCTTCAGACAGTACACGCAAGTATTAAGCGCGATGAATGCGATCAGCAGCGTCAGGAACAAGCCGAGTACTACAGTAAGAGTGCTTCTTCCTTCTCTTACCATCTGGCGCACTCTGAACATGTCGATAAAGCGCAGTCCGCGGATATTGAACTTCTTGCCCTGCGCCGCCTTCTTTTCGCTTCGAAGGAGTGACAGCGGTGTTGCCTTGAGACGCTTTCTTATGACGAGCACGTTGATTATGAACGCAGTCACGGGTGGGATCAGCAGACCGTAGGCGATGATAAAGGGTGACACCTTGATCTCCATCACCGGCATCGAAAAGTAATTCAGCGTGTCCTGCAGCTGCGACGGTATACCCCAAGGCGTATAGAACGCCACTAACGAACCGACGATACCCGCAAGGAAGCACACGAGAACCGGCACCGCGACATAACTTAATGTAAGTGTTCTTCTCTTCACACCCATCGAGTACAGCGCGCCGATAACGGGGCTTTCCTTGTCGATCGTGTGCACAATGAAGACCGAGATTACATATGCGAACAGCATGATCAGAAGCACGCCGAAGATAATGCTCGCGGAAAGGTTTATCTGAACATCATCAGCTGCTGCATCAACACGCGGATTCTCGGCCGCTGTAATGAATGAGATCAGGTTATCTGTATCGACATTGAAGAAATCGTCGATCATGTCATTGGCATCGTCTGAGAATTCATTGACACCGTCGTAAAGCTCATTGACCCCGTCGTAGAGTTCAGAAGTGCCGTCAGACAATTCTTCAGCACCGTCTCTTAACTCGACGGATCCGTCATAGAGCTCATCGACTCCGTCTTCCAGTTCACTGGCAGCATCAGATAATTCCTGAGTGCCGTCATACAGAGCCTCGGCACCTGATTCCAGTGCATCGCCGCCGGCACTTATCGCACCGAAGCCTGCAGTCAGAGCCTGCTGGTCAACAGGAATACCCGCAAGCGCCGCACCCTGAGCAAGTTCCTGCGCACTTCCGGCAGCCTGATCGACTGCATCGGTATATTCCTGCACACCTGTATATAATTCGGAAGCGCCGTCACTAAGATCATATATACCGTCAGCGAACTCGGGAACATTATCATGCAATTCCGTTATACCGTCGTGCAATTCATTGGCACCGTCATATAATTCCGAAGCGCCTTCGTTAAGATCCGAGGCTCCGTCGCGAAGTTCAGAAACTCCGTCAACCAACTCATCTATCCCTTCAGTCAACTCATCTCTCTGACTGGTCATCCTCTCCCAGTATTCGGTAAAGAATTCGTCCTGAATGTCCTGCGGGTCGATCTCATATTCTTCGAGCAATTCTCTTAATTCATCATCTGTCATCGCATCATTCAGAAGATACGCATAGCAGTACTCTTCGGTAGATAAGTAGTTACCTGCTTCAAGCATTTGTCCGTACTTTGATTCCGTTACGAACAGCACACCGAATGATGCACTGTCGACTACCGCATCAGAGAAGTTTCTTAATACTGTATTGTAGTCCGGAGTGGCACCGATACCGCTTACTGTCAGGTTCTCACCACCGACTGTGATCACATCTCCCACATTGATGTTGTTAACTTCTGCAAATCTTCTCTCGAGCAGCGCCTCATTATCATTGTCCGGAAGACTGCCGTCTATGATAGACATCTGATTAAGATTGTCTCTGACCTTATAAACTCTTAAGACCTTATCTGCATTCATCTCGCAGTCGATATAGAACATCGGATCGATCGTTACACCCATGCTCTCGATCTCGTTTATCTCATCATCAGTCAAAGGGATAAAGACCGTAAACTCACCGTCTTCACGCTTACATTCTTCATCCTTTATCTTCGTATAATCAATAACCGTGAGTGCCGACCCCATAAGACTTAAGACAATGAACATCGAGAACCCGATAAGCAAAGAAAGCGCCAGATATCTCGATGCGCCTGCCTTGAGGTCACGCACCGCTCTTCTTAAGAAAACCTTCCCCATATCAAAGATCCTCCAGGTCCTTAGCCGGTACTTTCACTTCGTTGAAGTAATCCTTGTGGACAAGACCGTCCTTAAGATAGATAACGTGGTCTACCATATTTTTGATAGAGTTGTTGTGCGTAACTATGAGCATCGTCGTTCCGTACTGCTTATTGATTCTCTCGAGAAGCATCAGGATATCTCTTGAAGTATTTGAGTCAAGCGCACCCGTCGGCTCATCGCACAGCAGGACCTTCGGATTCTTGATAAGCGCCCTGGCGATCGCGCATCTTTGCTGCTGGCCGCCGGACAACTGTGACGGGAACTTATCCTTGTGCTCGGACAAGCCCAATACGTCCAACAATTCATCCATATCAAGCGGAGACTTCGTCAGATACTCGCACACCTGTATATTCTCTTTTACAGTAAGATTCGGAACGAGATTATAGAACTGGAAGATAAATCCGAGATTGTTTCTTCTGTAGTCAGAAAGCTTCTCGCCCTTAAGTCCTTCTATGCTCGTACCCGCGACTGTCACATTGCCCGAGTCGATAGTATCAAGTCCGCCGATGCAGTTAAGAAGTGTCGACTTTCCTGAGCCTGACGTACCCTGAATAACGCACATCTCGCCGTTGTTGATCCCGATATCCACGCCCTTTAAGACCTGCACATACGAGCCGCCCTCACCGTAACTTTTCTTCAATCCTTTTGTCTCAATATACATAACGACCTCCGTCTTTTTATTAACAACTTCACTCGCCTCGCTCAACATAACACCGTTATGTTGAAGGCAAAAAAATATAATCGGTCACATACCCATAACCGCGAACCAGCCTCCGCGCATGTGCTTAATGATATACGGCAACTCCTTAAGTGCCTCGTCGATATCCTTGGAATGCGTAAGAAGATAGATGAACGATTCGACCTGCATGTGCGTAAGATAATGCAGCGTATAGTCGTCAACCTTCTTGCAGCCCCTTGCCTCCGCGATCTTGTCCGTCGTGACTCTGTAGCTTCCTTCAAGCCTCTCGATAAATGAATCCTTCGCGAACTCGAGCGACGAGCCGGAAGACTTGGTAAGCAGCAGAACGCATTCGTCTTTGTACTTGAACATGATCTCGACTATCTTCTTGGAAACTTCTGTATCAGGACCTTCGCTGGACTCTTCATCATAACCTTCGCTGTACTCCTGCTCCTCGAACTCGAGGTGGGCACCGAGTGCCTCACGGATCGCGAGCAGCGGCGCCTTTACAACCTCAGCGAAAAGCTCATCTTTGTCCTTAAAGAAGAAATACAGCGCACCGGTAGTGACACCCGCATCCTTGCAGATGGCTCTCAAAGAAGCGTTCATGTAACCCTTGTCAATGAACTCTTTCCTTGCCGCTTTAAGAAGCTTATTACGTGTCTCTCCGTCTGTAGCCGTCATAAAGTACCTTTTCGGGATGAATTTACATAACAGTGTTATGTTCCCGAAGAATATACTTTATGAGGCACAGGTTGTCAAGTCTTCAGGCGATCCATTCGATTATCTCCTTTTCCGACTGTTCAAAATAAGCGATATTCTCCTTCCGGTACTTGCCGAAAGTTTTGTACATGAACCCGATAAGAGGGATCATGCGGTACAGTTTCTTCTCACGCTCGCGGTTCGGCATAAGCCCGTTAAGATGGCTGCCGTGCGGATAAACAATGACCTTCACATCCTTGTCGTATCCTGCCGCTTTAAGATCACGCTCGATCGTTCTCACCGAATACTCTGAAGGCCACGCTTCATCCTCGTCACCTGCGATAAGAAGCACCCTCGCGCCCGACTTCTCAACAGACAATTTCGCCTTCGAGACTGCGATCTCATACCGGTACGCGTCGTGATACGCGATCCACATTCCGAGCACCTTACACTTCGCATCGGGATGCGTGTAATACTTCGTCGCCTTCACCTTCCCGAAATCCGCCTTCACGAAAGGCACATCCTCCCCCTGCCATGTCGCGACACTTCGTCCCGTCATGGTCTTCTTATCCTGAAGCGTCCCCTCGAAAGGAACATGCGTCGGACTTACCATGATCAGATTCTCAAAGCCTCCGATATACTGCGCCGCGAGCACCGCGAAGATCGAACCCATCGACTGTCCGTAAACACTTATGCGGTCTATCTTCTTCACATAACGAAGATAACCGGCAGCGGGGATAAACATATCAACAGGTATCTGATCGGGAGAATCCGGAAGACCCGGCGCACCGAACAAAGAGACCGAGAGTCCCGTGATACCGTAATCTGCGAATCTTTCCGCGAACTTGATACCGGGCAGGATGCTCTGCTCGCCGCCCATGATAATGATCACCGCTCTGGCCGATCCTCCGTCAGGTTCCGCGAGGTGACCGACGAAGCCGTGTTCCTTCATGTTGAAGTCTTCATGCTTCATTAAGCCAAGCCCTCATCGCGTCCCACACAGGCATGAATGATCTTCCGTGTTCTGCACGATACGCCTCGAACTTCGAGTCGAGATACTTCATCTCGGCCACGGCATTCTTGCAGTGATCCGCTACCATGAGGTCGCCTAAGACAGTGCGGGACATCAGGCGGTACAGAAGGTACATGGAGTAAGTTTTTGCGCCGCCGTCGTAGTACGCTTCCTCACCCTCCGGCATAACGGGGATGCCCTGCAGCCTTAAGTAATCGAAACACTCTTTTGTCGCGCTCATGATCTTTTTGATGTCTGACCTTGTAGCGCGCTTCAGGTCGCAGCCGACATGGTAACAAACATAGCAGTACGGCATTACTTCGGCGAAATGGTACATGTAGTATCCGTACATGCTGCTGACGGGAGTTACCTTGTATCCTTTGGTATTTAAAGCTGCCTTTATCAGCAAAACATCCTCCTGTGACGCAGGCTCGTGAAGACCGCCGACGGTAAGATCCGTCGCAGGCAGCCTTCCTACTATAGCAACGCCGTTCTCACGGTGTCCTGCGGAGCCCTGAAAACCGTACACATGGCGTCTGTTCTTGAGTATCTCTTCGCACTTATCCGTCTCCATATTGTTGCCGACAAGTACGATCAGATCCGCATCGACAGCCGACAGCACAGGCAGCAGAGCCACCTGCTGCTGTCCCTGCATCACCGAGAAAACTATATCGTAATGAGTGCCGTCATATTCTTTCAGTATGTGCGGACGATCGACCGTCGTTTTCTTCTGAAGATGATGTCTTATCACGAGACCATTCTTGTTCAACTCATCATATGTGGAGCGCGCGATTACAGTAACGTCATTTCCCGCTTCGCACAGGAAGTGCGTCATGAGCGAGCCTATCGCACCGACACCGAATACCAGGACTTTCATAAACACCTTTCTTTCCATTCGAAACCCCGCACCGGAAGGAGAGTGATGCGGGGTTGGCAATTGTATATATATGGAGGTACTTAACTTATTTCTTTACGTGAAAAGCCTTCATTCCCGGATATACAGCAGCATCGCCCAACTGCTCTTCGATACGGAGGAGCTGGTTGTACTTCGCAACTCTCTCGGAACGGCTCGGAGCACCTGTCTTGATCTGGCATGTATTAAGTGCAACTGCGAGATCAGCGATAGTCGTGTCTGCCGTCTCACCGGAACGGTGTGAGGAGATTGCTGTGTATCCTGCATTGTGAGCCATCTTAATAGCCTCGAGTGTCTCGGAAACGGAACCGATCTGGTTAAGCTTGATAAGGATGGAGTTACCTGCACCGAGCTCGATACCCTTGGAAAGTCTCTCTGTGTTGGTTACGAACAGGTCGTCGCCTACGAGCTGAACCTTGCTGCCGATCTTGGCTGTCATCTTCTGCCAGCCTTCCCAGTCTTCCTCATCGAGACCGTCTTCGATCGAGATGATCGGGTACTTATCAACAAGAGACTCCCAGTGAGCAATAAGCTCATCGGATGTAAATTCCTTACCTGACTTAGGCTGCTTGTAGAAGCCCTTGCCCTTCTCGGACTTCCACTCGGAAGATGCTGCGTCCATTGCGATCATGAAGTCCTTGCCGGGCTCGTAGCCTGCTGCCTTGATAGCCTCGAGGATCTTCTCGATAGCCTCTTCGTCACTCTTAAGTGAGTTGGGAGCGAATCCGCCCTCGTCACCTACTGCAGTAACGTCACCCATCTCCTTAAGAAGCTTCTTTAAGCTGTGGAATACTTCTGCACACCATCTCAATGCTTCCTTGAATGAAGGAGCACCTACAGGCATGATCATGAACTCCTGTGTATCAACAGCGCTGTCTGCATGAGCACCGCCGTTCAGGATGTTCATCATGGGAACAGGAAGTCTGTTAGCATTGGAGCCGCCCAAGAATCTGTAAAGCGGAATATCGAGAGCCTTTGCTGCTGCTCTTGCCGTCGCGATGGAGACTGCGAGGATAGCGTTGGCACCGAGCTTGGACTTGTCCTTTGTGCCGTCAGCTTCGATCATCGCCTTATCTACGGCATATGTGTCGAAAGCATCAAGTCCGATGATGGCATCAGCGATAACTGTATTGATGTTCTCTACAGCCTTTGTTACGCCCTTGCCGAGATATCTGGACTTGTCGCCGTCGCGGAGCTCGAGAGCCTCGAACTCACCTGTGGAAGCACCGGAAGGTGCCGTGCCTGTAGCGACTGTACCGTCAATGAGTGTTACCTCAGCCTCTACTGTAGGATTGCCTCTGGAATCCAGTATCTCTCTGCCTATTACGTTCTCGATAATTAATTCTGTCATTGGTATTACTCCTTCTGTTCATTCTTCCGCCGGGGCGCAGGCTTTCCGATTCAGAACCCCGGCGGATGAACAAGATCTATTCTACGGTTAGCGTATGCTAACCGCTAATGTTATATCACAGGTGTGCGAGCATTTCAATCAATGATCTCCCACATTACCCCCATGTTCTTGAAGCCGCCGTCCGGCACGCAGCCGGGGCAGGTCTTGTGACCTTCCCCGGTTGAACACCCGGAACAGTTGCCGCACATAGAGAACTCGATCCTCTTAAGTACCCCCGAACGTTCGAGAAACTCTATATCTCTTTCCACCTGCTCCACAGACATATTTAAGTCTGCGGCGATCATTGTTATGGAACGGGACTTCCCGTCTTTAAGTAATTCGATCAGTTCCTGCATATCTTTACCAGATGAGCAAACCTACGTGGTAAGCAATACCCGCAAGAACAAGTGCAGTTGCTGTGTAGTAGCCTGCGATGATGGATGTCCATTTCGCAGAGTGTGTCTCCTGATATGTAGCAGCAAGAGCAACGATACAGGGCATGTTGAATGTTATTGCGAAGATGAAAGCCAAAGCTTCCGGCTTGGATATATTGGCAATAAGAAGATCATTAAGATTAGCTGCAACAGCGGCGCCCTTCATAGAGCCGACGGTAATCGTACCGACTCCTGAGTAGATCGTACTGAGAACACCGAGTGCACCTTCCTTACCGAGCGACGATGCTATGAAGGCAGTAAATGTCTGCCACTTCATACCAAACAGCATGGTAACGGGCTCTATAGCCTGGCCCACCTTGAACAGTATCGAACCCGCAGCGTCACCGGATGCCGTATATGACAGAAGCCAGAATACAAAAGCAACGATGAGCACTACCTTAAACGATCTCAGGAATGTCTCCTTCGTTCTTCCCAGTACATATCTTAAAAGTGCTCCCCACTTCGGCTTGTGATAAGGAGGAAGCTCCATGATCATACCGTATCTGTCAGAAGGCTTAACAAGCGATCTGCCGAAGATCTTGGCGGTGAGCCACATATGCAGGATCATGACGACCAGTATCACTGCGATTATCGCAGCCGCTCCGGGACCGAAGAAAAGAGTTGAAAGCATCGGAACAACAGCCCATGCCGCACCGCAGGGAATAGCCCACGCGAGCGCGATCGTAAGAACCTTCTGTCCCCAGTTATCGATTACTCTTGTACCTGCAGCACCGCCCATCGTGCAGCCGAAGCTTATGAGGAAAGGCATAACCGACTTACCCTGAAGCCCCAGCTTAGCCATAGTGTTGTCGAAGACATAAGATATCCTTGCCATAACGCCGATCTCTTCAAGCAAACCGAAGACAAGCGTGACACCGAACACAAAGCCCAGCATCTGAATAACGAAGCTAAAGCAGGTAATGAGCACGTCACACAGAATCGCTGCAATGAATCCGGGGCAGCCTATGCTGATGAGATAATCATTCAGAGGCGCAGGGATCATGCCGATTGCAGAACCGATTCCCATGAACGGGAGCGCAGGAATGAATGATGCTATAAGGCCCAAAAGGATAGTGATTACTACGACAGCCTTACCCCAGAATTTGTGAGTTATAAGTCTGTCGAACTTACCCATCTCGACTGACTTCTTCTTCGTGTCAACCGAGCCTTCGATGACTTCATCGATCCACGCGAACTTGCACTCACCTGTCTTAACGACACCCTTATCTATGCTGTTTACAGCCTGCTCGAATTCCGTTCTCTTAGAAGAGTCGAGCTTCGCCTTTACCTGTGCGATAACGGGAGCATCGCCTTCAACAGACTTAACTGCAAGCCACATGGAAGATCTGTGCTCATCATTAAGATCTCCGATAATCTGCTTGATGTTTACATACTCGGGAAGCTGCTTGTATTTCGCCTCGAGACCATCCCCTTTAAGCTTCGTCTGTCCTTCGATGGCAGCTGTCAGCGCTGTATAGAAAGGCTTGTAGTCCTTCTTATCCGTAGCGGAGAACAGAACAACCGGAATGCCGAGTCTGCTCTCGATATCTGCGGGCTTTATAAGCTTGCCCTGATCCTTGGCAACATCGCTCATGTTAAGGATAAGGAAGCACGGTACCTCGATACCTGCGAAATCAGAAAGCATATAGAGGCTTCGCTCCAACTGAGAGCTGTCAGCAAGTATACAGACAACATCAGCCTTACCTGAAGCGATGTAATCTCTTGTGATCATCTCCTCGTCGGAGTTAGCGGAGAGTGAATATGTTCCGGGGAGGTCTGCTACGACATACTTCTTTCCTTCGTATTCGAATGTACCTTCCTTCTGCTCTACAGTCTTCCCCGGCCAGTTACCCACATGCTGCTTCAAGCCTGTAAGCGCGTTGAAGAGTGTCGATTTACCGGAGTTAGGCTGACTTAATAAAGCTATTACAGTCTCATTCTTATCAGTCATATCAAGATCCCTCCTGAACTTCGATGTTGTTACATTCCTTCTCGTTAAGAGCGATCATTGTGTCTCTTGTGTAGACGATGACAGGTCTGTTCTTGTCGTTCTTCACGATGCTTATAGTGCATCCCGGAGTGATCCCGATCGAGGTGATCCTGCTCATGTAACGGGCATCACCGTTGATCGCAGTAACGACGCCGGTCTGCCCCTGCTTCATTTGTGCCAGCTTCTTCATTAAAGCCTCCTCATATTGATTAATGTGTATCCTGCTTCGGTAACTATCGATCTGCACTGATCTTCCGATAATTCCCGCTTGCTTCTTAACTCAACACACTTCTGACTTATACCGGCGCGTGCCCATAATCCGTCGTTCCTGTTAAACGCGTTCTCGATGCGCCTTGCGCAGTTCGCGCAGTGCATGCCGTCGACGCCTAATTCATATACGAAGTAATAGTGGCTCTTGTTGGTATCGGAGACTCTTATTTTCTTCGGTGCCGCATCATGCTCACCGCAGCAGGAAGAGCCGTGTCTTATCCTTCTTACGGTGCCCCAAATGGCACCGCCGATAACGATAGCCAGAATAATGTAGATAACGATATTGCCCATAATGACCTCTTGAGAAACCCATAGTTAGCCTTGTCTAACCGCGTGCGATTATATATCATCACTCGCAAGTTAGCAATAACTAACCGTCGCCGATACGGGATAAAATTTTCACTATTTTTTCACTATTTTCCTTATCAGGACTTGCGGAAGAAGTGGAAATCGCAGCAGTCGCCGCCGGTGCCGAGGGTCTTCGTGCGCGTAAAGCCCAAGTGCTTCAGACCGCCGTAAGTAATATCATCCACCTCGCAGAAGCACACGCACAGTTCAGGACAACCGAACTCGACGCATGCGTTATGCCACAGGCAGTCAGTGATGGTGATGTCGTAGTAGTCCTTGCCTTCATACTGCGTGCTGACCTGAAGATCCGTAGTTCTCATGATCTTAAGAAAAGTCCTGCTGTAGATCTTATAGAAGCCCGGGATCTTTTCCAGGAAAGCAGTACTCTGATGCTTCTGACGACCTATGACTTCGATCATGTATTTACGAACAAGATCATACGCACGCGGCGCATATTCAGCATCATCTTGGAAAGCCTTATACAGCGCCACCCTCGGGAGTATCGTTCCCGTCAGAGTCTTCATCTGATTCGGGGTCTTGCCCGTAAGAGAAGAAACACATTCATGAAAAATCTTCTCCTGAGCAGAGAATATCCGCTCAGAAGAAGACATGCCTAATTCAGATATAAGCCATTTTCTAATTTGCTTTTGTTGATCCATTTTTACCAGCTTTATAGTGACAGGTACCGGCCATGGCACAGTGACCGCAGTTACAGCCGCAGGACGATTTCCCCTGACGCTTGTCTTTGATTATACCTCGTATGATCCCTGCGACAGCGGCTATGAGAACAAGAGAGATTATTAGGTTGCCGAGATTGTCTGCCAGCCACTGCACCATAGTCGTAAAACCTGTGATTTAAGAAATCTTGGTAAGCTTATCAGCTTCCTTGTATTTCTTAATGAACAGCATGTAGATAATGAATCCGAGCGCTGCTACTGCGAAGATCAGACCGATAACATTTACGTCACCTGTGAACAGACCGCCGAACTGGTTGATCATGAGCGAGATCACATAAGCGAATCCGCACTGATAAGCGATCGCGAACCATGTCCACTTAGCGTTATTCATCTCACGCTTGATGGCACCGATAGCAGCAAAGCAAGGTGCGCAGAGGAGATTGAATACGAGGAAGGACATACCTGTTACGCCGTTGAAGTTCTGAGCAAGTGTCTGCCATGCAGTAAGCTCTCCGCCGCCGTAGAGGATACCCATAGTACCTACGATATTCTCCTTAGCAACAAGACCTGTGATGGATGCGACAGTTGCCTGCCAGTTACCCCAGCCCAGAGGAATGAAGATCCATGCGATGGCGTTTCCGATAGTAGCGAGCAGGGAAAGATCGAGCTCGTCCTCGGAAAGCATACGGAAGCCGTCGTCAGTGAAGCCGAAGAAGCTTGTGAACCATACAACGATAGTGGAAAGAAGGATGATCGTACCTGCCTTCTTGATGAAGGACCAGCCGCGCTCCCACATCGATCTCAGTACGTTGCCGAGAGTAGGCATGTGGTAAGCAGGAAGCTCCATTACGAAAGGAGCAGGCTGACCGGAGAACATCTTTGTCTTCTTAAGCATGATACCGGAGATGATGATCGCTGCCATACCGATGAAGTAAGCGGAAGCGGAGATCCACGCATTGCCGCCGAAGATCGCACCTACGACCATTCCGATGAAAGGAAGCTTAGCGCCGCAGGGAATGAATGTTGTTGTCATGATAGTCATTCTTCTGTCGCGCTCATTCTCGATAGTACGGCTCGCCATGATACCCGGAACGCCGCAGCCGACGCCTACGAGCATAGGGATGAAGGACTTACCGGAAAGACCGAACTTTCTGAAGATACGGTCAAGTACGAATGCGATACGAGCCATGTAACCGCAAGCCTCGAGGAAGGCGAGCATCAGGAAGAGTACGAGCATCTGGGGAACGAAGCCCAGAACTGCGCCGACGCCTGCTACAATACCGTCAAGAATAAGACCCTTGAGCCAGTCGGAGGCGTTTGCCTTATCAAGACCGCTCTCTACGAGTGCAGGGATACTCGGGATCCATGTGCCGTAATCTGCAGGATCAGGCTCGTCACCGATCTCATCAAGGAAAGCAGCAGCCTCCTCATACTCTGCGATTGTTGCAGTCTCTTCTGTTATCTCGAGAGTCTCCTCGTCTTCTACTTCATATGTGAACTCAGCTACGGGAGCCTCACCGTTCTCTTCTACATAAGCATCGTAGCCGTCAACGATAGCGGACGCACCCGCATACTCGTCTGCGATGTCAGCATATCCGCCGTCCATGCCGAAAAGGTGGAATCCGTCACCGAAGATACAGTCATTAGTAAAGTCTGTTGCGGCAGCACCGACGCCTACCATCGCGATCCAGTAAACAAGGAACATGATTACTGCGAAGATAGGAAGACCGAGCCATCTGTTGGTTACGATCTTATCGATCTTATCGGAAGTTGTAAGACCGCCGACATTTTTCTTCTTGTAGCATGACTTGATAACCTCTGCGATATAGATATAACGCTCGTTTGTGATGATACTCTCTGCATCGTCATCGAGCTCCTTCTCGGCATCGGCGATAACCGACTCGATGCGCTGCATCTTGGAAGCATCGATATTAAGCTGCTCAAGAACTTTGTCGTCGCGCTCGAAGATCTTGATCGCATACCATCTCTGTCTCTCTTCAGGAAGCCCCTGAACCGCGTTCTCCTCGATATGAGCGATCGCATGCTCTACGGGACCTGAGAATGTATGCATAGGAACCGTCTTGCCGTTCTTCGCAGCTTCGATGGCAGCCTCTGCAGCAGAGATAACGCCGTCGCCCTTAAGCGCAGAAATGTTAACTACCTTGCAGCCTAACTGTCTTGAAAGTTCTTCTGTATTGATCTTGTCGCCGTTCTTCTCCACGATATCCATCATGTTGACTGCAACTACAACGGGGATGCCGAGCTCGGTCAACTGTGTTGTCAGGTAAAGGTTTCTCTCGAGGTTCGTACCGTCGATGATGTTAAGGATCGCATCGGGACGCTCGTTGATGAGGTAGTTTCTTGCTACAACTTCCTCGAGTGTATAAGGGGAAAGTGAATAGATACCCGGAAGGTCTGTGATGGTTACATCTTCGTGCTTCTTAAGCTTACCTTCCTTCTTCTCTACCGTTACACCGGGCCAGTTACCTACGAACTGGTTGGAACCGGTCAGCGCATTGAACAGGGTCGTCTTACCGCTGTTCGGGTTACCTGCTAAGGCTATTACTGTACTCATTACTCCAATTCCTTTCCTTCATTACTCGACTTCGATCATCTCGGCATCAGCCTTACGAAGCGAAAGCTCATAGTTTCTTACCGTTACTTCGACCGGGTCTCCCAGAGGAGCTACCTTGCGCACATATACCGATGTGCCCTTGGTGATGCCCATGTCCATGATGCGGCGCTTAACTGCACCTTCACCGTGAAGCTTGACGACCGTTACGGTCTGACCGATCTTTACGTCCTTCAGTGTTTTCATTTATTTCCCTCCTGTTTTTCAGATCATGATCTTTCTGGCAAGCTCTTCGCTTACCGCTACACGGCTCTCCTTGACCTTGACGATAAGGTTGCCGTTCAACATGTTAACGATGCTGATCTCTCCCCCGACATTGAATCCCATGTCCTCGAGATGCTTCTTTACATCAGGGCTTCCGCCGATCTTCTTAATAATCTGAGGCTGTCCGATATCTGCGAGATTAAGCGGCATCATTGTATCTCCGTTCCGTTAGCGTGCGCTAACTCGTATTTATATTTTATAGTTAGACGAGGCTAACCGCGCACATTATAGTTACCGCCAGCTAACTTGTCAATAGATATTTTTATATAGCGCTTACTGACCTGTTGTGATATGCTAACCCTTATAATAATTATTAATAAGGGAGACGAACTTATGCAGGAATCCGGTGAGATGTATCTTGAGACCATTTATGTCCTTTCCAAGAAAAATCCTAACGTTCGTGCAATAGATGTAGGCAATCACATGGGCTTCAGCAAGCCCTCCGTCAGCCGTGCACTCGGCATTCTCAAGGAGGAAGACCTTGTCAAAGTAGAGGCAGACGGCTCACTCAAGCTCACACGTAAAGGATCTGCCAAGGCCAAGAAGATCTACGAGCGTCACGTAGTACTTACGGAAATGCTCATGAGCATCGGCGTAGACGAGAAGACAGCCTCCGAAGACGCATGCCGCATCGAACACTACATAAGCGATAAGACCTTCAATGCGATCAAGGCGCATCAGGCAGAACACAAGAAGTAATCATGAAACTTAATTCCTTACACCCCGGTCAGTCCGCCCGAATAACGGAAGTCGGCGGAGAAGGCGCTCTGCGTCAGCATTTTCTCGATATGGGTATGATCCCCGGAGCTGAAGTCACAGTGATCAAGTTGGCCCCCTTGGGCGACCCCATGGAACTTCGCATACACGGATATGAATTGACATTAAGACTTGCAGAAGCAGAGCAGATCACGATCGAACAGATCGAGCCGGGCGAAGAATCAGAGAAGCAGGTAAACAAGAAGACCCTGTCCGGACGTAAGACCAATGAACACCCGGGTCTCGGTGAGGAAGGTAAATTCCACCGCGAAGGTGACGGTGATCCGCTCCCCGACGGTACACTTCTGACATTTGCGCTGGTAGGGAACCAGAACTGCGGTAAGACAACGCTTTTTAATCAGCTCACAGGCTCCAACCAGCATGTCGGTAACTTCCCCGGAGTTACGGTCGACCGCAAGGACGGTCAGATCAGAGGTCAGGAGAACACCCTGATCACAGACCTTCCGGGCATCTACTCGATGTCACCTTTCTCAAGCGAGGAGATGGTATCACGTAACTTCGTACTGAACGAGAAGCCCAAGGCTATCATCAACATCGTAGACGCAACCAACATCGAGCGTAATCTGTATCTTACGATGCAGCTCCTCGAGATGAACGTCCCGATGGTAGTCGCACTTAACATGATGGACGAGCTTCGCGGCAACGGCGGCACAGTCGACGTTAACTCAATGGAGGCTATGCTCGGTGTTCCTGTAGTCCCGATCTCCGCTGCCAAGAACGAAGGCGTAGACGAGTTAGTCCGTCACGCGATCCATATCGCCAAGTATCAGGAGCGCCCCGTAAGATACGACTACTGCGACCCCGAAGATCACGGCGGCGCAGTACACAGAGCATTCCATGCGGTCAGCCACCTTATCGAGGACCACGGCAAACGCGAAGGCATCCCCTTCAGATTCGCGGCAGCGAAACTTCTCGAAGGCGACATGTCATTCGTAGACATTCTTAAACTTGACCAAAACGAGCAGGAGATGCTCGAACACATAATCATTCAGATGGAGAACGAGAGAGGTCTCGACCACAGCGCAGCGATGGCTGAGATGAGATTCGACTTCATACAGAAGCTGTGCGATGAGTGCGTCATCAAGCCTCACGAGAGCCGCGAACACATAAGGAGCCGTAAGATCGACAACATTCTTACAGGCAAATTCACCGCGATCCCGATGTTCATCATCATCATGGGACTCGTTTTCTATCTGACATTCTTCCTTATAGGACCGTTCTTCCAGGATCTGATAGCAGAAGGTATCGAAGCCCTGAGCACCCTCGTACAGAAAGGCATGGAAGCCGCGAATGTCACCGAAGCGATCCAAAGCCTCATACTTGAAGGTATTTTCGAAGGTGTCGGAACTGTCGTCAGCTTCCTTCCTATCGTTATCCTGCTGTTCTTCTTCCTTTCGCTGCTTGAAGACAGCGGATATATCGCGCGCGTCGCTTTCGTTATGGATAAGCTCCTTCGTAAGATCGGTCTGTCCGGCAGAAGTATCGTACCGATGCTCATCGGCTTCGGTTGCACGGTACCCGCAGTAATGTCCACAAGGACGCTCCCTTCCGACCGCGACCGTAAGATGACGATCCTTCTTACGCCTTTCATGTCGTGCACGGCGAAGCTTCCTATCTACGGCTTCTTCGTAAGCGTCTTCTTCCCTCGTTACAGCTGGCTTGTGATCACGCTTATTTACCTGCTCGGCATAGTGACGGGAATAGTCGCGGCGACAGGCTTCAAGCACACGATCTTCAAGGGCGAGGCCGTCCCGTTTGTAATGGAACTTCCGAACTACCGTCTGCCCGGCGTGCGTAATGTCGCGCAGCTCATGTGGGAGAAGAGCAAAGACTTCATCCAGCGCGCCTTCTCCGTCATCCTTATCGCAACTATCGTAGTCTGGTTCCTGTCGCACTTCGACTTCGGTCTCAACCTGACTTCCGACACGCAGAACAGCATGCTTGCGAGCATCGCCGGCATCCTTGAGCCCGTCATGGCACCGATAGGTCTCGGCGACTGGCGCATCATCACGTCGCTCATCTCCGGCTTCATGGCGAAAGAAAGCGTAGTCTCCGTCATGTCGACCATGTTCGGCGAGAGCGTCTCCTCCCTCGGCACACTTACCGCGGTCTCGATGCTCGTATTCTCACTGATCTACACACCCTGCGTCGCAGCCGTCGCTGCCATCCGTCGCGAAATGGGTCGCAAGTGGGCATTATCAGTCGTCATCTGGCAGTGTACTCTCGCATGGGTAATGGCTTTCATCGCCCGCCTGATCGGCTCGCTCTGCGGACTGTCTTAATCTCTCATGAACATCTGGGATTACATCATCATCGGTATAATTGCTGTCTGCGTAGTACTAGCAGTATTAAGCATTGTGCGCAGCAAGAAGAAAGGCGGCTGTTCATGCGGCTCATGTGACGGCTGCCCCGGCTGTCATACGAAGGATTCCCACTGAGGGACTTTTTCTGTGGCACTCTCCCCTCATTTGTAACCAAAATCTGTCCATTTCCACTTCTATGGACATTTTCTGTGGCTAACTGCATAGATTTGTAACCATTATTAGTCCATGGATGTTTTCACCCTTGTTATTTGGTGGCATATGCGATACTATCCAGGAGAACAGTAACCCTCCATAACAATTAACACCAAGGGAGGAAATAATATGATCAAGTACCCTTTTAAAGTCTTTCAAACAGAAATAGACGGTCACATCTTTTGGATAGCTAAGAGCAACTATCTTAAAGGCTGTGTCGGTCATGGCGATCTGCAGGAAGATGCCATAAAAGAACTCGAAGAGAACGAGACAGCCTGGTTAGAAACAGCCGAACAGGCAGGTATCCCTATCCCTCCTATACCGATCGAACGCATTGAAGAATTCAGCGGAAAGATGACCCTCAGACTCGCTCCTTATGTACACATGCAGGCAGCTCACCTGGCTCAGATGGAAGGAATCAGTCTGAATCAATATATCAGCAATGCTGTCGTCAGTCAGAACGCCGCGATAAGCGCGACTATCAATTGATTTATCTTTGATCCCAATAAGAAAAGCCTGCGGGAAAATCCCCGCAGGCCTTGTTGTTCATGACACTATACTATCAGGATGCGTCAGATATTAACGCGATAGTATGCACATGTTCTTGCCCACTCAGGTGAAGCGAAGAATGCATTGATAACCTCTTCTCTTGTAACGCCTGCAGCAAGTGCATTTGTCCAAGTATCTACTTCCTCAGCCTCAGGTACTCTGTTGAAGAGTGCATTGTAGAGAGCCTTTACGAAACCTTCGTTATCAAGTCCGAGACCCAGGAATTCCTGGCTTCCGAGGAAGCCTCTTGCTACCTGTGTACCTGTACCGCCCTGATCCATGATCAGGCTTACCCATGTATCTCTTCCGGATACATCGAACGGTCTTCCGAGAGCGTGGAGATAGAGATTCTCTACGAAGTTGATTACGCAAAGTCTCGTTCTCTGCTCAGGTGTAAGTTCAGGCTCTGTCTCGTAATTCTCTGCGATGTACTGAAGTACACTGCCCAGAGCATTTGCGAGATTATCGGCTGCTGCCTCGAGCTGCTCTATGGAAGCGATCTCGTTATTAAGAACTTCATATGCAGCATCTTCTGCGTCGAGGAGTGCTTCAACGAGGTCCTCAGGAAGGAGGTCTTCCCACTCATCCAGAATCTCGTCAGAAGCTGCGATGAGTTCGATAAGAGCCTCTCTTGCATTGTCACGGTCAGGATTCTCGCTGATTCTTACTACTACAGAACCTTCAAGAGGTGCATAGTACTCAGCCGAGATCTTGTAATAAACAGTGTATGTACCGATCTCGCAGTATGTAGGAGACTCGTCAAGATCGTAAACTCCTGCTTCTGTTCCGAACAATACTGTTGCACCAACTTCAGGTGTATTAACAGTAACTGTGACACCGTGTTCAGCTCCGTCGAAAACGCCGTCATAAGGAGTTACTGTAGCGTCGATAGTAAGCTCGCCGATGCTTACTGTTGCGGAACCTGTGAGAGGATTGTGTCCTTCAGCCGTTACCTGATAGTAAACCGTGTAATCACCGATCTCTGTGAATACAGGAGAAACCTCCATGTCATAAGTTCCTTCCTCTGTTCCGAACATTACAGAAGCGCCGGATTCAGGCTCGGTTACGGTAACCGTAATGCCGTGTGCCTCGCCGTCATAAGGACCGTCATAGCCTTCTGCTGTCGCTACGATATCGATATCGGAGATGCTGACTGTCGCGGAACCGGTAACCGTGTTATAACCGGTTGCAGTAATCTGATAGTAAACAGTATTTGTTCCTGTTGTATATGTCGGAGACGATGCAAGGTTATATGTTCCTTCTGCAACGCCGTACATAACCGTAGCGCCGGTCGTTGGAGCAGTAACATCTACTGTAATACCATGAGCCTCTCCATCATATTCACCGCTGAAACCGTTAACGTCAGCAGCAATATCAAGGTTAGCGATATTTACTTCTGCAGAACCTGTCTCTGTAATGTAACCGGTTGCAGTAATCTGATAATAAACAGTATGGTTGCCCGTTGTATACGTAGGAGACGATGAAAGGTTATATGTTCCTTCTGTCTCACCATATCTGATCGTTGCACCCCTCATGGGACTAGTTACTCTAACAGTTATACCATGCTCCTGACCATCGTAATTATCATTATATCCGGTTGCAGTAGCAACAATAGGAATATCAGCAATATTAACTGTTGCAGATCCCGTCAGTGTAACATGTCCGGTAGCAGTAATCTGATAATAAACAGTATGGTTGCCTGTTGTATATTGAGGAGACTGAGACAGGTTATATGTTCCTTCTGTCTCGCCATATCTGATCGTAGCACCACTTGTAGGGTCAGTTACCCTTATATTAACCCTATGGTTGCGTCCATCGTAATTACCATCATATCCGGTTACTGTTGCAACGATAGGGATATCAGCAATATTAACCGTTGCCGATCCTGTTAATGTCTCATAACCGGTCGCAGTAATCTGATAATAAACTATATGGTTACCTGTTGTATATCTGGGAGACTGAGTCAGATTATATGTTCCTTCTGTCTCGCCATATCTGATCGAATAATTACGTGTAGGGTCTGTAACACTTATAGTTACTTGATGGTTACGTCCATCATAGTTACCGTCATATCCGGTTACTGTTGCTGAGATCGTACGAACAATAACAATCTCTGCAGAACCCGTTAATTCCACGTGTCCCGGTGCTGTGACACGATAGTAAACAGTATGCGTACCGGTAGTATACGAAGGTGAAGTTGTTCGGTTATATGTACCTTCTGTCTCACCATACATGATAGTATAACCACTTGTAGGTTCAGTAACGTTAACTGTTATACCATGAGAACGTCCATCGTAATTACCGTTATATCCTGTTGCAGTTGCGGCGATAGGAATATCAACAATATTTACTACAGCAGAACTTGTTAAAGTATCATATCCTGTTGCAGAAATCTGATAATAAACAGTGTGATTACCTGTTGTATACGCAGGTGAGGTTGTGGCTTCCGGATCAAATACACCTTCTGTCTCACTATAAAGAACCGTGGCACCAGACGAAGGAGCTGTTACGTCTACAGAGATACCATGCTCCTCACCATCATAATTTCCATTATAAGTCGTAACATCAGCTGATATAGTAAGGTTAGAAATATTAACGTCAGCAGAACCTGTTAACGTATCATAACCATTCGCAGTAACCTGATAATAAACAGTATGGTTACCTGTTGTATATGTAGGAGACGTTGTTCGGTTATAATTACCTGCTGTCTCACCATATGCGATCGAATAACCATACATTGGGCTGGTAACTCTAACTGTTATTCCGTGAGCCCCTCCGGTATAGGCGCCGTCATATCCGGTTGCCGTTGCAGATATAGTGCGATGTATCACAACATTAGCAGAACCCGTAAAAGGCTTATATCCCGGTGCTGTTACCTGATAGTAAACAGTATGCGTACCGGTAGTATATGTAGGTGAAGATGTTCGATTATATGTACCTTCTGTCTCACCGTATTTGATCGTATAATCTCTTGCAGGAGTAGTTACGCTAACCGTAATACCATGCTGTCGATTATCGTAATTGCCATCAAAGCCTGTAGCAGAAGCATCTATCGTTCCAAGCGGTGCTATTGTAGCCTGTAACGTAAAACCTGAACCAGTATCTTTGCTATTAGAAGTAAATCTAATACACATGCTCTGACCGGAACTTGAAAGATTTACGGTTTGGCCTGATGCACCTGTATAATCTTTGAGCGCTGTACCTGAGGCTGTCGATCCGTCATAAACATACAAATGATCGTTACTTCTTACTCTGGTAACAGTTCCGGACAATTTAATATAATAACCTTCCGGCGCAGTCAGAACCAATGTTCCATTACAACTATTACTGTAATTGCCGTTCGCGCCGCCATCATCATAAATATTAAGCTTATCCGATGTCGAACTGATAGTCTGACTGTCCGATCCGGATGTCTTCATATTCACCGAAGACTCTGCCGCCAAAACCGGTATCGCTGTTATTGGCAGACAGCCTATAAACAGTGCGAACGATACAACGGCACCGATTACTCCTTTCCCTAATCTTGTCATAGTTTTCATTTTCTTAACCTCCCGATAATAATAGTGGGTATATAGCCATTATCAACGGAAGGGCGTTTGACACTCAATTAACAAAATGTAAAGGAATTTTGAATATATATATGAATGTAAACAATATGGAAACTATCAATATATCTTCTTCAGCTCATCCACGCCGTAAGTGCGCTTGAAGAGCTCAAGATCTGCGGGGGATTTGATAAGCATAACATCGCGGTATTTATTGGTCTCAAGGTTAAGAAAGCCCGCGGTCTGCTCGCCTGTGCAGATGCTGCTTTTAAGGGCCGGGACCTCATGTTCTTTGTCATATGAGGGCGTTTTGTCTTTCTTCTTGCCGAAAATCACAGAAACTCCCTCCTTAATGTGCCGACGAGATCCTCGTCATCAAGCACTTCGAGGTCGGGCATCGGGCCGTCAACGGAGATACTCCGGCGGTTAAGCCATACAGCATGCCACGAGGCGTTAAGCGCCCCGCTGATATCGTGCTTATAAGAGTCGCCTATCATCCACATATCAGAAGGCTCCAGTCCGAGTCTATCTTCCATCATGCGGAAGATCTTCACATCGGGCTTGCTCACGCCGACGTCGCCTGCGACGATTATGTTCTCTCTTGGAATCCATGAGCACAATCCGAGCATATTAATCTTATTCCACTGATGAGACGACTCGCCTGCCGTGAGCACACCGAGCAGGATGTCTTCACGCGAGGCAAGAGCAGAAAGCAGCGCCTTTATGTCTTCCGTAAGGCTCATATGACTTTGAAGTTCAAGGTAAGCATCAGCAGCAAGTACGCCGTCGCCGGGAGCAAAGGGCAGTCCCATTTCGAGGAAAGTCTCCTCGAACCTCCACCCGTTGCACTCGCGGGTGGTGATGAGCCCCGCCTCAAGCTCGGCGGTATTAAGATCGCTCTTGGCATAGAAGATGCGCACAAACTCGCGCGGATCCTCGACGTTAACCCCAAGCACAGACTCCGCAGCTTTAACGAACAGGTCCTGCCTGCCGTACAGTGTGTCGTCGATGTCGAAGACAATACCCGTCATTCTGCGAACATACCGATCGCGCAGATCATGACGATCATGTTGGCGCCCGTAACGCGCCCTCCCGATAAAAGACGGTCACGTATCTGCTCGTGACTTGCCGCATCATCGTGAAGCGAGAACATCTTCGGCTTTTGCCCTTCCATAGTACTCCCGTTAATCGTCAACCTCCCTATATTATAAAGGAACTGTTCGCTAATGTGGAAAAGACCTGTGCGGTCTCGATAATAAATCGAGTTTCTGCACAGGCCTTATTCAAAAATATCTTCTAACTTCGAAGAAGGATTAGATATTGATCTTGTAGTAAGCGCATACCTCCGCCCACTCGGGTGATGCGATGAATGCTTCGATAATCTCAGCTCTAGTCATGCCGGATGCAAGGGCATTCGTCCAGTTTGCAGCTTCGGCGGCTGTAGGAACTCTGTTGAAGAATGCCTTATACAGAACATTAACGAACTCTTCGTTGTTAAGATTTCTGTTAGCGAATTCAGCACTTCCGAGGAAGCATCTTACGACATCAGAACCTGTTCCGTTCTGATGCATGATAAGATCAACAAAGCTGTCTCTTCCTGCTACATCAAAAGGTCTTTCCAGCGCATTGAGATAAAGTCTCTCAACAAAATGTCTTACTGCCAGTTCCTGAATCTGCTCAGGTGTAAGAACGGGCTCCTCGACAACTTCTTCCTCGGGTTCGATTCCGTCGATGTAATCGATCGCTGCTACGTAAGCGTCAAAAAGCTCATCAAACGCTGCCTCGACCTCGTCAAGCGTGCTGTTCTCATTTAGCAATACGTCTGTGGCGCTTGAGAACGAATCAATAAGGTCATTTCCTATATCTTCAGGAAGAAGATCATAGTACTCTTCGCCAAATTCATCTACTTCGTCTACCAGATCATTAAGAACAGCCTTCAATTCTGCGATAAGAGCAACCTGAAGAGCATGGTCACATTCGTTAAGCTTGGTGATCGATGCTTCAGGAATAAGTGCCTGCTGGATCTCAGGCAATGCTGCCAAAGCCTGCTGGGCTGCTGTTATCGCTGACTCATCAGCTGTAGTAACGTCATCGGGAGCAGGAAGAGCCTCGATCATAGCGATAACTTCATCTACACCTGCGGGAGTTGTGACTGTAAGTGTTACACTGCATGTAAGTGTCGGCAGACTGCTGTCATTAGGTGTAAAGGTTACTTCGTATGGTGTTACTCCGCTGTCTGCGATAGTAGGCATCGTATCCGGATTTTTCCAGGTAAAAGTTCCCTCAACATCCGATGAACCATTAACATATGCCACACCGCCCGTCAGAGTGCTGTCTGCAAGAGTCTGTCCGTAAGTAATAGCAGAAGCTGTAGGTGCGGCAGTTATTACATTGTAAGGAACGAGTGTTGCAGTTAATGCAAAACCAGCGTATGTTATAGACGAATCTGATACAAACCTAATACTAAGCGTATTAGATTCGCTCGTGTAATCGCTTAATGATCCAGTGCTCGTGTATTTGTTGCTTCCTCCATTTAGTACAAAATAATCGTAGATACTAGCCCATGGACTTTCCAATGTGTAGCTACCGCTCAATTTAATTCTATAACCCTCAGGTGCATTTATCACCAAATTACCATTACAGCCATTACCGTAGTTACCATTAGGGCCACCATGGTCATAAATAGTTAAAGTCGAGACTCCGTCAGGACTCAGACTAACTGTGTCTGTCCCCGTCTTAGGCACCAGCGCGTAATACCCGGATTCGGCATCACCCTGTATTCCTGCTGCTAACAAAGTCGTCGGTATCATACTTACAGCCATTGCTGTAGCAATAACCGCGCCTACTGCTTTCCTTGTTATTTTTACTGTTGATCAGCATATCGCTCTCCTCCTTATCGATAACGTTTATGTTCTGAATCGCTTAAAGTTTACCATACCCCTCCACGACTTCATTATCATTCTGTGAACAAAGGATAAACAAAATATTCTTAACAAGAACGATCTTATATATGAGAGACGGATATATGCAGTATCAGACCAGAATGAGACAATCCTCGTTGTAATCTTTCAACTTAACGTCATGTGACAACAACGAATAGTTCTCGTGCTTGGCCTGCGCAATCAGAATTCTGTCAAACGGGTCATGGTGCGAAAGCTCGGCGGTATTAAGATCGCTCTTGGCATAGAAGATGCGCACAAACTCGCGCGGATCCTCCACGTTAACCCCAAGCACAGACTCCGCAGCCTTAACGAACAGGTCCTGCCTGCTGTATAAAGTATCGTCGATGTCAAATATGATGCCCGTCATTCGAGTACCATCGATACAGCAAGCAACAGGCTGGGGATAATGATGATCAGAGTATTTCGAACCATGACGCGCTTCTTCCTTTTCCACTGCTTCTCGGTAAGCTCCTGCACACGCGGAACCTTAAGGATAAACAGGATTACGGACGCCGCCATGAAGATGAAGTATGCGTTCACGAGGAACAGATATGCCGCGCCTCCGAGCATGGTCCAGTTATGATTCGCGATAGAGTAGCCGCACACGCATAGGGGCGGCATCAGCGCAGTCGCGATCGCGACGCCCGGAACTATATTGTTTGCTTTGTCTTTACGGGTCTGACCGATGATGCCCGCGACGCCTCCGAACAGCGCGACGATGACATCATAGAAGGTAGGTGTCGTCCTCGCGATTATCTCGGGAGTCGCTTCCTTAACGGGCGACAGCAGGAAATACAAAGTCGCGACCAGCACGCTCGCGAACACCTGAAATACAAATCCGATCGAATGGTTCTCGGTAAGCACGAGGTCGCCCGAGACGGAGCCGTAAGCCATCGCGAGCAGGCTTCCCATCAGAGGCGATATCAGCATCGCGCCTATAACGACCGCAGTGGAGTTCATGTTAAGGCCCACGGAAGCGATGCCGATCGCGCATATCATGACGATCATGTTGGCACCCGTGACGCGTCCGCCCGAGAGCAGTCTGTCACGGATCTGCTCGTGGCTCGCCGCGTCGTCGTGAAGCGAGAATATGGACTTTATAGACACCTTTGGTCTTTGCTCTTCCACGTGCGCTCCCGTTAATCTGAAATATTTTTATATTATAATGTAACTGCTCACTTAAGTGGAATAAGGAGAAAGACTATGTCCGAGAACACATCTTCCAGAGGCAAGGATAAGTTCGATCTGTGGGAGCGCAAGCTTCTTGATCTCACGACACGTAACGCACTTCTTAATGTGAAGATGAAAGGCAGCACGGTGCCGCTCCTGGTAACTTCAGCGTGCTCCGTCGAAGACGACATCTCGGAAAACAAAGAGTACTCGATAGTATCCCGCATCGAAGCGGGCGACAAGGAGACGGACAGCGGCGAGAAGCAGCCCGCCATCCCTGCGAAGGAATACGAACTTCCGGATCTGGTCGACACAGAAAGCTTCAATGAGATCCTGAACAAAGGCAACGAGGATAAGAAACTCTACTCCGCCCTGCCCACACAGGATCTCGAAGACAGACTTAAGAAACTCTACAGAGAGTCCCGTAATGCCCTCGATGAGGACGGCGCGGGCACACTCTTCCTCGCGTGCGGCTTCCTTAAGTGGACCGACGATAAGAAGGAATCCGACTGCTATGCTCCTGTAGTCCTCGTGCCGGTCGAATTGGTACGTAAATTCGGCGTCGGCCGCTACGTCATGCGTAAGATCGACGATGATGCGGTCGTTAACATCACGCTTCTCGAGAAGCTCAAGCAGGACTTTGACATCCTGATCCCCGAGCTCGAGGGCGAAGTCCCTTCCGACGAGCACGGCATCAACGTGCAGGGCGTCTTCGATACATTGAAGGGCGCTCTCATAAGTAAGCCCGGCTGGGAGATCATAGACGCCTGCGTACTCGGCATGTTCAAGTTCTCGCAGTTCGTTATGTGGCACGACCTTCATAACTACCGCGACGAGATTGCATCCAACAAGATCGTAAACAGCCTCATAGAAGGCCGTCTTACTTGGGAATACGAGGACATGGAGAAGGAGGGAAAAGGCTTCGACGACGAGTCCAGGGTCTATCTTCCCATCTCCGCGGATTCATCACAGCTTTATGCGATTTATAAAGCCTCTCACAAGAACGAGAATGACACGGTAGAAAGCGCAAGCTTCGTGCTTCACGGTCCTCCGGGAACCGGTAAGTCGCAGACGATCACGTCCATCATTGCAAACGCTGTCGCGAACGGGCAGAAAGTGCTTTTCGCCGCGGAGAAGAAGGCGGCGCTCGACGTGGTTTACGCGCGTTTAAGCAAGATCGGTCTGGCTCCGTTCTGCCTCGAACTTCACTCCAACAAAGTACGAAAAGGTTACGTCCTCGACCAGCTTAAGGAAGCATACGAGGTGCGCCACACCACCGTAACCGATCCTGACTATCAGAAGAAGCAGGAAGATATTAATACCAGAAGAGACGAACTCAAAGCGTACACCAACGAGCTTACTGCGGTAAGACCCTGCGGCTACACGCTTTATGAGATGCTTAATGTCTATGCGGAGAATGAAGGGATTCCCGACGTCCTCCTCGAGAACGGATTTGAAGAGGGACTTACGGAGGAGCGCATCAACGCATCCGAAACGGCTCTCGCGGAATTCATAGCCGCAGGAAGAGGTCTTTCGGGCAAACTTCCGTATATCAAAGCAACAGAGTACAGCCAGGACACCAAGATCAAACTCGGAGCGGAGCTTTCCGCACTGAAGTCGACCGCGGATAAGTATGAGCAAGCATTTAATGCCGTAAAAGCGGCCTTCCCTACCCTCGAAGCAGGAGCAGATATTGCCGCTGCGGGAAGAGTCACAGCCAAGATCGACCGTTTCTTAACCGCGAGAACCGCGATCCTGAAGACCTGGTCGATGGAATTTCTCGCCCTCGATGCCGCTTCCCTGAAGGCATCCTACGAGGCAGCCTCAAATAAGTGGGGACCCTTGCGCGGCGGGGCTTTGAAGAAGGTTTATAACAATGTTAAACCCTACGATAAGACCCAAAATGCAGAATCCGAACTCGGCAAACACCTCGAGGCGCTTCTTTCTTATAAGAATGAATTCTCCGCGATGGGCTTCGACCCGGCTGCAGGCGTACCTGCGGTACTCGGCGAGTTCAAGGCGGCAGGAAGCGAGTTTGCCGCCGCACGCGATGCGGTAATAAGCAGACTCGGCATCACCATGCTCGATCCCGCGACTTCTTCCGCGGACTTTAATTCAATCAGAAGCATAATAGACGATATACTCGCGAACGAGAGCTCGATCAGGCCGAGGATCATACTTAACGGCGCTTCCGCCAAGTGCGACAGCCTGAAGCTTCATGCGCTGATAGAGGCGTTCGGCAAGGGTGTTGTCAACGAAGAGACACTTATCCCCGCCTTTATGAAGGCATGGAGTAAACTCCTTATCTGCAAGACGATAGACGGATCCGAGGTGTTAAGGACCTTCAGCGGCAGCATATTCGACGATAAGATCAAGAAACTCAAGGCATTGAGCGACGAATTCGAGACAGTCACAAGGCAGGATATCTGCCTGAAGCTCGCGCAGCGTTCCATGATGCCCGATATGGAGACAGCCAATAAAGACTCGGCTCTCGGCAAGCTCCAGCGCGCGATCAAGAGCCACGGACGAGGAATATCCATAAGAAGCCTCATGCGAGAGGTCTCCGAGGTAGTGCTCGAGCTTACGCCCTGCGTGCTCATGAGCCCAATGTCAGCCGCGCAGTTTATTGAGCCTTCGGAGAATCCGATGTTCGATCTGGTTATTTTCGACGAGGCGAGCCAATTGCCTACATGTAAGGCTGTCGGCGTGCTCGCGAGAGGCAAGGATGCGATCGTCGTAGGCGACCCGAATCAGATGCCCCCGACGTCATTCTTCAAGGAGCAGGTATTCGATGACGAGAATTACGATGTTGAGGACCTCGAGAGCATCCTCGATGACTGCCTCGCGGTCGGCATGCCCGAGAGCAGACTCCTGTGGCACTACAGAAGCCGTCACGAGAGCCTCATAACATTCTCTAACCGCGCTTTCTACGACAGCAAACTCTATACATTCCCGTCTGTCGATGACATCACGACCCGCGTTAATCTCGTTAAGTGTCATGGCACATTCGACAGCGGCAAGACACGCACGAATGAAGTTGAGGCACGCGCCGTGGTTGACGAACTCGTAGCACGTTCCAAGGATCCCGTTAATTCCAAGCTTACACACGGTATCGTAACGTTTAATATCCAGCAGCAGAACCTTATCGAGGACATGATCGACGAGGTGTGCAGGACAGACGCGGACTTCGAGAAATGGGCATTCGGAAGCGAGGAGCCGATCTTTATAAAGAACCTCGAGAACGTCCAGGGTGACGAGCGCGATGTGATCCTGTTCTCCGTAAGCTACGGCCCCGATCCCGAGGGCAAGGTATCGATGAACTTCGGTCCTCTTAACAGAGACGGCGGCTGGAGAAGACTTAACGTTGCAGTTACGAGATCGAGATGCGAGATGAAGGTCTTCTCTTCCCTCGAGCCCGAGCAGATCAAGATATCGGAAGCTACACCCGAAGGAGTAAAGGCATTCCGCCGTTTCCTCATGTACGCAGAAGGAAATGATCTGTGGTGCGAGGATCTGAAAGCAGCAGCCGCGTCTTCCGAGACTGCGCATAAGACTTCTACGGGTATTATCGACAGCATGTGCAGACGTCTCAATGAAGAAGGCTTCGAGACGGAGAAGTCCGTCGGCAAGTCCGGCTTCAAGGTCGATATCGGCGTGAAGAAGGCAGGTTCCGACAGTTACTGTCTCGGTATTCTCATCGACGGCTCCGCCACGGGAAGCCACACGACAGCGACCGCACGCGAGATCGCGCAGCCTGCGATACTTAAGGGCTTGGGCTGGAAGACCATAAAGATCTGGTCTATCGACTGGTGGGAGGATAGCGAGTCCGTCATGAAGGCGATACTTGATAAGATCAACGAGGTCGAAGCACCGAAGGAAGAAGAACCGGCGCCCGCGGAAGCCGTGACAGAGGCACCCGCGCAGCCCGCCGAGGACGCAAAAAAAAAACGAATAATTCTGCAGGATAACCCTGCCGTTCCTTACAAGAAAGCGCAGGTCACACTGCCCGTACTTACGGCGGCTCAGTTCGCTGATCCGCAGAATATCGATCTTCTTAAAACCGCTGTGAAGTCTGTCGTTGATACAGAAGCGCCGCTAAGCGTCGATCTTCTTACCGACAGACTGTGTGAAGCATGCGGGATCAAGCGTAAGACGCCGCCCGTCAAAGAGCGCATGGATTACCTGATCAAGCTGCTGAAGTACTCCGTAACCATTCAGAACATAACTCTGAACAAGGCGCCGGACTGCGACAGACAATTCATATGGAAAGACGCCACATCGCCTTGGAGGATACCTGAAACTTACAGATGCATGAGTGACAGAGATGCGGATCAGGTGCCGATAGAAGAAGCCGCCTGCGCTGCGATCTTCCTTGCACGCACGCAGTTCGGCATGCCCCGTGACGCACTGATCCGCGAGACGGGAAAGGCCCTCGGCTTTAAGACGAGCACACCCAAAGTAAAAGACCTGTGTGACAGCGCGATAGCATATGCGATCGAACTCGGTGAACTTACCGAAGGCGATCACATGATCAAATGATCAACTGACTGTCAGCGTTACATATGAGATGACGTATGAATGCCCGGGCAGCCACAGACGCATCTCGCACTCGTCGATATCATAAGGATGATCTATAGGCAGAAAGACCTCGACCTCAGTCGTGCCGTCCTCTTCGACCGTGTAATATTCGGCATCGACGACCTGCTCGCCGTCGATCCACCAGTCGACCTCAAGATCCGTTCCCGCGTCGAAGTCGCAGTCGAAATAATTGGTGATCCAGATACCGTTCGCATCGATATAGTAAGCGACAGTATCAAGGTATCCGGGCTCCTTGCTGTAGAACATCCAGACGCCGAACTGATCTGGATATGAATAACCGTATACAATACTTTCGTCCTCGCACCATTCGGGAACCTGCTCATAAGTGCCTACGGCCTGGTTTGGGTGACCCAAAGAACTTACAGAGGCATCCGACTCGGAATAACCGTAGTTCTCCGGCGTAAGATCCCTGATCCATGCATCATACTCCGTCTCGCTGATCTCGCCGTTCGCAAGCAGCCTGTCAAGAGCCTCTGTCATGCAGCTTTCCATACGTGTCCAGTTAACGCTGTGTTCCACTTCATATATGGACACGGAAGGCACGATAATAACTTCGCCCTCGATACCGAACAACTCATCAACAGAGCCGTAAGCATATGCTTCGACCTCGAGGTTAAAATCTTCCTCACTGCAGTCTTCGACCGCTTCCGTGAGCGCATCGTAGATCAGCGCAGACTGACGGTCCCACATGACTTCGTCAAGATAAGATGTATCGATCCATGTGTGATACCTTACGAAGTTACTGTAAAACTCGGCAAGGAAATCATCAGTATTGATAGCAGCAGACAGTTCCGTATTAGAAGGGGCCGAACCGTGAAGGATGTAATGATAAGGCTCTACCTCTTCTATCTCATGATCGTGATCGAGAATGTAGGTGTAGTAAGCCTGAACAAAGCTGTCAACGGCAGCCTGAGTCTGACTGCCATGGCCTCTTGTGACGATGGGATCATAGACTCTGATATCACTCTCTTCGAGTCCGACATTAAGATCCGTATGACCCTGTGTCGCGAGGTCGTCTATAAACTGCTCGAAGTTAGCACGCGCCTCCTCGGGAGAAATCTCGACCGGGTACGGCAGCTCACGCATCCTGCCCCACAGAAGATCCGTGATCTTCTCCGCAGACTGCTTATACATGAACCAGTCTCCGGTGATCTCATTACGCACAAACTCGAGAGTAAAGGTCTTCTCCTTACGATCCACGCAAGAATCAAGATCTTCGATAAGCTGATCGCGCGTACGGTATTCATTCGGGAAACTTGAGACCAGACGAGCCGTATCCACATACGAGAAAGTGACATCGACCTCGGCGGTCTGTTCCTCACCGTCTTCGACTTCATCGAGTACGATCTCCCCGAACTCGGTGATCTCGGTAAGCGATACGAAATGCTCGAACAGATCGTAGTAATCGCCCATGCCGAGCCTGATGCCTTCAGTATCTTCGGCATAATAGTAATCACGCGTTATCGATATCATCGCCGACGCGTTGTCCGTCGCGAGCGCATCGATAAACCTCGCGGGTATAGTCTCTATCGCCGATGTATCGATCGGCTCTTCCCTGTTGCACCCTGCAGTGCTTCCGAGTACGCATACCGCAAGTGCGGCTGCCATTCCTTTTCGCAGTTTCATATCCATCCCGACCTCCCGGTCTTAAATTACAGCAGCGGCGCGATCACCTTCAGAAGGTCATCAACAAATCTGCCGACAGCATTCTTCTTAACGTCCTTTTCCGTAACATATCTGCACTCATCGAGAGTACTGAGATAATCCTTCTTGATCTCGTCTATGATGTCCGCCTTATAGAACACGGAGTTGCACTCGAAGTGCAGGAACAGGCTTCTGTAGTCGAGGTTGACCGTTCCGATGCCGCACACCTTGCCGTCTGCGATAAAGCCCTTCGCGTGAACGAATCCGGGCGTGTACTCATAGACTTTAACACCCGCCTTCACAAGGTCGGGGTAGTAACTTCTCGACAGCCTGTAAACGAGCTTCTTATCGGGGATGCCGGGCATGATGATCCTGACATCGACGCCTCTTCTCGCAGCCCTTATGAACGCATCAAAAAGCGCATCTCCGAGCATCAGGTACGGCGTGTAGAACCACACATAATCCGTCGCGGACGACAGCATCTCTGCGAAAAGAATATTACTCGTATGTTCATCCCTCATCGGCGAATCGTAGTAAGGCAGGATATAGCCGTTATCCTTCTCATATGTGACCTCGGGGAACTTGATGAGGAACGCATCGATCTTCTTGTCTTCTTCCTTAACGAATGCATTCCAGAACTCTACGAACATGTATGTGTAAGACTTAACAGCATCGCCCGTGATACGGAAGCCGATGTCCTTCCATCTGCCGAACGGGTGAATCTCATTGATGTACTCATCCGCGAGATTTACGCCGCCGCTGTAAGCGACCTGACCGTCGATGACCATGATCTTTCTGTGATCTCTGTTGTTAAGCTGTGACTTGATGAGGAAGAAAGGGTTGAACGGAATGCACATGATACCCTTGTCCTTAAGATCGAGGATATCCTTGACCGAATAAGTCGCGATGCTTCCCAAGTCATCGTACATTACTTTTACATCGACGCCGTGAGCCGCACGCTCCGCGAGGATATCCACCATCGTATCCCAGAACTTACCGCGCTGGATGATGAAGTACTCGATGTATACGAACTTCTGCGCTTTCTTCAAGTCCTCGCACATATCGGCGAACATATCCTCGCCGAACGGATAATACTTGGAAGTGCCGTTCTTATATACGGGGAAACCAGTGGAATCGTTGATGAATTCGAGAGTCTGACCGATCCTTACATCGTCATTCTTGATCTTAGCGAATTCATCCCCGGAACGGATCTCCTTGCCTTCGATCAGCGCTTTCGACGTCGCATTGAGTTTCTTTTTTAGCTTGGTGCCGGTGCTCTTGTGCCCCAATGTCAGGTACAGGATGGCGCCGAGGATCGGGAAGCCGACGATGACGATCGCCCACAGCAATTTATATGAGCTCTCGTCTCTTTTGCCGATGATGTGAGTTACGAACAGTACAGCAAGTACCGTAAAGACTATTGTTACAACCTGCAGCAGATAGCCGTTAAATATCTTATTAAGTAATACGAATGCGAGGACATACCATAAAACCTGCAGTGCGATCGGCGGCAATACCACCAATACTCGACCAATAATCTTCTTCATGCGGATCAACCCCCTTGGGTCTTATTATACACTGCTCAAAAGTTTTTGATTACATGTAATATACCGGCGCCGTGGGTTCTTTTACGGAGACCATGAGGTCCTGCACCTCATCTATGCGCGTTACTATACCTCTTTCTATCTTCGCGGGAACGGTCTGCCCCGCCCTGATCGCAGCCGCGAGTTCGTGAGTGTCTTTGATCCTGTCAGGCAGCAGGATACCGCCCAGAACATCTCTCGGGTAATGAATATCGGAGCCGCCGATCATGGGGACACCGAGCTTCTTCGCATACTCGTACGCGAGTGCATTCATGTTGTCATCATTGGACGCGTTATAGACTTCCACCGCATCGCAGATGTCGGGAGTAAGCCTTATATCTTTAAGGTATTTACGCTCTCTAAAGGGATGCGCCTGCACCATGATGCCGCCCGCTTCATTTATCTTCTTGTGCACGCCGCGCCTGTCGAGGCCCATTATGTCTTCGTTATCAAGAAGCCACTCACCGTCGATGCCGTAGATCAGATACTCGTCGCCATTGAAGTTAAACTCGATGCCGAAGATAACGTCGAATTCATGACCTTTCGCAGCTTCGTGTGCTTTTCGAAAACCGTCGCAGTAAAGCTCCACCTTCTCCTTCCACGGCAGGTGCGGATCGACCGCACAGTTGCCGTTAAAGAAATGATCCGTAACGACAATTCCCGTGAAGCCTTTAACGATCATGTAGTCGATATAATCGGCAGCCGCGACCTCTCCGCAGGCGCTTCCTTCAAGGGTATGAAGATGTGTCTCGTAAAGATACACGTGATTACTTCTTGATGAGCTTCGAGTTAGGCGATGACGGATAATTAATTATCTTCCTTCATCTGCTTGAACTCTTCGTTCGTAAGCTTCTTCATGATGCCGCAGTTAGGGCACAGGACGATCTTGTATCCCAAGTGAGGAAATACGGGAATATAGCAAACATGGAAATATCCCGCTTCCTTGGCAAGTGAAGCCTCAACGTCGTGACCGCAGTTCGTGCATCTCATTGGGCCCAAAGGCTTTACTGTCTTAAGTTTCTTTCTTGTTCCGTAAACTATGATCATATCTGTGCACCCCCGTTCAATGCCATTCTGGATTTTACCGCATCGATAACTTCATTAAAGAAATCAAGTGACTTCGCACCGGTGCGGGGAAAGCTTGCCATGAACTTGAGGCCGGCATCTGTCTCTACCGCGAGAGTAAAATTATCAAAATCGTAGTTGTTTCTTATGACATTGGTTCTGTAGATATTTCTGATCTGTACGATCGGAACGATAATAAGTGCGCCGGGAAATCCGAGACGCGAAGCGCAGACAAACGAGTCTGTTACCATCATTCTTATCTTGGGAAACTCCATTGCAGTGGCTCTGCCGGTCTCTGCCTTTAACTCTTCGAAATACGCTGCCGATCCCGGATCCTTGGCAAGGAGCTTCTCTATCTTCTTAACGCCCTTGGGGCTGTCATCAAGTATTAAGTCTTTTACGCCTTTCATATATACACTTCCTGTATCGAAAAAAATAATGCACCTGCGCCGCAAGTGCGAACACAAACAGGCAACATTTTATATCACTATTTAAGGCGATTCAAATCACGATTTTTTTGACAGTAAACCAAGAGTAGAATGCACTGATTTTGCTTGATCCGCGGGATTCTACCGACAGTCGGTTGTTTGCACCCGCCGGGGCTGATAGGTTGGAATCATCAAATCACACGGAGGCACAATATGGACCAACTCCAAACCTTCTACCGGTCATTTATATCGTTCGAGTTTCCGCTTGTTATCATCTTCCCTCTTCTTGCACTGCTCCTTCTTGTCGGAGTGAAAGTCTCCAAGAGGAAAGAATGGCAGGACAACCCGTTCTCACTCGAGACCTCGAAAGCCATACAGGGATTTGCAGCCGTCTGCATAATCCTTCACCATCTGTCGCAAGAGCTTGCCGAGAAGGCAGGCGTGCTCGGCGACTTCGAGGACCTGGGCGTCCTCTTCGTAGGTATATTCTTCTTTTTCTCAGGCTACGGCCTTTATACCAGCCTTAAGACGAAAGAGAATTACCTCAAGGGCTTTCTTAAGAAACGCCTTACAACGATCCTCATCCCTTTCTTCACATGTAACAGCCTGTTCGTGGCATCGATCTGCGTCGAGGGCGCGAAGCCCTCCCCTGTCGAAGCACTCACACTTCTCTCGGGCTGGTACCTTCTTAACTCTCACATGTGGTACGTAGTGGAGATCGCGATACTCTATCTTGCATTCTTCGCTATTTACAGACTTATAAAGAACCGCACCGCGGCGACTGTCGTGATGGGAATCTTTGTTGCTCTCATGATGACCGGAAGCCTCCTTCTTAAGCACGGCGACGATTACTCCTGCTCCTACTGGTTCATGGGAGAGTGGTGGTATAACGCTTCGTTTCTTTTCGTTGTGGGCATCATCTTCTCGAAGCATGCAGAGGGCCTTCGTATGTTCGCTCGCAAGGCATATTGGGTCCTCATCCCCGTACTCGCGGCTCTTGTTGCAGTCCTTCGCATTCAGACGGGATACATGCTCGAGATGTATTCTTACTGGAGCGAGATCCCGGGCGAATATAACGGCTACCTCGATAAGGTGCGCTGCCTCGGGTTCCAGCTGCCCTGGATCTTCGTGTTCGTCTGCCTCGTACTTCTTATCATGATGAAGGTAAGATTCGGCAACCGTGTGCTCAACTTCCTGGGAAAGATCTCGCTTGAGCTTTACCTTATCCACGCCATGTTCCTGCACGGTCTCCACGGAAGCCTCGCACACATCTCTTCCCCCGGTATCTACGTAGTTCTCACGATCCTCGGTTCCATCGGTTTTGCCACGGTAATCAATGGCTTCGACAGACATATCATCGCGCTCATTAACGGCCGCGAGCGTGCTTCCGCCCTTCCCGGCGAAAAGTCGAACCGCATTCACTCCATCGACTTCATGAGGATCATAATGGCTTTCCTTGTTGTTGCCATCCACATCCCCTTCCCGGGCAAAGCAGGTCAGGTCTTCATCACTTACGGCAAGACCGCCGTGCCCTTCTTCTTCATGGTCTGCGGCTACTTCCTGTTCCGCGATGACAGCAAAGAAATGATGGCGCGCCTTATAAAGCAGGCTAAGAGGATCGCGGTTCTTTTCGTCGCGGCGAATGGCTTCTATGCAGTGTTCTTCATGCTCTACGAGCGCATCACCGAGGGCAGCCTTAACGGTATGAGGGCATGCTTCACGGGCAAGGCTCTGATCGATTTCCTTCTTTATAACCTCTCGCCGTTCTCGGAGCATCTGTGGTTCTTAGGCTCGCTTCTCTACGCACTTCTCATCATGCTCGCGCTTAATAAACCGGGCGTCTTGAAGCACGCGGTTTTCGCAGGTCCCGCACTCATCGCAGCGTACGTTGTCCTGTCGCACCTCGGTATCGGCGAAGGCTACCAGCTTAGAAATGCGATCCTCGTAGGCCTGTCCTACACCATGACGGGCATGCTCATAAGAAGATACGAAAAGAGGATCCTTAGCGTTAAGTTCGTTACTCCCGCACTGTGGATCTTGCTTGCAGTCTGCGGCACCACAGCAATCTTTGAGCTTAACGGATACAAGCAGGGCGTCGCGGTTCCTTTCGTAAGCTGCGAGATCCTGACCGCAGTGATCGTACTTCTGTGCCTTCGTTACCCGAACTTTATGGCAGGCACTTCCGCAGAGAACCTCGGGCGCGACTGCTCGCTTCCCGTGTACATCATGCACATCGCGGTGATGTGTGCTCTGCTTCTCATAATCCCCGAGAACGTCGGATTCGTCTCGACCTACGGCGCGCTCACGGCATTCGCGGCATCGGCTGCCATCGCAACTTTGTATTATAAAATCAAGTCGGTTATTATTACTGTTAACAGAGGTAAAACAGAGGTCGTTACGACTTAATGGACAAAGAGAAAACCGGACAACTGATAACGACGTTGCGTAAAGAAAAGGGCTTGACCCAGAAGCAGCTCGCCGAGGCCTTGAACGTTACGGACAAGGCGGTGTCCAAATGGGAACGAGGCCTCAGTTTTCCGGATATCTCAATGCTTGAACCTATATCGGAACTGCTGGATATCTCGATAATGGAGATACTCGCAGGCGAACGTCAGCCAAGTAATGCTCCTGTCCCCCGCGAGGAGGCACAGGAGCTTATCAATGCCTCAGTAGAACTCGGCGAAGAACAGATACGTCACAGGAAACAGGTAAGCAGATTGATAATCATCATCCTGGTGGTTATAACGCTGCTTCTTATATCGCTTACGCTGAATGTCATCAGCTTATTAAGATAAGAAAGGAAAAGAACAGGTGGAATTAACGGTTGTATTCATTATCTGCATAGCTCTTCTCGGATCTTTGCTGCTCATCGGAGTATCGCGAAGACCCAAGAATGAGACAGCTTTTTTTGACCGTGTATCGACCAAGGAATTTCAGGGATTCCTTGCTGTCTTTATCATGCTCCACCAGACTGTGGTCATTCTTAAATACGCCGGCTTAAACATAGGCGGACTGATGTTCTTCTACTACTACGGAATACTCGCAGTCGCTTTCTTCTTCTTCTGTTCGGGCTTCGGACTCATCAAGCGTTGGATAACGGATAATAACTACATCAAAGGCTTCATGAGAAGAAGGATATTCACGGTTCTTGTGCCTTTCTTCATCTGTAATTACATCTATCTGACTGATGCGCTCTTAAGCAATATCAGGATCGGAGCACACTTCGGATTCGGAGCAGTCATATGCAGCTTCTTCGGCATATTCCTGGTCAACAACCAGATGTGGTTCGCAGTCGAGATCATGCTTCTGTACATTGCTTTCAGAATAGTTTTCGCGAAGGTCAGAAAGCCTCTTACGGGCATACTCATCATGACGGGCGTTGTCATCGTAATGATGGTCATCGGCATCCTGTCGGGGCACTCCGATTCGCAGATCATGTCCTACTGGTTCAAGGGAGAGTGGTGGTACAACACGATCCTGATGTTCCCCCTCGGCATGTTCTACGCATACAAGGAAGAGAGCATAAATAAAGCGATAAAGAAGGCTTTCATCCCTGTCCTTATCGCTTCATCGATATTGTTTGTCGTCATGGACCTGATCCACAGGAATCTTATGGACAGGTCGATCTACTGGACCGAATATGACGGTGCTCCTCACCCGTATCTCGATAAGCTTCTGGGTCTTTCACAGGAGACCGTATTCGAGATCGTCTTCCTGGTGCTCATCGTCACTGTCTTCTCTGCGTTAAGATTCAGCAATCCGGTTCTTAAGTTCTTGGGCAAGATCTCGCTTGAGATAATAATGCTGAACTACCTCATGATCGGATCACTGCTCTTCCTGTGCAGAAGATTCGGCATCGGCGTCTATCTGCCGGCTGTCATCATCAGCACCATCGTGATAAGTTCCGTCGTCTACATCATCAAGAACTTCATACTCGAGAGAAGATCAGGGCTGTTCGACGGGAAGGTAACTTAAGCGAAAACCAAGTATGAAAAGAGCTAAATTAGTAGAAGATGTTAATAAGGGAGTATTGCTTTATGAAGCAAAAACATCTTGAAACTACAGAAGAAGGAGTAATTTTTATGCATGAGGATTTAACTAAACCCGTTGATGCCGTTTCAAGTATATAATTCTTCGAAAAATAGAATTTTAGTATACAAATACGGGTTCAAAAATATACTGAATGATCGAATATCTAAAACTTATATACGTTCAACCCGATTTCCGTATATAACAAAGTCTTATAAGCAGTTTTTATATATTCGCTCGTCTGCGAACCGATAAATCAATCTTCTGTCCGATTATCCCTCAGAACTTGAGTTATGTACGCAGACTCGCTCCGCAATTACCGCAGAAACCTCCCGTTACTCCGGCGGGCTTTCCGCAGTTAGGACAGAATCTCGGGCGCGGCGCACTTTGATTAACCGGAGCTGCCGGCTGAGGTCTTACAACCGCAGCAGCTTTTTTGTTTCTTCTTATACCGAGAATTAAAGTAAGTATTATTCCCACAAGGCTCAAACCGAATCCGGCCAGATTAATATACATGCTGAACCCGTATTCATGGGAATAAGTAGATGTAAGATGTACACGGATTATATATACGACCGCTATGGCAAAGCACAAGATGGTAAGACCGTGAATGATAAGCTCATTTATCATATATGACTTGGGTCTCGTTGTTTTATATCTGGCAACCAGTATTATTTCCCAAACCGTGGAACAGATGAAGGCAGCACCGAAGATCATATCTATGGTCAACACCATTATCATCTCGATATTATTGCAATATCCGAGCCCCATCAGAGAATTAATGCCGATAAACAACAGATCCGGCAACATCAGGATCACAGCAATAATGTGAATTATAAGATTTGTTATTCTCATGTCATTAACCCTTCTCTTTTACAAGATCTTATTCGTACCATGCTCCTATACGGCTGCTGTGTTTATTGCAAAAAACATCCAAAGACTTCCTGTCAGCTGTTGCAGTTGCAAGAAGAGCATACTTGTCACTTCTATTCTCTTTCCATTCAAGGATTTGATCGTATATTTTTCTTTTGAATATGGGGGTATCCATAGAAGCTGACCACCTTTCTAAAGTAAGCATAGCGCAAATCCCCATTCGCGTAAATCAAATATCGGCGCAAATCCCCGTTCGCTATATTGTAAATCCTGCTTGTATCCCGTGTCTTATATCAATATCTCAGATAGATTCATTTTTTACTCACGAACTCAATAATATAGCAGGGTATGATTCCGACTGCATAACTTATCAGATCTATATATGAGAAGCCTGTTCCGATAATGATGCGGAGCAGTTTGTTTGTTATTCCGAACCGGTCACAGAACCCCCACAACTGAAGGAACTCGACTGCAAATGAAAATATCAGGATGACTGTCGGTAAAACAAACCATTGGGCGGGTCTGTCCGGACTTATTGTCCTGAAAATGGTATACAAAAGAATTACCACAAGCACATCACCCATGTAACTTCTGACCCATCCGTGCCCATAAAAACCTATAAGTATCTCAATACCTAACAGAATAAGAGAGACCGGGCCGTATGTGAGTCGTTTGTTACTGTTGGTATTCATCATTGATTCAGCTGCCTGAAATTCGAGGCATTTGTCTTATAAAGCTTCTTGAACACTTTATAGTTACGTTCATATACATCTTTGTTCCCGGGGTTCGGAATATAAGTGCGGTTGACTTTAACGAGTTGCTGCGCAAGCTGCAACACATCAACACCTTTTATTCCTGCAGCTACAACAAGAGCTGTTCCGATCGCACCCACTTCCTGTGTATTGTTTACAGTCTCGATCGTTCTGCCGGTAATATCTGCCAGCGTCTGGCATGTAACAGACGACAGGGCACCTCCGCCGACAAATCTGATGGTTTCAGATGTCTTCACCTTGGTCTCTTGGGCTTCAAGAAGCCATCGCAGGTGATAACAGATTCCTTCAAGTACTGCACGGATCATATCCCTTTTGCCGTTCTCTATCTTAATATTGAAGAACATACCGGCAGCATTTGAATCCTCAAACGGGCAGCGGTTGCCATGCATCCAAGGAGTAAAGATCACTCCGTTTGCTCCCGGAGGAACCTTGCTTACTTCATCAGAAAGATAGTCATACAGGCTGGTATATTTACTTTCCACATCATCAGTAACTTTTTTCTGTTCCAGGTAGATTCCCACCTCATCAAGAGCCAGATGATCCATTACCCACTCGAAACACTTTCCGGCAGTCTCTAATTCTGCATAGTAATTGAAATACCCGTGCTTCGCTGACAGTACACCGGTAATCATCGCATTGATATCAACCGTCTGGTAATCAAGATATGTAGAGACCCATCCGGATGTTCCCACATAAATATGGGTATCGCCGGGGCGGGTACATCCTGCTCCTATGTTGACAAAAGTCGTATCACCTCCGCCACCGAAAACAGGGATCCCTTCCACGAGCCCCAGATCATTCGCTGCTTTCTGTGTCAGACCGCCGACCAGATCTGTACTGTCAATAATCTCCGGCATATGTTCAGGATTAACCTTATACATCTTGAGAAGACCTTTGTTCCAGCCTTCCCTGCCTTTACGGGTGTCATAAAGGAATGTTGCGAATGCAGTATCGGCAGTCCTTATTATTCTGCCGGTACAGCGGGCAACCAGATAATCACTGATATCAAGCCATTTATAGATCTTCTTATATACTTCGGGTTCGTTATTCTCGACCCACTTATACTTCCAGACAGGATCTTTGGCACTGGTCGAACCTGCATAATTAACTAGCAGATTCCTTGCAAGTTTATATAAGCTGCAGCCGGAAACTTTGATTATTCCGCGTCCCATGCACTCCTTATATTCTTTGAAGCCCTTCTGATCCAGGTAGTTCATCGGGCGTCTGACTGCATTAGCGTCCTTATCAACGAGAACCGTTCCCTGCATTTGAGTGCAGAATGCCAGTCCCTCAATCTGCTCAGGTTTAACATCTGATTTGGCAAACAAATCATGTGTAGTAGAACATAACGCCGCCCACCATTCTTCGGTGTCCTGCTCGGCGCCGCCGTCATCAGAGAAATAAAGACCATAAGAACCGGTGGAACTTGTAAGCAACCGGATTTCCTGATCTATATCAAACAGACAGGTCTTTACGCTGCTGGTACCAAAGTCATAAATAATGACATACATTATTTATCACCCTCTTTCAGATGAATGTTCCACCCGGTATCGATCTTTCTGCTGACTCTCTCCATAGTTTCCGGATCAAGGTCAGGCCAGTCATTTACTTTTGTTGCCTTATCGGTAACCAAATGAGCCTTCTCGGCACACAACGCCAGCGGAAAATCCGCCAGTGAATCGGAATAGAAATTATCGATAACCGGGAACCCCTGATCGACCATATATCTTGCCTTTTCTTTGGCGTACATAAGATTATTTACAAAGACTCCCAGCTCCCGGTCATATTCCGTAGCCATATAATTCACGCCCAGTCTTTTGGCTATAGGACCGATAATACATGCCGGGGACGCACTTATTATCAGGTCATCGGGTTTCTTCTGGGCCAGATACCAGGAAGAGATCTTCTTCTCATATTTATCCCAGTATTTTTCTATCTGAACATCAAAATCATCAACCTTTGTCAGATAACTGAACATCTTACGCTGCAGAAGATAATTCGGTATCTTACCTCTTTTGTAGAGAATCAACTGCCTGATCACCATGGGAAGATATGTAAAACAAAGCTTGGGATGGCGTTTCATGCACCATAAAGCAAAGCCTATTGAGCAATCAGAATAAAATATTGTTCCGTCAAAATCATAAACATTCATTTGACCGCCTCATTCTCTTCTATATTCTCCCTTATGTTTCCCGTGATAATTAAATCAATTTATCTTCCGATAAAACGTACTATCACAGCAGGCCGACAAACTTGATTTTATATCACTGTATATCCTTCAGAAGCTAATATAGTCAGCGCTCTTTCATAATTGTTTTCTTTCACAAGAATATAATCTGTGTTGTATGTAGATACTGCAAAGATTCCTATCTTATGCTCCGCAAGTATACCGGACAGTTTTGAAAGAATTCCTATCAATGAAAAATCGAGAACTCCTTGAATACGGAAGCCTCTCCACCCATCATCACGTTCGAGCGTGATTTGTGGCGTATCTTCCGTTTTACATACAAGCGACAATTCTTCATCCGTCTTACCTATAAAATAGAAATCGGACTCTGTGTTGATACTCGATACGTCTGCCACTTTACAAACAGTAAGTTTATAATCTATTTTCTTCAGTTCCATCTGTAGTTCCTCCCATATAAATTTGCGTTTCCTTTACACTGATAAAGTCAACACATCAGCAAAGGAGGTATTTTGACACGCAATGACTTTAAAGAAAATATATCACAAGCATTAGATGAGATGAAGAAGGCTCAAACGTAATGATTTTGTTTTTAAGGTCCATGGGAACACAGGTCACAAACCTGATCTTACCGTTCTTTCAGGGCTTGAAAAGAAGAGATCAAGTTTTATGGAAAATAATACGACTCCGGACACTAAAGCGGGAATGCCACTGCATCAGTGTAAAGCTTTTGAAGAGTCTTTATGAAGATATCCAAGCTCTTTCTGTTATCTGTTTTGTGTGTGCAGAGTACGAGGTGAAAGCATTCCTCACAATCAAACGGTATCCAGGCAAACTGACCGCTGTGATCGTTAAGGAATCCGGGCGCAAGGCATATACCTTTCCCGGCAGCCACATTAGTCAGAGTACTGTCGTGGTCCGGACTGTTGAAATAGCTTATCCTGCCAGAAGCTATAAGCCGTTGCTGGACAGCTCTTAATGCATCCGGAGAACCGCCTCCGACCATCAGTGTCCTGCCGTAGATATCTTCTTCCGTAACAGTATTCTTAGCCGCAAGCGGATCGTTTTTGTCTGTTATCAGATAGATACGCGAATCAAACAACTTGTGGACATTTATTCCCGGAATATGCTTTGTCTGTTCTGTAAGCGCCAGAAAGATGTCAGCTTCGTTTTTCAGGAAACTCTCAAGTCCATGGCCGTAATTGAACATAGGAGTGATCTGAACACCAGGCTGCTCTTTTTCGAATACACGGATGGCTTCAGGAAGGAAACACAAAGCCTGGCGGACAGACATTACGATGGAAATATTGTCATTATATTTGGCACTGAAATTCTGCCCCTGTTCGATCGCACGCTTCATCTCTTCGCGCATGTTGGTCAGATATGATACGAACTGCTGTCCGGCAGGAGTAAGAGATGCACCTTTGCCGTTCCTCTCGAAAATAGAAAACCCGACCTCTTCTTCCAATAACCTGATCTGATATGAGAACGTCGGCTGGCTTACGAACATATTCTCAGCGCCTCTGCTGAAGTTCGGTGTCTTGGCAAGTTCTATGCAGTAATCTATCTGTTTTGTGTTCATGGCGGCTCCATGTGATATTTAAATTTTAAATCGGATATCCAGTCTTTCTATTGGATATTTTATCGGTCTGATGTGAGAATGTAAACATAGAAAACAGAATACGGAGGCAGTATATATGGCTAAGACATTGATAGCATTCTTCTCGAGAGCTGATGAGAATTACTTTGGCGGAGCGATGAGATATGTAAAGGTTGGTAACACCGAGATCGTGGCAGGGATCATGAAGGAACTGACAGGTGCGGATACCTTCAAGATCGAGATGAAGAACCCTTATTCGCCTGTCTACATGACCTGCATCGATGAAGCCAAGAAAGATCTGAGGGAGAACGCCCGTCCTGAGCTCACATCCTATATCGACAGCATCGACGGATATGACACGATCATTTTGGGTTATCCCAATTACTGGGGAACGATACCAATGGCTGTTGCAACCTTTCTCGAGAGATACGATTTTGACGGCAAGACCATCCTCCCTCTCTGTACTAATGAAGGCAGCGGCATGGGTTCTTCAGAACGCGATGTTAAGAAGTACGCAAAAGGCGCTGATGTTAAAAAGGGTCTGTCGATCACAGGTTCCAATGCGGCAAACTCAACAGACGCTGTTAAGAAGTGGCTTGCAGCAAACGGACTGATCTAAGGAGAGGATCCGCAGTTTGAAAAATGAGAAGGTTGATTTTACCGGTACTGTTGGTTTACTGTTCTATAGTCATAAGTATATCGAATATATCTCCGTTGATGCATATACTCCTGTCACTGATCTGCTCGGGGCAGAATGCCTCATTAAAGTTCAGGCACGCATAGACAGCCTTGGGATTGTCATATGTCATCTGCCAGAACGGATACTTAATGATCGCAGGGGTGTTTGCTCCCACACCGAGTTCAAGATACAGAATATGAAGACCTTTATGTCTTCTGACAAAATCAGAATATGCATCCGATGCTCTATGCCAGCCTTCATCCTCAACAAAAGAATTATCTGAACGAAGATTTGTGGTCATATCACTTCCGTCAACAGCGCACTTCGGAATAAGGGCCGTAGGGATCTTCATGGCGATAGCTTTATTCTCAGGCACTTCGAAAATGCCATCCGCATTTCTTGCAAACCCTTGAGCCTCCATTGCCTTCATGACCCATTCTTCATTATCAAATGTCTTCTTGATCGCGGGATTTACGCTCTGGAAAAGCCCGTAATCTCCCTGCGTGTAGAAGAGTCTCTTTTTATCAAATCCCGCTTTCTGGAACTGGTGATCAACATTAGTCGTAAGCACAAAGTAGTCTTTATCCTTTACGAGCTCCAACAGTTTTTTATACACAGGCTTCGGCGCATCGATATACCTGTTGTAATAGATATGCCTCGCCCACCAAGCCCAGCGTGTCTCATCATCCGGGAACGGATAAAATCCTCCGGAATATATGTCCGAGATACCGAACTTCTTCGCGAAATCAAAGAAGTATCTTTCGAAACGTTCTCCGCTGTAAGTAAAACCTGCAGACGTCGACAGACCCGCTCCTGCACCAACAAGAACTGCGTCACAGGTTTCAAGTTCGTGCTTAAGCCGTTTTATGTTCTCATCGTAATTCTGATTCATAAAGCCTCCTGTCTTCATCTTTGAAAACATTGAAGATAACACGGTCAATGATACCAGGATGTTCATCGATCCATTCTGTCACCGTTTGCACCGCGATCCTGCATGCCCTGTCATTCGGGAAGCAGAACACACCCGTTGATATACAGCAGAATGCAACACTCTTAAGACCGTTTGAAGCACACATATCAAGTGAGTTGAGATAACAATCGGCAAGATCTTTCTCGAGATCCGGTGTCAGGCTTCCGTTTACGATCGGACCGACGATATGTATTACTTTTCGCGCAGGAAGATTATAGGCATCTGTAAGCATCGGAACTGCTGTCGGCTGCTCGTAATCACGGCCGAACTTGTCTCTAAGCAGGTTCATTTGCCTGTTGCACTCTGTGCGAAGCTGTATCCCTGCGAAAGTATGGATACAATTATCAATGCATGTATGCATCGGAACAAAGCATCCAAGCATCTGTGAGTTTGCAGCATTAACGATCGCATCAACAGCAAGCCTGGTGATATCACCCTGCCAGACGGATATGCCGTCCTTGATCACCGGAATGTCACTGCTTCTGACTACACCGATTTCTTTTGATCTCAAAGACAGATATTCATCCTGAACTTCTATTACTTCTTCAGGTAACGGAGCCGGCATTCTTATATTCATAAGCGATCTGAGCAACTTCTTTTTCCCGGCAGTATCCGTCGGAGTCTGTATATTCTTATACTCGACAGAGTCAGTTTTAAAAGCCTCTATCAGATAGTCTAAAAGTTCTTCCTGATTCATTTTCTATACCTTTATGAAACAGGCTGCCATCTGAAAGACGACAGCCCGCTTTATGCTTTTACTTTACAGCTTTGTGGATTTCCGCCGCCACATCGGCTATGGTTATCTTTTTCATCTGATCTTCCATACCTGTCTGTATTTCGCGGAGTTTGTCATCCATTGCCAAATGAATATTTCTTCCGACAGGACAATTCATATTCGGGTTCTCATGGAAGTGAAACAACCCTTCCTCATCTATCGGATCTACAGCTCTGTAAACATCATAGAATGTAATATCGCTTAAATCTTTAGCAAGTGTTATTCCGCTCTTTCCCTGGCTGATCATTATGATACCTGCTTCTTTCAGGCTGCTCATTATGCCTCGTACGATTACGGGATTTGCTCCCACGCTTCCTGCAAGGAAATTGCTGGTAACCGTTTCACTTTCTCCGAAATATTCGATCGCCGTAATGATGTGCACAGCTATAGTGAACTTACTTGTAATCTGCATATAACACTGCCTCCGTTACACTTGTAATATACTCAGTTACACGAGGAGCGTCAATACAGTTTGCATGTTATCACGCTCTGACTACGCTGATCCTCTGCTGGATGTGATCACCTTTTTCGATCTCATCGATCATTGCGATCGCGTAATCCGCATAACTGATAATGCTTTCATTTCTACTGTTAAGAGTCAGCTCCTCTCCCCCGAGAATATACTTTCCGCTGCGCTCACCGTCTGCCTGGAAGTCTCCAGCAGGGCTGATGAATGTCCACTTCACGTCATTTCTCTCACGCAGCTTGGCAAGCTCCTCGCCTTGTGCCTTTGCAAGCGGGAGGAACATGGCCGGGAAGTCTGCACCATCACTGACAACAGCCGTATGCTCCGGATTTACGAAGAGGCTGCCTGCACCACCAACGATCAGAAGACGGGTGTCCGTTCCTGCAAGGATGTCGCATAGATGCTGGGAAGTTTTCACATGACCGTCCAACTTATCCTCTTCCCATGCGCCAAAGCCGTCCACCACTGCATCAAAGCCAGCCAGATCTTCCTTTGTAAGATCCATGATGTCCTTCTGCACATAATCGGAAGCCGCCGTCTTGTTCTCTGCTCCGCGACCGAATGCCTTAACCTCGAACCCTCTGTCCAATGCTTCCTTGACAACCTTCTGAGCTACGCGTCCGTTTGCTGCTACTACTGCAATCTTCATGATGAAATCCTCCTTGTGAATTCTGGTTATTATCTTGTAACCTTTTCGGTTACAAGCAAATTATATAGGACAGCAACGCACTTGTCAATAGTTTTATTACATGTCGTGGAACACAGTCGACCATCTATTTACCGCAATCAGAAAAAATGATAAATCATCCCTGCCTCGTGTATCCGAATACCGCATCAGGACTGCTGGGGAGCGCCATCATAAGTGTATCGCCATCAATTCTGATATCGTACGTCTCAGGTGCTCTTCCATTAGGATAGGTTAATGTCAGCTGATTGCCTTCAATGGTATAAGTATCCGTCATGCGGTCCATCTCCACGCCATTAGCATCGACCGCCCATGCCTCCACCGTACCGTCCTCGTTGAATGTCATGTATATGTGTGCGCCGCTGCTGTTGGACATCCACGTGCCGGCAAGATCGGCTGCAGTGTATGTAACGGACTCATCGACCGCTCTCGTTAATACATAAGATTCACCGGGATGATCGGGGCTTTCCATTGTCATGGTATTCCCATCAATAGTGAAGATAATAAGATCTCCTCCTCCGCCGCCTGGGAAATAGATTCTCAATTCATTACCGGCAACTGTATAAGTTTGCTGAACATTGTTGAGTTCCTGACCGACGGCATTGAGCTCCCTCATATCCATCGTGCCGTCTTCATTGAATGTCATGCAAAGAACCGAACTGCCTTCCTCAACAGTCCATGTACCGATAATAGAATCAGCGGAGTCTGCTGACATCTCAGAGCCTGAAACTTCAGCGGGAACCTCTGCATCTGTCTCATCTATAGCAGTCTCAGTCTCTGTCACACCGGAGCCGGCTGCTTCATCGGTTTTCTCTCCTGAGGTCTCGGGGACTTCCTCATCAACCGTCTCCACTGCCGTCTGCTCAGTTCCAGATATAATACGCGGAATCAAAGCTACGGCAGCTGCAATTACCAGGACAAACAAAACCACAGCTATTATGAGCTTATATAAAGCTATGCCTGCCACAGTCTTTCCCGCGACCGAAGCCGAAGCTGCAGCTGTTTTCGATGTTACTGATGCCGCTTTCGCTGTAGTTGTTACTGCCTTGGAAGAAGCCTGCGAAGATGCTGTTTTCACTGTTGCCGATGCGGCATGCTTAATAAGCGAAGCTGCAATCGGCTTTATCGGCACCTGCTCGGCCTCCTTCACAAACAGCTTGGTCAGGAACGGTGCTCCCATAGCGTAAAGCTTATCGTTATTGTCTTTCTCATACATCTCGACCTCCTTCTTAATCTTCTTCTTGGCATAGTTAAGACGCCAGAGGACAGTTCCCTGAGGTATGCCGAGTAACGAAGCGATCTCCTTTGTGCTCATCTCATCAAAGTAGAACAATACCAGAGTCCTTCTGATGTCATCAGAGAGCGCATTATCAATGATATCCATTATTATCCTGCGCCTTTCAGCTGATTCCAGAATAGAATCCGGAAGAAAATCCTCGGGCAAAGCTTCCACATTCTCGAAGAATTCATCTTCGGCATTGACCGTCTTGGTTCTTCTTAATCGGTCAAGACACTTGTTGGCAGCAGTCCTCTTAAGCCAGGCTGCAGCCTTGTCCCTCTCTCTTAGGGTGTCATAAGAATCTATTAATGTTACGTAGGTCTCCTGAACAATGTCCTCGGCATCGGCCTCATTCTTAAGAAGCGACATTGCAGTCCAGTACACTGAACGGTACGTGTCGTTATAGATTCTTTCTAATTCGTTGTTGTCCATTTTGCCTCCTTGTTTTCCGCATCTATCTATATGACGCATAAGCGAGGCGGATTATTGGGTGGTTAGAAAAATTTTTTCATAATATACCATAAAAATCCGGGGAATCAGTTCCCCGGTCTTCTTATTATCTTATATGTGCCCGGCAAATCGGTCTACTGCCCGTAAGTGCCGAAGCCTGCTACAGCTTCGTCTATCGTCATCGTTCCTGTTCCTACTCCGTAAACGGCCAGTCTTAACTGGATTACGGCATCATCCGTAAGATTATCGCTATAAGGCAGACAACCAATCCTATAAGATTTATAGTCGGTGCAAATAAAGTTCCCTTGCTGGAAGAGTTAAGTCTTACGTCTATTATGTATATGATTGCTACGGCAAAACACAACGCTGAAAGGCCATGTGCCAGCAGCTCGCGAGAAAAATATAGCCTGGGTCCGGTTGATTTGTAACTCTCATATAATATCCCTCTCAATTACTTAAACTATTACAAGACATCAGGCATTTAAAATATGAATCAATAATCTCGCCGGGACTTTGTGTAAGTCCGTTCCCGATCCACCATTTGACTGTGCTAATAAAACTCCCTATTACAAATTGCTTCTTGAACTCAACAGATACATCTATATCAATGTGTGAGATCATATTCCCGAATGCATCTTCAAGATACCTCGAAAAGTAGCGCGTAAAAAGCTTTTCCGACTCTCCGTACATGATCGAACTGATGTTGTCTTCATGATCTTTGATGTGCCAGAGGATGTGCTCCAGCAATGCCTTCATTTCCTCATGGTTGGCCGAGAAATCGTGACTCTTCTCAGGCATGAGAGACTCGGAAAATACATGCGAGAACATCTCGTCACACATCTGCTCGAGGAGCTGGTCTTTCGTCTCGAAATGAGAATAGAAAGTGCTCCTTCCGATATTGGCTTCATCGATGATCTCCTGCACCGTTATATCTTCAAAACGCCGCTTTCTCAGCAGCTTTGTAAGCGCATCGTATATCGCCGTCCTGGTCTTCTGCTGTCTTCTGTCCATCTTCTTTTACCGTACATTTTTGCCGAAATGTTCAATAACTGACATATCGCAAAGTCTGATTATTGTTTGCTCATACAGCTGATTATACCATTTTACTGAACACAGTGTTCAGAAAGTGACGGTATGAATAACAGTAAAGCGATCAGATACGCAATATACGCGGCATTGCTCTATGCGGTAAGCACTCCTTTCTCCAAACTCCTCATGGAGAAGATCCCTCCGGTCTTCATGGCGGGTCTGCTCTATCTCGGAGCCGCGGCCGGCATGAGCATAGTTACTTCCCTGTCACGTGGCAGAAGCAAAGAGAACTCATCTTTTACCCACAGCGACCTGCCCTATCTCATTCTGATGGTCGTGCTGGACATCGCGGCTCCGATCCTCCTGATGACGGCTCTGAAGAACTCTTCGCCCGAATCTGTATCCCTTCTTAACAACTTCGAGATAGTCGCCACATCCCTGATCGCGCTGCTCATCTTCAAGGAGAAGATATCGCCCCGGTTATGGATCGCGATCGTACTGATAACCGCCGCAAGCATCCTGCTCTCCTTAAGCGACATCACTTCGTTCTCCGTATCGGTCTATTCGCTCCTGGCCCTGCTCGCCTGCTGCTGTTGGGGACTCGAGAACAACTGCACAAGGAAACTCTCGAACAGGGACCCGGCAAGGATAGTGATAATAAAAGGGTTTGGCTCAGGGACGGGTTCTGTCATCGTGGCGCTGATATCGGGAGAACGGCTCACGCCTTATATACTTCTGGCGCTGCTCCTGGGCTTTGTCGCTTACGGTCTCAGCATCTACACATACGTCTATGCACAGCGCTACATAGGAGCCGCCAAGACATCGGCATTCTATGCCCTGGCACCGTTCATGGGAGCACTCATTTCGCTTGCGCTGTTCCCGAAGATGCCGGCACTGCTGTTCATCATCTCATTCGTGATAATGGCACTGGGCGCATTTCTGGCTATTGAAAAAGAAAGGACTTAAAACATGGAAAAGAGAGATTTCAAATTCGACAAGAGAGCAGACAGGGTCCTTGATGTGGGCTGCGGAACAGGCACGATCCTAAAACATTCAGTGAGTTCGAGAACATAGAAGGACACGGAATAGATGAGATCAAGATTTGAAAAGCAGGGCTTCGCTTATATCGGCGTGCAAAAGAACAGTTGTTGACCCTGTATCCGACTATACATTTTTCGCCGCAGTCCATTCTTTATAAGAAACAGTACTCGACATCTGTTTTTGTAATAAGGATCGTATCAGTATTGATGAGCGACTTAAGCCTCTCACCGATAGCCTGAACTTCGTCTTCGCCGATTCCGATTATGATCACCCGAAGACTTGTTTCCGTTGTATATCCTTTATTGTGTGAATACCCGCCCATCTGTGTCAGAAGGGAGTAGCCGATTTCTTTCTCCTTGCAGATATCTGTCAATATTTCCTTGAAATCTTCGGCCGTGAAAAACTCTTCGTAATTATCCTGATCTTTCATGCCAACGAAGATCTCATATTTGATTCCTTTTTCGAGCGCGTTTCCCATAGCTGTTTTCTTTAACGAAACTCCGTCTGCAGATCGTTTTTGACAATCAAAACGCATTCCTGATTCATGATCATCTTAATGCTTTTGCCAAGTTTGATTATATCATCCTCCGACGAGCCTATGATATTAATACATAAGGTATCTTCCACCGAATACCAGCCATCATCATGGAGAAAGCCGCCTTTGGCCGGGACTAAGGAAAAATCTATTTGTCTGTCTGTAAAGAAACGCACCACCATCTGTGTCAGAGTTTCCCTGGTTACAACTTCACCGTGCAAACTGACATCCTCACATCCTATATAGATTTGATACTCAACACTGTTTCTCATCATTAGGCCTCAGACAAGGTAATTATATCATCAGGGTTAGAACGATCTCTCATTCGCATGCGCATATATGATACGTTTGGGACCTGCGCTCAACAACGCATCCCAACAACTACCGTATTTGTTGAATCTTATATTCGGGAATTCATCCTGCAGAGAACTGCAAAGTGATATACAACATAGAAACCAGCCACAAGACAGTAAATATCATCGCACCCACATGTAATAATACAAACCGGACGCCTCTTCTTTTTACACTATACGGTTCGTCTCCATCAATTTGTTTGCAGACCTTCACAGACTTGATCAATCCCGGAAGCTCTATGAAAAGACAAATCAGCGGAATTATCACGAGAGCGATCATAATTATATAGAATACTAACTCGTTATCAGGTGCACTAAAGTATCCGGTGTCAATCGTCTTCAGAAACAATGCGCACGCAAATAACAGTATCAATGGAATGAGAATATGGATGTATTTTTTGATTACGTTTTTAACTTTCATATCAAGATTATCAGATGCTCATTATCAAGGGTGGTTATCCCGTTCTTATTATCTTTCCTTTTCCGGTTCATTGTCACGGAACTTCAAGATCTTGTGAACTCCACGCCTTCAAATCCTAGCGAAAGTGTGTCATCACCAACTGCATAATCAGTAACTTCATCTTCATGACCGTCCCTGCGGATAACGATGTTCTCACCATCAACGCTGTATGTGAACTCCCAAGAGATCACACTATCCCCACTGGTAATTGTGAGATCACCGGTTCCGTCATCGTTAAAAGTGTATACTCTTGAAGCCTCACTGTCCTCATATGTCCAAACACCAACGAGAGAATCGTCGATAGAATCCTCGACAGTTTCATTCCTTGCTTCAGTCTCTGTCTCTACAACAGTATCAATTATAGTCTCTTCTGACTCTGAGTTTGTCTCGACAACTGTGTCAGAGCAGGCAACTACGCTTATGGCCATAGCAGCAACAACAGATACTGATAAAATGTTCTTCACAATACTCTTCTTCATTTCAATTCTCCTTTAGTTACACTCTTTCTGATAATATATTCATTGAAATCATCAACAGCTTCTATGATGTCGGGATTAGTGGAATCTGCTCCCAATGTAATAGCCCATTTCAAAAGATCAATCGAAATCAGGTCACACAACTCTAATAATCGCCGAAAATCCCAGTCATCAGTGATATCAATAAAATGGAATACTGTTTGTTTGATTTTGGGAGATACCCATTCAACAGGAAATTGTTTCAAACAATCTCTTGCAATCGTAATCGGCATAATATTTTGTGGCTGACAAGCCCATGAGAGGAGCGTTCCAATTACTTTGTAAGCAAGTGTATCGGAGAGAGACATGATTTCAGATGGATGAAAGTAGATTTCCTTATCAGCAATATCATTTAATGCATCTGCAATTGCTTTTTCATATGCGTCCATACCCTATTACCTAAATCCCGATTTGTCTTAGTCTATTATCCTGATAATTTTCTAAAATAGTAAACTCACATTCAACCTTTAAAAAGCGGCTGTTTATATGATGCTTAGCTATCACATAGTCGACTATATTCAAGATTTGCCATTCTAAGTTATCCTTGAATTTCCTTTTTCATCATCAGTCAATTTATTATCTTAGGATTGATTTTAAATGATACGACCATAATGTTCTTAACATTTCCGTTTTTTTCAGAAAATCCTTCTGATGAAAAAAACTTCCTAAATCAAGCAATTCTATTTTTTCTTCTTCCATAGGTTTAATCACTATGAAAAATCCATTTTCTATCCACTCTGCCTGATCCTCGTATTCCTCCTCAGTATATCCTGCAAAAGCGCTCAATCCGGAAAGCGCCTGGGCATTTAATTTGTTTTCCGATATACTGCCGAGTTTTTCATCTATACTGAAAATCTGATTGTCTGCTATTATTGCCTCTATCTGTTCCCATTTGATAGATTCTGCTTTTCCATATCCAAAGCCCGTCGGTTTCCTATACAATATCCCATAGATATCAGCCTTGAAAAACGGTCTTTTGAGTGTCAGATACGGAAACAACAATACCGCAGGTACTCCTGCAAGATATCCCAAAATAACATTCCTGCCTACAAAGCCTGCGACAGAAAATATAACTAGCATCAAAAATACGATTACATCACCGACACCCACAGCGGATGTTTTGACAGGTCTTACTTCCATCCTGTCTTTCTCTACGTCGGTCGCATACTGGTTCTCTTCCTCAGGAGCATCATTTTTCTTAAAGCGGTCTCCTACAAATACCGCATATAGAAAACTCCAGAATGTATAATCCAAGACACAGAGCAACGCCAGCCACTTGATAGGGCTGATTAGTCCTGCGATAAGCAGATGTATTCCTCCAAGAAACGGAATGCCCGAAATATGATGATCAGACCCTTTGGCCTGGATCTTTTTAGTCTCAATGATTGCTCCGGTATTGTATATCAAATATAAAACACCGATACCGCCTATGATTATTGGAAATACCCATGGATGCATCTTAAACCACATTATTAGCACCTTCCTGCAATAAAGATTCATATAACTTCTCGGTCTGTGGAGCTCTTTTTATAAATGCGTGGAAATTCTTCCCATAAACAATAACAATCTTGGTCCCACTATCAAGGTTAAATGGATTAGCGAAGTATGTTGTAAAACCCCAACTATCATTTTTGCCGTCAACGTGAAAGTAGACCACTCCATCATGAGGAACAACACCCTCAATAGTCACTATATTTATCATTGGTTCCTTCGGCAGGCTCTTCCTAAGTTCCCTCAGATAACGCGTTTTTTGCTGTCTCTTGTTAGGTTTTCCCCAAGACTTAGGATTACTTGTCAAGAACATAACCAATACCAAAACAGGACCCGGAGCAAGTATCCCGGTCATTGTAATACCTATAAAGAGATTCGTATTAAAAAAGGGAACAGTATTCCGGGAAACCAGTCCGATAATCAGAACAATAAAGAAAAACACTTCAACTACTATCCAACGCTTTAAGTAATTCGTTCCCTTCGGAGCGAACATCACAAGTTCCGGATTTTCGAGTAAAATCTGCCTTTCTTCTGCTGTTAATTTACGCTGCATATTAAATCCTCTTTCCCGAATTTGAATCAAGAATTTCTACTTCGTTCTCCTTAAGAAACCTCATAAAATCATCTGCAAAAGGCTCTTCGATGATACCGGCAAATCTCGTACCACCGTTCCTTTCTGATGCTTAATCAGAGTTATGATAACAGAAAAGCAGGAATCACTTCCTGCTTTTGAGGCTACTTAATGTTACAGTTAGTCGTGTTTGCTGTGTATTTTCCGTTCTTCCAGAGTTACATCAACTTGCGAAGTAATCTTTTAAAAATTCACGTATATCTTGTGTGGCGTGATATGCATTGCTCAAAAAATTACTCATTTCTTTGGGCGGATCATTTTAGAACTCTTTATCCAACAGCTCCAAACCATAAGTTCTTACATCACCATTCACAGCATCAAATATCCACTCACCGACGCTTCTGTCATTGCCAAGATTGTCGAATACATTCGATGATATGATAGTATGCTGTGTATTGTGAGTATCAGCATCCTCTCTGTAGCCCCAGATATATATACCCACATTCGGTATATTCTCCTGTAATGCTATTACCATTTCTTTCAGATCCTGCTGGAAATTATCTCCTAATTCCCTGGTATTATCCATCCTTCCGGTATCGATATAAGACTGGTACTGTATTAATGTATCGTCACGATAAGAACAATCGAAGAGTATCTTCACACTGTCACCACGCTTCTCATATAGTGCAGTCAAACTATCAAGTACAAGGTTGTCTGTAGTCAGTCTGTCAGATATCTCTGACGGAGTTCTCCATAGATCAACGGCCGTGTCATGCCATCCGTCATAAAGCAGCAGTGAACTGTCAACACATACGGTAACATTCCCGGCACTCGGGAAACGATCGATCACATCATCAGCGAGCAGGGCGGTTGCAAATCCTCCGGCAGAAAAACCGGTCACGAGCAGCGTATCGGGTTCTCCCACATACGGCTTTATCTGTTCAATAAAGGCGGAATAATTGTTGTATCCCGTGTGATAAACTGTTCTCTCCCCCTCATAAATACCTGTTCCTGCATGAAAATCTCCTGTAGCATAAGGGATCACAATAAAGCTCCAATCCTTAAAAGGGTTATCATCAGCACTGCTGCCGATACCGCCCTGTGCTACAAAATCCTGAGCAAGCATTGTAGTGGCATAAAATTCCGACCCGCCTTCAGAGGTTGTCGGTGTAATGCTGACACCGCCTCCAAAGAAATATACAACTACCTTGTTTTCAGAACCCTTACGGAATATGCCATGCCACTCACTGCCATCAGAAGACAATGCTCCTTCCACTGGTACATCGTACCATTTGCCGATCTCGGGTTCTCCCTCAAGAGTTGGAAAAGTGTTAAGAACAGTCATCTTTAGGAAAATTGCTATGCCCAGCACTGTCACCACGATTATACTTACGGCAGCTATCAGTACCACTTTAATAATTCTTTTCTTTTTTGTATTTCCCATATCGATGTTCTCCTGATATTTTACGACTCGCCAAATTCGTTTTATATGATACTATAGTATCAGCCTGTTGCTTTAAACTCAATAAAATCGGGGAAATGATACTATTGACGGAAATAGTATCATTGGCTGGAAAGGTGATCTTGCAAATGTCAGATTATGTAATCTCTTCCTACGGAGAAGCATTGTTCAAATTAATGAAGAAAAAGAATATAGAAAAGATAACTGTTGACGAACTCTGTGAAGCAGGGGGCATCGGCAGGGCAACATATTTCCGCAATTTCAAATCCAAAGACGAGATCATTACTTCGTACATCGTCATGAAGTGGCGGGAATTCGAACAGGAACACAAACTCAAGGAACACCCGCTTAATGACAGATATCGAGTGAAGCAGTATTTTGATTTCTGCTATTCTATGCGTAAAAAAAATGATCTTATAATAGAACAAGGCCATCATGGTGCGATACTGTCTGCCTACGAACTGGTTACGACTGACAGCGATACCGATCAGGCCTTGAATACATACGAAAGTTACTATCTTGCATATGGTCTTTTTGGGATATTTATGAAATGGGTCAAAGGCGGTTATGCAGAGTCGGCACAAGAGATGACAGAGATAGTGGTAGAGAAGATATTCACACCCCCGCAACTCTAAAGCGAATGTAGTGCAGCTTGTGTTGTTACCTTTCTTAATAGGAATAATTAATACCTCGTGACGGGTTATCCATTAAGCCTGGTAAGCTTAATAAACATCTTTATCTATATTTCCCTCAAACATCATCTGATTTAGTATTATTAGTATAACAATCTACACTCATTACGAGGTGACCACTATGCTTAAAGATCAGTGTGAGAAGTACTATTTCGAAGGCAACTACAACTGCGCCGAGACTATCATCAGAGCAGGTAACGATTACTATAACTTAGGCCTTCACGACCGAGACATGATCGCATTCGGAGGATTCGGCGCTGGAATCCAGACGGGCAACACCTGCGGTGCCGTTCTTGCCGGAGTCTCGATACTGTCCATGAAGTACATTGAAGCGAAGGCACATGAGAGTGCCGATATTAAGCCGGTCACAAGAATGCTGATCCAGAGATTTAATCAGAAGTACGGATCTGTCCTGTGTAAGGATATCAAGGCTCAGTCATTTAAGCCTGAGATCAGATGTAAGAACACGATCGACGTTGCCTGTGACATCCTGGAGGAAGTAATCGCGGAGTATGAACAAAGATCAACTTAAACAGCTTAGTATAGAAGGATGCGAGCTCATAGGAAGAGGAGCTCACGCGGCTGTGTACCGCATCGCTCCTGATGAGATCGTTAAGGTCTACAGGGAAGACATTCCTTTTGACAGAGTCTTAATGGAGAAGAGACGAGCCAAACGGGCCCTGATCCTTAAAGTTCCCACCGCCATCTCATTGGATATCGTGAAGGTCGGCAACTGTTACGGCGCCGTCTATGAATTGCTCGATGCCGAGCCGACAGACAGCTATGTAAACAGATCCTCCGAAAACCTCGAGAACTTTATCAATATGTCCGTCGAACTCCTTAAGCATATCCACAGCATCGATGCGGATACTGCGGAATGTGCAGACATGAAGGCCGATCACTTAAAGTGGGTTGACAACACCGAACATTTGATAGGAAACAACACCGCGGATAAGCTGAGAGATCTGATAAGAAGCATCCCCGATTCGACCAAACTTCTTCACGGCGATTTTCACCTGAAGAACATCATAATAGTTAAAGGCAAACCAATGCTCATAGACATGGACACACTCTGCTTTGGAGATTCTATCTTCGATCTGGCAACAATCGCCAATTCATACTGGATCTTCCCACAGATGGCTCCCGAAGCAGCGACGGTTCACCTTGGAATTTCCGTCGGGGATGCGCACCACATCTGGAAGCGAACGCTCTCATTGTATTTCGACGGGATGAGTGACGATGAACTTACGAGGATCGAGCAAAAGGCGCGCACATTGGGTCTTCTCAGGATCATTGACTTCGCTCAAAGGAGCGCCCCCGCGGAACACCGTGAGCTTCTGACACAGCAGGGCATCAGAATGCTTCACGAAGCCCTCGGTGCTGTATAACCACATCACAGCGGAGTCGTCTCCAGATAGTTCTGCAGCTGCTCTATCAGAGCGTCGCTCTTGAATCCGTAGCAGCGCTTTCCGTTCACATAAGCCAGACCGAGCTCAACACATACACCCTCATCGGGGGCTCTGCCGTCCAATACAGCGAAAATAATATCTTCGCTAATATAAACGGCTGCCTCATTTGAGACAGCCGCTCTTCAAATTAGCTTGTTCCTGAATATCCTTATGCGTTGATTCCGAATCTGGCGCACATTGATGTCCATTCAGTTGAACCTGCAAATTCATTTATCACTTCGGATCTTGTAGCTCCGTTCTCTAATGCATTGATCCAGTTTGTAAAGCCCTGTGTGTCCGGCTCTCTGTCGAAGAATACTCTGTAAAGAGTATTAACGAACTCTTCGTTATCTAATTCTCTTGCAATAAACTCCTGACTGTTGAAGAAGCCTCTTGCAATAGCAGATCCGGATGCATCCTTGTTTGTTATCTGATCTACCCAATTGTCTCTTCCTGTAACATCGTATGATCTGTTAAGAGCTGTCAGATAAAGTCTCTCTACAAAGTTAGATACCGTCATAACCCTTGCCTGCTCAGGTGTAATTACAGGTGCCGGTGAAGATGAACCGGAAGGTGTTGTATCAGCGGGAACCTCAGACTCCGATGCAGGTGTGACTGGTTCGGGAGTAGGTGTATCAGGCTTAGTAGGATCAACGGGAGCCGGTACCACTGTCACAGTACATGTTGCTGTCTTATCATCACTTGTATCAACTGTTCCGTTAGTGGCAGTAGCTGTAATTGTTGCCGTTCCTGCTGCAACTGCTGTTACTACGCCGTCAGCTACGGTGGCCACGCTTGCGTCGCTCGTCGTCCATGTCACAGTTTTGTCAGTAGCGTTGTCGGGCGACACGGTCGGAGTCAGCGTCAACGGCTCGCCGCCCACGGGAATCGAGGCTGTGGACGGTTCAAGAGACAATCCATTGACAGCAACAGTATTTGCGTATCCGTACACTTCAATCGATGTGACGCCATACATATTATTATTTTCTCGACACGCAGCAAGAGCAGTTCCTTCAGGATCATAATCAAAATGAAGTTCAAATGGCGCACTTGAATCTGTGACAGGAGTCTTTGTTCCTTGTATGAATATAACTTTGGTGATAGTGTACCCTTCACCGACTGAAACTGTCAGAGTACCAGCAACACGATCCCACATCCATCCGCTTTTATAAAATTCGTCATTATTATGTGAAACTGTAACTACTCCTGTAAAGACTCCTTCTTTCGTTTCACTAAAGGTTGTTAAATCTGTGGGTGTAATGGTAGTCAGCAGTGTCTCTGCTGGTGCCACATTCGCCGTCAAACTCAGCCCCGGCATCAGCCCAACAACCATTGCTAACGCCAGGAACATGCTGCACAGGCTCTTCCCAAGTTTTCTTTTCATAGAGTGACCTCCTTTTTCCATTCAAAAACCGCAGGGGCATATGGATAGACCTCTGCGGTTATTGGTTTGTTATATCAGAGCTTGTCGAAATAATGCAGTTAACCGGTGCTGTGCTGTGCTGTGCTGTGCTGTGCTGTGCTGTGCTGTGCTGTGCTGTGCTGTGCATAAGCATCGCCCGGATCAACATGCGTGTCAAGCCCCTTTCTTTCATCTGATATAAAAATACTAACATCTCATTTTTTTCATATTCTTAATAGACTATGAAATTTATGTTAATACAGAATATCAGATTTACCTCACTCTCACCCTCACCTTCTTCGTCTTCTTAAACTCCTCCAGAAGCCTTTAGAGTATTTGTCAGGCCGAGAGCTTTGGCTGAAGTCTTTACATATGTTTTCATATGCTTAATTGATACTTTTGCATTCAAAAGGATAAGGACTTTCAACGTCCTGTTGCTGCGTCGTAAGCCTCCTGGCTCTCTTCGTTAAGTATGCATGCATTGATAGCAACATCAACATTGACAATGCCCAAAGCTAGCCTTAAGTCACTCTCAATACCTCTTTCGATATCAGGGATGTTTTGGCTAAGGTTTGAGTAACCTTCTGCTTCGACCGCATTGACCGCTCTGATCTGGAATGATGTTAAAAGATTAGCCATTATCTGATCCTCGCTTACCTCATTTTCTCCAAGGTCGTAGCAAAATGATCCGTTGCCTACTAACTGGAGCTCAAGCCCTGTCTCAGGGTCTACGACAGTGAAGGGACTTCGGGTACCAAAAACGCTATGCGTGCTGCCTGTGCCGTTCTGATCCTCAAATGTCTCATAAGTCATCATGGTAACAGACGGTTCTGTCTGAAGAGCGGTATCTTCTGTTTCAGCTGATGCCGGCTTGGGCGAACCGCATGAGGCACAGAAGGCTCCGAGGTTACCTGCTGCTCCGCAATTAGGGCAGATCCAGCCTTCAGAATCGGAATGTCCTGCGGGAGTTATAATGGCAGATACAGTTTCTGCTGTTTCTGAAACAGACTCAACAACTGATTCAGCCTCAGACTCTTCTTTATCATCTTTGTTGGAACATGCAACGCCTGAGAGCATAACTGCTGTCATCAGCAATGCGATTCCCTGTTTGTAATACTTATTCATAGCTTCTCCTTATTTATAAAAAGATTGATCTGTAATTCAGCTTGTTATTCTACCACTAGGCGCAAGATTTAATAAGTATAATTCAGATCTTAACATCAAATAGTATTTCTTTGTTATTCACGATCTACCTCGTCAAATCCGAATTTGCCGTTATTTGTTTCCTATGCCCAGATCGCCATCGCCAAAGTGCCGACAACAATCAGAATCAACCCGGCAAGCGCCTTTCTGCTCAACTTTTCTTTGAATACGAAATAGGAAAAAGCGACGGAAACGATAATGCTGAGCTTATCGATCGGTACGACAACGCTGACGACGCCGTTCTGAATGGAGTAATAGTAACAGAGCCATGATGCGCCTGTGGCAATCCCGGACAGAGCTATGAATACAAGTTCTTTGGAATCAGTATTTTTCAGTTCAGCACCTTTGCCTTTAACGAAGACGATCAGCCAAGCCATAACAAGAACAACACCAGTACGGATCGCCGTCCCGAGATTTGATTCTACATCCGTTATGCCGATCTTTCCCAGAATAGAGGTCAGGGCAGCAAAAACAGCGGAACCGATCGCGTAGGGCAGCCACGTGCGCTTTGTGTCCTTTGCTTCAGTTTTCTTCTTTTCGATCATCAGAAACACGCCTGCCGCAAGAAGTGCAGTACCGATCAGCTTGACCGCCAGATGTTCTGTCTCACTGAAAAGGATGATTGCGATAAGCACTGTCAGAACCGTGCTGGATTTATCGACGGGAACGACCTTGTTCACATCGCCGACGGACAGGGCTTTAAAATAGCAGATCCACGAGGCTCCTGTCGCAAAGCCGGACAGAATTAAGAAGATGATAGATTTTGCCGATATTTCCGTGATCGTTCCAGCAGAGCCAACGATAAACACCATGATCCAGGCAAAAAGGAGTACAACGACCGTCCGCAGTGCAGTCGCCACGTCTGAATCAGTCTTTTTGATCCCGCATTTCGCAAGTATCGCCGTAAGTCCGGCAAAGAGCGCGGACAAAGCCGCCATGATCAGCCACATATCTTCCCCTTATTCATTGTCATATATTCTGGTAATTCTCGTCCGTCAATTATTTCTAAGATAAATCCCGATTTGGCGACTTCCCGGTAAACTGGAAGTTATTCTTCAATATTCTTTATGATTTTTGCTGGGTTTCCTGCAATCACCACATGATCAGGAAAAGATTTAGTTACTACAGAAGCAGCAGCGATTACCGTGCTATCTCCTATGGATACACCCGGAAGAATCGTGACTCCACCGCCGATCCAGACATTATCGCCAATGGTGACCGGCTTAGGGATACCAATCTTTTCTCTTCTTGATTCTGCGTCCAACGGATGACCGATTGCATATATACAGGTTTTAGGTCCGATCATACAATGTTCTCCAATCCGAATCGGAGCTGCATCCAGGAACACGCAGTCAAAGTTTATGAACAAGTCATCGCCCGCAAAGATGTTATATCCGTAATCACAATGGAACGGGGGCTTGATGGCTATCCTCTCCCCGCAGTGCCCGAATAGTTGTTTTAATAATGCTTTTCTTAAGGACTCATCTTCCGGAGAACTATTAAAACGAGAACAGAGGATACGAGCGTTTTTCTTATCCTCCATGAGCTGCGGGTCATTTGTAAAAAAAGATTCTCCATTTGTCATTCTTTCTCGTTCAGTTTTCCTGCAATTTTCCATCATTCCCTCCACAAATCCTGATTTGTCTTCGTCAATTATGCTGTAAGTTAAAAATCAACGACAATATCTGAGATAGCAACCAAGGTAGCCTCTCCGCTGATTTTCATTCTTCCATTCTCAAGCAGTTCGCAATATAGATGCCCACCTCTCTTCGATGCCTGATACGCATGGATCTCTGATTTTCCTAATTCTTTTGACCAGAAATCAGCTATCTGGCAGTGCGCGGAACCACACACTGGGTCTTCCGGAACCAGGAGTTTGGGAAAGAAACTCCTTGATACGCAGTCTGTCTCTTTTCCTTTTGCCGTAACATTCTGTCCTCGCCCAGGTAGTCCGGCAAGTTTAGCCTGATCCGGCTTCATGTTCCGAATCTGCTCCTCAGATTCAAAAATGCATACAAGATCGGGTCCCAATATTGCCTTAACGGGTCTTTCTCCAAAAGCCCTTTCCATTTCATCCGTCACTGATATCTCCTGCTGTTCATATGTAGGAAAATCCATCTCATAAAGCTTGTTCTTTCTAACAATCGTCAGCTTTCCACTGAGAGTGTTAAATTCTATTACATCCTTATTCTGCTCAAAGTAATTGAATATCACAAAAGAAGATGCCAGAGTCGCATGACCGCATAGTTCAACTTCGGATCCCGGAGTAAACCATCTGAGGTGATAGCCTTGTTCTTCCTTGACAATAAACGCTGTTTCGCTCAGATTATTCTCCATAGCCAGTTTCATCATGAAGCCTTCCTTCGGCCATTTATCCATTACGCAAACAGCCGCCGGATTTCCAGAAAAAGGTTTGTCTGTAAAAGCATCAACAATATATTGCTTCATTGCTTGTCTCCTTGTTCGACGTTCGATAATACTGCCGATATAACTTGCTATCCCGGCAAACTATATTTATTAATCCAAAACTCCCTTAATTGGATCATCATAGTTTTCTGTGATCAGAGTAACATGTTCTCCATTAGATTTGAAACCATCTATGATCCGGCGATTATCTTGTTTCAGTTGTTCAGCCGTACAATCGGAATCATCAAGCCGCTTCTCGATATCAGAAGCATGTGCTTTTATATCTGCAAAATGCGAATCTATATATTCATCTGACATAGCAAGACAAATGAATCTTATTGATTGAAGATAAAGCTCATCAAAACTGTTTCGCCAATCAAAAGGTATATAACAGCCTTCAACGATGAGGTTCTGCTCATTTTCAACAGCAGTCTTTATAATCTCTCGAACTATTGGCCAAAGATAATCTCTAAGCTCATCGTCATCTTCAGGTGTGAGAGCAGTCATCCCGGTGCGAATAAGTCCCATCTTCAAATGGTCAATTGAAAAATAAGGATATTTGTATTTCTCAAGCATCCGTTGTGCCAGAACTGTTTTTCCGATATGGGATGCGCCTGTTAATATTATTACCATCTTTACCTCATCAAGCCCATTCTTATTCCCCATAACTGATGATTTAGCATTCTTCACCTGAAAGGTTTCTTAAGCCTTCCATTCCAATTTTCATTGCATTATCAAAGCTATCTGCAATATGTTTATAATCCCTAACATCTGAATAGGTGAACCAATCGGGTCCCATATATTCGTCAGTAATTCTCTTTTGAAAGAACACTTCATAATACTTCTCTTCTTGATAAACCTGAAACTTATACTGCTTATCTGAAGAGTATTCCTCATGTATAAGATTACTTCTCATATTCCCGTCTCCTGTAAAACGACAAACATTTGAACCTGACTCCTTAGTCGTATTTTCTGATTCTCTTCGAAACTAATGTACATGATGCATAATTCTCAACCGCTGAGCTTCATTAGCGGAGAAACCGAATTTCTCATAAAACGGAATCTTATCCGGCATTGCACATAACTCAATAAAAATATCTGTATCTAGAATACCGTGATCATTGATAAACTTTAGCAATTCAGCGATCAGCATCCTACCAATCCCTTTTCCCTGATATTCAGGCAACACTATAACATCTTTGATGTAATAACAAAGGCCCATATCACCTATAACCCTTGCCATCGCAACAATCTTATCGCCATCAAATATCGATACTCGATATAAGGTCTTATCCATCGCCAGTCTCGTTTGCTCGAGAGATGGTCCTGCACCCCATACGGATTCCCACATATAGATAAATTCTTCTGCCGTTAATTCGTCATGCTTTACTACTAACACACCTATATTCCTCTTTCTTTAAACCTCTAATCTGCGGGTTTTTCTATACCAAGTAATCTCTACCTCAGATAAGGAATTATATCATCCAGAAAAAGGTTTCTTGATTACAACGCCCGGACTTCTCAAAAATGCTAACATCCAAATTATGGGGGCTTTTTAGGGGCTTAAAAAACTGAAACGCCCTATTTAAGGGCGTTTCCAGGGGGTTGCGACTATTCAAGCTCTGCGGCAGAATACGTCTCTCTGCTTTCAAAGCATTGATTCTGCTGCATTTTTGATTTCGTTATTCTTCGTTTTTCTCCTCGTTCGCCGTATATTTACAAATTAATAAACTCAAATGTAAACTCACTAATTCACTTTCATCAACAATCTGCTTATTTCGCAAATTTCAATTTTCATTACTTTTGCGAATCAGAAAGCCATCTGGCTATATCAACGATCCTTATCCCTTCATGCCTCTTCGCATTCACTAATATCATTGATGATACGATCATACGAAGCGGCACATTTGATTGTGTCAGGATGAAGAAGACGGTTTAAGTTAACTTACGTCCAATCGACTACTTTAAGACTGTCTACTCTCTTGAATTCTTTGGTGTTATTCGTTACCAGTACGCACTCACTTGAAAGAGCATGTGCTGCTATAAGCATATCAAGTGGTCCGATGGGCTCACCTTTACTTTCAAGATCCGCTCTTATCTTTCCATAGTCATTGGCTGCATTCACATCAAAATCGAGAACCTCGATATTCGCAAGCATAAGAGCTAAGGCGAATCTGTTACGTTCGACCTCTTTACTCTTTTCTACCCCGTGAACAAGTTCCGCATACGTGATAGAAGATATGCATACATCAGACGGATCGATCTTACTCAGTTTCTTAAGAAGCTTGTCAGATTTCTTTCTAATGCAGTTTATGAGGACATTTGTATCCAACATATACCTCATAAGGATTCTCTCTCCTGTGAACCCTGATCAGCTCTGCCATCCTTCATGTAATCTTCAGAGAACATATCAATGGCAGCCATAAAGGTCTTCCATTTCTCGTCCTTTGGAACCAACATAACTATATCTCCAATCTTA
>Ga0129316_1000047_pt1 | contig 94986 bp, 69 predicted proteins | sample Cm1ome_2_FD_94429 | JGI IMG/M metagenome (GOLD analysis project Ga0129316, IMG submission 94429) | Eastern black-and-white colobus group fecal microbial communities from Wisconsin, USA - Cm1022B metagenome | ecosystem: Host-associated > Mammals > Digestive system > Large intestine > Fecal...
CTATTTAGATGTTGCGAACACATAAAACAAAGAAATCCTCAAAATATCGCAGCTTAAAAAAATGAGTCGATTTTTATAGTCAATGAAAAAAAGAAGGCGCATCGTGTATTACGACACACCTCCCTATCTCCCGGAATAAAATCTTCTTTTATAAACTCATCATACACACGTTGCGGATGATCTGCTTTGGAGAATCCATTATTACCAAAATTCAGTTCACGAAACTTCTTCAGTTTCAAGTTACCTTCCGCATACTCACGCAAGGTTTTCTGCTTACCTCCCAATATGGAACTATCCAGTACCTCGCATTCCAATAAATTTTCCTTCGGAGTAAAATATTCACGAAAGCATCCTTTTAACATTAAATTATAATTAAAATTGGACTTTTGAATAAATAAAGAATATTCACCCTGCCACAATTCAATTATTTGCTGTATTTTTGCACGTTTTTAATACAGATCATGCATGGAACTATTCACCATAGATACAATCTTACCGGCTGTTTCGGGAGTCCTGTTCACCGCACAGGCCATTTACCATTTAGGGCTATATAGCAAACTATACACTCACAGTAAAGAAACGGCATATACCACCGATGTAAAAACCGAAAATCCTCCGCTGTCTGTCATCATCGTAGCAAAAGACGCTGCCGGTGAATTACAAGAAAACCTTCCATTCATTTTAGAGCAAGACTATCCGGAATTCGAAGTGATTGTGATTTACGACCGCTCGGCGGATGATTGTGACGACACCTTAAAATTACTGGAAGACAAATACCCTCATCTCTATCATACCTTTATCCCCGAAAGCGCACGCTATATCAGTCATAAGAAGCTGGGAATAACAATGGGCATCAAAGCCAGCCGTCATGAATGGCTGGTGTTTACCGAACCCAATTGCCGGCCGCAAAGCAATCAATGGCTGAAACAGATGGCACGCAATTTCACACCTGCCACCGAAATCGTTTTAGGATACAGCAACTACGAAAAAGTACCGGGATGGCTGAATAAGAAAATCACTTTCGACACGTTGCTGAACTCGATGCGTTATTTGGGTATGGCCGTTTCCGGACATCCCTATATGGGTACAGGACGGAATCTGGCTTATCGGAAAGCGCTGTACTACAAGCAGAAAGGATTTGCCTCCCACCTGAATCTGCAACGCGGAGAGGATGATTTGTTCATCAATGAAACGGCCCATGCGCACAATACACGAGTCGAGTCCAGCCCCGAAAGCCTGATGCGAATCGCAATGCCCAAATATAAAAGAATATGGTGTGAGGAGAAAATAAGCTATGCGGCTACCAGCCGGTTGTTCAAGGGAGCAGCCCGTTATATCATGGGATTCGAAACTTGCAGCAGGCTGTTGTTTTATGCGGCCATCATCGCCACTATGACCGTCAGTATTCTTTCCCATCAATGGATTATTTTAGGTATTGCCGTTTTGTTGTGGGCAACCCGTTTCATGATGCAACTGATTGTTTTCAGAAAAACCGCCAAAGTTCTTGGTGAGCGGAAGTTCTGCGCATTACTCCCTGTTTTCGATTTTCTTCAACCCGTATGGAATGGGGTATTCAAACTACAACGCAAGTTCAGACGGAAAAATGAGTTTATGAGAAAATAAAAAGAGAATGAAACCAGACAATCAAACAGTTCCTCCTCCACATAATCACTGCCTGCAAAAGAAACGGAAGAGCATTCATTGCGAAATTTAACAGGATTACTCCGATTTCTATCCCCAAACGTTGCCGAACTCTTTTTATTTTACTATGTTTGCAACTATCGAAATGTACAGTTCCGAAATGGGCATTTCGGAACTGTACATTTCGATAATAGTTAAAACATTGATTATATGAAGTTCTATAACCGAGAAAAAGAAATTAAGTTGCTGGCTAAGATACAAGAAGCCGCAGAAGAGAATGCTCAAATGGTAACCCTGATGGGGCGCAGACGAATTGGGAAGACGAAACTTCTATTTCATGCCACCCAAGACACTCCTACCCTATATTTCTTCGTTGCCCGTAAAGCCGAGCCATTATTGTGCCGAGACTTTATAGATGAAATAACTTCAGTACTCCAGTTGCCCATTTATGGTGAGATTCAAGACTTCAGAACTATATTCCAACTGCTAATGGACTATTCTAAAACAATGAAATTCAATTTAGTCATTGATGAATTTCAGGAGTTTTATACAATCAATCCATCTGTTTACAGCGATATGCAGCATCTTTGGGATAGAAATAAAGACGACAGTCACATTTGTTTATTTCTATGCGGTTCCATCTATTCATTAATGCATCGAATTTTTGAAGGCAATCATGAACCGTTATTCGGCAGAGCCACCCAACAGATTTTCCTAAAGCCTTTTAGTACCATCACACTTAAACAAATATTATCAGAGAATAACCCCGGATACACTTCTGAGGATTTATTAGCATTCTATACCTTCACCGGTGGAGTAGCAAAATATGTAGAATTATTCGTTGATAACAAAGCTTTGACACATCATAAAATGATAAAATTGATGTGTCAGGAAAATTCTCCTTTCCTTTCAGAAGGCAAGAATATATTAATCGAAGAATTTGGCAAAGAGTACACCATCTATTTCTCTATCTTATCATGCATAGCCAACGGCTTCACAGCTAGGACAGCCATAGAAAGTTATTTACAACGTGAAATTGGAGGATATCTAACCCGTTTGGAAAACGATTTCAATATCATAAAGAAACGTATTCCCATGTTCAGCAAAGCAGAAAGCCGCAATGTACGATACGAAATAGAAGACAATTTTCTCCGCTTCTGGTTCCGTTTTTTCTATAAATATATTCGCTATATCGAGGCGGGTGCATTAGAGAAACTACAGGAAATCATCATAAGGGACTATCCTATCTTCAGTGGTCATGCTCTGGAAGAATATTTCAAGTGCAGATTTCGCGAGAAAGGCGAATTTACCGCTTTGGGAGGTTATTGGAATAGAAAGGGAGAGGATGAAATCGACCTGATCGCTTTAGATGAAATTGAAAAAAAGGCAGTTGTTGCAGAAATCAAGCGGAACAGACAGAATATCAAGATGGATGCATTGATGTTGAAAGGAACAGCTATTCAAAAAGAGTTGAATGGGTATTCTGTGGAATATCGGGGACTGAGCATGGAGGATATGTAGAGTAAATAAAACTTGAAAATTTGACGGGCATTCATCAGGTCGTAGAACGACCTCTAGTTCCCATCCGAATTTATCCATTATCCTATCAGCAAGAGTTCCTCATAAATAGCCTTTTTATGATAAGGCATTTGGGCGATGATGCCATTCAGGTAATCCCTCGGATTCACATCGTGTGCCTTACAGATAGCAAGCAGGAAACACATTACAGACATTTTGACGGCTGCCTCGTGATTACCGCAGAAGAGATAATTCTTTCTACTCAAAGTGATGGGGCGTATTACATTTTCCGCCAAGTTGTCAAAAAGTTTAAATAATCTAGCTTATCCAAACTTTTTAGTTATCCAAAATCTATCAACTATTTGCATTTAAATAAGGCTTTAATATTATAAGAGTTTAGATAACTGAAAGACGATTCAATCTAGATTGATACCAAGTATAGCCTTTGTACATCTTTACAAAAAACTCTTTTTCAGTTGTTCCAAAAGTTGTTCTCCGGAAATACCTGGTAATCCAGCAGACTTAAAGAAATCAGAATTAGGCAATTCTTTTTTAACAGCCTCATAAAAGTTCAATATGTCGTTTTTTAGCATTTGCGGAACATCATTGAATTTATCGGCAGGAGCAAGCATGGCTGCAAGCCTGAATACATCTTTCTTATGCTTCATAATATGCTTACAATCCACTTGTTCACCATTAGACTTTCGATCAGTCATTTCAAGAAAAGCTTTACACTTTAAGCAAATAAGACTTTCCACATTGGCTATATGAACCCCTTCTTCCATACTGCTATGAGTTATTGTGAAATTGTAGTAATCATCATTCATAAGGATGGCTGACAAACTTGACAAATCTTCATCAGTCGGTATGGGAGTTATGTGAGCATCTTCCGGGAAATTAAGTAATCCGATTTTGCGAGAGAATAATTCCAATTGATATGGGAAATCTGTATCAGACGGTTTCATAAAACGATAATACTCATGCGCTCTTTCATTACCGTCATTGGTGCCTTTGTTGCGTTGCTCATATTTTGCCGTTTTGACAAACTCCCAAAATTTTGACACAAATTCAGAAGAAAGAGCTTCCACAACAAGTATTATGTCAATGTCTTTAGTCGCTCTGGGGCTTTGTGCATAAATCTCTTCATGAATCTCACAAGCCGTACCGCCTATTATGACATAAGAGTTCTCAAATTCACTGAAGAACTCTTTAAATTTTTCTATTCCTTTTACCATTGTATATCTGCAATTAACTTATCTAATTCTATTTGAACGCGCTCATCTTCATGATTAACTAATGACAAGTATAAAGACAGTTTGTCAACCACCTCTGAATGAGTGAGCAGTTTAGGGTCATACCTCCAAATTTCAATACGGTATGTTCCGTATTTATTATCAGTTTTAATCTCTGAGTTTCTAATATCCATTTTAGTGAAGGCATACATATCCCTATCTTCCCGATTAATCATCGTATATTCCGATAAGGCATTTATGCCACATTCCAAACCATTATCCGGTTTAATATCCGAAAAAACCGTTTTTTCAAGTGGTGAAACAAGCAAAGGTAACGCTATTTTCCACAAGTCCTTTTTGGTATGTATCATCCTTACCCTTTTCGTCTTTACTCCTTCAAGCTGAATTAACTTTTTATCATGCAGCCAACGTAAAGCACGATTGATTGTTGCGTATGACACATGAAAAATATCGGATAATTCTTCAGCTTGTTTCCCTTCAACAGAACCCATTTCTATATGATAAAGAATGATACATTGTGCAATAGAAGGGATTACCTCTGTAATATCCGTCCCAATCGTTTTTTCCTTCTTAAGGTCAATCAACAGAGACGGTATGAACATTTGCTTCTGTGGAATAATAAAATTCACCCTTTGTGCTATCAGCCTTCCAACATTGTATGAAACTATATTATCTGTTATCCAGATGACTGGGCACCCACACTTGTTTTCCAACAGATTCAGTGTTCGTTTCATTTGAGCAGGAGTAAGTCCATCATTATCGTCAGCAAAAGCGAATATCACATCATGTTCCAATAATACGCTTCGATACAATACAAACCGTTGCGAAAAAGCAACAGGAATACTATTTATCAATTGTTTTTCTACAGGGGAAAGACTAACTTTCTCATGCAAAATAGAACTGATATAAACTATTGCCTTATTTATGTAATCATTGTTTTTGCACATAATCATCATTTATGATTTTATGCAAAAATAATGATTACATCCTGATTTACAAAATATTTAGAGTAATTTTCATAGCCTTATGCACGACTCTTTCATGTAAAAAATAGACGAATATTGAAAATAAGGTTTATTTGGGCTGAACTCTTTTTATTTTACTAATCCGCCAATTTATGCCATTGCAAATCTATAAGCATATTTACTATGCTTATACGAACTTTGAAATGTAAAAAAACAAAGCACAGACTGTTGTCTGATTATCTAAAGTACAGGTATCTAGCGATACCTTAAAATAAGATAGTAAACAACAGTTCTGCGCTTCTTTATTATACTTATTTCTCTACGCGTATTCAAGCTGCAACGTATTGGCAAGCTGAATGGCTATTGGGTAGGACATTAGAAAATGAGTGTATAAAGGGCATGTAACATCCCCCCCTAACGTTATACATAAATACTTAAATAAAAGCCCTTTATCAATCTTTCACGGGTCTGATAGCCATCTTTAGCACATTTGCATTCCAACTGCCATTATAATAATAACTTTTTGAATTATAATAAAAGACATAAGCAAAGCGACCGTAATTATCCGCATAAGATTCCCCAACCCAATAATAACCATTATCAGTCTCATAGCGTTGAGTTTGACCTATCGGCCCATCTTGAGGCATTCCATATCCTGTAGGAGGTAAAAAGATACTATTTCCATTAACACCTGTAACCTTCATCCCCTTTACTCCGTTTACAGTCACTCTTTCCCATGAACACAGTTTTAGCAATTCCACTTGTTCACCTTGACTGGGCAATCTCCACGTTCCGCCCCACATTGAACGTACAATATCATATTTACTTCCACAAATATTATCCATATTCGGTGCCTCATAAGTAGGAACTGCACCTGTATTATTAGTATCTCCCCATAAATAAAGTTCGCCTTGTTCCCAAGACGCTGTCGCTCCTAAATTAAAAGAAGCCCATTTCACACTAAGTCCTAAATTTACAGCTTTATATGGAGACACCTCGCCTATCGGCAACACTATTTCGGTTCCATCCTTAAGAACTATTGTAAGTTCGTCTTCCGTTGCTTCTACCGACTCAAAGAAAGAATCACCATCTTTTCCCGATGCTTTCACCGGGCGGCCATTTTCATCTAATAATCTAGAATAGGTATAGCCTTCATCATAGCTTATAATCCAATACATATCTGAATCTACTTTCAATTGCGGAGTGATAGCATCATTACCTGAAGCCTGAATCATATTGCCATAAGAATCATAAAGCCATGAAGTTTTTCCACCAATAGTTTGCACCCAATAATATTTACCATCATTATAAAGTTGCACATTAATTACAGGAGCATCTTTCCCATCCTTTCCATCATGAATCGTTATTGCAGATCCATCAGAAAAATGAAGCATATACCCATTTTCTAAAGTAGTAACACCATTAAGATATACTTTTCTTTGAAGTGCATCTACAATCAATTTGATTGAATTAATGTCACTATTAAATGACTCCAATCGAGATTCAATATCAGTCACTCTGTTACCCAATGAATTAACTTCATTCCATAATTCACTGTCATCATACTTACATGCAGCCATGTTAACCATCAATAACATTGACAAGCCAATTAATTTTACTGTTCTCATTTTGATTAAATTTTATAATATAACATTCTATTTTTTAAATTCAGGAAAAGCCATACCCGACTTCCAATAATTATATTGGAAACCTGATGAGGAAGTATTAGAAGACACCCATTGATTCAACAACTCTGATAATATAGAACAAGACCAACCGTTACAATTTATATTTTCGGATAATTCACCCGCACCATTAAAACTGCCGCACATAGAAATATCACCACCAACCTGAAAACCACCAACTAACGGCAAATATGAATTAACCGGGTATTGTTTTAGAAAACAACAAGTTGATATAATAGAAGAGGCATAAGCACTCCCCACAATACCGCCAATATTGGGATGAACAGCATATTCAATATCTTTCACTTCAATATTTCCAGAATTATAACAGTTTTGAATTGTTCCATAATTATAACCGGTAATGCCACCAATCACCGAACGATTTTTAATAATTCCATTCCCCTTAAAACCACCTTTATTATAACAATTCAAGATTCTCGAACCTTCCGCATTATATCCTACAAGTCCCCCTATTCTTCTATTCTCCCCCCCTTTGAGTGTTCCCGTATTATAACTATTAATCACGGTTGAGCGTTCCGAGTATCCTAATATTCCACCTATATAATACCCTCCACTATAACCGTCAATAGAAGCATGGTTGAGACTATTAAGCACCATCGTTTTCTCTGCCTTTCCTATAATTCCACCTGCACTCCAGGTACCACCAACAGAAGTAGAACAAGAACATTCTTTCACTTCTGAATCAACGGCATATCCTATTATTCCGCCTGCATGTTTATAAGAAGAAACATAACCAGAAACTATACAATTATAAACAGTCGTAGAATTAGCATAACCAACAACTCCCCCCGCATATACTTCTCCTACAAAGGAAGGCCAAACTGTTAGATTCTCCACACGAGCATTGTCAGTATAGCCAAACAGTCCCATAGAATCCATGCTGCGAGAGCTAAACAAATATTTTACAGACTTATTATTTCCATCAAAATACCCGGAAAATGGCTTTTCTTCATTCCCTATCGGAGTATAATCCAAATCATTAAAATTCAAATTGGCTAATAATCTAAAATACTTATTTGCATAAGAATTACCATCATTAACATCCTTCGCCAATTTCGCGAGTTGTTCACACTTAGTAATCAAGTAAGGACTTTCCATAGTTCCATCTCCTCCTGCACAAATAGTTGCTCCAACAGTTCCATCCCAAGAATCATCTATCGCATTAGTTGCTCCATGCTGAATTACAGCAGAAAAAATTCCTACATTTTTATCACTAGGCCTTTCAAACCATAGATTGACTGTACGATCTATAAAACCTGTATTTTCCTCTACATAAAATGCAAATTCATATTCAAATGATATATCAGAAGTCCTAGTGCAAGATTTATCTATCAGCTGAATCCATGTTGCTTGTTGAGGTATCCATTCTATCACATCATCATAAGTTGAATTAACTTTTATCTTTATCAATTTTGTAGTACTAGAAATCTCGTGAGACGCCATATCCTCTGTCGGGAAATATATTCCCTGGTCATTCTCTTGAATAATTTTTAAAGTATCTGCATTTTGGATATCATCCTTATCATAAAATATTATTTCCGAAGTACGTCGAAGATAAGTCGGATTATAATCTATATGGAAGTAAAGAGTATGACTAGAAACAGATCTGGATTCAAGAAGATGAATCCAATCAATATTGGGCATTTTCATCTCAAAATCAAAATTACTGCTCACTTCTACTTGTATTTTCTCACCACTACGGCTTACTGAATATTCATTTTGAGAAAGTAATATAACTTTCTTTTCCCCCTCTTGATATATCTTTATATTTTCTCTGAACTTTTCATTAAATAAATAAATCTCACCTTCCCGTTTCTCTATAGATTTATTAGCGCTAATATCAAAAGTAAGAATATTTCCAACCAATCCGCGCCCTGTAGCCTTCGGGCTAATCCAACCTTTATACTCATCAGGAATCACCACCTCATAAGAGATATTCGATTTCACTTCCACATGAATAGTACCGCCCTCTTGACCGACCTCAAATCTGTCGGTAGTAAGGGTCAAGGCATCTTTCTGCTTTTGAGTGACCACTACAGTCTTCATCAACTCTCCGACTTGAATAGTCAGCACCACATTCCTGTCATCATAACCTTCATTAGCCTCCACATATACCTGTACCGAAATATCACCAGCCTGTCCGCTTGTCTGCGATACAGTACACCAACGACTACCATTTACGGTATTCGCGACATAAATAGTCCAATCTTTATTCGTAGAAAAATGGAGAGACTCATTGCCTCCATCAGAACCAAAGTTCATGGCATCCTCAAAATAAATTTCACTACCTGCTCCTGGAAGAATTTCAGGAACCACTTCATCTTCGGAACATGCTGTTAGAATACATGCTACCAATACAGCCAAACACACATAAAAATGTTTCATAGCATTACTTCTGTCTTCCAGGTTCCGAGAAGACCTCTAATTATAAACGGAAAACGTGGAACCACACGTACCATCATCCGTTCCGGAGGCCCTGAGAAAACCTTGAACTCAGATAAATGGACAGCAGTCCCACGCTGGAATCCAGCGTAGGAAACATACTGCGCCACTCTTGAGTTCACTTGAAAATTTCTCAGGTTTCCCGGAACAAGAATCAGCACTTAACGTTTCTTACAATTTCTTTCTTAATAATAGAGCGCAAACTCCTTTGTGCTCATTTTTGCAAAAATATAAAAAATAAAGATAATGCAAAACTTTTTAGACTTTTATCTATCCACAGACCACGGCTTTTTCATTTAAGCTTTGGATTGGGCGTACAATATACCTACCCATTCCAGTGCGGCATGTTAGCTTTATTTTGTCGCCAAGGTTACCCGGTTTATCCTTGATTGCATCCATACGCCACTGTCACTTGCGTGCATGCGTATGAAATATCGTTTTATCCTTTCATATCCCGGCATCTATTTCTTTCGGTTAAAAGTAATCAAGGTATCAATAAGTGTATCTGTTCTAAGGAAGCTAGGGAACAAGCACCCTTCTTATTCAAACCGTATAGACCGTGCCGGATGAATACGCGTCACCAGAAATGACGGTCCGATAAGCATCAGCACCGATACCAACAAGGTACAGATATTCAGCAACAAATAAATCCAGATATTGAATTCAACAGGAACCCGATCTACATAATAAGTGGCAGGGTCCAGCTTGAAAAGATGAAATTGAGACTGGATGAAGCACAATGCCACCCCGATGATATTCCCCCATAACATCCCCCTACCTATCAAGAATACGGAAAAACTGAGGAATATCTTACGAATGGCCAAATTATCAGCACCCAGCGCCTTCAGCACCCCGATCATATTGGTACGCTCCAAAATGATAATCAGCAGACCCGATATCATGGTGAATCCGGCCACCCCCGTCATAAGAAACAGGATAACCCACACATTCATATCCAGCAAATCCAGCCATGCAAATATCTGAGGATTGGCTTCTTCCACCGTCTGAGTATAGTAAGTACCCCCGTATGCATCCACCTGCGTATCCACTCGGATACGGATTTCCTCTTTTACCGGCTCCAACCGGCCATACTCATTCACTGCCAGTTCTATACCGCTTACCTGCCCTTTCCGCCAACTATTCAAACGGTTCACCGTATATAAGTCGGTTATCAGGAACAAATCATCGTATGCGGAAAAATTGGTCTGATAGATGCCTGCGACAGTAAGCCGGCGGGCACGCACATTGTCCTCTATATAATAGGTATAGATTTTATCACCCAGCTTCAGATGAAGTTTGTCGGCAATGGTGCGAGACACCAGTACCTTATTGGTAGAGGCCGTATCCGAGAAAACAGGAATTTCCCCCTCCTGCAAATGACGCTTCAAAAACGTCCAGTCGTATTCATGAGCAACACCTTTCAGCACCATTCCCTGAAAGCTGTCGTCTGTCATAATCATCCCCGGCTTGGTAGAATAGCGCTGCACGTGCTTCACCCCGTCCAGTGTTTTCAACAGATGGAGCAAGCTGTCGTTGGCAACGATGGGAACTGTCTGATAAGATTGCTGGGAGTCGAAATTGGTTATCATGATATCGGAACCCAAGCCTACCACCTTGTCGCGTACCTCATGCTTGAAGCCGATCACCACCGCTACCGACACAATCATGACGGCCAGCCCGATGGCTATGCCCAGCATAGCAATGCGGACGGCAGGCTTGGACACCTCTTTTCCACCCTCATTGCTGCGATAGATACGTCTGGCAATAAAGAGCTTCCAATCCATATCAATCTTCCACTCTTCCGGGATATGCTTCCAATGCCTTACGCAGTACGAACAGCGCACGGACCAGATCCTCTTTCTTCAACACGTAGGCAATACGCACCTCGTTGCGGCCCGCACCCGGAGTGGTATAGAATCCGGCAGCCGGAGCCATCATGACCGTTTCGCCCTCATAGTTGAATTCCGACAGACACCATGCACAGAACTTTTCACTGTCGTCCACCGGCAATTTGGCAACCGTATAAAAGGCTCCCATCGGTATGGGCGAATAAACACCCGGAATGCGGTTCAACCCATCAATCAGGCACTTGCGGCGTTCCACGTATTCGTCATACGTCTCGCGTGTGTATTCTTCGGGGGCATCCAATGAAGCCTCGGCAGCAATCTGACCGATCAAAGGAGGACTCAGACGTGCCTGGCAGAATTTCATGACGGCATTTCTCACTTCCTTATTCTTGGTAATCAACGCACCGATACGGATACCACATTCGGAATAACGTTTGGATACCGAGTCGATCAGCACCACATTTTCTTCGATGCCTTCCAGATGGCAGGCAGAAATATAAGGAGAGCCGGTATAGATAAACTCGCGGTAAACTTCATCCGAAAACAGATAGAGATCATACTTCTTCACCATGTCACGAATCTGGTTCATCTCGCGACGGGTATACAGGTAACCAGTCGGATTATTCGGATTACAAATCAGAATAGCTTTTGTGCGTTCGTTTATCAACTCCTCGAACTTCTCCACTTTCGGTAGGGAGAACCCTTCCTCTATGGTAGTCGTCACCGTGCGGATCACAGCTCCGGCCGAAATGGCAAATGCCATATAGTTGGCGTAGGCAGGCTCCGGCACAATGATCTCATCCCCCGGATTCAGACAACTCAGAAAAGCGAACAACACCGCCTCCGAGCCTCCGGTAGTGATGATGATATCATCAGCAGATAAATTGATATCATACTTTTTATAATAACCCACCAGTTTCTCGCGGTAACTGCGGTATCCTTGGCTGGGACTATATTCCAAAACGGTACGGTCAATATTACGAATCGCATCAAGGGCCGCTCGCGGAGTGGGCAGGTCGGGCTGACCGATATTCAGGTGATAGACATGAATTCCTCTCTGTTTTGCAGCATCGGCCAGCGGTGCCAATTTGCGAATTGGCGATGCGGGCATCTCGTTTCCTCTGATGGATATTATTGGCATAATGTTATAAAAATTATTTAATCGAAGTGCAAAGATAGACTTTCGCAACCAACCGAGCAAACAATTAATTAAGAATTTAAATCTTTGTTATCTTAATGCGCATTTTTTAGGGTTATTAAAAAAAAACATGTAAGTTTGTTCCAGTAAAACAAAGCAAAATAACAAATGAATCTATACCTGATAACATTCCAGTCCGCCTTGAACAGAATTGAATCTGTATATGATTGCCATAAAGATTTATTTGTGGAAATCGAGAAGTTTTTCACGCTTCATCTGGTACCTTATACAGAGGCTGCAAGTATTCCGGCAGATGCCTACCGTATGGCTTTCATCGCTTCGGGCGGAGTAGAAAAGATAGTCACACAGCACTTCGAGCTACTTCCCTATCCTATCCATCTGCTGACCGACGGACAACAAAATTCACTGGCCGCTTCCTTGGAAATCGCCACATGGATACGCAACAAAGGGATGAAAGTACATATCATCCACGGCACCATCCCCAACATGGTGAAGCAACTGATAGACCACCACAAGGCTTTTGCCGCCCAGCGAGAAGTGAGAGGGAAACGAATCGGAGTGGTGGGATATTCTTCCCCATGGCTGGTGGCCAGCAATGTAGATTATCTGCTTGCCAAGCGCCGCTGGGGAGTGGAATTCATTGATATCCCCATGGAGGAGGTGTACTGCCTGTTTTATCAGATAAAGGATGATGATATAGGATATGAGGCGTCCGTATTCGCCAACCGTGCCATTGCCTGCCGGGAAGGGACTCCGGAAGACCTGCTGAAAGCCATGCGGCTTTACCGGGCGGTGAAAATTATCTGTGAGAAGAAAAAGCTGGATGCAGTGACCCTCTCCTGCTTCTCACTGATTGAGAAATTAGGAACTACCGGATGCCTGGCGCTTGCCTTGCTGAACGACGATGGCATTCCGGCCGGATGTGAAGGAGACTTGCAATCCATTTTCACCCTGCTCATCGCCAAAACCCTGACCGGACAGGCAGGATTTATGGCCAACCCGGCATTCATCAACGACGACCTGAACGAAATAGTGGTAGCCCATTGTACGATTGCCACCCAAATGGTGGACCGGTTTATCATCCGGAATCATTTTGAGACGGAAAGCGGGATAGCCATACAGGGTATTCTGCATCCGGGAGGCATCACGATGATAAAATGCGCCGGAGAATGCCTGGACGAGTATTTCGTATCCACCGGCCAGCTGATAGAGAACACCAACTATATCAATGCCTGCCGCACGCAGGTGAGAATCAAACTGGACAAACCCGTAGACTACTTTATGCGTAATCCTTTGGGCAACCATCACATTATATTAATGGGAGATCATGAGAAGGTGATTCATGAGTTCATGCAATTGAACAGCTGCAAACTAGTAGAATAAAAAATGAGACTGACAGAGCCGGCATCAGCAGAGGGAAGGTAAAAGAATAGATATCAAACCTCACAGCCGAAAGTCCGAGTCCCTTGTTTCCTATCAGAAAGCATGAAGAATTTAAGTAAAATTGAAGACGAAGATTAAATAAATTGTATCTTTGTATCCAATTTAATATTCAATAAAACAATAAACTTTTATGATGCATACTTGGTTTGAATGTAAGATACGTTACGAAAAAGTCATGGAAAACGGCATGAACAAGAAAGTAACGGAACCCTATTTGGTTGACGCGCTGAGCTTTACTGAGGCAGAAGCACGTATTATTGAAGAAATCACTCCGTATATCAGCGGTGAGTTCACGGTTTCGGACATCAAACGCGCCAACTACAGCGAGCTGTTCCCCTCTGAAGAAGATGCGGCCGACCGCTGGTTTAAGTGCAAGCTGTTCTTCATCACGCTGGACGAAAAAAGCGGAGCAGAGAAAAAGACCTCCACTACCGTACTGGTACAAGCTTCCGACCTTCGCGACGCTGTCAAGAAACTGGACGAAGGAATGAAAGGCACAATGGCAGACTACGTGATTGCATCCGTAGCCGAAACCGCCATCATGGATGTTTATCCATACGAAGCCGAGCCGGATGTAAAACCTGAATTTCCGGATGCCGGAAAAACCGAATAAAGTCTGATTAAGAAATAGAAAGTATAACAATAATGAGCATTCAAGCAAACTTAAAAGAAGTTCTTTCCGAACTGCCTGCGGGTGTCCGTCTGGTGGCCGTGTCCAAATTCCATCCCAACGAGGCATTGGAAGAGGCGTATGCCGCCGGTCAGCGTATTTTCGGTGAGAGCCACGTGCAGGAAATGACTCAGAAATATGAAACGCTGCCCAAAGACATTGAATGGCATTTCATCGGCCACCTGCAAACGAACAAAGTCAAATACATGGCTCCCTATGTAGCTATGATACATGCCATTGACTCGTATAAATTATTGGCCGAAGTCAATAAACAAGCCGCCAAAGTCCATCGCGTCATCCCTTGTTTATTGCAGATACATATCGCCCAAGAGGAAACAAAATTCGGTTTCTCCTTTGACGAGTGCAGAGAAATGCTGAATGCAGGCAGATGGAAGGAGCTGAAAAACGTCCGTCTGTCAGGAGTGATGGGCATGGCGACCAATGTGGATGACGACGAACAAATCAAAAGAGAATTTTGTTCCTTAAATACATTCTTCAAAGAAATCAGGCAGAGCTATTTTGCTGATTCAGCATACTTCAAGGAAATTTCCATGGGGATGTCACACGATTATCCGCTGGCGGTGGAAGCTGGAAGTACGCTGGTCAGAGTAGGAAGCAGGATCTTTGGAGAACGAAACTATTAAAACTACTATTTATATGACTCAATTAAAAACCACCTTTGCCGGGTTGTCACTGCGCAATCCTATTATCATCAGCAGTTCCAGCCTTACAAACAGCGCTGAGAAGAACAAGAAACTGGAACTGGCAGGCGCCGGAGCCATTGTCTTGAAATCTGTTTTCGAAGAACAGATCATGATGGAAGCACATCACATGGCTACATACGGTTCTCCCGAAGGAGATGACTACTTGAGCACATACGTACGCTCTCATGCTCTGAACGAATATATTTCATTGATTGAACAGACTAAAAAACTTTGCACCATTCCTGTCATTGCCAGCATCAACTGCTTCAGTAACTCAGAATGGACGGACTTTGCCCGTACCGTGGAAGCAGCAGGCGCCGACGCACTGGAAATCAACATTCTTTCCCTGCAGACCGAAAAAGAATATCAATGCGGTTCTTTCGAACAACGCCACATTGATATCGTAAGCAGCATCAAAAAACAGGTTTCCATCCCCGTCATTGTGAAACTGGGCAGCAACCTGACCAACCCCATCGCATTAATCAACCAGCTTTATGCCAACGGAGCCAATGCAGTGGTATTGTTCAACCGCTTCTATCAGCCGGATATCAACATTGACACCATGACCTATTCTGCAGGCGATGTGTTCAGCACTCCTGCCGATTTGTCCAACGGATTGCGCTGGACGGCTATCGCTTCGGCACAAGTGCCCCAGATAGATTACGCTATCTCGGGTGGTGTGCACGATGGAAAAGCGATTGTCAAAGCAATTCTGGCAGGCGCTTCGGCCGTAGAACTGTGCAGCGTCATCTACCAAAAAGGCAATGAGGCCATTGCAGATATGACAAATGAACTGACTCAATGGATGGACCGTCAGGGACACAAAAACATCAGCGAGTTCAAGAGCTCGATGAACGCACTGTCCACCGGAGCCAGCAATCCGTTCGAACGTACACAGTTCATGAAATATTTCAGCAGTAAAGAGTAGGATGAAGTGGAGCGGTTAGTGATTAGTGGTTAGTGATTAATGTCCATGCGGCATCACAGCGCAACTCACTAATCACTAACCATTAACCACTAATCACTATTTTTTCCTCCAGTTTAATTTGTATGCTCCAAAGAAAGTCTTATATTTGCACATTTGATTAATGTTTGTGCAAATATAAACAAAAAGAGTTATACAATGGAGCAGAGTTTTATTGCCTTCCTGGAAGACAGCATAAAGAAAAACTGGGATTTGGATGCCCTGACAGATTATAAAGGTGCCACATTACAATATAAAGATGTAGCCCGCAAAATAGAAAAGCTACACATCATTTTTGAGTTAAGCGGCATCAAGCAAGGAGACAAGATAGCAGTCTGTGGCCGCAACAGTTCCCATTGGGGGGTTACTTTCCTGGCTGCCGTCACCTACGGAGCGATCATTGTCCCCATTCTTCACGAATTCAAATCGGACAACATTCATAATATAGTCAATCATTCCGAAGCACGCCTGCTGATGGTAGGCGATATGGTATGGGAGAATCTGAATGAAAACGCCATGCCACTGCTAGAAGGAGTCATCTTGATGAATGACTACACGTTGTTAGTGTCCCGCAGTTCCAAGTTGGACTATGCACGCGATCACCTGAACGAGCTGTTCGGAAAGAAATATCCGCGCAATTTCCGCCGGGAACACGTCAGCTACCGCCGGGACACACCGGAAGAACTGGCCGTGATCAATTACACCTCCGGCACCACCAGTTATTCCAAAGGAGTGATGATTCCTTACCGCGCATTATGGTCGAATACCCAGTTCGCTTTCGATGTCTTGAAAATGAATCCGGGTGACAAGCTGGTTTCCATGCTCCCTATGGCACACATGTACGGACTGGCTTTCGAGTTCCTTTATGAATTCTGCGTGGGATGTCATATTTATTTCCTGACCCGTACTCCCAGTCCGAAAATCATCTTCCAGGCCTTTTCCGAGGTGAAACCCAATCTGGTAGTGGCCGTTCCATTGATTATTGAGAAAATCATCAAGAAGAACGTACTGCCCAAACTGGAGACTCCGGCTATGAAGATTTTGCTGAAAGTCCCTATCATCAATGATAAAATCAAGGCCACAGTCCGTGAACAGATGATTAATGCTTTCGGAGGCAATTTCTATGAAATTATTGTCGGAGGCGCTGCCTTCAATCAAGAAATAGAACAGTTCCTGAAGAGCATAGATTTTCCTTATACCGTGGGATATGGCATGACCGAATGTGCCCCGATTATCTGTTATGAGGATTGGAAATATTTCAAGATGGGTTCTTGCGGAAAGGCGGCTCCCCGTATGGAAGTCAGGGTATTGAGTCCCGACCCCGAAAATATAGTAGGTGAAATCGTGTGCAAAGGGCCTAATGTGATGCTGGGCTATTACAAGAATCCCGAAGCTACCGCCGAAGTGATAGACAAAGAAGGATGGTTGCATACCGGCGACCTGGGTGTTATAGACGCGGAAGGCAACGTTACCATAAAGGGGCGCAGCAAAAATATGCTGTTAGGCCCGTCGGGACAGAACATTTATCCGGAAGAGATTGAAGATAAACTGAATAACATGCCGTTCGTCTCGGAAAGTATTATCATACAGCAGGCAGACAGCAGACTGGCAGCCTTGGTTTATCCCGATTTCGACGATGCCTTTGCTCATGGAATGGATAACGATGCAATAGCACAGGCTATGGAAGAGAACCGCATCAACCTGAATACAGAACTTCCTGCATATTCACAGATAGCCCGTGTGAAAATCTATCCGGAAGAGTTCGAGAAAACACCTAAAAAGAGCATCAAGCGTTTCTTGTATCAAGAAGTAAAATAACGCTTGACAGAAAAAGAACCTGCCTGCAACATATATAATGTATAAGCCTGAAGATTATAGATGTTGCAGGCTATACATTATATAGGTTACAGATTATACCTCCGTATATATAGGCAGTTGGATCACGATACATGCAAGGGAAACAATACAAAACATATAAACTTGCCATTCTTCACACACCAAGTGCAATTTTACTCTTTCACCCCAATCAATTCTCCTCATAATTCCCCCTTATATCTACATTTTTATTACATTTGTACCCAAGAAACTAAAAATGTATGAAAATGAATGTGCGTATAGCAGCAATGCTTCTCTTAGGATATTGTGCAGGTATGTCAACTCCTGCTTTTGCCCAGAAAAAGGACAAGCTTAAAAAGGGACCCAACATCTCCTTGAACATTTCCGCGAAGAAAGACAGTGTCAAAACCACTTATCTGAATATCGGTCTGCTTACAAATATCTATCAACTGAAAGGAATCGGCATCAACGCCGTGTCCAGCGTTGTGCAAAAAGACATGACAGGATTCCAGATCTCCGGTCTGGCCAGCATTACCGGACGTCACGCCTCTGGTTTCCAACTGGGAGGGATTGCCAATGTGGCCGGGGGCAACGCCAATGGAATCATGCTCAGCGGGCTGATGAATGTGGCCGGAGGAAAAGCCAACGGCATACAATTTTCCGGATTAGGCAACATTGCCGGAAAAATATCGAGAGGGGTTACCATCGGTGGTCTGATGAATCTGGCCGGCAGCGAAGCCCAAGGGGTTCAGATAGCCGGCTTGGCCAACATTGCCGGAAAATCACAAAACGGTATCGCCGTCGGCGGACTGATGAACGTATCTGCCGAGAAACTGAACGGAGCGCAAGTATCCACCCTGCTCAATATCAGTGGCGGAGAAGCCAAAGGTGCCCAAGTTTCAGCCATTGGCAATGTAGGTGTAAACGTGAATGGTATGCAGTTCTCCGCCATCAGCAACATCGCTGCCGGAGAAATCAGAGGCTTGCAGCTGTGTGGCGCGGTAAATATCGCCGTCAAGACGGAAAACGCCCTGCAATTCTCAGGACTGACCAATGTGTGTCAAGGCAAGCTGCGCGGTGTGCAGTTCGCTCCCGGCAACTACGCCGGAGAAGTAAGCGGCGCGCAAATCGGTCTGCTCAACCTGTGTGGCGGAAATGTAAAAGGGATACAAATAGGAATCATCAACCATAGCAAGGATACTACCGCCCATAAACTAGGTTTGGTGAATATCACCCCTAAGACCCGTATCCAGATGATGCTGTATGCAGGCAACACCAGCAAACTGAATGCCGCCGTGCGTTTTAAAAACCGCTGGAGTTATACCATGCTGGGTATCGGTACACACTATCTGGATTTGAATGACAAGTTTTCGGGCTGTGTGTTCTATCGTGCCGGTCTTTACTATCCCATCGCCCCCAAACTGGAGCTAAGCGGTGACTTAGGCTATTTCCACGTAGAAAATTTCGAGAATGAAGATGCGGAAACACCGGAACGTATGTATTCATTACAGGCCCGCATCAATCTGGAATATAAATTCAAATCCAAGATCAGTTTCTTTGCATCGGGTGGTTACGGCATGACACGCTATTATGATAAAAATAAGTTCTACGAGAAGAAACCTATTTTCGAAGCAGGTGTTATCTTATTTTAAACAGCCGTCACACGAGTATAAACTAATTCATACAGTATGAAACTACAGCATATCGCATTAGTCTGCCTGCTGGCATTAAGTGCCGAAAGTGCCACAGCTCAAATACTGCATCGTCCCGATTCCATTTATACATTCACAGATCCCCGCCTGCAAAAAAAGCATCCTTGGCGTGCCGCCGCCGAGACCTTCGGCATGAATGTCGGAGTATGGGCATTCGACCGTTATGTAATGAACGAAGACTTTGCCAAAATCAGCATCGGCAGCATACGGCGCAATATCAAGCATGGTTTTGTATGGGATAACGACCAGTTCTCCACCAATCTGTTCGCCCACCCCTATCACGGGAATCTTTATTTCAATGCGGCACGCAGCAACGGACTGACTTTTTGGGAATCGGCCCCATACGCCTTTGCAGGAAGCCTGATGTGGGAAATAGCCGCAGAAGTGGAGCCTCCTGCCATCAATGACCTGATGGCTACCACCTTGGGCGGTATCGCCTTGGGAGAAGTAACGCACCGTATGTCTTCCCTGGTGCTGGACGATTCCAAGCGTGGCTTCTCACGTTTCACCCGCGAGTTTCTGGGAACCCTGATCTGCCCCATGCGGGGATTGAACCGGATGATAACCGGCGAGATGTGGAAAGTAAAGCGTTCGCATTACAAATACCACGACTACGACCGCATTCCGGTATACTTTTCCATAGGCGCCGGCGATCGTTACCTGGCCGATGACAATCACCTGTTTCGTGGAGAGCATAATCCCTACCTCGAATTCCGGGTACAATACGGAGACGCTTTCGATAAAGTGAACGACGGCCCATACGATTACTTCACCGCACGGGCCACTTTCGGCCTTTCCGGAAACCAACCTCTCATCAGTCAGATCAACCTGATGGGCAAGTTATGGGGAGTTCCCTTGAAAACCACTACCGGCATGGAAATGATGTTCGGTATCTTCCAGCACTTCAACTATTTTGATTCCGAGGAAGTGATTGACGGATCGGGGCGTATCCCTTACAAGATTTCGGAAGCTGCCAGTGTGGGACCGGGTATGATTTACAAATTCCCCCAAATGAACAGTCTGGTAAATTTGGAGCAACGTGTATTCCTGAGTGCCATTCTGCTGGGTGGAAGCCTTACCGACTATTACAACGTAATAGACCGCAATTACAACATGGGAAGCGGATACAGCATCAAGAACAATACTATTCTGGACTTCGGCCGTTACGGCATGTTCGCACTGAATATGCATCTTTACCAGATTTTTACCTGGAAAGGATACGAGCATAAGGATTTGGAAACGGTAAACCCGCTTTATCTGAATGCACAAGGAGACAAAGGAAATGTAATGCTCGCTGTGGTAAATCCTATAATCGAACTGAATCTAAGTTCACACTTCAAAGCAAATATGGAAGTGTCCTATTACTACCGCCACACACATTATTCCTACCATGAGGACATAAAATACAAGACCTTCGAGACCCGGCTAGGATTGATTTATCAATTCTAAAGCAATGAAGAGCGGACACGGCTCAAGGTTTCGGGAGTCATCTGTAATAATGAAGCGATGTACACAAGAGGTGCACGCTTCAATATTTCGGGATGAAGTTGCAACAGCTTGTCATAGCGTTTATGAGCCGGTTCAAAACGAAGCGTGTCCGCCTTTATCTGAGACTCTATCAAAGAATGCTCGATAAAGCCGCGATAAAGCCGCTCTATATCACGATATTGATCTATCAGCTTCTCAACTTCCACACGGGGCAGCTCCCACACCACAGAGGTTTCTAATGTCTCTACCATCAGGCGGGTGGGTTCCTGTTTAAAATAACTCTCTATGCAAATTATCATTCCGTTCTCATAACCGATATGTTCTGTCAGATCTTTATCATACTTATAATAAAATTGTCTGAGCATCCCTTTCTCTATAAACAACATCGCTTTACAAACCTCACCGGCCTGCAAAACAATCTCCCCTTTACGATATTTTTTACAAACTAAGATTTCGGCTAATGCGTGAACACTTTCTCTACTGAGAGGATGGTTAACTTCTGCTATCCTTCTAGCTATGTCTATACTAGTTGTCATGTGCTCCCAATTTTTGTATTTTTTGCAAAAATACAAAAAAAGGCCGAATAAAACGGTATAAATAACAAAATTAAGCCGATAATGTTCTGAATAATAGTTTTTTTTATATACTTTTGAAACGTAATAGTAATATAACGACCTTTATGAAACTACTAGCCTCTTTAACAATCCTGGGTTTAGTCATGACACAAAGTGTCACAGCCCAAACAAATTACACGAAGGATCCGGAAAGCTGTACTAGCATTATGGTAGGAAAGAAAGCAACTACCGACGGATCAGTTATAACCAGTCACACATGCGACAGCTGGTACCGAACTTGGGTAAACATGGTTCCGGCAGAAAGCTATGAAAGGGACACAGTCATGAATATTTACGATGGCCGTATGCATACCGAATTTGCAGCCGACCAGACCAATGTAAAAATCAAAGGACAAATACCACAAGTACGAAAAACATACGCTTTCATGGATACATCCTACCCTTGTATCAACGAAAAGCAACTGGGCATAGGTGAAACGACCGTAAGCGGACGCAGGGATCTGGAAAACCCCAAAGGCATGTTTATGATTGAAGAATTACAGCGCGTGGCATTACAACGTTGTACAACAGCCCGTGAGGCTATCCGCCTGATGGGAGATCTCGTAAAACAATATGGTTATGGCGACAGCGGCGAGTGCCTGACCATCGCCGACCCCAATGAAGTATGGCATTTCGAAGTTTTTGGAGAAGGAAAAGATAAAATTGGCGGAGTATGGGCGGCAGTCCGTATTCCGGATGATCATGTAGGTGTATCTGCCAATATCTCACGCATCAGTACGCTCAATTTGAAAGATCCCGATCATTATATGGCTTCCGAAAATGTATTTGACGTGGCCAAAAAGTTAGGGTATTGGGACGGGAAAGAGCCTTTTAAATTCTGGAAAGCCTATAGCGGAAAGAATTATTCCGGTCAACTGAAATCCTTCAGCACCCGCGAGCACTTTATTCTGAATGCACTGGCACCTTCCTTGAAACTTGATTATGAGGCAGAAGAACTGCCTATCAGTGTAAAACCCGACAAGCAAGTATCTGTAACAGATGTTATGGCATTGCTTCGGGAGACATACGAAGGAACACCGCTGGATATGACACAGAATCTGAAAGTTACGGTAAAAGATAGAAAAACCGGAAAAGTAGACACCATTATCAGCCCGAAAGCCAATCCGTGGATGCGTGGCGATGAACTGAATATGCTGAACGGAATTAAAAAGGGAGTTGTGAAATCAGTACGCAATATCGCCGTTCCGCAATGCGCTTATTCTACAGTCATCCAGTTACGTGGCTGGCTTCCCGATGCTGTAGGTGGTGTGGTATGGTTCTCTATGGACAATCCCGGACAAAGCCCGCGCGTTCCGGTATTCTGTGGCATTACTGATTTCCCTGCTATGTATAAAATCTGCGGTAACCACCGCTACCGCGATGATGCCGCCTTATGGCACTACCGCCGCGCCAACAAACTGGCTGCTGTAAGATGGGGAGCGACCCGTAAAGTAATGGAAAAGAATATCCGTCATTTCGAAGAAAAAGGGCAACGTGAACTTCCATTTGTGGAAACACAATACCAAAGCATCCTTCAATCCAAAGGAGAAGAAGCCGCCCGTGCTTATCTCACAGACTATACGACAGACTTTATCGGTGCCACCATTCTTCGTTGGGACGAAATGGCAAACCAATATTGGATTGAATCACGCTTCGGCTTTTAATTGTCAACCTTATCATATTAAAAACAAACTTATGAAAACAAAAGTATTCACACTAGCCGCATTGCTATGCTGCGCATCAGCCATGTATGCACAAGAAAGCGGTTACAAATTCACAACTGTCGCATCACAGAAAGCAACTCCTGTCAAAAATCAGGCTTCTACCGGAACTTGCTGGTGCTTCGCCACCACTTCGTTCATGGAATCCGAACTGCTCCGTATGGGCAAGGGGGAATATGACCTTTCTGAAATGTTCATTGTACGCCAAAAGTACTTGAACCAACTGGAAGACAACTATTATCGGGGAGGCAATGGGAATTTAGGACAAGGAAGCCTTTCACACACGTGGAAGAATGCCTTCAACCAAGTGGGCATCGTACCCGAGGAAGTATATCACGGAATCAATTATAACTCGGAGAAACATAGTCATGGCGAAATGGTGAAATACATCAACGCCTTAGGAAGTACGGCGGTAAAGATGAAACGTCGCAGCCCGGAATACTACAAGCTGATCAACAACCTTTTCGACACTTACCTGGGAGAATTGCCTGAAAAGTTCACTTATAAAGGAAAAGAATACACTCCGAAATCTTTTGCTGAAAGTTTGGGTTTGAACATGGACGATTATATCGAACTGACTAGTTTCACCCACAAACCATATTACCAGAAATTCTCTCCGGAAGTACCCGACAATTGGGAAAATGAGCAAATGTACAATCTTCCGCTGGACGAAATGATGGAAGTCGCCGACTATGCTTTAACCCACGGATATACCGTATGTTGGGACGGTGACGTCAGTGAAAGAGGCTTTTCATTCAAAAATGGTGTAGCCATCAATCCGGTGGTGAAGAAAGCGGAAGATCTTTCGGGTTCCGACCGTGCACGTTTTGAAAAGATGGACCCTAAAGAACAAAGAGAGATGCTGGCGGAAGCCTACAAGTTTGAAAAGCCGTGCCCCGAAGTGAATGTCACTCCGGAAGTCCGTCAGGAAGGTTATGAAGCATTTGTTACTACCGATGACCACTTGATGCACCTTACCGGCATCACCAAAGACCAGAACGGAACCAAATATTATATCACCAAGAACTCTTGGGGTACAGAACGTAATACATTCGGCGGCTATCTGAATATGTCCGAAAGCTATGTGCGTGCCAAGACTATTTTCCTCATGGTGCATAAAGATGCCATTCCGGCTGCTATCAAACAAAAATTAGGAATCAAATAAAAAAGAAAAGAGCAGGCGTCCGTTTTTCTAAAATAGACGCCCGTTTTTTTGAAAACAGATGTCCGGACCGGAATCCCAATACATACTGGCATTTTCAAATGGACATTTGTCTTTTTAGTAAAAGATCTATGATTATGATGACAAAAAAAAACTTATTTGCATTAGTCTTATGCTTGTTCAGTCTCGGAACCACAACCCATGCGCAACGCATCCCCACACTGGAGGAGGCTGTATACGGAGGACTGATCAAGACAGAAGGCGGAAGCAACGTGAGCTGGATGAAAGATGGCGAACGTTATTCCAAAATAGAGAAAAATGCCGAGGGGGCATACGAAGTCACTGCCTACAAAGCAAAGGACAATTCCAAAGAAGTGCTGATCCCTGCCCGGCTGCTTTTGAATCCGCAGACAGGAAAACCGATCCCTGTCCGCAATTTCATATTCAGCGAGGATAACTCCAAAGTATTGATCTACACCAATACCCGTCGCGTATGGCGTTATGATACCCGCGGTGATTACTGGGTGCTAAGTTTGAAAGACGGCAAACTGCAACAATTGGGCAAAAACTTGCCGGAAGCAACCTTGATGTTCGCCAAGTTCTCGCCGGATGCCAGCCGGGTGGCATACGTTTCCAAAAACAACATTTATGTAGAGAATCTGGCCGACGGTAAAATCAACCAGATAACTCAGGACGGGAATAATGAAATTGTAAACGGAACATTCGACTGGGTGTACGAAGAGGAATTCAATTGCCGCGATGGTTTCCGCTGGAGTCCCGACGGGCAATACATAGCCTATTGGCAAAGCGACACCCAAGGTACGGGATGGTTTGATATCATCAATAATGTAGATTCCATTTATCCCAAAATCCAACGTTTTCCCTACCCTAAAGCCGGAACTGCGAACTCCGCTGTAAAAGTAGGCTACGTATCCGCCGACGGTGGAAACACCACCTGGCTGAATCTGCCCGGTGACGCACGTAACCACTACATTCCCCGCATGGAATTCATTCCGGGCTGTAACGAACTGTTCATCCAGCAAATGAACCGTGCCCAAAACACCAATAAAGTATGGATTGCAAAAATAGGTGAAAATAACCCCGTCAACATCTTTACTGATCAAGACGCCGCATGGTTGGAAACCAATGACAATGTGCGTTGGCTGAAAGGGAACAAGTATTTCACCTGGGAAAGCGAACGTGACGGATGGCGCCATCTGTATCGTGTAAGCCGTGATGGCAAGGAAATCAAGCCCATCACCCAAGGAGCCTTTGATTATATTCAGGAAGTGGGTGCGGATATGGATAAAGGTCTGGTGTACTTTATCGCCTCTCCCGACAATTTCACCCAGCGTTATCTCTACCAAGCACGCCTTTTCGGCAATGGAGAAGTGAAGCGGCTCAGCCCGGTTGATCAAAGCGGACAACATCGTTATATCATGTCACCATCCGGCAAATGGGCAGTCCATACGTTCAGCAACTCGGAAACTCCCCCTGTGATCGACATGGTGTCTTTCCCCGGCCATAAAAGCGTACGTCTGATTACAGACAATGCGAAAGCCAAAGAGCAATACAAAGCCTTGGGACTGCAACCGAAAGAATTTGTAAAGACCCGTTCGGGAGAACTGGAACTGGATGCATGGATGATCAAGCCCGTCAACTTTGACCCTGACAAAAAATATCCGGTCATTATTGATGTATATGGAGAACCAGCCAACGCCACCGTGCAGGATGTATGGAGTGGAGGAAGTTTATGGCACCAGTACATGGCAAACCAAGGATACATCATTGTCAGCATCGAGAACCGTGGAGCCAATGCCCCCCGCGGACGCGAGTGGCGCAAATGCATTTATGGAGAAGTCGGAACCTTTGCCAGTGAAGATCAGGCAAGAGGCATTCAGGACCTGGCACGTCAATACTCTTTCATTGACGCCACACGTATCGGCATCACCGGCTGGAGTGGCGGAGGCAGCCAAACGCTGAACAGTATGTTCCGCTATCCCGATGTTTTCCACACAGGCATTGCCATTGCTTTTGTGGCAGACCAGCGTCTGTATGACACGATATATCAAGAACGTTACATGAACACTCCTCAAAATAATCCGGAGGGTTACCGCAAAGGGTCTCCCATCTCGTATGCAGCAGGACTGAAAGGCAATTTGCTGTTAATTCACGGTACAGGAGATGATAATGTCCATTACCAGAATTGTGAAATGCTGGTCAATGAACTGGTACGGCACGGCAAGATTTTCTCACAGATTTCTTACCCCATGCGTTCTCACGGAATTTATGAAGGCGAGGGAACCAGCTTGCATCTGAGAAAGACGATGGCTGATTACTGGTTGAAAAACCTGCCTGCCGGAGGAAAATAAAAGTCAAAAGTTCCGGATATAAAATGATTCCGGATCGTTTTATAGTTATGAAACATGTTAAGACACTACTGATATGATTGTGCAGCCTGCCACTCTGAACACTAGTAAAGTAAAATCTTTCATAAAGTTCAGAAGGGCAGGCTGACAAACCAACTTCGTTTTAACAAGCTTTACACTAGACCCAAACATATAAACTAGATGAGGAAAATACAACTATTCTTATTACCACTATCTTTATTATTCATGACTCGGCACATCCATGCCCAACTCCCTGCCCAAACAGAATATGCTGTTGAGACAGGAGGAACATCGGGCAAAGGAGCCTATGCACCGATGTGGCTTACCGCCAACAGGCAAGGGCTGTCTTCTGTCAATACCGAATATGGCTATTTACGGGCGGGAATTGCACACACGATGTCATTAAACCGGCATTTCTGTTTCAGTGCGGGAGTGGATTTGGCAACCGCCTACAATTTCACCTCTTCATTCATCATCCAACAAGCCTATGCAGACCTCAGTTACCACTGGTTGAATCTGAGCATCGGCAGCAAAGAACGCTTGCCCGAACTAAAGAATCCCAAGTTAAGCAGTGGAGGTATGGTAGAGTCAAATAATGCCCGTCCCATTCCCCAGGTGCGTCTGGAAGTGCCCGAGTACGTAGCCATACCGGGTACCCATAAATGGATTTATCTGAAAGGGCATATAGCCTACGGGCGTTTTACTGATGACAAATGGCAGGAACATTTCACTTCCATAGGAAACAAATATGCCATTGATGTACTTTATCACAGTAAATCACTCTTTGCCAAAGTGGGAAACCGAGATCATTTTCCGGTAGAGTTTGAAGGAGGAATACAGATGGCCACCCAGTTTGGCGGTGATCAATATATTGCCGGGCAAAAAGATCCTGTAATCAATATGCCTACCCGGTTCGTTGACTTCATGCGCGTGTTGATTCCTATGGCCGGAGATGATACTACGCCTGAAGGCGAACAAGTAAACATCTACGGCAACCATGTCGGCAGCTGGAACTTTGCCGCAACAGCCTACCTGAACCAATGGAAGTTAAAAGTCTATTACGAACATTATTTCGATGACCACTCTCAAATGTTTTTCCAATACGGACGTTGGAAGGACGGACACATCGGAGTGGAAATAACTTTTCCCAAAAACCGCCTCATCAATACTTTTGTATACGAAGGATTAGGAACAAAAGACCAGACCGGACCTATGCTGTATGATTCATTCTGGGGCGAATTTGAAGAACAAATCAGCGCCAAGGATAATTACTACAACCATTACCTTTATCAAGGATGGCAACATTGGGGAATGGGAATAGGCAACCCCCTGCTTCCCGGGCCTGTTTACAACAAGAACGGACAAATTACTTTTATCAGTAATCGTGTACTGGCGCATCATATAGGATTCAGCGGTTCCCCCTGCCATTCGCTGGGGTATCGTGTACTGCTCTCCTACTCCCGCCACTGGGGCACTTATGACAATCCTCTGAATGAGATAAAAAAACAATTCAATTCTTTGTTTGAAGTAACTTATGCTCCACAACGGCTGAAAGGATGGAGCTTCACTGTATCCGGAGCTATGGACCGTGGCAGTATGCTTGGAAACAACTATGGCGGAATGCTGGTTATCCGCAAGCAAGGAATTATCAAATCAAGCTATAAATAAAAGTTTTAACCGTCAATCCCCAATCAACACATGAGACAAATCATATTATTCATACTCCTTGTAGTGGAAATCAGCAGTTGCGACAAGGCTCCCATCAATGACAAACTAGATGGCAGATGGCAATTGATGACTATAGAATATACAGATGGGAAAGTAGAGGAATGTAACCGCATTTATTATAGTATCCAATTACATTTAGTGGAAATCAGTGCCAAAGGTGGAAATGGAGGTACCCACATCGGACGTTTCTCTTATAAAGAAGATGAGATAACCATGAGTGAATTCCGTCACCGTGGAGATGAAGAAAAACTAACGACACTGAATGAATTGAAGCCCTTCGGACTCAACCAAGCCATTAATCATCTTCAAGTGGAAAAAGCAACAGGAAAGAAACTTATTCTGAAATCGGATTATGCACGTCTCACATTCAGAAAGTTCTAATGTTCATCAATAAAACGCAGCCGGCTACATTGGTTTATGAAGCCGGCTGCATGAAACAAGTCTTTTATCTTTGAATAATCTGTAATGATACAAACTTATTTTCTAGGCTTTATATCCAGTTTTACCGGCTTCAACATATTTTCCGGACTTAGAATCGTATCTAATTCTTCCTTGTTCAAGACCCCATGTTCCAAAACCAGCTCATAGACACTTCTGCCCGTTTCCAAAGCTTCTTTTGCAATCTTTGTAGAATTCTTATAACCGATTATCGGATTCAATGCAGTGACTACACCAATGCTGTTATGCACCTCAATCTTGCAACGTTCCGCATTGGCTGTAATACCTTCCACACAACGTGTACGCAGGGTTTCAAAACCATTGATCATCAAATCTACAGATTCAAAACAACACTGTGCCATCACCGGCTCCATAGCGTTCAGTTCCATTTGTGCAGCCTCGCCGGCCATAGTCACACATAGTTCATTACCCATTACCTTATAACAAATCTGGTTCATCACCTCAGGAATCACCGGATTCACTTTGCCCGGCATAATGGAAGAACCCGGTTGCATGGCCGGAAGGTTAAATTCCCCTAAACCACAGCGCGGTCCGCTGGCCAGCAAACGCAAGTCATTACAAATCTTATTTACTTTAACAGCTACCCTTTTCAAAGCTGAGGCATAACCCACCAGGCAAGATGTGTCCGAAGTAGCTCCCACCAAGTCTGCCGACAAGTTGAATTCAAAGCCTGTAATTTCACACAATGCCGCCACGCATTTCTCCGCATAGCCCGGCTCCGCGCAAATACCGGTACCGATGGCCGTAGCCCCCATATTTACTGTCAAGAAGTCCGCCGCCGCCTCATTCAAGTGGCGGATTTCATCTCTCAATATGCTGGCAAAACCATTGAATGTCTGACCTAAGGTCATAGGTACGGCATCTTCCAACTGGGTACGTCCCATCTTGATGATATGCGCAAACTCTTCTCCTTTCTTATGGAACGCACCAATCAGCGATTCCAGATAAGGCAGAAAACGAAGATGGGAATAATACATACCGATATGGATTGCAGTGGGATAAGCGTCATTGGTTGATTGCGAGCAGTTCACATGGTCATTAGGAGAGCAATATTGATACTCGCCACGTTTATGCCCCATAATTTCCAAAGCACGGTTAGCGATGACTTCATTGGCATTCATATTGGTAGAAGTGCCGGCACCTCCTTGAATCATATCTACAGGGAACTGTTCGTGATGCTCACCATTCAAGATTTCCTGGCACGCCAACACAATGGCATCTTTTTGTTCTTTAGTCAGCAGACCTAACTCATAGTTGGCCATTGCAGCCGCCATTTTTGTGATGGCAAGGCCGTTGATAAACAACGGATATTCATTGAGATGGAATTTGCTGATTGGGAAATTTTCTATGCCTCTAAGAGTCTGCACACCATACAAAGCACTGGCCGGAATCTCACGGGCACCAATTAAATCACTTTCTACTCGGGTTTCTTCTGTAAGTTTTGTTTCCATAATAAGTTTATTTATCGGTTTATCATTTTTTATTTTATACAGCAAAGGTATAAACTAACATTTTGATATCAAAATATATTCTAATATAATTTTCAAATATTATTTCATACTTATTTTTGCAATAAAACCGTCAACAAACTTACATTATGAAAGCTCGGTCAGTTAACAAAGTCTTATATTCTTTGGAGTTCATTCGAAAAACAGGCATAAAAAAAGGCGTCCATCCCGAACGCCTTTATTCTATTTTTTAACTTAAGATCCCTATTTTACCTTTATTCTATCAAACCCTTCACCAAACACACCTATGACGGCACTTTGTGATACAAATGCATTCGGATCGATATCTTTTATCAAACGGAATATGGTAGTAGATTCACGTTTTTTTGCCAGCACGAACATCATTTTCACACCCGCACCGGTATAACAACCCACTCCGTCAATAAACGTCACTCCTCTATGCAGGTCTTTATTTATGCGATGGCCTATTTCCTCATGTTTCTTCGAAATGATAAAGAACTGCACTGACTGACGGGCACTGTTTACCACTTGATCCAATACAAAACTGGATATAAACAAGACAACATATCCATATACCACCTTTTCCCAATCATGCAACACAAAATAACTGGAAGAAATAATAACCAAGTCACACATCAATATAACCCGGCCTAAAGTAATATCACGATACTTATTGACTATAGCGGCTATAATATCCGTACCTCCTGTACTGCCATTGGCAGAAAAAGCGACACCAATACCGCCTCCACAGAAAAAGGCCCCCAAGACACAAGCCATGAAAGGCTGGTCATGTATTAAAGACTCCCCTCCCGTCAAATCCTGTATGACAGGCAGAATAGAACTCAGCACAAATACGGCATAAATGGTTTTCACACTAAACTTCCATCCCAGAATAATCAAAGAAAGTATTAACAATGCTCCATTAATTCCCAAATAGGTATATTGAACCGGCAAGCCAGTAGCCCAATAAACAATAGAAGCAATACCCGGTACCGCACCCGAAGGGAGGTCATTGGGCAACAAAAAGACGGTCCATCCGATAGCATACATCAGCATGCCAAGAGCTATTAGCATATAGTCTCTTAATTCTCTGATAATCCGTTGTCTACGCGTCGTAATAAAGACTGAATCCATGTGAGTTTTCCTTTATAAAATCATATTGTCCGCAAAAGTACAAAAAGATTAAGTCACTTAGCCTTAAAAGGTGACATTTTTTCAAGCAAAAACCATGGAAAAAGCTTAATTAACTAATATCCAAGGCGTAAAGAGCAATAAATTAGTAACAGGTCACAAAACCACTGGATTCCAATGAATGCAAATCAGCCTTTTAAAGCCCCACAAGGCTTTACTGAGCCTGCCGCATTTAAAATTTCACGTTGCTTTTGGTCGCTTCAACAGCCTCTCATCCAATCGTCAGCTGAAAAATACCCATTTCAAGGTATTGTAAAGAGTGGCGCATATAACGAACTTTGCAAATAAAAACAAAAACGATATTCTGACGTATGCAAACGGCAAAAGACAGCCTGCGGCAACACGGACAGCCTGTCGGGTAAAAACAAAAAAAGGTAGTGCGGCATAAAGAACGATCCGAAAAGGATCTTGAATCTTTTACAGGCAGTATCTCCAATTCTCAACGAGGACTGGAAAAGACTCATGGATATATAAGGATTACAGTATGACAGAACAATTGAATCATCATAGCAACCCGATGAAAACAAACGGATACATCCGCACTTCTTCCTGTCTGGAATGCAAGCCCTGCGGAAACGACTGTACGATTGTGAATAATCGGATCTCTTTTATAACAGACTCCGAGAAAAAGCGTTTCAGCCACCTTCTGCTCGACTCCGCCCCCAAAGCCTGCATGGGCAGATGCGGCAAGTCTTGCCAGGCGGCATTACATTTAGTGCAAGAAGTGAAACACCGTACCATTCCGGCAGAACAACTAAAAATAATCAATATATGAGTATCACCAACATTATCAGTAACGATGAAGTTACACTTGTACAAGGAGTCAACGGAGTTTTTCTCTGCGAAGAATCGTGGACTACGCAAAGCCGGAAATCCGCCTTACACAAAGAAGATCTGAACACACCCGATATCGAAAGCCTGCAATCAGACTTACCGGAGTTAACTTAACCACAGGCAGATGCCCCCGTATTCAACAACCATTCATTCTATCGAATAAATAAAAAAGATATGCATACATCTCATTCCTGTCACTGTCATGAGCACGATGCTCATAGAAAACAGAGTCATGAACATCATCATGTACCTCCCAAAGGTGAAAAACTACTCATCGTTACGCTGCTGAACGCTTTGATTACGGCAGTGGAAATAGTGGGCGGGCTTCTTTCGAACAGTCTTTCACTACTCTCTGATGCCGTACACAATCTTGGTGACACTTTGGCCATAGCCTTTGCCTACATTGCCCGGCGCATAGGCAACAAACAGGCGGACATGCGCCACACCTTCGGTTACAAGCGTACGGAAATTCTGGCTGCTTTTGTCAATGCCGCCATGCTGATGGCTATCTGCCTCTTTCTACTGAAAGAAGCTTACGAACGTAGCCTGCATCCCGAACAGATACAGGGCAAAATGATGCTCATCGTAGCTGTCGTAGGGCTGGTGGCCAATCTTATCTCTGTGCTGGTTTTGCAAAAAGAAAAAGAGCACAACATGAACACCCGTGCCGCCTACCTGCACCTGCTGGGCGACACACTCTCGTCCGTGGCCGTGATAGCCGGCGGAATTGCCATCTGGCTGTACGATCTTGTTTGGCTGGACCCGCTTATCACGGCACTGGTCAGCCTGTACATCCTGTATCATACGTGGGGCGTATTACACGAAGCGGTTAACATCCTGATGCAAACCGCTCCTGAAGGGGTGGACATCCCGATGATTATCCAAAAGATAGAAGCTCTTGAAGGCGTGCACGATGTACATCACCTGCACCTGTGGCAACTCAACGAAGAACAAATTCATTTCGAAGCGCACATCAAAGTGAAAGAGGGAATCAGCATAGAGCAGCTAGACGAGATGCGAAAACAAATACAAGAAATACTTTCCGCATACGGCATATACCACAGCACCCTTCAGATAGGGCACGATTGCTGCGAGGGGCATATCCCATTGATTGTCAATGAAAACAGGGACTGATATAGACATATCCTATTAGAAAGAGAAAACTAACAACCATATAAATAACAATGAAACAGAAAATACTATTTTCTCTATGGGCACTGACGCTCATGGTCCTCAGCGTATCTGCCCAAACAGAGAAAGAGCGGATTACAGGCATAGTTATCGACTACACAAGCGAAGAGCCACTACCCGGAGCAACCATCTTTATCGAGGAACTGAAAAAGGGTGATGTGGCGGACAAACACGGTGAGTTCTCTTTTTCAGAGGTTCCTTTCGGCACTTATACACTCACCGTGAAGTTTATGGGCTATCAAAAAGCTACCCAAAAAGTAACCGTGAGCAATGAGCGTGCAAAGAAAACCATTATCCGCCTGAAGGCCGAAGCCCAATTGCTGGACGAAGTAGTGGTGATGGGCAAAAGTGAAGCCCGCAAAATCCGAGAACAAGCCATGCCCGTATCGGTCATCAGCATGAAACAGCTGCAAGGGACAGTGAGCGATATACAAGGTATATTGGCAAAGACCGTAGGGGTTGCCATTCGTTCTACCGGAGGAGTGGGCAGCACTTCCCGATTGTCTGTACGTGGCCTAGAGGGTAAACGCATTGGCTTCTTTATTGATGAAACGCCTCTGAATGACCAATCCGATTTTATCGACCTTAATGACATACCGATTGATATGATTGATCGGATTGAGATATACAAAGGCGTGGTTCCTGCCAAGTTTGGAGGATCATCAATGGGGGGCGCGGTCAACATCGTCATAAGAGAATATCCGGATCGTTATGCCGATTTAAGCTATACCCGTGAGTCGTTTAACGTAAACAAGGCACAAACGGTATTCAAAAGGAACTTGAAAGATGCCGGATTGATAGTTGGCATAGGAGGAGGATATACTTATGCAGACAATGATTACACGATGGAATCTCCTTACGTTAAAGGATTAAAAATCAAACGTGACCACGACAATTTCAGGAAAATACTCGTAGGAGGAAGCCTTAAAGCCAAGAACTGGTGGTTTGATGAAGTGGAGTTTGAACCCGCTTTTATCGATACCTACAAGGAAATACAAGGCATAGAAACCGATATCAAAAAAGCCCATACGAGATCGCGCCTTTATATGCTGGCCAATAAACTGGAGAAAGAAAATTTCCTGTTAGAGGGCTTGGACTTAGAGATGAATACAGCGATTGGCTATACGCAATACGGGCTGACAGACACCGCTAAAGTATGGTACGACTGGAATGGGGTTTCCTATCCTACCCCCTCGCTCCACGGTGGCGAGCTGGGTACACGATACGCATCCGAATCGGATAATAAGAAAACGACGCTGATGAATAAGCTGAATCTGGAATTCCTGATAGATAAGCATCATTCCGTTAGTTTTCATTCGGTTTTTACCTTGGCCAACGGGCATCCCTCGGACCCGGTCAAGGAAAAAAGTTTAGGAAAGAAAACGGATTTTGACTCGCGTATGCATAGCTGGACAGTAGGTCTGACCTACGATTACCGCACGGCAAACGACAAGTTTCTCAACTCGTTCACGTCAAGATATTATTGGTATTCGATGAATACATCCTATCAAAACATCTATGTGAACATCCCTGTAGAGGATATCCATCTGAACAAGAACAGCATAGGCTTCAGCAACGCCATGCGCTACCGCTTCACGCCCTTCTTTATGGCAAAGCTGTCGGGTGGATATGACGTACGCATTCCATCGGAGAATGAATTGCTGGGCGATGGCTACACCATCAGCCCGTCGGAGAGACTGTTGCCCGAGCGCAACCTGAGCGTGAATGCCGGTCTGCTCTACGATCTAAGCGGAATCCATCCGAGCAATCTGCAAATAGAACTGAGTGGATACTACATGTATTTGCAGGATATGATTCGTTTCACAAAAGGAATTTTCGGCGCTCAATACCAGAATTTCGGAGAAATGCGAACCCTTGGTGTGGAGTTTGAAGTGAAGGCTGACGTCTTTCCTTTTTTATATGCTTATGGCAATGTCACTTACCAAGATTTACGCGATGTAAGGAAACAGGAGGAAGGAAGCAATTTGCCCAATGCGACAAAGGGGAAACGGATGCCCAATATTCCTTATTTCATGGCAAATGCAGGCCTGGAGTTTCATAAAGAAAATCTTTTCGGCGGTAAAGGGCAGAACACACGGCTATTTGTCGATATGGCTTTTGTGGAAGAGTACCTCTACGACTTTGAGATGACCGAGAATGCCAAACGGCGTATTCCCCGAAGCACAACGATGGATCTCGGTTTTGAACACAGCATCATGAATCAACGTCTGTTCCTCTCGGGCAAAATAAAAAACCTGACCAATGCCACTGTATTGTCCGAATTCAACCGTCCCCTGCCGGGCAGAAGTCTCGGCGTGAAATTGCGCTATATTTTCAAATAAATAGAAACCAACCAGTAATCATTAAAAGATAAGAAAATGAGAACAGTTTTTAAAAGCTGGCAACTTATAGCCATGAGTGTAATGATGGTGTTTGCAACATCTTGTGAGAAAAATAACGGAGATGATCCAAGTCCCGGCAAAGTGTTGGGTGGAGAAGGCAATATCCTGATAGCAACCACAGTGAAGAATCCCGATGGACAAAGCGGACAGTCGTATGTGCAACAAATGCCTGAGCTATCGGGGACCTTGAGCATGAGCAAAGGCATTCAAACCGGTTTTGGAACCCCTATATCTATCGTGGGAAACGATGTCTTCGTCTTTCCAGAGTTTGGCGGCAAGGGCACACAAACCATCATCCGATATGCACGCTCTCAAAAAGGTTTGGAGAAAGCCGCAGAAATGCAGATTATTCCCGACTCCAACCCTAGCAACCTGACGCAAGTGAGTGCGGAGAAGGCTTATATCCCCACGTATGTTTTGGGGCGAATCATGATTGTAAACCCGAAGACCCTGGAAAAGAAAGGAGAAATAGACTTGAAACAATATGCGCATCATGACGCAAGCCCCGAACCGGCTCACGGCATCTTGCGGGAAGGCCTATACTACCTCCCGCTCAACCAGCTTGCCGAAAACTGGATGCCTTATGCTGACTACAGGCAGGTGGACGTAGTCATTATTGATACTAAAACCGACCAAGTGGTAAAAGTAATTTCCGAAAAGACGAGCGGTCTTTGTTTTCCTACCCGTCCTTTCCTCAAGGAGATGATATTTACAAACGAACAAAATGACATTTACATCGCTTGTGCAGGTTATTTCGGATATGACCCCACATACCTGAAGAATGGATTTGTCTGCATTCCGGCAGGCAAACAAGAGTTTGACGAAACCCAGACGTGGGATATAAGCGGCACAAGCATTGAGGGAAGCGCCTATAAAGCGGCATCCGTATTCAACTGCAAGTATATTGGACATGGAAAGGTTGCCGCCTATGCAGGTATTGTAGAACTGAATGGCAACAATCCTTATACGGCACGCAACGCCATGGCGGTGCTGATAGACTTGAACAGCCGAACAATCAAGAAAATTGAAGGAATCCCCTATACAGATGGTTATAGCGTGGCAATAGAATATCATAATGGCGAGGTCTTTTTTGCCGCGTATGGTGTAGACGCTTCGGGAATCTTTGCATACAATCCCATAACAGGAAAGGTACGACAGGCACTGTCGGCAAGTGGAAATATAGCATATATGCACTTCTTCAACTAAGTAACAGCCCAAATACAAAAGGACAAAGACGAAAGTTGAGACACCGGCTTTCTCTTTGCCCTTTTTCATCGGATGCCTGATCATGGCACGAACGGCAATGATCAAGAAAAGAAACACTTCACCTTTTAAATAACCTCCTTATGAACAATCTCTCTCAGATTCTTAATTCCGCCACAATGGGACACCCCCGTCGATTGCGTCCGCTGATATGCTGGACCATTGCGGAATATTTATTCCGTGGCGCACCTTACGGAAGCATGCTTCTTGTGGTATGGGAAGTGTTCAAGCCTCTCCAGCACCCCGGAACCACAATCAATCTCATGAATATAGCAGGGGCGTGCGCATTCCTCCTCCTCTCTCTCATCTGCCTTTGGCTCATCGGAAAGAAAGCCTATCTGGTAGCCTATCGTGACGGCTACGAAATATGCTGCGACGGCCGTCTGGCTGTAGTCAGCCACCTGCGCCGTCTGCCGATGAGCTTTTTCAACAGCCGAGACCCCGGAGACATCGGTGCATACATTGTCAGCGACTACAACAATGTGGAGATGCTCACCACACACCTCATCGGCCAGTTCTTCGGCGGTCTGGCTATGCCCGTTGCCGCTTTGATATCGCTCGCGTTCTTCAACTGGCAATTGGCTCTGGCAGCTGCGGCCGTCATTCCACTGGCATACCCCATGATGCTGCTCACCAACCATTTTGTGGCGACATTGGGCAAGAAACATCAGAAGATAAAGACAGATGCCGCTTCGCGTATGATTGAATATATACAAGGTATCCGGCTGATAAAGGCATTCAATCTGAGCGGCAACAAGTTTGAACGCCTGGAACGCTCCTTCCGCAACCTTAAGCAGGAAAGCATCCGCCTGGAAGCTGCGCCCGCACCGACCATCACACTGGCTTCCACGCTGCTGAACGGTGGCCTGGTGCTGCTGATGTTGCTGGGATTCCCGATGCTGCTGGACACTAAAATCTCCATGCCCGTATATATCATGTTCCTGCTGGCAGGATCGGTCATTTATGCCCCACTCATCAACGCGCTGGCCTTTATAGCCATCATCAACTACATGAAGTTGGGAGCCGAACGCATCAACACTCTCTGCAAAACACCTGTACTTCCGGAAGGAACGATAGAGCGCACTCCGGCCCCTACCATAGAGTTCCGTCACGTAACCTTCAGTTACAATGCCAATATCCCCGTACTCCGCGATGTGTCGCTCACCATTCCGGAAAAAGGACTGACCGCCTTTGTCGGCCCGTCAGGATCAGGCAAGACAACACTGACACGCCTCATCGCCCGCTTTTGGGATGTGGACAAGGGGGAAATCCTGCTAGGCGGACAAAATATCAAAGACTACACCGTACATACACTGATGCAGCAAATTTCCATCGTCTTCCAGGATGTGTATCTCTTTAACGACACCATCTATAATAACATCCGCGTGGGACGTGAGACCGCCACCCGTGAAGAAATAGAAGCCGCCGCACGCAAAGCCCGGTGCCATGACTTCATCACAGCCATGCCCGGAGGCTACGGCACGATGGTGGGCGAAGGTGGAAACACACTCTCCGGCGGGGAAAAGCAACGCATATCCATCGCCCGCGCCATCTTGAAAGACGCACCTATTGTATTGCTGGACGAGGCGACCGCTTCGCTCGACCCCGAAAACGAGGCGCATATCCAAGAGGCCATCAACGATCTGGTGAAAGAAAAGACCGTGGTCATCATCGCCCATCGGCTGGGAACTGTCGTTAACGCCGACAACATTGTGGTGATAGATAAAGGACAGGTGGTGCAACAAGGAAGCCACCAAACGCTTCTTGAAAAGGAAGGACTGTATCGAAGCCTCTGGCAGGAACAACAACGGGTGAAAGGATGGAAATTCCAGCAATCAACTAAACAGCAAGACCATGAATACAGATAAACGTAAGACCGGGCTGGCACGGTTGATAGAAATTGCCGGCACTAAACGTTGGCTGCTCATCGGATCGATGCTGCTGGCCGTCATCACCGCCATCGTACAGTTTGTACCGATTATTGCGGTGTACAATATCCTCATCGAACTGGCGGAACATGCGCTTGCCCCCTCATTGATTGACAAAGCATACATCTGGCAATGGAGTTATGCCGCATTGGGAGCTTTCTTCGTTTTCGGAGCGCTCACCTTCGCCTCACTGATGCTCTCACACATTGCCGCTTTCAATATCCTGTACGAAATACGGATGCAGCTGGCACAAAAGATGGTCCGTCTGCCGTTAGGGTTCTTTACCCGCAGAGCTTCGGGCGAGCTGAAGAAAATAATGAGCGATGATGTGGAACGCATCGAATTGTTTATCGCCCATCACATCCCCGACATCGTAACCGCCGTACTTTTTCCGCAGATTCTTATCGGCTACATGTTTGTCGTAGACTGGCGGTTGGCTACCGTAGTTTTGGCAGTACTGGCGGCAGCATTCTATGTGATGGGGAAGATGTACACCGGAAAAAAAATCCGGGAGGTGTCCGAGCGGTATGTGGAGAGCCTGGGCAAGATGAATGCCGGCATCGTGGAATATATCCGAGGAATCCAAGTGGTAAAAACCTTTACAGAATCAACCGATGCCTACCGAAAACTGAATGACGATATCAAGGAGTACCGCAATTTTTCAAATGAGGTGAACTTGCAGTACGAACCTACCTATGTGGGATTCCTCACCATACTCTCTTCGGCGCTGCTCTTTATCATCCCTGTAGCTGTATGGCTGCTTGTCGGGAGTGCCTCGTATGCGGCTTTTGTACCAGTGGTGCTGATGTTCCTGCTTTTCGGCGTGACTGTTTTCTTCCCCGTCCTTAAACTCTTGTGGATAGGCAGCTTCTTGAATCAGAATAACATGGGCGTGCGGAAGATAGACGATATCCTTTATATGGATGAGATAGAAGAGTCTGCCACTCCCCGATACCCCCGGGATGCCTCGGTGGAGTTTCGCAACGTATCTTTTGCCTACGACACCACACCGATACTCAAAGAGGTATCTTTCATCGCCCTCCCCGGCACGGTAACAGCCTTGGTCGGTCCTTCGGGAGCCGGGAAAAGTACCGTAGCCATGCTTGCCGCCCGTTTCTGGGATGTTCAAGGCGGAGAAATTCTGATAGGAGGAGCACCCGTCAAAGAGATTCCCACCGCGGTGCTGATGAATAATGTGGCTTTTGTCTTTCAGGACAATATGCTCTTCTTCGATACTATCGAAGAGAATATACGTATGGGAAACAAGACAGCAACCTTTGAAGAAGTGGCACAGGCAGCCTGTGCCGCTCAATGTCATGAATTCATCGAGGCTCTGCCCAATGGCTATCAGACATTGGTGGGCGAAGGAGGCACGTATCTCTCCGGCGGGGAGGCGCAACGCATCGCCCTGGCCCGTGCCATACTGAAAGACGCCCCTATCATCCTGCTGGACGAAGCCACCGCTTTTTCCGATCCTGAAAACGAAGGCAAGATACTGGAAGCGTTCTCTTATCTCATCATGGGAAAGACCGTACTGGTCATCGCACACCGTCTGGGTACAATTACGGATGCAGACTGCATTCTTTATGTGGACAAGGGAGCTGTGGCCGAACAGGGAACTCACAAGGAACTGCTTTCTCTCGGAGGCTTGTATGCCCGTATGTGGGAAACGTATAACCGGACCAAAGAGTGGACGATCGGAGAAAAGAAATAGCCACAGAGACCGGACAAGAGACTTGAAAGGCAGGAAAGAAAATAAAGAAGAGAGCATAAAAAGTCCTGTCAAACTGAATGATCAGTATTCACAGGACTTTTCAGCACTCTACTGCCCCTCAGGATATAAAAACCAATCTTTATAATCCTTGCCAAAAGAATCCCTCCATTGTTTAAACTTGGGATAGTAGGTGGTAATAGATACTTTCTCAGGAGGCCACTTGAATTCAATGTTACTGATATTTATGGCAAAAGGCATGTTGTCTTCTGCAATATAGTACATTGGATTACCATTGGAATCCTGACTCAAATCACTACCTGTGCCACGTAAACTCTCATCGGCCACACTTGTCGGTTTATATCCTGACAAATGTACTTCATGGGAACGTTCATTTACAAAGACAAAAGGATTGTAAGGAGGATAAGCATCCATGTCACTTACTTTATCATATTTCTTAAACCCGATCACTACAGTCACAGGCTTTTTGAGAACGGGCTTTATATTGGGAAAAAGAACTAATACAGGCTTTTCCGTGTCCGGATCAAAATGATCGGCAATCACATTGCCATCTTGACTCACCCGCACCAAATCTATATGTTCTTTCCCCACATCATCCAACTGGAAGCCAAATCCATTGGTATAAGTGGCGCCATCATTCATCGGAGTAAAAGTTGTAGTGGTGCGTACCAAGGCGTTAGAAGATTTATCTTTCACTACCGTACTGGAATAATATATCACAACATCATTCATGTCATAATCATTCTTATCAGGCCAATTGTCCTCATAAGCCAAAGCCCCTTTGACTACATACGAAATTTCATCTTTATTTACTTCATCCGGTATACTGGGAGTAGACTCCACAGAAGAAGGAATAGATGCCATAATAGCAAACTGCACATCATTAAAGCGCATATCCACATTATCCTCCATAGCCATAAAGAAACAATTGTCAAGTTCAGGATCGCTTAACAGAACTGAACGTTGCTCTTTATTGTCATTATACGCGGGATTAGAATAACGAAGCAATGCACCTTTCTCTTTTCCGAATCCCATTCCTAATAAGACCCATCCAATATGCGTTCCTTTAGGGAACTCATCCTCATAGTTGCCATTTTCTTTATTCCAATATTTTAATCTTATTTGTTCACCGACTAAAGATTTAGGGGCATTCTTACTGGAACGAGGTATCAATATAGTCTTCTTTATAGTAGCTATATCTACAGTCTCCCCCTCTTTATACGTATAATAAGCGACCATATTCTCCCAAGCGGTAGAGGAGAAATCAAAATAAGTAGCTACCAGACCGGTAGCTTTAGTGATTACCATATCATTATTTCCTGATGTACGTAGTTCCGGAAATCTTTCCAACAGATTACGATTATCCACCAGTATAGAACGGCTCAAGCTGCTGCATCTTTCTAAAAAAGCACCAGGAATATCCAACTTCTCAGACAATAAATAATCAGGAATTCCATTTTCATCCCAATGCCCCAGCACATCATATCCATCAGGGTATCCCACTCCTCCCATTATTGCTCTAGAACGCCCTCCGGCAGACAATTGCGCTTTATAATCAGCATAATTAAAGGTTAGTCCGTCTGCTGGCAATTCCAACTCAACAGGTGATACGACCAATACATGATCCGTTACCAGCCATACCTTTTTCAAGTATGCCGGCAAAGATACTTTGGAGATAAATTTACCATTCACATCAGTCGAAGCAGCATAAATGGGATTTATATCTTTGAACTCCCACGTATTTCCAACCAATTCCATAGGATATTCATCATACAGATAAAAAGCAGTCTGTACTTTCATGCCATAGTCAATGACAAGTTGGCAATTACGTGTAGTGATAAAATCAAAAAAGTCGTCTTTGTTGATTTTTTTCTCCTCTTCTTCCCCTCCACCCGTGTATATATCATTCATATTACGCGAGCAAGCCACAAAGAAAATTGATAAGCAGATGATCCAATATTTTGTTTTCATAAAGTAATATGTGATTATTTCCGGCAAATATAGGAATAAATAAGCTCACCTGCAAAATCATAAGGGAGGAGTTTTGCTCGTAATGGATCATTTTGTTCAAACCGCTTCGTTGCTGACGGAATCGAATTTCTAAGAATTCTTCTTTATTCATTTTTCTCCTAATCTTTTTTGCATAAAGATCAAGAGAATAAAGACAACGGGTATTTTATCGGGAGCTTACAAACAAGCTGAATCATATATCAATTTTTTTCAAGGATCCGTAATCCGGAGTTGCCAAAAGGCTACAGCAGCCGCAGCAGCCACATTGAGCGAATCCACCCCATGCGCCATAGGGATACGGACCACATAATCGGCTTCAGCGATTGTTTTGTGAGGAAGCCCCTCCCCCTCCGTTCCCATCACAATAGCCAACCGAGGTTCTGCCGCCAACATGGGATGATCTATAGAGACAGAATCGTCAGTCAACGCCATGGCAGCAGTACGGAAACCGAACTTGTTCAAATCGCCAATCGTACCATCCAACCATGTCCATGGGACTAAAAACACCGAACCCATAGACACCCTTACCGCACGGCGATTTAACGGGTTGCAAGAATTGTGTGTCAACAATACTGCATCTATCCCAAGAGCAGCCGCCGAACGGAATATCGCCCCGATATTGGTAGTGTCCACCACACCGTCAATGACTACAATCCGCCGGGCATCCCGGCAGATCTCCTCCATAGAGGGCAACACCGGACGACGCATAGCACATAGTACACCACGTGTCAGAACATAGCCAGTCAGCGTAGCCAACAACTCTCTGTCTCCCGTATAAACGGGCACATCACCACAACGCTCGATAATGTGGGCAGCACTACCAGAGATATGCTTGCGCTCACACATAAGAGCAAGAGGTTCATATCCTGCATCCAAAGCCCTACTAATGACATTGGGGCTTTCGGCTATAAACAATCCTTTTCCAGATTCCATACGCTGACGTAACTGAGCTTCCGTCAACGTGCAGAAAACATCCACTCCGGAATGTGTCAACGATGATATTTCAATAACAGGCATACACGCTTATATTTTACTATTTTCAATTTACATTCCAGTCTCCATTGTTACAGCTACCTTTATCACTCCATCCTGTCGGTTCTCAAAAATCCGGTAAGCCGTCTCTATCTGATCCAGCGGGAAACGATGTGTAATTAATGGAGTGGTATCTATTTTTCCCACCTCTATCAAGCGGAGTATCTCAGCACAATCACAACCATCTACGCCACCGGTTCTGAAAATCAAATTCTTTCCATACATGTCCGGCAGAGGAAGAATCTGAGGACGGTCATAAAGAGCCACCAAAACAACGACAGCATTAGGGCGCGCACATTCCCATGCCAAGCGGAATGTATCCTCCCCTCCTGCTACTTCAAAAACTACATCCGCACCACCGTGTGTGCTACTTTGCAATATAAATTCCTTACATTTATCCGGAGTGACAACTTCCACTTGCGGATAATGTTCCCTAACAAACCGGATTCTTTCGGGGGATTGTTCACAAACAACAATGCGCCGCGGCTTCCTCAGCATCACGCAAAGCAAAGTACAGATTCCCGTAGGTCCCGCACCAATGACAAGCACCGTGTCCTCTTCGGTAATCTCCGAAATGCGAGCAGCCCAGAATCCTGTAGCAAGGATATCTCCTACAAACAAAGCCTGCTCGTCAGTCACGGAATCGGGAATACGATTCAAACCTTGATCAGCGTAAGGTACGCGAACATACTCCGTCTGCCCACCATCAATCCGGCATCCCAAGGCCCATCCCCCATTAGGATCGGTGCAATTATTCACATATCCATGCCGGCAGAAAAAACATTCCCCACAAAAGGTTTCCACGTTGACGGTAACCCGATCGCCCGGCTTGACTAATTCAACATCACTTCCCGTCTGCTCTACAATACCCACCATTTCATGCCCCACTGTTATTCCGGGAACGGCACGTGGTACACCACCATGTTTGATATGCAAGTCACTGGTACAAATACTTCCGAGAGTGACGCGCACAATAGCATCACTCGAGTCTTTCAACTCAGGCTTCGGTTTCTCTATCAATTCAAATTTCCCCTGCTTAATATAAGTATATGCCAACATGGAATTTCCTTTTCTTTTTTAACGGTTACTTTTATAAAACAATGCAAAGATAATATACTGACATAAATAACAGCCACCATTTGCTGACAAAATGGCTTTCATTGTCACTTTGCCTCGCATCTCAACTGCAAACAAATTCTGCAAAGGTTTAAAAGCATCTCGATATTTATTAAAATTATCTTCACAGATTTAAATTCATTTCACTTCCGGCTGACATTTTGCCATCAGGCATATACTTTGCAAGAACATCAGTGTATCGCCAAAAGCGACAAGATAAAAAGATTAAAAAAATCAATCTAGTAACAATTTAAAATATAGGAGATTATAATTATGATGCCGACTAGAAAGTATAACAATCAGAATTGGTTACCAAGTATTTTCAATGATTTCTTTGATAATGAATGGTTGACAAGAGCGAACGCTACCGCCCCTGCAATTAATGTCATTGAAAGTGACAAAGATTATAAAGTAGAGGTTGCTGCTCCGGGTATGACTAAAGAAGATTTCAATATCCACATCAGCGAAAACAACGAACTAGTGATCTCAATGGAGAAAAAGAATGAAACAAAAGAGGATGACCATCACAACAGAAGATATTTACGTCGTGAATTCTCTTACTCTAAGTTCGAACAAGCTTTGATTCTTCCCGAAGATGTGGTTAAGGAAAAAATCAGTGCCAATGCCAGCAACGGCGTTCTGACTATTGATTTGCCTAAACGCACTCCTGAAGAAAAAGCCAAAGTGAACAGGATCATCGAGATTCATTAATCACAGATTCTGAATAGTTGCAATCGGACAGTTTATAAGGTACATTTGCGATATACTATTATTTTGCATGATATAAAAGTGCCTTACTTCCGGAGTTTTACAAAAGTGCTGCCACTGCTACCACCTTTCCCACTGGAACCACGATGAACAGGACGTTCCAGAGGGTGGTGGCAGCACCTTTTTTTATGCGGTAAAAAGGCTGCTGCCACCACCTTTCTCTATTCTTTCCGACAGTGAGATACCTCGCGGCTATCCTGCCGGGGCGCACCTGTTGATACGTATGGCTCGCCTTGTTCATCCGTATGAACGTGTACACGGGCTACAAGTTTCAACCAGTTCCGTCAGGTTGAAACTTTAGTTCCATCAAGATGCAACCAGAGTTCCACTGAATTGTTACTGTGGTTTTGACTGTAGGCAACTGTAGTTCTGGCAGGATGCAATCAGATTCCCATTGTAGTTTAACGCTTTAGGTTGACTACTCCTTCTTCTTACTTGTAAGGATGGTTGACGGAGTTAATACTTAGTTATAATATCAGTTGACTCTTTCAACATCAGGCTACAGTCAGTGTTTTGTCCGCCGGTGGGTTCCATTCTGTCAGTCCGGCTTCAGCATTCTGTGGGTCCATTCCCATCTCCTTTTCCCGGCGTGTGGTAATCATCTCATGTATCTTCCCCTTCTTCCGTCCGTTTTGGGGTAAAAAAAAGGTAAAAGTGGTGGCAGCACACCTTTTTACCGCATAGAAAAAGGTGCTGCCACCACCCTCCGAAACGCCCTGTTCATCGTGGTTCCAGTGGAAAAGGTGGTAGCAGTGGCAGCAGTTTTACCAAACTCTGTTGTAGGTGGGCAAAGCATCCCGTGTGCACGGAATGCTCCGGATACGTATGTCATTCTCATGGATGGATCATCATAGAAGGATCAGCCAAAACGATGAACTGATATTCGCTCCGACAGAGGAAATGGTTAAATGGGCTACTATAAGATTACGATTGAGGAAAATTTAAACAGGAACTAAGAAAAGTGGGCTTCTTTTTTATTGCACAAGCATTAAAATCACAGATTTTTAGTAAGTTTGCACGAAAATTCACCATGTAAAATAAACCAATAAAGAAAGAGGATGAAAGCATCAGTACGTTTAGTTCGTTTTGCTACGATAGGAACCTTAAATTATCTTATTACCATGTTAGTGATATGGATTGTAATGAGTTACTTCTCATTCAAAGGAAACTATATAGTAGCAAATATTATGGCATACCTCATCGCTCAGACTCATAATTTTATATGGAGCAAATATTGGATCTTTCCTTCCAGCAATCCCCAAAACAGTCTTGGACAACAAATAATGCTCTTTTGTACCGCTTTCGGTATTGCCTATGGCATACAACTTCTTTTTGTGATACTGATGATCGAAGCAATAGGCCTCAAAGAATTTACAGCACAATTCATTGGAATAATAATCTATGGAGCTGTTAATTTTATGGTGAACAATAGAATAACATTCCGATAAATATATTTCAAAACTTATGGCAGACAATTATATAGAAAGACAATACGAGCAATATGAAGCCCGAAAGGCTGCATGGGAAAAAAGCCGCAAACATGGAAAGAAGAAAACGATCTCCGTCAAGCCTCAACCAAAGGAACTGACAGACGACGCTATCAGACTTCCTAGAAAAGCATTCATCACAGGAGGTGCCGATGGTATCGGGAAAAATATAGTGAAAGCTTTCCGCAACTCACAATACCAAGTCGCCTTTTGTGACAAAAATGAGGAGTTGGGAACACTGACGGCCAAAGAGACCGGAGCAATTTTCTATCATGTCGACGTAAGTGATAAAGAGTCCCTTGAGGAGTGTATGCGCGACCTTTTTGAAAAGTGGGGGGATGTGGACATCATTATCAACAACGCCGGAATAAGCGAATTCTCCCCCATCACAGAAACCAGTGTGGAAGATTTTGACAAAATTCTATCCATCAATCTGCGACCTGTATTTATCACCTCACGCACATTAGCTTTGCATCGCAAATTCCAGGCAGAAAATCATCCGTATGGCAGAATTATCAATATCTGCTCCACCCGTTATTTAATGAGCGAACCGGGTAGTGAAAGTTATGCGGCTTCCAAAGGAGGAATCTATTCACTGACTCATGCGCTTGCTTTATCCCTTGCCGACTTCCATATCACCGTAAACTGTATTTCGCCGGGATGGATTCAAACTAATAATTACGAACAACTACGCCCTGAGGATCATGCCCAACATCCATCAAAACGAGTAGGAAAACCGGAAGACATAGCACGCATGTGTTTATTTTTATGTCAAGAAGAAAACGATTTCATCAATGGACAAAATATCATCATCGACGGTGGAATGACCAAAAAGATGATTTATCTAGAATAAAAACGAACTATAGAAAATATATACAACAGATAAACAATCACCCATGAACATACATCATATCGCCATTTGGACATTTCAGTTGGAAAGGCTAAGAGAATTCTATATCCGTTATTTTAACGGAACGAGTAATGAAAAATACATTAATGTCCAAAAAGGGTTTGAATCTTACTTCATTTCATTTGAAAGTGGTGCTACATTAGAGCTGATGAGCAGGACTGACGTGCAAAATGTTCCGATAAAAGAAAACAGACTGGGATTGACTCATCTAGCTTTTTCTTTTGAAAACCAAGAAGCTGTTTTATCATTGACGGAACTGCTACGTGCTGAAGGATACCATATCGTAAGTGAACCTCGCATTTCCGGAGATGGTTATTTTGAAAGTGTGGTACTAGATCCAGACGGGAACCGGATAGAGTGTGTTTATAAAAAAGAGCAGGAAAACACCCCTGTGAAAAACCATGTAATAGAAACAGACCGACTTATTTTACGTCCTTTTACAGAAAATGATACGGAAGCAGTCTTTAACTGTTGCCGAAATCCTAACCTAGGAAATAATGCTGGATGGAAGCCTCATGACACACCGGAGGAATCTTTGAAAATTCTTCAAACAATATTTATACCACAAAAAGACACATGGGCCATCACCAGACAGGAAGACCAGCTTCTGATAGGAGCTATAGGAATTCTGCCAGACCCTAAAAGAGAGAATTCAAATGCCGGAATGATCGGTTACTGGCTAGACGAAGCCCAGTGGGGAAAAGGATATATGTCTGAAGCCGTCTCTGCTGTTTTGGACTATGGTTTCAACAAGCTGGGATTAACCTTGATCAGTGCGAACTGTTATCCTCAAAACAAACGTTCACAACGTGTTTTGGAGAAAATGGGATTTGCATACGAAGGCATTCTCCATCAGGCCGAAGCAAGCTATGACGGCAAAATATATGATCATCAGTGTTATTATTTAGAAAAAAACAATCTGAAATAAGTTTCTTAATCTTGTTAATCCTCAACTTCTCCGGAAGGATATATATACGTGCCTAAGGAACACTCTTTCAGAGGTAAAGCAATCGTTCTTGGACAAATGTCTTTTTGCCAAGAACGATAAAATATACCTGATTCTCCTTCAGACATTATTTGAAAAAATCAATTGAAATAATACAGGAAGACAGCGATACCCTCAAGCGCCTTTTTCGGCTGGTCTTTAATTTCAATCGTAAACTTAATTTCGGCTTTGGCCACACCACGCAAATTCTGTAAAGAATGAAGGCTTGCTACCATACGGATACTCTGACCAGCCAGAACTGCCTGTCCGAATTTCATCTTGTCCATACCATAGTTAATCATCATTTTCAGATTATTCACTTCTATGATCTGGTTCCACATATGTGGAAGCAACGAAAGAGTCAAGTAGCCATGCACAATAGTGCTATGATAGGGACTTTCCACTTTAGCACGTTCTGTATCTACATGAATCCATTGATGATCCAAGGTGGCATCTGCAAAAAGATTAATCCGGTCTTGCGATACTTCCACATAGTCAGAAATACCAATCTGTCGTCCTAGCAGTTTCTCAAAATCCTCGTACGAATTAACAATAACTTTATCCATTATCTCTTTATTTTAAAGGTTATACACTAATTGGATACAAAAATAAGAAAAAATAGTCCTATATTTGTACCCTATTCGCACAAAAGCTTCATTACAGATGAGAATTATTGAAAGAGAACAACGTACCGCAGAACAAATGATCCGAATTTATTGTCGGTACAAGGAAGGCAATAAAGAGCTTTGCCCAGCCTGCCAGGAGTTATTGCAATACGCACATAACAGATTAGAGCACTGTACATTCGGTGAACAAAAAAAGACCTGCCGCAACTGTCCCATACATTGTTATAAACCAGAAATGAAGAAACGAATGCGAGCAGTAATGCGGTACGCCGGTCCACGAATGATCTTTTTTCATCCCCTAGCAGCTATCAGACATTTCATGCATAAATAACCAGAATGGACTGAGCACAATTTTACGAGGAAGCATATAGCATTATAAAAGCAATTCCTTACGATAACGTTTCTACTTACGGAGAAATAGATATCAGCCCCACAAGTGCAACGTGGTAATAATCGCTCACTAACAAAATATTCATCACTATCTATTTTTGTATTTACAGAAAAGTTCTCTCAAAGTATGAACCAATATCCGATAGCCAGCCCCATTCAGGTGCAAATCATCAATAGTCAAATCTGGATTCAATCTATCATTCAATAAAAATTTGTCGAACACATCCAAATATACAACATTGGTTTCCTCTTCTATCTTCTTTCTGATCTTCTCATTCAGTAAAGCTATAAAACGGTTCACAGCTGTGCTATCCATAAAATCATTACGTGGGAAAATGCAAAACAAATAAGTACCACGAGAAAGAATGGCACTAACCGCCTTCACATACCTTTCCACATAAACATCCATGTTTTCTGTATTCAGATGATAGATATCATTGGTTCCAAACTGAATAACCACATAACTATCCGAAACATCTTCATGAAACCTCTCCACATAATCCAGCCCTTCCCCCGGAACACCATAATTGCGACATTCCCATTGGGGGAAATAAGACTCAAGCGGCCAATAAGCAATGTGGCTATTTCCTATAAATGCAAATTTAGTTTTTCCTTCCATACCTACCTCCTCACCAGTCTTTTAGGAGAACCGCTCCATGAGCACCCCAAACAATAGACTATAGTTAAATCAAACCCCTCCATATCCTCCTCCGGATTCCTCGGTATCACTCTCCCCTCATTCGATACATAAACCAACAGTCTCTCTTCCCTCCCGTTTTTAACGTATAATCCTGCAATTTTACATTGCGGACACAACAATTTTCCCATATCTGTATTCCTTTTTATCCAAAACAACAAATAAACATCCAATATTGCTTATAACTCATCAACAAAAGTAGGAAAAAAAATCAGATACATAGCATCTGTCATCAATTTGCACCACATAAAAAGATTTTTGAAAAGAAAATGCCTATCTTTGTCCGAGAATATAAAACCGCAAAATAAAAGAGTAGCTATGGAAATAAAATCCGATAGAAAAAAAGATTATATTACAAGGTCTGATCACAAGGAACAAATAATGAAATACCTATCATGGAAAGTCAAACCTTTTGTTCTCTACCATGAAAGCTTTGAAACAAGCCGAGTACTTAGTTTTCCTCCGAAAGAGGTGGAAACCATTTTAAAAGAACTGGAAGAGGAAAACAAAATATTCCCATTACCAGCAGAAAGTTCACGAGACAGACACTATATATTGAAAGCCGACATCCAGCTACAACTTCTCATGGATATAAAGAAAAGTCCTCAGAAACCGGCTTTCATCACTTCTCCCAGCTATTCTTCTCCAAACAATTGGAGAAAAGAAGAGTGGATCACCGCCATTCAAAACTTTGTACTAGGGAAAAAAATGAAAGATCAAATCCCTGCTTATGCTGAATCCGGACCGATACGCTACATATTAATGTCTATGCCGTCCTTTCCCGAATGGATGCCTTTTTTTCAAAATATCCCCATACATATCATCGATACTCTTTTCCATGAATACAAATATGTATGGACATCAGGACTGCTTAAACCTGACATCACCTGTCTGACAAACGGATACTTTGAAAATAAGGAAATAGCACCAACAATCCGGGAAAAATATAAATTGGAGTTCGCTTTTTACCAATATATCCTACCCGGACGCATCAACGAAATTCCTCATAAGATTGCCGCTGATATACCCGAAGGCATGTGTCACCATGCCATTTACCATCAATATAGAGGTGATCTCAGCGAAGCCCTTGATCTCTATTCTCAATCGTTGAAAGGAATGAATGCAAAAAGCTTTGACAACGCGTTGATCAATCTCTTCTATATCATCGCCTTGCTAAACGACTCCACCATCGAGTCAAAAAGAACATTACGAATGCTATTTATAAAAGGTTATCTTCCATCAGAAATGATACCCGCCCAACTGCTTGCCCTCTATGCTTTAAATGAAAATATAGAACCGGTCATAAAACATATTCTCTATAGTTACGACAATTATCCATCGTTAATCAAAGTTCTGATCATGCTCATAACACGCCATTATCGGCTTCAAAAAAGAATAAAGCTGAATATCAGTGATGATAAGATACAACAGTTCATTGATGCAGACCATCTCAAATTATTACAACTGGAATGTTCTCAAGATTTCGCTCCCTACATTGAAAAAGCAAACGAGCTGATTCAAGAAACAGGTTTTTCCCCTCTACTCCCTCCTTATCAAAAAACAGACGAGTGGGAAAGGGTTCTTGCATTGCTCTTGGATAAATCCAAAGAGCTTCCATCCAAAAATAATGATAAAAAAGGAAAAGCCGACTCACAAAGCCGGATTATCTACCGTATAGACCAACGCAACAACATTAATCCATACCTGCAAAAATCAAAGGACGGCATTGTTTGGAGCAAAGGCCGCATCATTTCACTTACCACCTTTCAGCAAGGTATGTCCGAAATGAATGAAACAGATCATGCATTGACCCTATGCATCAAAACCCTTTCCAGCGACTGGGAAGAAAAAAGCCGTATGCGCTTTCATAGCCCCAAATCCATCATGCAACTGGCAGGATATCCTTTGGTGTTCTCGGCCGAAAAACCCGAAAGACAAATTACAATCCGAAAAGAAGAACCACAAATAACCGTCACAAAAACAAGCAACGGTTTTAAAGTAAAAAGCAATATAGACACGGACAAAATAGAAGGAAACTATATGATAAAAAGAGAGACAGAGACGCTTATAAAAATAATAGAGTTCTGCAATTTCCAACGTGACACCATCCTAAGCTTAAACCGCGTGTCTGTCTTCCCGTTACAAGCTGAGGAACAGTTAACTGAAGTGTTACAGGAATTAAACAAAAACTTTATCATCCATTCCGACTTGCCCGTATAAGAGCCTCAAAAGGAGAACGAATCATTGTCAACTATATTAAAACGAAATATGCTACATTTTTTTAAGAATTCCATAGCCGCTATAAAGTTACCCGATAAGTTCACTTATCCTTTTCACTATACCCCTCATCCGCTTTGTATAATAGCGGCCGAAGAAGTACAGGCCTATCTTACAACCCAATTCCAATGGCAGGAAGAATTGCAAAAAGGAAAAATGTTCGGTGTCCTGATTGTACAAACTCCGGAAAACAGAACAGGCTATTTAGCCGCATTCTCAGGAATATTGGCCGGTAAAAATCTGCATCCTTTCTTCGTTCCACCAATTTATGATTTGTTACAACCTCAAGGATTCTTCAAAATTGAGGAAGAACATATATCTGCCATCAATGCACATATTACACGCACACAGAACGATCCCCGTTACCTGAACTTGCTCCGGCAAATAGAAACAGAGACAGCACAATCCCGGCAAGAATTGACAAAAACTAAAGAATTATTCAAAGCCGCTAAAGAAGCCAGAGAAACCCGGCGCAGGACAGGAACTCCCGATGCAGAGGAACTAGCCGCAATGATACGCGAGAGCCAGTTTCAGAAAGCGGAATTAAAACGCATGGAAAGAATGTGGAAAGAAAAAATCACTTCACTGCAAGCGGAGGCTGATGCTTTCACCACAAAGATAGAAGCGATGAAAGTGGAAAGGAAAAAACGTTCTGCCACTTTGCAACAAAAGCTATTTGAACAATTTCATATACTGAACGCCCGTGGAGAGACAAAAGATTTATGTTGTATTTTTGAACAAACTACACAAAAGTTCCCCCCTGCCGGAGCCGGTGAATGTGCGGCTCCCAAATTACTTCAATATGCCTATCAGCACCAATTAAAACCCATTGCTATGGCAGAATTCTGGTGGGGAGATTCCCCAAAGGCAGAAATAAGACATCATGGATACTACTATCCAGCATGCAAAGGAAAATGCGGTCCCATTTTGGGACACATGCTACAGGGGCTGGAGGTGGAAGAAAATCCCTTGTTGAAAAACCATTCTCACGAAACGCCTTTGGAGATCGTATATGAGGATGATTATCTAGTCGTAGTCAACAAACCGACAGGAATGCTCTCGGTGCCCGGAAAAGGAGAAACCGACTCAGTCTATCAACATATAAAAACACTTTATCCGAATGCTACAGGCCCTCTGATAGTCCATCGCCTGGACATGGCAACTTCCGGTTTATTATTGATAGCCAAAAACAAAGAAGTACACCAGCGTCTGCAAGCACAATTCAAAAACAGGACGATAAAAAAACGATATATTGCCTTATTGGATGGCAAAATTCCATTTAAAGAAGGAATCATAAAACTCCCTCTCCGTATGGATCCTCTTGACAGGCCCAAGCAAGTGGCAGACTATGAACATGGAAAAACCGCCATCACACAATACCAAGTTCTAAATGAACAAAACGAACGGACACTTGTCGCTTTTTATCCATTGACAGGAAGAACACACCAATTAAGAGTACATGCTGCCCATCCGGATGGATTACATTGTCCTATACGAGGAGATGAACTTTACGGACAAAAAGCAGACAGGCTTTATTTACATGCCGAAAGTCTGGAGTTTGTCCATCCTATAACCCAAGAACTAATTTTCGTAGAAAAGAAAAGCAACTTCTGACCAGCCCTCTACTAAACTTAATTACGCCTACTGTGGAATTTTTCTACAGCAGGAGTTCCTTTTCCACACTTTTCTTACCCACAAGACACAAGAATAAAGCACTGACTATAAGCAAGAAAGGCTATTCAGGCGCGTTTGGCACACTACTTGTATTTCTGCTGATGGCATCTTAAACATTAACAAAACGAAGGTATGAAGCTATTTTTTACACACAGAGAGATTGCGCTGAAGAGGAAAAGGACAGCGCTTGCAGTAATAGGTATCGGACTAATTATCGGGATTTACCTGATTGTTTCCCATCGACCGGCAAAAGCACCGGAACTTCCGGTAGTTGCCATAGCACCCGCCACACAAGACGATGTGGAAATATATGGTGAATATGTAGGACGCGTCCGTGCACAGCAATTCGTAGAGGTACGTGCCCGGGTAGAGGGATATCTGGAACAAATGCTTTTCGCTGAAGGTACATACGTCACTAAAAATCAAGTACTGTTTGTCATCAATCAAGACCAATACCGGGCTAAAGCCGACAAAGCGCGCGCCCAATTGAAAAAAGATGAGGCACAAGCACAAAAAGCGAAACGCGACTTAGAACGTATCCGTCCGCTATATGAGCAAAACGCTGCCAGCCAGTTGGACTTGGACAATGCTACTGCCGCATACGAAACGGCAGAAGCCTCGGTAGCTATGAGCAGCGCCGACCTTGATCAGGCAGAACTGGAACTAGGTTACACGATCGTTCGTTCCCCATTGGCAGGACACATCAGTGAACGTCACGTGGATTTGGGAACATTAGTAGGTCCGGGTGGCAAATCATTGCTTGCCACCGTTGTGAAAAGTGACACCGTATTAGTGGATTTCAGTATGACAGCTCTGGATTATCTGAAAAGCAAAGAACGTAATGTAAACCTGGGTCAGAAAGACTCTACCCGCTCCTGGCAACCCAATGTTTCCATTACTTTGGCTGATAATACCATTTATCCATACAAAGGTCTGGTAGACTTTGCCGAACCGCAAGTTGACCCACGCACAGGTACATTCTCCGTACGTGCCGAAATGCCGAATCCGGAACGGATATTGCTTCCGGGACAGTTCACTAAAGTAAAACTATTATTGGATGTCAGAGAGAAAGCTACGGTAGTCCCGCTAAAGTCCGTTATCATAGAAAAAGGCGGTGCCTATATTTATGTAATGCGCAAAGATTCTACCGCCGAGAGACGTTTCATTGAATTAGGACCTGAATTCCAGAATCAAGTAGTGGTGGAAAGAGGCCTGGCCCCCGGAGAAGACATTGTCATAGAAGGATACCACAAGCTAAACCCTGGCATGAAAGTGAAAGTAAGTCCTGCCGTAGAGAACAAAAAAACGGAGGAAGAAGATACGATCAGATAGTTTCTTACTCCCGAATACGAAGCAGTCCATCCCTACAGAGGGAAAGTTTACGCATTTAAAAAACAACAGGCATTATGAAAGTTAGTTTCTTTATAGACAGACCGGTATTTTCTGCTGTCATCTCCATATTAATAGTCATTGTCGGTATCATCGGTCTCACGATGCTGCCCATTGACCAATATCCGCAAATCACTCCGCCGGTAGTGAAAATCAGCGCATCCTATCCGGGTGCCAGTGCCCTGACTGTATCACAGGCTGTAGCCACTCCTATAGAGCAGGAGTTAAACGGTACACCGGGTATGCTCTACATGGAATCAAACAGTTCCAATTCGGGAGGTTTCTCAGCCACCGTCACTTTCGACATCTCGGCAGATCCCGACCTGGCGGCAGTGGAAATACAGAACCGTATCAAGTTGGCAGAATCACGTCTTCCGGCAGAGGTCATACAAAATGGGATCTCGGTAGAAAAACAGGCAGCCAGTCAGTTGCTGACCTTATGCCTTACCTCCACCGACCCGAAGTTTGATGAAATATACCTTAGCAACTTTGCCACTCTGAACGTGCTGGACCTGATCCGCCGTATCCCTGGGGTAGGACGTGTATCAAACATCGGAAGCCGCTATTACGCCATGCAGATATGGGTACAGCCCGACAAACTGGCCAATTTCGGCCTGACCGTGGCCGACTTGCAGAACGCATTGAAAGACCAGAACCGCGAATCGGCAGCCGGTGTACTGGGACAACAACCGGTACAGGGATTGGACGTGACCATTCCCATCACTACCCAGGGACGTCTGTCTACCGTAAGCCAGTTTGAGGAAATCGTAGTCCGTGCCAATGCCGACGGTTCCATCATCCGTCTGCGTGATGTGGCCCGCATCTCGCTCGAAGCACAATCGTATAACACCGAGAGTGCCATCAACAAAGAGAATGCGGCGGTATTGGCCATCTATATGTTGCCGGGAGCCAACGCTATGGAAGTAGCAAAAAGCGTGAAAGAAGCCATGGAGGAAATCAGCAGGAACTTCCCCGAAGGAATGAGTTACGAGATACCTTTCGATATGACTACATATATTTCGGAATCTATTCATGAAGTATACAAAACACTGTTTGAAGCCTTGATACTGGTCATCATCGTAGTGTACCTTTCACTCCAAAGCTGGCGCGCAACAGTTATCCCGCTTGTTGCCGTACCTATCTCACTGATCGGTACTTTCGGATTCATGCTGATTTTCGGATTCTCGCTTAATATCCTGACCCTGTTGGGATTGGTACTTGCCATCGGCATTGTGGTGGATGACGCCATTGTGGTGGTAGAGAATGTGGAGCGTATCATGGAAGAGGAGAAACTATCCCCTTATCAAGCTACCAAGAAGGCTATGGAAGGACTTACAGGAGCCATTATCGCCACATCTTTAGTACTGGCAGCAGTATTTGTTCCCGTAAGTTTCCTAGGTGGAATTACCGGACAACTTTACCGCCAGTTTACAGTCACCATCGTAGTATCCGTATTACTGTCTACGGTAGTAGCTTTGACACTGAGCCCCGTCATGTGCTCGCTCATTCTGAAGCCGGAAGATCCGAGCAAGAAAAAGAATATCGTATTCCGCCGCATCAATGAGTGGCTGGCTATCGGCAATCATAAATATGTGGGCCTCATCAAGCATATTGTGAAACACCCACGCCGTGTACTGAGCACATTCGGCATGGTATTGATCGCCATCCTGCTGATCCATCGCATCATACCCACCAGCTTCCTCCCCATCGAGGATCAAGGTTATTTCAAAATAGAGCTGGAGCTACCCGAAGGAGCGACACTGGAACGTACACGCATCGTGACGGAACGCGCGGTAGAATATCTGATGGAGAATCCGGCAGTGGAATATGTACAAAGCGTGGCAGGAAGCAGCCCGCGTGTCGGAACCAGCCAAGCGCGAAGTGAACTGACCGTTATCCTGAAGTCTTGGGAAGAACGTGACTCGCAGACCATTGACGATATTATGTCACAGGTGAAAAAAGACATGTCCCAATACCCCGAATGCAAGGTATATCTTTCCACCCCTCCCGTTATTCCGGGATTGGGTAGTTCGGGAGGTTTCGAGATGCAACTGGAAGCACGTGGAGACGCTACCTTCGAGAATTTGGTACAAGCTACGGACACCTTGATGTATTATGCATCAAGACGTAAGGAATTATCTGGTTTGTCCTCGGCTTTGCAGGCGGACATCCCCCAGCTTTATTTCGATGTGGATCGTGACAAAGTAAAATTCGCAGGAGTACCTCTGGCCGATGTCTTCTCGACCATGAAAGCTTACACAGGTTCGGTCTATGTAAACGACTTCAATATGTTCAACCGCATCTACCGTGTGTATATTCAAGCAGAAGCGCCCTACCGGGAACATAAGGAAAATATCAACCTGTTCTTTGTGCGGGGCACGGACAATGCCATGATACCGCTCACCTCGCTGGGCACCACTTCGTACACCACCGGTCCGGGCAGCATCAAGCGCTTCAATATGTTCAACAGTTCCGTGATCCGCGGTGAAGCTGCAGACGGCTACAGCTCGGGACAGGCTATGGAGATTATCGAACAGATAGCCCGCGAGCACCTCCCGGAGAATATCGGTGTGGAATGGAGCGGACTCTCCTTCCAGGAGAAACAGGCGGGCGGACAGACCGGTATGGTACTGGCATTGGTGTTCATGTTCGTATTCCTGTTCCTTGCCGCCCTATACGAAAGCTGGATGGTGCCGGTTGCCGTATTGCTCTCTTTACCAGTAGCTGCACTAGGTGCCTATCTGGGTGTATGGGGCTGCGGACTGGAGAATGACGTTTATTTCCAGATCGGACTGGTGATGCTGGTGGGGCTGGCTGCCAAGAATGCGATTCTGATTGTGGAATTTGCCAAGGAACAAGTGGACAGAGGAGTAGAGGTAGTACAAGCCGCCCTTCATGCCTCGCAACTCCGCTTCCGCCCCATCCTGATGACTTCATTGGCATTCATCCTGGGCATGCTGCCTATGGTCATCGCCAGCGGACCGGGTTCTGCCAGCCGGCAGGCTATCGGTACAGGTGTATTCTTCGGAATGATCTTTGCTGTAACAGCGGGAATTTTATTGGTACCTTTCTTCTTTGTACTAATATATAAGATGAAAGCGAAAATGAAACAAAAATAAGGATATAAAAAGATGAAAGAAATGATGAAACATACATTATTATATATAGCCCTATCGGGAATGACTTTGCTGACCTCCTGCCAGTTGGGCAAACACTATACACGTCCCGACTTGCACCTGCCCCAACAATTGGACACGCTGCGGCAGCAGGACACATTATCCATTGCGGATATGCAGTGGTGGGAAATCTATACGGACACCACCCTGCAAAGCCTGATAGAAAAAACATTGGACAACAATAAAGACATGAAAATAGCCGCAGCACGTGTCAAAGAGCTGGCAGCCATGAAGCGCATAGACTTTGCCAACCTTTTCCCCCAACTGAACGGAAGCGCTTATGCTCAAAAAGAAGGAAGCAATTATGGCGGTGATAACTATAAGAATGACCCCGAACTGGGTGCCAAACTCACAACAACCTGGGAATTAGATCTATGGGGCAACCTGCGTTGGGCAAAAGACAAAAGCATGGCACAATTCTTAGGAAGTATCGAGGCACAACGTGCCTTGAAGATGAGTATTGTGTCCGAAGTGGCTCAAGCCTATTTTGAATTGGTTGCATTAGACAACGAACTGAACATCGTCCGTCAGACACTCTATGCCCGTAAGGAAGGTGTACGCCTGGCAAAACTTCGTTTTGAAGGAGGGTTGACTTCAGAAACCTCTTACCAACAGGCACAAGTGGAATATGCACGCACCGCCACCTTGGTTCCTGAACTGGAAAGAAAAATCTCATTGAAAGAAAATGATATCGCATTCCTGGCAGGCGAATACCCGCACCGCATTCAGCGTTCCATTTTGCCCGAAGAAGTGAAACTGCCTGAAACATTGCCGATAGGCCTGCCCTCCACGCTGTTGGAGCGCCGCCCCGATGTACGCGAAGCAGAGCAGAAACTGATAGCAGCCAATGCCGGCGTAGGAGTTGCCTATACCAATATGTTCCCGCGGCTCAGCCTCACAGCACAATATGGCGTAGAAAGTGAAGAGCTCTCTGATTTCTTCAAATCACCCATTCATTATATCAGCGGCAATCTGCTTGCCCCCCTCTTCGCCATGGGAAAATACAAAGCAACCTTGAAAGCCAAGAAAGCCGTTTACGAACAGGAGTGCCACAGTTATGAAAAATCAGTACTCACTGCATTCAAAGAAGCCCGTAATGCCATTGTGGATTTCAATAAGATAAAAGAGATCTATGAATCACGTCTGCAACTGGAACGTTCCTCTAAAGCGACAATGGAACTGGCCCAACTGCAATACATCAATGGAGTAATAGGTTATCTGGATGTATTGGACGCACAACGTAGCTATTTCGATGCCCAAATAGGATTGAGCAATGCAGTCAGAGACAAGCAGATCACATTGGTAAAATTGTATAAAGCATTAGGGGGTGGATGGTAACCACTCCCTTTTCCGTATTTTTCTTTATCCAGAAAATCAAATTAGGATATATGCCTGATAGGCCGTACTGTCCTCTACCGGTGTAAGTGACAAGTAGCCCGATTTTACCTTTCCATTCTCCAGGCACAAAGGGTATTTTTCCTGAAACGCAAGATGAGAATGCCATGCCTCACCGGGCTTTGCGTAATATTCTATGACATACCGCCCCTGCATGCCATGACACACATAGTTATCATATACCAAGCGTGCTACCACTCCCATATTCATGCGAAGATTTATTTCCACACACGGATGAATGGCATACCCGCCATCCTTGGTACGGCATATCATCATATCCACCCCCAGATAACCTTGATAACTTCCTCCTATCACTTCCGCCAGCTCCACCTGCAACACCCGCCCGACCTGCCGCAAGGTTTCCGATGGAATATAGGCGGATATCCTTGCTTCAATAGCCTCATCCGCAGCCAACAAGTTTTCTTTATAAACACCCCTCTTGTCCGTTTCGAATAAGGAATACCCTATAAAACGCACCTGTCCACCCTCATCCGCAAGAAACTCCATGGCAAAGTCCAGAAATTTATCATAAAAAGGCTCTCCTATCACCTCATGCTGAGTGGTGAGTATATGCTGAGTCCACCCTTTCAGCGGAATGGGAAAACTACCAGAAGTATACTGTATCCCCCTCCCGCTACCAGACCATGGCGCCTTTAACAAAGCACGAGAGTGGGACAATACAAAAAGCTCCACCTCCTCTATCGAAGATAACACAAAGGCTTCCCCCAATGCAGGAATGTCCCCGCCTATTTGCCCATAAAGGTTACGTAACACCCTTACAGCCGTCTGACGTCCGGATAATTGACGGATACGCTTCATACGCTCTGCTGACGGATATGCCGTAACAGGAAATCCAGCCTCCTGCAAACGACGCACCAAAGACGGATTCCATCCCCAAGGTACCACCTTGTCACAAACAGGAGCGAATTCTGAGACCCAATTGACCGCAAGCGGCAAAAAGGATTGTCTTTCCATAGCCTCCACACGCTGAGGCGAATCCAGCCACACAGTACCTCCCTGTTCTGCATACCATGCAGGCAACACGGACAGCTCGGCTGCCATCCGCCGTGCATTGGCAGGCGCCATATAATAAGGATCACCACAAGCCAATGCCATATCATTTTCCGGATTAAATAAATAAAACGCTTCCATTTCCAGGCACAAAGATAAATGTTTTAGAGTACAAAACATTCCTCCGGTCCGTCCTTTAAAAGAAAAATAAATAATATTTTGCTATCTCCAGTTTGCAATTTGAATTAGTATTGCTATATTTGCAGCCGATAAAAAAGCAACCATGGAAACCTTTTACAGAACACACAGTTATCTGGTGGAACATACAAATGCTCCTGTCCGCCGAGACCTGATGGACGAAATAGACTGGAACGACAGGCTGATCGGTATCAAGGGTACTCGTGGCGTAGGAAAAACGACTTTCCTCCTGCAATATGCAAAAGAAAAGTTCGGAACGGATCACTCATGCCTGTTCATCAACATGAATAACTTTTACTTCTCCAAATACACGTTAGTGGAATTTGCCACAGAGTTCGTAAAACGCGGAGGGAAAGTTTTGCTGATAGACCAGGTGTTCAAGTATCCCGAATGGAGTCACGACCTGCGTGCCTGCTACGAAATGTTTCCGACTCTGAAAATCGTATTCACCGGATCATCCGTAATGCGGCTGAAAGAAGAGAATCCTGAACTGAGCGGCATCGTCAAGGTATATTACCTGAGAGGTTTCTCATTCCGTGAATATCTGAACCTGCAAAGCGGTAATAGTTTCCGCGCCTATACCTTACAAGAGATTCTGGAGAATCACGAACAGATAGCGAAGACCATCCTGCGCAATGTGAAGCCGCTGGATTATTTTCAAGACTATCTGCACCATGGCTTCTACCCATTCTTCCTGGAGAAACGTAACTTTTCGGAGAATCTGCTGAAAACCATGAATATGATGATAGAAGTAGACATACTTCTTATCAAACAAATTGAACTAAAATATCTCTCGAAGATAAAAAAATTACTATATTTGCTAGCTGTGGACGGGCCCGTTGCCCCGAACGTCAGCCAGCTGGCCACGGAGATTCAAACCTCACGTGCCACGGTGATGAATTACATTAAGTATCTGGCAGATGCGCGTCTTATCAATATGGTTTACCCCAAGGGAGAGGAATTTCCCAAGAAACCATCCAAACTGATGATGCACAACACCAATCTGATGTATTCCATTTATCCGGTAAAGGTCGAAGAACAGGATGTTCTGGATACATTCTTCATGAATACCCTATACAAAGACCACAAACTATATAAAGGCGATAAAGGCACTTCGTTTATGGTAGACAACGGGCTGCATTTCCGTATTTGCGCGGAAGGATGCAAGTTCAAGAATAACCCGAACGTGTATTATGCCCCACACAAATTGGAGTTAGGGCATGGGAATATGATCCCATTGTGGCTTTTCGGCTTTTTATATTAAAAGATAGAGAATAGATTTTATTACCTAATAATTAGTAATTGTATGACTAAACAAAAAAAATTCATCACTTGTGATGGTAACCAAGCAGCAGCACATATCTCGTATATGTTCTCTGAAGTAGCTGCTATCTATCCCATCACTCCGTCGTCCACTATGGCTGAATACGTGGACGAATGGGCTGCCGCAGGTCGTAAAAACATCTTCGGTGAAACAGTTTTGGTACAAGAAATGCAGTCAGAAGGCGGTGCAGCAGGTGCTGTTCACGGTTCTCTTCAGGCAGGTGCGTTGACTACCACTTACACTGCATCTCAGGGTCTGTTGCTGATGATCCCTAACATGTACAAAATTGCCGGTGAATTCCTGCCTTGCGTATTCCACGTATCGGCTCGTACATTGGCTTCTCACGCATTATGTATCTTCGGTGACCATCAGGACGTCATGTCTTGCCGCCAGACAGGTTTCGCCATGCTGTGCGAAGGTTCTGTACAAGAAGTTATGGATATGGCTGCTGTAGCTCATCTGGCTACCATCAAATCCCGCGTGCCATTCGTCAACTTCTTCGACGGTTTCCGTACCTCTCACGAAATCCAAAAGATTGAAATGTTGGAGAACGAAGATCTGGCAGGTCTGATTGACCAGCAGGCTTTGGCTGAATTCCGTCAACGTGCGTTGAATCCTAACAACCCTGTTGCACGCGGTATGGCCGAAAACCCTGATCACTTCTTCCAGCACAGAGAATCTTGCAACAACTTCTATGAAGCAGTTCCGGCTATCGTAGAAGAATATATGAACGAAATCGGTAAAATCACAGGTCGTCCTCACGGTTTGTTCGATTACTATGGTGCAGAAGACGCTGAACGCGTAATCATCGCTATGGGTTCTGTAACAGAAGCTGCCCGCGAAGCTATCGACTACTTGATTGCTAACGGTGAAAAAGTAGGTTTGGTATCTGTACACTTGTATCGTCCGTTCTCTGCCAAACACTTCCTGGCCGCTGTACCTAAGACAGCCAAGAGTATTGCAGTTCTTGACCGTACGAAGGAACCGGGAGCAAACGGCGAACCTTTGTATCTGGATGTTAAAGACTGCTTCTATGGCATAGAAAACGCTCCGGTTATCGTAGGCGGCCGTTACGGTTTGGGTTCTAAGGACACAACTCCGGCTCAGATCCTCGCTGTATTCAAGAACTTGGCTCTGCCAATGCCTAAGAACCACTTCACAGTAGGTATCGTGGATGATGTTACTTTCACTTCTCTTCCTCAGGAAGAAGAAATTGCATTGGGCGGTGAAGGTATGTTCGAAGCTAAATTCTTCGGTTTGGGTGCTGACGGTACTGTAGGTGCCAACAAGAACTCAGTGAAGATTATCGGTGACAACACAGACAAACATTGCCAGGCTTACTTCTCATACGACTCTAAGAAGTCAGGTGGTTTCACTTGTTCTCACCTCCGTTTCGGTGACACTCCTATCCGTTCCACATACTTGGTAAACACTCCGAACTTTGTGGCTTGCCACGTACAGGCTTACCTGCACATGTACGATGTAACCCGCGGTTTGCGTAAGAACGGTTCTTTCTTGCTGAACACTATCTGGGAAGGTGAAGAACTGGCCAAGAACCTGCCTAACAAGGTAAAGAAATACTTTGCTCAGAACAATATCACTGTTTACTATATCAACGCAACTCAGATTGCACAGGAAATCGGTTTGGGCAACCGTACCAACACCATCCTGCAATCAGCATTCTTCCGTATCACAGGCGTTATCCCTGTTGATCTGGCAGTAGAACAGATGAAGAAATTCATCGTTAAGTCATACGGCAAGAAGGGTGAAGACGTAGTAAACAAGAACTATGCTGCCGTAGACCGTGGCGGTGAATACAAACAACTGGCTGTTGATCCGGCTTGGGCTGATCTGGAAGTGGAAGCTGCTGCAGCTAACAACGATCCTGCTTTCATCAACGAAGTAGTTCGTCCTATCAATGCTCAGGACGGTGACTTGCTGCCGGTATCTGCATTCAAGGGTATCGAAGACGGTACTTGGGAACAAGGTACTGCTCAATACGAAAAACGTGGTGTGGCTGCATTCGTACCTGAATGGAACGCAGAAAACTGTATCCAGTGTAACAAGTGTGCATACGTTTGTCCTCACGCTGCTATCCGTCCGTTCGTACTTGACGCCGAAGAACAGAAGGGTGCAAACTTCGAGACACTGAAGGCTGTAGGTAAGCAGTTCGACGGCATGACATTCCGTATCCAGGTTGACGTACTCGACTGTCTGGGTTGCGGTAACTGTGCCGATGTGTGTCCGGGTAACCCGAAGAAGGGTGGCAAAGCTCTTACAATGAAGCATCTGGAAGGTCAGTTGCCTCAGGCTGCCAACTGGGAATACTGCACTAAGAACGTGAAGAGCAAACAACACCTGGTAGATATCAAAGCCAACGTGAAGAACTCTCAGTTCGCTACTCCGTTGTTCGAGTTCTCAGGAGCTTGCTCTGGTTGTGGTGAAACTCCGTATGTAAAACTGATTTCTCAGTTGTTCGGTGACCGTGAAATGGTTGCTAACGCTACCGGATGTTCTTCCATCTACTCTGGTTCTGTTCCTTCCACTCCTTATACTAAGAACGAAAAGGGTCAAGGTCCTGCTTGGGCTAACTCTTTGTTCGAAGACTTCTGCGAGTTCGGTCTGGGTATGACTTTGGCTGACAAGAAACTTCGTGCACGCATCGAAGCTGCCATGAAGGATGCTATCGCCGGTGATACTTGTCCTGCTGAATACAAAGAAGCATTCCAGGAATGGATTGACGGTAAAGACGATGCAGAAAAGAGCAAAGCTGCTGCCGAAAAGATTATCCCGATGGTAGAAGCTGCTAAAGATAAATGTGCAAACTGCGCTACAATCGCTGAATTCAAGAACTACTTGATCAAGAAGAGCCAATGGATTATCGGTGGTGACGGTGCTTCATACGATATCGGTTACGGTGGTCTGGACCACGTGATTGCTTCCGGGGAAGATGTAAACATCCTGGTATTGGATACTGAAGTTTACTCTAACACCGGTGGTCAGTCATCCAAGGCTACTCCGCTGGGTGCTATCGCCAAGTTCGCTGCTTCAGGTAAGCGTGTACGCAAGAAAGACCTTGGTATGATCGCTACTACTTACGGTTACGTATATGTAGCTCAGATCGCTATGGGTGCTGACCAAGCTCAGACATTGAAAGCACTCCGTGAGGCAGAAGCTTATCCAGGACCGTCATTGGTTATCGCTTACGCTCCGTGTATCAACCACGGTTTGAAAGCCGGTATGGGTAAGAGCCAGGCTGAAGAGGCTAAGGCTGTAGAATGCGGTTACTGGCACTTGTGGCGTTTCAACCCGGCTTTGGAAGAAGAAGGCAAGAATCCGTTCATGCTTGATTCTAAAGAACCGAAATGGGAAGGTTTCCAGGATTTCTTGAAGAACGAAGTTCGTTTTGCTTCTGTAATGAAGCAGTATCCTACTGAAGCTGCTGACCTGTTCGCTGCTTGCGAAGAGATGGCTAAGAAACGTTACGCTTCTTACAAGCGTATGGAAGCTATGAATTGGGGTGAATAATCTCTGATACATGTATATAAAAAAGGCTTGTTCATTGCTGGACAAGCCTTTTTTATGACCTTTTCCACACGTTAGTATGTGCGGGCTTATACGTTAGTATGTATAAGCCTACACATACTAACGTGTAGCTTCATACATACTAACGTGTAAGCCTATGCTGCCGTATGCACAAAACAAGGCCTCAATGTAATGTATCTCCGCTCTAACCATCACCATTCATAGCTCAAGGTTACCAAAAATTTCCTATCTTTGCCACATAACATTATGAAAAACCTATAAACATGAATATTCCAACCAACCTGAAATGTACACTGGCTGTCACAGCCGGATTGTGCTCATCTTTTGCATACGCACAAAAACATCCTCACATTATACTGATAATGACCGACCAACAACGGGCCGATGCCATGGGCTGTATGGGAAACGAAGCGGTCATCTCCCCTAGCCTGGACGCACTGGCTGCCGAGGGAACATTATTTATGAATGGTTATTCTTCCTGCCCAAGCAGCACTCCGGCACGTGCAGGTCTGCTGACCGGACTTTCTCCTTGGCATCATGGCTTGTTGGGATATGGAAAAGTATCTCCCGAATATAACTATGAGATGCCGCAGATGCTGAAAGACGCCGGATATTATACTTTCGGAATCGGGAAAATGCACTGGCATCCCCAACGGGTAAAGCATGGCTTCGAAGGCACTTTGCTGGATGAGAGCGGACGCGTGGAGGACAAGAACTTTACCAGTGATTACCGCCAATGGTTCCAAACAAAAGCTCCTGGTAAGAATCCTGACGCTACCGGCATAGGCTGGAACGACCACACGGCAAGCATCTATAAATTGCCCGAAAACCTCCATCCTACCTATTGGACAGGCGAAATGGCCTGTGAACTTATCAGTAACTACGATCCGGACGGCAAGCCCTTGTTCTTGAAAGTTTCATTCGCCCGCCCGCACAGTCCGTATGATCCGCCACAAAGATATCTGGATCTATATAAAAATGCCCCCGTGCCCGATCCTGCCATGGGTGAATGGTGTGGCAAATACGCCAAGAAACTAGATCCTGAAAAAGCGGCAAAAGACGCGCCATACGGTAATTTCGGCAATGAATACGCACGTAACTCCAAACGGCATTATTATGCCAACATCACTTTCATTGACGAACAGATAGGCAGAATCATCCAGACCCTGAAAGAAAAGGGCATGTATGATGACACACTGATTATTTTCGTTTCCGACCATGGTGACATGATGGGCGATCATTACCATTGGAGAAAGACCTATCCATACGAAGGTTCCACTCATGTGCCATACATCGTGAAATGGCCTGCAGCCGACCATATAGCACCGGGAAAAATAGACGCCCCCGTAGAATTGCGCGATATTCTTCCTACTTTCCTTGATGTGGCCGATGTAACCATCCCTGCTGATATGGACGGACGTTCTTTGTTACCACTGGCCAAAGGTACGGAAACAAACTGGCGCAAATATTTGGATCTGGAACATGCCACCTGCTATAGTGATGATAATTATTGGTGTGCATTGACCGATGGAAAAATAAAATACGTATGGCGTATCCACACCGGTACTGAAGAGTTATTTGATTTGACCAAGGATCCCCAGGAATTGCATAACGCCGTCAATGATAAAAAGTATAAAAAGCAATTGGAGGAAATGCGTAATGAAATGATCCGTCATTTAAGCGAACGCGGTGAGGAGTTTGTAAAAGACGAACAATTGGTAGTAAGGGAGAAGACGATGCTGTATGGACCTAATTATCCGGAGAAACAATAGAGCGGCAGCCATGGAAAATGATGTTCAGGTATCATCCGCTTAGACTCATGTAAAAAAGGCATGCGGTTGCGTCGGTCATCGCAAGAGGTTTCATCGGCCGTCGCAAACGGCTGCGCTGACTGTTGCAGCTGGCTGCATACAAAGACGGAGTGGCAGTCTCACGACTACCACTCCGCTTCAAGCGACTTGAATTGAATCACTTCTTATAAACTTATATTCTAAAATTCTACAGCAAATAGAAACGTTCCTGTAACTCTTTTTTATACTTCTTGGAAACCTGCAACTCAGTAACATTCTCGAATGGAGGGAACATGACACAACGGTTCTCCTTAATCATCATCAAATAATTGACATTAATGATATACGACTGATGAATCTGGACAAAACACGAATCATACGCTTTTATATTATCTGCCGTTGTATTCTTCTTCAACAACAAGGGTGCCTGATTGTTGAGTGACACCTCCCACAATTTCCGATCAGAATTATAACGAAAGAAGCCAATATCAATAGAGCGTAAAATACGCAAATCATTAGTAGGCGTAGATATCATAAAAGTATGCTCACCGGTAGCATATACACGTGGAGGAATCACAAAAGAAGCAGATACCTCTTCTGCTTTTCTCGTAAAGCGCTCGATGATCCCTTCCAATTCTTTTCCGTCAATGGGTTTTAACAAATAATCGAAAGCAGCCCCACGAATAGCATCAATCATGTATCTATCATAAGCTGTATAGAACACAATCTGCATATTCCAAGTTATGTTTTCTTTTAACTGCTCTAATAGTTCCATCCCTTTCATATCCGGCAGCTCCACATCCAAAAACAATAAATCGGGATGTACTTTTTCCAATAGTTTCTTACCGTTCAGCCCATTACGCGCTATCCCCTCTATGAGCAACCGATTATACTTCTTCAATTCCAGGCAAAGATTATCAGCAGAAAATTCATCATCATCAATTATTATGACCCTATATAACTTATCCATTGTAAACAATCTATCTTTAATTATTAATAAGACAAAAGTATTTAAACATTTTTCAATGTACAAATCCAATACTTCGATTATGGGATCATAACGACTGTTTTAGGCACTATTATATAAAAAACAACAACTAAACCATCTTTTTCAGATTATAATCATAACCTTGAGGCAAGATGACAGTAAACTCACAACCTGTCTCTCCTTCATCTAATTGTACATTAGCTATAGAAATGTCGAGATGCTTCTTATTATTAGCATTTAGTAATTGTACCGTTTGAAAAATAACTTTCATCCCCGTACCCGTACCATGATTGACACTGTTCACCTTATACCCTCCCCCATTATCTCTGATTTTAATGCAAATTCCAATTTCAATTCTCCTTATATCAATCCATAACCTTTTCATTCCTTCTTTATCCTTTAAAGCATGCTTCAAAGCATTTTCCACCGGAATCTGTATCATCATAGATGGAAGGATTTCCTGGTCAGGATTTATGGCTTCATCTATAAATATGGATAATATAAAATTATCTCCCAATGCTTTACGCTCCAAATTTATAAATGTATTGACGAAGTCCAGTTCCTCAGCTATAGTTACGCAGAATTGTCCCGTCAGCTCCAGATTCCTCCTCATCAACTTTACCAACCCACGCATATTTTCTGCCTGCTCATCGGTATAACTCCCCATTTCACGATTCAATATATTAAAAATAAAATGCGGAGAAATCCGGTTACGAATGTTCTCCATGCGCAAAGCCGTAATCATGGTCCGGGTTCTCATTTGTAACAAATAATGCCGTTTTTTGTTATATACAATAATAAAGACAACAAGAAAAAGGACGCATATACAAACAGATATCCATATATAAAGCGTCTGGTTCAAAGCCAATACTTCATTCTCTTTTTGTTGGATGAAAATTTTCTGTTTCATCAATGTGGTGTCCTGACTGTATTTCAGATCAATTTCGGCTGTACGCATTTTAATACGCTCATTACGTGTGGAATCATCAATACGCTGATTTTCCATTTGGTAGTAATAGGCTTGTCTGAAATCTCCCGCCTCTTCAAAATAATGTTGCAGATAACGGTTACGGATATGCTGCATGTTCGGTTCCACATAATCAGGTTGGACAGCCTCAGACATACGTTTGCGCGCTAGAGGCAAATCATTCTGCTTCAAGGCAAGCTCTATCAATTGGGTATCCAAATAATAAAGAGCTGTCTGATTTTCAATAGAACGGAAAAAATCACCGCAAAGGTTTAAATAGTATGCCGCAGAATCAACCTGATTCATCAGAAGAAAAGTTTCTCCCAAATTCATTTCAGTCAGATGCTCCTCAAAAATCATATCGGAATAAGAACGGGCCAATACCAATGACCTTCTGAAAATTTCCAAAGCTTTGGGATAATCGGCACGAAAATAATAAGAATTACCGCGATTATTCAAATAGATATGTTTCTCAAATGGAAGCATCTTATCATAGTGCCGGGCAGCCAGTTCATAGTAATAATCACAGGAGGTAAAATCACGAAGTTCCATATAGACTTGTGCCAATCCATAATAAGCAGGAAAGCGCTTTTCTTCAGGAATCTTCAACGAATCACTGTAAGACAAAGATTTACGATACCACATAGCACCTTTATCATAATGACCGGTACGGACAAAAGCATCAGCCAAATTGATGGAAATATCCGGAAGCACATCTCTGTTGCTGCCCTGCAAACGATAATCGAATGCTTTTTGAAAACAGATCACAGAAGAGTCGGCCAATCCTTGACGGGCACATACATTCCCCCACATATTATAAATATCGGCATACAAGTCATTAATCAATGAAGACGGGACAGCTCCGTCGCAAAATACTTCCGCTCTATTCATACTAAGTCTAGCCGAATCCATTTCAGACTTAAACATATATGCCTTTGCCAGAAGAACAAGATAATGGTAATACGCCACACTATCTGTGGTAACCGCCATTTGCCTGGCAGTACGGGCACATACATAACTAGGGTTTTCGGACAGTGAATCAATGATAAAGTCATAATACTGCATATAAATGTCCATCTGAGTCTTTTTATAAGTACCAGAACTTGTGCAAGATACTCCCCATATACAAACCAACACACTATACCATAAAAATTTAAACATCAAATGTATGTTCTTCATCGTATCCCTCCTTCATAGTTTATTGACAAACATAAGCAAAAATAAACATAACCACATCTTTTTATTGAAATTTATTTGATTTAAAAAGCATTTTGGATAAAATCCACATAAAGATGAAGATTCACTTTGCCATGTCATGAAACATCCCTACCTTTGAAAAAAGAACTTATAACTGAAGAAACATGGAAACACTATCTAATTCTGTCCTGACTGTACAAATAGCCGAGCATGGAGCCGAGCTTCAAAGCATCAAGAAGGATGGCAAAGAATATCTTTGGCAGGGCGACGCTAAATTTTGGGGACGGCGCTCACCTGTCCTTTTCCCTACGGTAGGCCGTGTGTGGGATAATAAATACCGTCATGCCGGAAACACTTTTGAAATAGGGCAACACGGATTTGCACGTGATATGGATTTCAAACTGACCTATAAAGAAGATAAAGGAGCTGTATATTGGCTGGAAAGCACTCCTGACACATTGGGCAAGTTTCCTTTCCCCTTCCGCCTGCTGGTAGGATATTTATTGGAGGAAAATAAAATTACCGTAAAGTGGCGTGTGGAAAATCTGGGAGTCATGGACATGTATTTCCAAATCGGAGCACATCCCGCTTTCTATTTCCCCGGGTTCGACGCCGCTACAGAGGAGCGTGGCTTCTTTGTTTTTGACCGGAAGTCTGATTTAGAATATACCGTACCCACGGAAAAGGGATGCGTTTCACCGGAGCGCCATGCACTAAAATTAAATAAAGAAGGACTGATGCCAATTGATATTCATACTTTTGATTGTGACACCTATATCTTCGACAACAAGCAGCTGAAGAAAGTAACCCTGCTGGATAAAAAGAAAAATCCCTATATCAGTTTGGAATTCGATTCTCCGCTAGTGGCTTTGTGGTCTCCCACCAAGGCTCATCCCGACTGTCCGTTTGTCTGCATCGAACCATGGTATGGACGCTGTGACTCTGTGGGGTATTCAGGAGAGTTGAAAGATCGTGAATGGATACAGAAACTAGAGTCCAAAGAAGCTTTTGATGTAGAATATAAAATCATTATAGAGTAATCAAGAATAACGGGGTATGCATGCGATAAGCCATACCCCATTTTTTTCTTACCGGCTTCCCAAATACAGAAATATCATACCTATAAGTACCAGCGCCAAATCCACGGCCTTGCTTTTAAGATTCTTCTCACGGAACACCATTGCACCAAATATGAAAGAAACAAGAACACTGCCACGCCTCACCATGGATACAATAGAGATCATTGCCCCGTCCAAACTCAAGGCATAGAAATAGACAAAATCGGCTGCCGACAGAAAAATAGATATCAGAACAATACACCAATGCCAATGAAACGGAGTAGTAGATCCGCGCTTCGGCCACCATAACAGCATCAGGACACCTCCCATCATAAACAATTGATAGATATTATACCAAGATTGCACAATCATTCTATCCAGTCCGATACCTCCTTGATCGGCAGACGCCATGAGGTACTTGTCATAAAGCCCGCTGATTGCCCCCAGCACAGCCGCCATTACCACATAATAGATCCATTTATTATGCTTGAAATCTATACCTTCCTTCTTTCCACTGCGGCTCAGCATAAAAAAAGAGAAGACAGCCATCAGCACACCAATCCATTGGTACAGATTCAACCGCTCACCAAAGACCACTAAAGCCCCTACCAGCACCATCACCGGACGGGTGGCGTTTATAGGCCCCACGATCGTGATAGGAAGATTCTTCATCCCAAAATATCCCAACACCCACGATGAAAGGACAATAACCGATTTCAACACCACATAACGATGTACCTCCCATCCTGCAACGGGCACATAAAAAATAGAGTTTTCCAATGTTTCCGGCTTCCACACCGACCAAACAATAAAAGGAAGAAATATCAAACTAGAGAACAATGTATTAAGAAATAACACCGGAATGACCGCATTGTCCTTTAACGACTGTTTCTTAAAAACATCATAGAATCCCAGCAATGCTGCCGAGAGAAATGCCAGAAGTAACCACATCATATCTTTTACCTTATTTTAAACCGGGGACAAAGTTACAACAAAAAATAAACAAAGGAGTGCAGATTCTGATATAAATGGCATGGAAATAAAAAAAAGGGAAACGGAGAAAAACATCTCCATCCCCCTTCTTTTATTTATGAACGATATCCTCCGGAACTTTCGCCCAGCGGCTACCCTTGATTAAATTCCCAGCGACTTTCTTACGGCTTCCACTTTTTCCTCAGCAGCAGCATTAGCGGCATCAAAGCATTTGTGGCAACCCATCTCACCCTTCACTTCCACATAGAACTTGATTTTAGGCTCTGTTCCCGACGGACGGACTGAAATCTTAGTTCCATCTTCTGTGAAATATTGCAATACGTTACTGGTTTCCGGCATTTCGAGTTCTGTAACATTACCATTTCCGTCAGTAGCCTTCAATGTCTTGAAGTCCTTGGAAACAATCACTTTGGAACCACCAATTTCTTTTGGAGGATTAGCACGGAAGTTTTCCATCATCGCTTTTATTTCTTCAGCGCCACTCTTACCCGGTTTCACCACATTTACGGTAGTTTCTTTTGAGAAACCATATTCTACATAGATATCAAGCAGCACTTCGAACAATGTCTTGCCCTGGTCTTTTGCCCAAGCACAGATTTCTGCCAGCAATGTACAAGCGGAAACAGCATCTTTATCGCGGACAAAGTCTTCAGCCAAAAATCCATAGCTTTCCTCACCACCACCGATATACTGCTGCTTGCCTTCACGCAAGCGGATCTCACGTGCAATCCACTTAAATCCGGTATAGCAATCCAACATTTCGATGTGGTTCTTGTCAGCGACCGATTTAATCAATTCTGTAGTAACGATAGTCTTTACAATGAAATCATCCTCTTTCATCTTACCCGTAGCAATGCGGTTCTTGATGATATAATACAAGAACAACAAGCAGGTTTGGTTACCATTGATCAGCACCCATTCTCCCTTGTCATTTTTGCAAGCCATACCTACGCGGTCAGCATCCGGGTCACTGGCCATCACGATGTCAGCGTCAATTTTCTTAGCCAGCTCAATAGCCATAGACAATGCCTCCGCATTTTCTGGATTCGGAGAGATAACCGTGGGGAAATCTCCACTCTTCACCATTTGTTCAGGCACAGTATGTACATTTTCAAATCCCCATTGCTTCAACGCACGCGGAATCAGCATCATACCTGTACCGTGAATCGGAGTATATACAATCTTCAGATCTTTCTGTCGCTTGATCACTTCAGGATCAATAGAGATTGACTTCACTTTATCCAAATAAACGCTGTCCACTTCTTCGCCCACAATTTGAATCAAGTCTTTGTTACCTTCAAATTTGATATCGGTAGCCGATGAAATCTTGTTCACCTCATCAATGATACCTTTATCGTGCGGAGCCAATACTTGTGCGCCGTCATCCCAATAAGCCTTGTAGCCATTGTATTCTCTCGGATTATGAGAGGCGGTAATATTGATACCACTCTGGCAGCCGAAATGACGAATAGCGAATGACATTTCAGGAGTAGGACGCATATCTTCAAACAAATATACTTTAATGCCATTTGCCGAGAAGATATTGGCAGAAATTTCCGCAAACAAACGGCTGTTGTTACGGCAGTCGTGACCTACCACTACAGAAATCTGATCGAGATCTTTAAAGTTTTTATTTAGATAATTGGACAAGCCCTGAGTAGCAGCACCTACCGTATAGATATTCATACGGTTGCTGCCCACGCCCATAATGCCACGCAAACCACCTGTTCCAAACTCCAGATCTTTATAAAACGCTTCAATCAAATCAGTCTTATCGGGATTCGCCAACATTTTCTTAATTTCAGCCTGTGTCTCGGCATCATAAGCAGGTGTTAACCATTTCTCTGCTTTCTCTGTCACTTGCTTTATCAATTCTTCATTTTCCATAATTTTTTGTTATTTATAAGGTTTATAATCATATCCGCTTTTTACGTGTTGACAAATGTAAAAGAATTAAATTAAAAATCCTAGAAATTTGGAAGAAGAAAATTAGAGATAATATGATTTTCAGGGCATATATATCCTATTTCATCTTATAACGTTCACCGGTGGCCTTTACCAGTTCTTCCAAAAATTCTTGAGGATATCCCGGACGTACCAAAGGAGCACAATGACCGGTTTCAGGACGAAGTATGGTTCCATCTTTTGCCATCTTTTTCATAGCACCGTCATTATACTTCACTATCAGAAACTCGCCCAGCTTCTTCCAGCTGTCTACTGCCGATTCGGCTGTCATGCAACTATAGTTAGTCAGGAACTCTTTTGCTTTTGCAGGATCTTTCTCATATAAACTCATGGCAGACGACTCAATACCTGCCTGTGCATTTGCATAAGTATCTTCCAGATTGTTTTGAACAGCACGCATATCATCAATCATCAGGCTATAACGTGGGCGAATCATATCGGCCACCCAATTATAAATCCAGAAAGCGGAATTCCATGAAAAAGTTACACAGTCTGCCTCCTTACCGCTATAGCAGTCGGGAATACGGTCCGAACAACAATATACGGGAGCGAACACTGTCATATTGGCATCATCTGTTCCAAACCATAACACCCCCCCTATCGCATCGGGCAATCCGGCACGCATCTGTGCCACAAAAGTGAAAGCCGTCTGCTGGGTAGAGATGGGGCGCTCGTTGAAGTATTCCTGATCCCCTACTTTAAAGCTCAAGGGTGACAACCGATAAGGAGTTTTAAACGGGCCGGCACCAGGATCTTTGGTAATATCCAATGGAGTGCCCTCATAATGATCGCGCATAGCCGCTTGTACATCACGCACTGAAAGTTTACGTGAGGGCTTGATATAAAGAGGCATCGGTTCCTTACTTTCTCCCTGAATGTATGACAGATAGGTGTCTCCTACCGATTTATTAAACATATTATAGAAACTCCATACACGCGCTTCACAAAAACGTACGCCACCAAAGTCCAAAGGATTATATGCCGCGGAAAAACTGAAATCCTTATTCATACCGTCAAAATAGCCTTTTTCACGAGCGAAAGAAATCACATCCGGAGAATAAAGGCAATTATCCTTGTCGTTCATATTGAACTGATGAATGCGGCTCTGATTAGCATGTGCGGCAATACAATCATCGGGGATACGAACTGCCACCCATACAGCACCTTTCACACCGGGTCCTTTGCCGATCATCTCCAGAATCCAGACTTCATTGGGATCAGCGATACTGAATGACTCACCACTGCTATAGTAACCGTATTCTTTTACTAAATCCGTCATTACCCGTATGGTTTCTTTGGCTGTACGAGAACGCTGGAGAGCTACATAAATCAGACTTCCATAGTCCATAATTCCGGTAGAATCCACCAGTTCCTCGCGTCCACCAAAAGTAGTCTCGCCTATGGTTACCTGAAATTCATTCATATTACCTACCACATTATAGGTCTGGCGGGCTTCTTTTATCTGCCCTAAATATTTGCCCGAATCCCAATCATAGATATCACGCATAGCTCCTTTTTCATGTATACCGGCAGGATAGTGATACAACTCACCGAACATTCCGTATGAATCAGCGGAATAAGATACGATAACAGAACCGTCCGCAGAGGCTCCCTTGCCTACAATCAGATTCGTGCACGCCAAACCCTCTGTTATTGCCGCCAACAACAAGGCAGCACCTAAAATCAGTTTATTCTTCATTAATATATAACTTTTTAATTGTGTATAATGCTTATTTTACCATCAAAACTCATATTCCTCTCTTGTTTCGTTCCCACAATAATCCGTCACCACCAATTCCAGTTTATGGGCGGCTCCTTTTTTTAACCGTTCCGGATGCTTCATCCACAATCTCGCATTTTTAGAGCTGAAACCAAACAAGGCAAACTCACCGTCTATCTTCACCTTATAATCCTTGACTCCCGTTTCCGCATCCCCTATTTTGAACTGAATCCTGCCCGTCTTCCATTGCGCTTTATTCAATGGAGTCACCCGTGGAGACAAAGTATCTACCGCTACAGTATAGGTTCCCAATTCACGAATGGAAGTCTTCATCCAACCATTCTCATAAGTTCCTCCCGCTGATCCCGTCCTATTTCCCCACTTGCGGGCTACATAATATTTCGACGTATCCTCCACAGGAAGATGGCGTACCCCGATCATCAGCATACATCCGGCCTGCAAAGCCACCGGCTCATCATGCAACTGATATTCGTAAGAAATTGCGGCTGTATCTTTAACCACCTGACAGTTCAATGCCACATCCTCATACAACATCCCCCGGGGGATAACCAGTTCCATACCCGGTTCCTGAACCACATTCCCTTTATTCCAGGCCAAATAATGTCTCACCTGCGGATGATATTCCTCTATCGGCTGCCTACGGCCACGCACAACAAAACGATAAGTCGATTTATTACCATATAAATCAGCCAATTCATAGCGAAAATGATAATCACGCTCTTCATCAATCGTAATCACCCCTCCCTTATCGTCAGCCTGTAACATGCGCAGACGGCTTCCGGGAAGGATTTGTGAGCGCATCACCCAATTATGCCTCTTTACATTCTCCTCATAATCCGTCCAGGCATTAATCATCCGGTTCTCTTCAGGCAAAACGCCATCCACCGTGCTGCGAAAAACTTCTGTCGTATCCACATAAAGTACTACGGAACGCACACCATAATTATTATGTGTACCATCCATATAGTCGTATGCCTTAATACCGGCGGCTATTTCCCCCCAGGCGGAAACCGGCTGTCCCAAAGAGGCGACAGGGATGGACTTTTTTCTTTGTGAACCTTCCACAACCCCAGCTCCCCGCTGCGGATAAAGCATAATCATTGACGCGCGTGGCGGAGTAGTATCTTTAATTTTATCGGTATAGAACTGTAAAGGATCTATCAATTCACCGGTATCCGTACGACGTATCTCCATGTGCAGATGCGGCCCGAAAGAATACCCTTCATTACCGCTTAACGCAATGATCTCTCCGGCCTTGAAACTGATCTGATGAGGTTCGAATTCCAAATCCACAGCAAAAGTCTCATGCTCATATTGGTATTCCTCCACTAATTCCGCCACAGCCGGAGCAAATTTCAACACATGCCCATATACGGAAGTATATCCATTGGGATGAATAATATAGATAGCCTGCCCATATCCGCCGGGGGTAACCGACACACGGCTCACATAGCCGTCGGCAATGCAATGAACAGGTTTTCCCACTTCCCCCTGGGTTTTAAAGTCCACCCCTCCATGAAAGTGATTAGAACGTAATTCACCAAAATTACCGCTCAGCGTAAGCGGAAAATCAAAAGGAGGACGGAATACAGGAGCCGCCGGTTCTTCCTGTGCCTGCACAGCGAGCACACCACCCAAGGCTAATATCATTATATAATCTCGTAATGCCATTTCTTTATTTTTATGGAGATTCATCACCAAAAAATTGAATTCCTCCGCAAACTTACAAATAAAAAACAGAATATCCCTTAAAACAGTGTTGCTAAACATACATTTATGACAAAAAAAACAGATCCATACCAGACCTACTTTTCTGACATTTTGCTATCTTTGAGGCAGTCAAACCCCTTAAATCTGACGATTATGATAGTAGGAATTCCTAAAGAAATCAAAAACAACGAGAATCGTGTATCGTTAACCCCTGCAGGAGCACACGAGTTGGTACAGAGAGGTCACACGGTGTATGTACAACACACCGCAGGTATAAACAGCGGATTTTCTGACGAAGAGTATGAGAAAGTCGGAGCGCGTATTCTTCCTACCATAGAAGATGTGTACGCCATTGCTGACATGATTATAAAAGTCAAGGAACCCATCGAATGCGAATATAATCTGATACGTAAGGGCCAACTGGTGTTTACATACTTCCACTTTGCCTGTGACAAGGAACTGACGGAAGCGATGATGCGTAGTGGTTCTGTGTGTCTGGCTTACGAAACTGTAACCGACCGGCAAGGAGGACTGCCTCTGCTGATTCCCATGAGTGAAGTGGCGGGACGGATGTCCACTCAAGAAGGAGCACGTTTTTTGGAAAAGCCTCAGGGAGGACGTGGCATCTTGCTAGGAGGAGTTCCCGGTGTCAAACCAGCCAAAGTACTGGTATTAGGCGGTGGCATTGTAGGAACTAGCGCTGCATTAATGGCCGCCGGACTGGGAGCTGATGTCACAATCTGTGACATATCTTTGCCCCGTCTGCGCCAGTTGAGTGAGTTCATGCCCAAAAATGTAAAGACGTTATTCTCGTCCGGTCACAATATAGAACAAGAACTGCCTGTTACCGATTTGGTAATCGGGGCAGTTCTTATTCCAGGAGCCAAGGCTCCCCACCTCATCACACGCCCCATGCTGAAATTGATGAAGAAAGGCACCGTACTGGTAGATGTGGCCATTGACCAAGGAGGGTGTTTCGAAACATCCCATCCCACGACACATGCCGATCCTATTTATGAAGTGGACGGTATCATTCATTATTGTGTGGCAAATATTCCGGGCGCTGTGCCCTGCACTTCCACTTTGGCACTGACCAATGCTACACTGCCATACGCCGTCAAGCTGGCAGATCTAGGTTGGGAAAAAGCTTGCGAAAGCGATCCGGGATTGAAAAACGGCTTGAATATTGTAGACGGTAAGATTGTGTTTCCGGCTGTGGCAGAAGCTTTCGGCTGGAAAATTTAGTAAAAAAAAGAAGGTGCACAAACAGGCGAGGGCACTGAAAAAGTGATCTTTTTTAGCAACCAATCCTTTTTTTAGAAATTTCGGGAAAAGTTGTATGTCGAATGATGCATTTCATTCACATACAACTTTTTCTTATATTAAGGGTCATAACTCCACAATTTGCTTTAATCTAACTAAAAGAGAGTATTTTATTATCTTGTGTTCGTGAAAAAATAGTTTCATTATCTATTCGGCTATGACATAAGCATCCAATCCTTTCAAGGACTGACGAATGTCTTCCTGCATCTTCTCCATTTCCTTCCGGTTCATTTGGCGCATCTCTATGCCAGACTCCCTCAGGTTATTCCCCAATTCAGCCATCTGCTCATTGAACGAACCCCATTCTTCCGAATCGAGGACAACAGAATACACTTCCTTTCCATCCTTCATCGGACTGATAATGACCGTCATGCTTACATTGCCACTCTCATTAACAGTAAGGGTATAAGTACGTTTCTCATTATCCATCTTATAGATGAACGTAAAATTTGCTTTCTGCGCCTTACCCCTTCCCTTCGGCATGTCTTTAATGGCGGTTTCGGCATACTCCTCATCCTTTTCGAAAGCCTCAATCAATCTTGCACCTATCTTCTCATCCTTTAACGAGAAACTTTTCACCACCTTCACCACTTTGCGGGTTTTAGAGTCACGCTTCGTTACAGAGTTGATTGCCACATCGTCCCGTTTCTCCAGTTCAGCCGCCATTTTATCAATATTCTTCTGGGCCATAACCTTGCTTGTTCCACCACACAGCAGTAAAAAAACCGCCAATGTACTTCCTAAAATAAATCTTGTTTTCATATTTTATTCTTTATGTTTTTTTATTCACTTACCAATAATTCCTTTGCTTCTATCTCTTTCTCGGAACGACGAATTTCGTCCACCCGCTCCTGAGCCAGTTTCTCCACCCGTTCCGCCTTTTCCAAGGTTTCAATAATACAAGGCATAATCTGTCTCACATCCGAAATGCGCTTGCCTCCCACTTCCACATAACTACCTTCGTAGCACGACCATTCACCACTTCCGCCTGCTTGGTTTTCCGAATAGAAAATCAAGCCTAACCCCAGCGCAATGACCATCATTGCCGCTATACCAGCACTCCAGACAGCTATCGGGATATGCTGATAAAAGCCTTCTTTTCCAGCCGGCGGCACCTTTTCCGATTTCTTTCCTCCGGCAATCTCCTCCTGTCCGTCTGTCTGCAATGTACCCGGTTCTCCCTGCATGCCCCCCTCATACCAGGCAAACATCGGAGCATATTCCATCAGATGAAAAGGTACGTTCCCTGTATGGAAGAAGCGATAAATAGCCTGCTCCTCGGCATTCGTAGTCTCCCCTTCCAAGAAACGGTTAATGTATTCTTCTATATTCCTCTTATCTAATTCCATACCTTACTGTGTATCATAAATTGTTCTTTTACTCTTTTTCTAGCTCTCGACAAATTGGTTCGTACCGCCACCGGCGTACTTCCTGTGAGACGGGCTATCTCCTCTACTTCGAAACCTTCCAGGTGCTTCATGCGGAGAATAGACTGCTGCAAGTCAGGTAAAGTACTTATGACTTCCAGTATCTCCTGCATATTCTCTTCCTCTACCAGTTTCATTTCAGGGTTTTCACCTCCACCAATGCTGATGCCTTGCTCCAAACCGACCTTTTCTATCCGGATACCTCGCAGACGATTGATGCACAAATGCTTGGTTATGACAATGGCCAATGCATCCACGCTGCGGTATTGATCCAGACGGTCACGAAGAAACCAAAGTTTCAGCAATGCATCCTGCACCACATCTTCTGCCTCGTCGGAGTCTTCCAGATAACGGATGGCCATTCTTAGCAAAGCCGGCCGCATTCGTTTTGCCTCTATTTCAAATTTATTTTGTTCCATGTTCACTAGTATGACACATAGAGGTAGGGAAACGTTACATCAAAATAAAAAATAATTTGTTGACAGGCCTATTTGCTAATATTCCAATAGTCCGCACGGACAATACATAACACTGATAATTAACAAATTATCCTGTCGGCAAATTATTCAAATTTATAAACCGTATGACTACGAAAAACCTCTCCCGGCCGGAGCACTGTACTAGGGAATCCCGGTTGATTGGGGCTATCTTGAAAATGCATCGTTTCAAAACATACCGCTGAACGGAAAGGATAAGCTACCCCCCCTTTACCAGTCATTTTTCCTTTCAGTCCATTACCGGTATAAATTTGTATTCCTGGCTCGGTGGTGAAGATCTCCATCTTACGCCCGCTTGCCGGATCATACACCCAGGCAGCCGGCTTTGTATCATCTCCTTTCGTATTCAACTCCCAAGTATGGTCATATCCGTTTACGACCTTCAATTGGGGATAATCCGCATCTATATGTTCTCCGATAGTATGCGGCATCCGGAAATCAAGGGGAGTACCGGCCACCGGAAGATATTTTCCTGTGACACATTTCTTATCATCGTATGGAGTAAAGCGATCCGCATCTACCCAAAGTTGCTGGTCCTCCACACTTTTCGTAAAATCTCCCGAGATATTGAAAAAAGAATGATGAGAAAGATTAAGTACCGTGGGCGCATCCGTAGTTGCCTCGTATTTCAAATCCAACGCATTATCATCCTCACCAAGGCGATAGACCAACGTTACTTTCAGATTTCCGGGAAAACCATTTTCTCCATCAGGAGAGAGATAAGACAGACGAACCGTATGTGTATCTGCCTGTTCCACTTTCCATATTCTATCGGCAAAACCAGGATTCCCTCCATGTGATATATGCCCGGACTTCCCATTATTAGGGATCAGCTTATACTCTACTCCGTCCAGTGTAAAACGCGCATTCAGGATACGTCCTATATAACGTCCCACCGTGGAACCAAAATTCTGCCGTTGCTCCATATATTCACCAATCGTGGGAAATCCGCACACCACATCCTCCCGTTTTCCATTTCTGTCGGGTACAAGGATGGAAACCACCCTCGCCCCATAGTTCGTGATGCAGACCTCCATTCCCTTCTTGTTGCTCAATGTAAATAAATCGGTATGCTGCCCATTCACTTCTGTCTGAAAGTCCTTCCGTTGTAATCCTGAAGCAGTAATTTGCTTGCTGGTGTGACAAGAAGAGAGCATCATCAACAAGCCTATACAAACTATACCATGTTTTCCGTTCATATCATTCATTTTATAGGTTTTAAATTACCACAAATGTAAATCCTCCGATGGAAAATAAGAAAAGTCGGCCTTCCCTTTTTCAAGGGGTGACCAACTTTTCAACTATTTCAACCAATTTTTACCCGATTACTTCTTCTCTTTCAGCAATAAGGTAGTATGATGACTATCCTCCCATTCGGACATCAGCCGATGAAAATCCGCATAATCGGCGGGAGTTATCAATTGTTTGTCCAGTTGCAACGAACGGGTCACTTCCGTCTTATCCCCTGTAGTATGTACGGTTATTTTCAATTTCCCTACCGCATTGGTTATTTCTTTTGCCTTTTGCGGAGTACATACCTGCATATCCGACGGAACATTTACTACACAAATATAGGTCTCATCCGTCATACCAGGGAGCAACAGATTCGTAGTACGTTCTGTATTTCCAGAACCATAACCATTCATGGCTATTCCGGTTTTAGCATGAGGCAGTGTTATCAGACGATAGCCACCTGCCAATGTTTTCCCTGTTTCAGAAGTGACCGTTACCGTATCCGTTTCATGAACCGATTTATTTTTCACCTCCAAAACCGCCTTTTCACCATCCAACGTGTGGACAGGTTGATATTCCTGTCTGCCCGCTATGACAGAAGAATCTAGAAACAACTGACTTATAGCACTTAAGCCCAAACAATTATCCGGCGCTTTCACACTATATGCAACTTTCACTTCACCTTGTAATCCTGCCGCCTGCAACAATCCTGCAAGCAGATTTATCTTTTCCGCTTCCGTACCATACGCAGTACGGATTACTTCAGTCGCCGGACGAATCCGGTACCCCGTTTCAGGCAAAGATAACCGAGACGTGCCCAACCCATGTACATAGTTCATCAAGACAACCTCCTGTTCATCCACATTTTTCCCTTGCAATAATTTTTGTGCCAAAGTCATGACCTCTTTTTCATGAGCTGCCGTAAATTGAGACTTCAGCACTTTCAAAGCATCGGTCATCGACGGATACGTATTTGCCAGAATAACCGGTATATTTCCTGATAAAGCTGAAGTACTTTCCACAGGATAACAAGCAGGAATATTCTTCAGTGTCCAAGTGACGACTTTATTTCCATTCTCATTTTTTACTACCGGCGCAACTTTTCCGTTTACCAATGCATAATTCAAAGGCTTATCCTCCGGAACCGACACACTACAGATATATTCTTTGATGGGAGACAACTCCTCTACCGGCACATATACATCCAGCCCGGACAAATAACCGGGACGTGTAACAACTGAGTAATCCAAACAAATAGTCGCTCCCAACTCCAGTCCCGTATGTACCACCACCATCTCTTTCAGTCCATTATAGGCAGGGGCATCAGCCGCAGTTGCAGGAAGGACCTCTACAAATGCATTTCCGGGAGTCTTTACTATAGTCCCATCTTTCTGACGAGTATAAGACTCATGTATCTTCAATTCCTGATAGGCCGGATTATAAACAATGAAACTTTCACCATACAAGCCATTCATCGCTGTATGTGTAAACAAAGTCAACTCCTTATATATCCGCATTTCCTGACTACCGTCCTTATGCAATGTGTAAGTTTTAGCTAACTTTCCGAACTCCGCTTCAGAAGCCGCTTTTACCGGAAGAGCTGTCAGTAACAACACTCCCAAGCATACATATATATAATAAATCTTTTTCATATCACTTTACTTTTTAATCACCAAATAATCACCGTATGCCTTATGGGCTTCCACCGCTTTACGGAAGCTATCCCAATCCGACGCTTCGTACACACGTTTTTTCAAAGCCAGACGGTTATGCAGAACCACCCGGTTTCCTTTTTGCAGAAGTGAGCCCGCAAAATCGGCTCCCGTCCCCTGCACGGCATCCTCCTTTGACTCATTGATCAGCGTATAACCCGATGGCAATTGAATGGTTTCATCCAATTCCACCAAACGGGAGCAGGCATCTTTAAAACCATACTTCCGTTCCTTCACCTCTGTATTAATCCGTAGATAAGAACGCACCTGGCTATAAAGATTATTCATAACCAAAGGTTTGAACAACATTTCCTTCTCCCCTTTCATAGCATAATCCGGAATCTCATAGCGGAAAGTGATTTGGATAGGAGCAGCTTGATAATCTTTAGGATTCTTGCCATAATCCACACTCAGCAATCTGGCTTTAGGAGAAACAGCCAGCAATTGTCTTTCCATAGTCGCACGCCACTGGCTCTGAAAGCCCCTTGTGAAAATGCTGCGTATATTGCTGTCACTCTGCCCCTCGGCTTGAATGGTAAATGTACCACGCAAAGTACCATTAGCATCCAAACGATTGTCCGCCTTAATGCGTACATAGTGATTTTCCGGAGCAGAGATAGGAGTCAGGCAGAGGTCAGAGCCTTCGGGAACACCGGGCAGATAATTCTGCTGTTGTTCGGCGCTACTCCACAATTCACGACAGAAAGGAACCCACGTAGGGTCTAGCGGTATGTAAGTTCCATCAGCAAGTTTCACCACAGCCACACAATGATTGAAATGATCGGCAGGAATACTTTCGACACGACTGCCCGCCATTGTCATGGCCGGATAGGCCTCAAAACCCGCCATGCGCAGAAAAGAAACTAAGGTTCCTGCTATATCTTTACACACGCCGCAGCGATCCGTATAATTCATTTTAGTATTATGTAATGTATAGCCCTCGCCTTTTCCCATAGAGATACCTGCATAACGTATATTATCCGCCACCCAATGGGTCAGTACAGCTATTTTCTCCATTTCGGTTTTCTTTCCTTTTATCAATTCGTCCACTTTCTTCTGCGCTTCGGGCAGTGGAGCAAAGCTTCCATAGTCTTCATTTACTTTATTGAACCACAAAGACTTGTCTTTCCAATGAGAAGTAGAAGACATCATCAGTTTAGGGGCTGCATCAAACAAGTCCACCATATTCGGCTCCCGCCGGAAAGGCATCATGTCCTCCATAACGAAAGTGTAAGCTTTCCATCCGTCTTCATAACGCATGGATGATGCACATTCTCCTTGATAGAATTGAAATTGCATCTCTTTGTCCATAGGAATACTGACCTTGTACACTTTACGCACGGTAGGCTCACTGCTCCAAAATGGGACAATGTCATAGAACTGGCCATGCATGGGAGGTATGAACCGGGAATCATCCTCAGGAACAGCCCCGAGCAAAGCGTATGTAAAGCCCTTTTTCGCTATTTCATAATCTATGACATCACCAGGACTCAATGCCCCCACTTCTATCATAATCTGTCGTGCTCCCCAATAAATAGCACGGGCCGGAGCCACATAGTCACAGGTCTTCTTCACATCCACCTCTTCAATCTGCCCGTCAGCATGATATATCGTAACACGTTTGAATTCGGCATGGGCCGTCAACGGATCATAATCATATTTAATCACCCGGTTGGCTATAGCTCCTTTAGGAGTCTGCACCTTGATAACCTTACATACGGCAAATGATCCCTGCCCTGTCGGTTGCACCGACACCGACGTACTGTCCAGCAACGCCACACAGTCAAACTTGGTATACGCTTCTCCTTTCGCAACTTCCTCATAAGGTTTCCACCCCTGCCCGTAAGCTGTGGCGGCAGTTAAAAGAAAGCAAACCAATGTTGCATAAAGTTGTTTTCTCATGTTTCTCATCTATTTTGTTTTAACCTAACAAATGTAGACAATTATCTTCTATTTCACATCTCTTTTCAGAAAAAACTCCTGTTTCCATACCGTCTTTTATTCTCCCACGTATCTTTATATCATGGATAGAAACGGAAAAGTGAACATAGGGCTATTACCCAAAAAGAGAAAATATAAGGAGTGGAAGAAAAAAACAGAGCAAATCTTTCTTTCGGGAAAAAGAAACTTGAAAAACGGTCTATAGACTATATAAAAAAGAAGGGTATCTATCCCAGACACCCAATCTTCATTAACCTTAAATCTAATACCATGAAAAACACAGTGCAAAGATAAACAGTTTTATGTTATCAAACATAATAAAGCTACAATTATTTGCTTTCGATTAACATCATTTAAACTTTAAAGGCGCTTTTACAGTTTCAAATCCTGCAAAAACGCCTTTATATTATATATGATAATACAAATCAATCGAATTATTCCACATACAGCACCAGCCCTTTCAAATATTCTCCTTCAGGATGGTAAATATTTACGGGATGATCTCCCGGCTGAGTCAATTGATGCAGAATACGCACACTACGTCCACTTTGTGCGGCGGCTGTAAATACCGCATTACGGAAACTCATCTTATCCACGACCTGCGAGCAAGAGAAAGTAAACAGAATGCCTCCCGGTTTGATTTTCTCAAATGCTTTAGCATTTAGTTTTGTATAGCCACGCAGTGCATTGCGGAGAGCATCCTTGTGCTTGGCAAATGCAGGAGGGTCAAGAATTATCAAATCATATTGGTCTCCCATACGATCCAGATATTTAAAAGCATCCTCGGCATAAGCCTTGTGGCGAGTATCACCCGGAAAGTTCAGCTCCACATTCATATTGGTAAGATCAATCGCTTTCGAAGAACTATCTACAGAATGTACCAAGTTCGCCCCTCCGCGCATGGCATAGAAAGAGAATCCCCCTGTGTAACAAAACATATTCAACACATTACGCCCTTTGGCATAACGCTCCAACAAATGGCGGTTCTCACGCTGATCCACAAAGAAACCTGTTTTCTGACCTTTCAGCCAGTCCACATGAAATTTCAAGCCGTATTCCATCGCTATGTTTTCAGGACTTCCTCCTTTGATGAAACCATTCTCCGGTCCCAAATCCGCCTTGAAAGGTAATGTGGTTTCCGATTTATAATAAATGTTCCGGACCACATCCCCCATCACCTCGGATAAGGCATCGGCTATCTCCATGCGGTAAACATGCATTCCGGCCGAATGTGCCTGCATTACGGCTGTATGATCATATACATCAATGATCAACCCCGGCAAGTTATCCCCTTCGCCATGAACCAGGCGGTAAGTATTGTTCGCAGGATTACCGGCCAGCCCCAGGCTGCGGCGCAAATCGTATGCCACTTCCAGTTTATGCTTCCAGAATTCATGATCAATCTCACCTTCCTTGAAAGAGAGCACGCGCACGGCAATACTTCCTATCTGGAAATGCCCGCAAGCTATAAACTCTTTCTTCGAGGTGTACACATTCACTATCTCGCCTTCTTCGGGTTCTCCCTCTATGCGCTGGATAGCTCCGGAGAACACCCATGGATGAAAACGCTTTAACGACTCTTCCTTGCCCGGTTTCAGGTATACTTTCTTATAAGCCATTTGTATTTACTGTTGTTTCTATTGGTTCTTCCTCTGTTATCTCATAACTGCCCGTACGTTCCAATTCCGTCAGGCAATTGTAAATTTCCACACAAGCCCAAGCATCTGTGGCTGCATATAGTTTCTGCCCCTCGCTGAGTACCTCCGCCTCCCAGTTGGAAAGACGCTGGCTTTTCGAAATCTTCTGACCAAACAAATTGGCGAAGATTTTTTGCAAACTCCGGTCAGCTATGCCGAATCTTCCTACATAATCCTGCAGCTCTATCCAGTTCCCCCGATCGGGATGCACATTCTCACGCTTCCGCAACGAGTTAAAATCATCTTTTAGCGACAAACCTATCTTCAAGGTATCGCTCATCAAAAACTCTTGCAGAGAATCGGGCATACCTATCCGGTTCAGACGGAACAAGAAACAGGTATCTTGCGTAGATATTTGCAACAACGCCACCTTATGGGTAGTACCACGTTTAAAAGAAGGGCGTGTTTCCGTATCCACCCCCACTATTCGCTGATCTTTCAGGTAGGCTACCGCTTTCTCGGCCTCACTCTCGGTATAAATCACGAAGATGCGTCCCGGAAAAAGCACCTTGGGCATCGCTGCTATCTCGGCTTTAGTAATCGTTCTTTTTATTTGTTTCATAATAATGAATTCTCATCTTCCATATCTTCCTCCTCGTCATCATCGGCAGCACTGTACTTTACATCGTGCAAAGCGCGCATGGTGTTTACCAGACGCTGCCCCCAAAACTCTCTGAAATGTTCCTTGCAGACCACTAACGAGTCGTTCATCGTTTCATTCAGCCCCAATTGGAACACCCCGATAAAGTCCTTCAAATCCTGATAAATATCCGCCAAATCCTCCGAAATACATTTCTTGATGGGCGTGTCACTGTATGCCATATCCGGAAGGAACACTTCCAAATAATCGTCCTTAGCCCCTAACACGGCGGCTACAGTCCTACGTATCAGTTCATAATCTTCTTCAGTAACGAAAGTTTCGGGCTCGTCCTCTCCTATCGGCTCACACGGAGGCAACAAAGTCGCTTTCAAATAAAGCAGCGGAAGTATTTTTAAGGCAGTATCTACAAAATCATAGCGTTTCATATCACGGACACGTTCCAGAAAGCCACAATATTCAGCGGCCACCGTCACAAACTCTACTGTATTTTTGTCAAATATCACCTGACTGTACTTTTCCATAAACATTAAAATTGAATCGCAAAGTTAAGAAAAAAGAGATTAAATAAGGCAATAATTAATGTTTTTCATGTACATTTGCGAAATAATAAATAGAACGAAGACCTATGGCAAAGAAAAAATCAGATAAGGAGACAGAACCTAAAAAGGTATTTACCAAACGATTCTCCGCTTTTTTCAAGAATGAAACAACACATTTTGTTATCGGATTGATCAGTGTAATTTTTGCAGTTTATCTGCTGCTGGCATTTACCTCTTTCTTCTTCACAGGAGCCGCCGACCAGAGTATTTTGGATAACCAGCAGCCGGGTGAACTGATGCAGACTGCCAATCATGTAAAGAACTACGCGGGAGCACGCGGTGCACAGCTTGCCGAATTCCTTATAAACGAATGTTTCGGCTTAGCCGCTTATTTTATCATCTTATTTCTGGCGGTAGTGGGTATGAAATTAATGAGGGCTTACCAGTTCCGCATCTGGAAATGGTTTATGTCCTGCTCTATCCTGCTCATCTGGTTCTCTATCACATTGGGATTCATTTTCGACGGCACCTTTGGTGATAGTTTTATCTACCCGGGCGGATTGCATGGACACAATGTCAGCAACTGGCTGATTTCACAGATTGGTATTCCAGGCTTGGGACTATTACTGTTCATTGCAGCACTTTTGTTCTTTATCTATTTAAGTAACGAAACCATACTGGTGATCCGTAAAGCGTTGCGCCCCAATTTCAGACGAAAGAAAAAAGAGGAACAAACAGCTCCTACAGCCAAAGAGAGCCCGGTTAAAGAAACTTTCCGAAAGGAAGAGGCCAAGAAAGAATTCTCTAACCCCGGCCCCGCTATTGTAGATTTCGAACTAGAGCAACCGGCAAAGAATGAGGAAGACGCGGAAGAACAGGTGCCTTTCCCTTTTGAAAACGAGCAGGCCACCGAACCGGAAATGGTACAGGAGCCTGCCTACGCAAACGAAGAAGAGGAAGCAGAAAATACAGATGAACCTGATTTTTCAATCAGTGAAGAGACAAATGAAGAAGACGAGGCGTACAAAGGTCCCGTACTTCCACCATACAATCCTCGTCTGGATTTGGAAAACTACAAATTCCCAAGTCTGGATCTGCTAAATGAATACGAAGATGATGGTCCCAATATTGACATGGAAGAGCAAAATGCCAACAAAGACCGCATCATCAAGGTGTTGCGTAGTTTTGGAATCGAAATCAGTTCTATCAAGGCAAGTGTAGGCCCTACCATCACATTATACGAAATCACTCCGGCAGAAGGAGTACGCATCTCGAAAATCAGAAACTTGGAGGATGATATCGCATTAAGCTTGTCGGCACTGGGTATCCGTATCATCGCTCCGATACCAGGCAAAGGTACTATCGGTATTGAGGTTCCGAATGCCAATCCGCGTATTGTACCGATGAAATCCATTCTGAATAGCAAAAAGTTCCAAGAGACCACATACGAACTGCCTGTGGCATTAGGCAAGACCATCACCAACGAAGTCTTTATGGTGGACTTGGCAAAAGCTCCCCACATGCTGGTAGCCGGTGCTACCGGACAAGGTAAATCCGTGGGATTGAATGCTATCGTGACCTCCTTGTTATATAAGAAACACCCGGCAGAACTTAAATTTGTAATTGTGGACCCCAAAAAGGTGGAGTTCGCCATCTATGCTCCGATTGAGAAGCATTTTTTGGCCAAACTGCCCGATGGAGAAGACGCAATTATCACCGATGTTACCAAAGTGGTACAAACCTTGAACTCACTCTGTATAGAGATGGACAGCCGATACGACTTGCTGCGTAAAGCTGGTTGCCGTAATATTAAAGAATATAACGCGAAATTCATCAACCGACAGTTGAATCCAGAAAAAGGCCATCGCTTCATGCCTTACATAGTAATTATCATTGATGAGTTCGGTGACCTGATTATGACTGCGGGCAAGGAAGTGGAATTGCCTATCTGCCGTATCGCCCAGTTGGCGCGTGCGGTAGGTATACATGCCATTATCGCAACCCAGCGTCCGACAACGAACATTATCACCGGTACCATCAAAGCCAACTTCCCGGCACGTGTTGCCTTCCGAGTAGCCGCCATGATGGATTCACGTACCATTCTGGATCGTTCGGGAGCACAACAACTGATTGGTAAGGGAGATATGCTTTACCTACAAGGTAATGACCCGGTACGTGTGCAATGTGCTTTCGTGGACACCCCCGAAGTAGAGAAAATAGCCAATTACATCAGTAAACAGCAAGGATATACTACCGCATTTATGTTGCCCGAATATGTAGGCGAGGAAAGTGAAAGCAGCGTTGGAGAAGTGGACATGAACCGGTTAGACCCTATGTTCGAAGATGCAGCCAGACTGGTAGTGATTCATCAACAAGGCTCTACCTCGTTGATCCAACGCAAGTTCTCTATCGGTTATAACCGTGCGGGACGAATCATGGACCAACTGGAAAAAGCAGGAATCGTAGGCCCCACCCAAGGAAGCAAAGCGCGTGACGTGCTCTGTATGGACGAAACAGACTTGGAAATGAAATTGAACAATCTGCAACTATAAATTGTTTAATAAAGATATGATTAAAATGAAAAGAGCATATTTATTGGTATTTATTCTTTTCCTTTCGGTCAGCCTGTCTGCACAAAAGGACAAACAGGCACGGGAGATACTGGACAAAACCGCCAATGCCCTGCAACAGGCCGGAGGCATCCGTGCCACCTTTGGGGGAACAGGCAATGGGACTTTACTGTTAAAAGGTAACCAGTTCTATCTGAACAGTGGTGGCATACAAAGCTGGTTTGACGGAAAAACACAATGGAGTTATCTAGAAAGCAGCGAAGAAGTGAATGTGAGCAATCCTACCCCGGAAGAATTACAAACCATCAACCCATACGCACTGTTGTCCATTTACAAAAACGGATATAATTATAAGTATGCGGGGGCAAAAAGCCGTAACGGCAGACAAGGATTCGAAGTGATACTGACTCCTGAAAAGATACAGGATATCACCTCCATCACTTTGTTTGTTTCCCAAACATATCAGCCTCTGTATATTAAAGTGGAGCAAAGCAACAAATCGGCAAACGAAATTATAGTCACTTCTTACCAGACCAACCAACCGCTGGACAACGCGATGTTCAAGTTTGATAAAAAGAAATTTCCAAACGCCGAAGTGATAGACCTACGATAAGAAGTAAGAATCAAGATAAAGAGATAAATATTCATAAAATTAAACGAAGTAAAGAAATAAGTATTATGAGTACAGAAAAAGTTAAATGCCTTATCATCGGCTCAGGTCCTGCCGGCTACACCGCCGCCATTTATACAGGACGCGCTAACATTGCTCCGGTCCTATATGAAGGTTTACAGCCCGGAGGCCAGTTGACCATCACTACCGAAGTAGAAAACTTCCCCGGGTATCCCGAAGGTATCAGCGGCACCCAGCTGATGGAGGATTTGCGCAAACAAGCAGAACGCTTCGGAGCGGATATCCGCAACGGTATTGCAACTTCTGCCGACCTGAGCAAACGTCCTTACCACATCACCATTGATGACGAAAAAGTGATTGAGGCAGAAACCGTAATTATATCCACAGGCGCCACCGCCAAATATCTAGGTTTGGAAGACGAACAGAAATATGCCGGAATGGGTGTAAGCGCCTGTGCTACCTGCGACGGTTTCTTCTATCGCAAGAAAACCGTAGCTGTAGTAGGTGGAGGTGACACAGCTTGCGAAGAGGCCATCTACCTGGCCGGACTGGCCAAACAGGTTTACCTGATTGTCCGTAAACCGTTCTTACGTGCATCCAAAATCATGCAAGCACGTGTAATAAACCATCCTAACATCAAGGTATTGTTCGAACACAATGCCGTCGGCTTATACGGAGAGAATGGCGTAGAGGGCGTTCACTTGGTAAAACGTCAGGGCGAATCCGACGAAGAACGTTATGATTTGCCTATCGACGGATTCTTCCTAGCTATCGGCCATAAACCCAATTCGGACATCTTCAAAGATTATTTGGACACAGACGAAGTAGGCTACATTATTACAGAAGAGGGTACTCCGCGTACGAAAGTTCCCGGTGTGTTCGCTGCCGGTGATGTGGCAGACCCGCATTACCGTCAGGCCATCACTGCTGCCGGAAGCGGCTGTAAAGCTGCCATAGAAGCAG
>Ga0129316_1000049_pt1 | contig 94792 bp, 52 predicted proteins | sample Cm1ome_2_FD_94429 | JGI IMG/M metagenome (GOLD analysis project Ga0129316, IMG submission 94429) | Eastern black-and-white colobus group fecal microbial communities from Wisconsin, USA - Cm1022B metagenome | ecosystem: Host-associated > Mammals > Digestive system > Large intestine > Fecal...
CATTATCTGGAAATAAACGATGAGCACATGGACGAGGAAGTGAAGTATGTGGTGCACCGCCTGCTGAAGGCCGCTGCGGCACCCGCCGTTCGCCGTGCCATGGAGATAGAGGACGAGATTCTTTCGGAAATAGAGGACAGGGATACGACAATAATGCTCAAGAATAAGATGATAGAGGAAAAAGAGCAGGTGATTGAGCAGAAAGAGCAGGTCATAGAGCAGAAAGAGCAGGTCATAGAAGAGAAAGAACAGGTGATAGAACAGAAAAAGCAAGAAATAGAACAGAACAAGCAGATGATTCGTTCAATGGTCAAAATGCTCTGTAACAACGGAGCGTCCATTGACGAAATATCCAAACAGTTAGCCATACCTATAGAGCAAATCAAACAATATATCGAATCATAATACGATTACGGATTTTTGGTAAAGATACGGACTTGATAAAATGCGGATTCTCACAAATCCGAACAAAGAATGCAAGTTCGGAGGAAGCATATACTTGTAGAGGGAGCTTTGAAAAATAAATAATCCACGAAAATCCACATAAAACAATCATAGAAAACCATCCCCGGCAATCAATTCTATATTGCCGGCTCAATACCCTACCCAAGCAAGCATGAGCGCATTGAAAACAATTTCACCCCAGCTGCAAATGCTTATGATGGAAAAAAACGCGATCTTTTCGTAAGATACAACCCATTCATTCCGGGCTGGAAACGTGTCTGTAGACCGTTTGCCGGCCATTCACTTTTATTCCCAAATTCTTAAACGAAGTTAAATTATCCCCCTGGCCGAAGAAAAATACCGGAGAGGGGGTAGGGTGTCCTTTTCCTCCGGCAGTATTTATATAGAACGGTAAAAAAGACAATAGGATGATGACTTTAGACGAATTGAAGAAAATAATAGGACGGATGTTTGCAGGAAACCTTTCTGCTGATGACCGGAAATCCTTGGCGGAAGAGCAGCCTTTGGCCTCTTTGCTTGAGGAGCAATGGCACAACGGCAAGGAATGGCACAAGGAAGAGAAGGTGGAGCCACAGGATATGTGGAACAGCATTGTAGATGAATGCTGGAATGAAAAGAGCCGCTCCGTGCCTGCCGGAAAGAAAATTTTCTTCACGCTGGCCGGTTGGACAGCAGTTGCTGCCGTATCGTTGTTTGCCGCATGGCTGATCGGTACCCATGTATCCTATGTCACTGTCGAAGCGCCACTGGAGGCAAAAAAGATGGTATTGCTGCCGGACAGCTCGAAGGTATGGCTGAATGCCGCCGCCAGCATCAGATATAGAAAGGATTTTGTGAAAGACAGAAAAGTGGAGCTGGAGGGCGAAGGATTCTTTGATGTGAGGAAGATGGAGGGAAAACCTTTTATCGTGCATGCCGGACAGGCGGCAATAGAGGTGAAGGGTACAGAGTTCAATGTCATGCGAATGCCGGAGACCACTACCGTGACCCTGTTTACCGGAGCGGTTGAGTTCTCTGCACCGGAGCTGGATAGCCCTGTCAGAATGAAGCCCAATGAGCAGATAGCTTATGATATACGGACGGGGCAAATCATTTTAGGAAAAGTGGACTCGGCAGAATATGACTGGCGTACGGGCAAATATAAATTTGTAGACAAGCCGTTGAAGGACCTGATTCATTTCATCAACAGGAATTATAAAGTTAATGTGACGCTGGGCGATGAGGTAAATAAAGAGGTGCTGTTTACCGGAACCATCCGAAGGGAAGAAGGACTGATGGATGTGCTGGATAAGATTTGTATAAACATGGGACTTGAGATAAGGCATAAAGACGGGGAAAAGATAGAACTATATTGATCGTGGACGGCTGTGATCCGTGTGATTTTTTTAACTATAACTAATTAATATATGAAAGACGCATGATGAAAAACACTTCGTGAACAAGTACTTCCCCTTGCTTGAGGGGAGGGTGATGTATGATTCCGGAAACCGGAATGTTTTGTTAACTTAATATTTAATCAAAATTACAGAAAATGAGAGTTTTAAAATTAAAACAATGGCATTTTACGATTGCCTTGATTGGCATGATGCTTTTTCCTGTTACGCTTAGTGCCGCTCAAGGGAGAGTGAAGGTAAAAGGCAATGCGATTACTGTGAGACAGGCCTTGAAGCAGATAGAGGCAAGTAGTGAGTACACTTTCTTCTATAAGGCGGAGGATGTGGACGATGTGAAAAAACACAATTTCAACTGTGACGGTACGATAGAGACTGTACTGGGAGAAGTATTGAAAGGCAGCAAAGTGGACTTTGTGGTGAAAGACAAAGAGGTGATCCTGACTTCTTCACAGAAAGCGGGCGCTCCTCAGCAAGCTAAAAAACGTGTCATTAAAGGTACCATTACGGACGGGGATACCAAAGAACCCATTATCGGAGCCAATGTATGGCTTAAGAATAGTTCGGTGGGCGCCATCACCGATATTGATGGAAAATACTCCATTACGATAGAAGGGGTAGGCGGTGTGTTGACTTTCTCTTATATCGGTATGAAAAGCCAGGACATAGCCGTCAACAACCAGACAGAAATCAATGTAACGCTGATGCCGGATACCGAAACCTTGGACGAAGTCGTGGTAGTGGGTTATGGTAGCCAGAAAAAGGAAAGCGTGGTAGGCGCTATCTCTACACTGGACGTAAACAAGCTGATGGTGCCGGGTGCTTCCATCTCTACTGCGTTGGCAGGACAGTTGGCGGGTGTGGTTTCAATGACCCGTTCCGGTGAGCCGGGAAAGAGCAGCGCAGCCGATTTCTATATCCGCGGTGTCTCTTCTTTCAAGGGAACATCTACTCCGCTGGTGCTGGTCGATGGTATTGAACGCGACCTTGACCTGGTGGATACGGATGATATCGCTACTTTCTCTATCTTGAAAGACGCGTCGGCTTCAGCCGTATACGGTGTGCGTGGTGCCAATGGTGTTATCTTGATTACGACAAAGAAAGGTAAAGAAGGAAAGCCCGCCATCAATGTGCGTACTGAATTCGGATTTACCAGCCCCACTAAAAAACCAAAAATGCTGGGATCGGCAGAATGGGCCGAACTGTATAACGAGGCGTATGAAAGCAAGTATTATTCCGAAAGCGATATTCAAAAATACCGTGACGGAAGCGACCCCGACCTTTATCCCAATGTAGACTGGTTTGACTCGATGTTCAACGACCTGGCGCAGAACCAACGCGTGAACTTAAGTGTGACCGGTGGTGGCGATGTGGTGAAATACTATGTGTCAGGATCTTTCTATCATGAAAATTCTATTTACAAAAGCGCCGGGAACATGTATGGATATGACTCGTCCATCAGATACAACAAGTTTAATTTCCGTGCGAACATGGATATCAAGGTGACTCCCAGCACTACGATGAATATCAACCTGGCCAATATCTATGAAAAGAAGTTCGGACCGGGCTTTGGCGATAATGACAGTGAAATATGGAATTATATTTTCTGGACCTCTCCCAACGCTTTCCCGTTGCAGTATTCGGACGGAACACTTTCCGGACCTTCTACCGACTCGGGCTTCAATCCTTGGAACATGTTGGTGCACTCGGGTTATCGCGAACAGTTCTGGAACTCCTCACAGTCGTTGATCGGCCTGACACAGGATATAGGAAAACTGTGGAAACCGTTGGAAGGGTTGACCGCCAATTTTAAATTCTCATGGGATGCCTGGAATACGACAGCGCAACGCCGTGCCAAAATACCTTCTTTCTATCATGCGCGCGGACGCAATGAGGACGGAAGCTTGAAATACGATGACAATAACAATGATGGCGTATGGGATCCCGTGCATACAGGAAGCAATGAACTGTCGTATGGTATAGGACGTGACGGTACGATGACGACCTATATGGAGGCTTCGTTGAACTACAGCCGCTTGTTTGACGAAAAGCACCGCGTCGGAGCTTTGTTCCTTTATAATCATAAGATACATAACAAGACCCAGGCGGGCGACAAGGACACCTCGCTTCCTTACAAAAACCAAGGTTTGGCCGGACGTGTTACCTATGCTTACAAAGACACTTATTTTGCCGAAGTGAATGTAGGTTATAACGGTTCTGAAAACTTTGCCCGCGGACACCGCTTTGGTTTCTTCCCGGCAGCGGCCATCGGTTGGATGATGTCTAATGAAAAATGGTTTGAACCCCTGACTAACACGGTGGATATGTTGAAACTGAAGGGTTCTTATGGTAAAGTAGGTAATGATGATATCGGCGGCCAGCGTCGCTGGGTGTATGAATCCAGTATCGTAAGTGGCGGAAGTTGGAACTATGGCTCGGACGGAGGCAATGGCGGCGGAGGTATCCGTATTGGCGAGATTGAAAACTTATCGGCTTCCTGGGAAGAGGCGTTGAAACTGAATGTGGGTATTGAATTTTCTTTATTCAGAAAGCTGAAAGTACAGGCTGATTACTTTAGAGAAGAACGTACGGGTATTTTCTTGCAACGTGCCGGACTGCCTGCCATCGTAGGTCTTTCTACCATTCCTTATGTCAATGTGGGCGAAACCTTGAACCAGGGTATAGATGCCAATATTGAATATTCACAGCAGGTGGGCAAGGTGTTGCTGACCGCACGCGGAAACTTTACTTACAACCGCAACGAACTGGTGAATAACGATGAACCCGACTGGCAGTACAAATACCAGAACAGAACAGGAAAACCGTTCGGCTCGAATGGGGCTCTCCAGCCGTTTGGACTGGTGGCATTGGGATTGTTCCAAAGTCAGGAAGAAATTGATAACAGCCCCGAACAGACTTACGGTGAATACCGTGTAGGTGATATCAAGTATCAGGATGTGAACGGTGACGGAAAGGTGGACGACCAGGATATGGTAGCCATCGGTTATACGAACTTGCCCGAAATCACTTATGGATTCGGACTGGGTGCCCAGTGGAATAATTGGGATGTCAATGTGTTCTTCCAGGGTGTGGCACGCAACTCCTTCTTTGTAGGCGGATCTACCATCAGCAATCCGTTCAGCAGTGGAAATATGGAACGTGCAGCCGTGAATGAAGATGTATATGGCAAGGTTTGGATGTCTACCAATACCGCAGAGCAGAATGCCAATGTAATCTATCCGCGTTTGAGCCGTAGCGGTGGAGCGGGAGCTTCCAACAACTCCAAGACCTCTACCTGGTGGTTGAGAGACGGGAGCTTTATGCGTCTGAAGAACTTTGAAGTAGGCTATACATTGCCTAAGAGCATCTTGACAAAGACATTCATCAAGTCTCTGCGTTTCTATGCATCGGGAAACAACCTGCTAACTTTCAGCAAGTTCAAACTGTGGGATCCTGAAAAGGGCGGCGGACAAGGTTCCGGTTATCCTTTGAACAGAGTTGTGACAGTCGGATTTAACGCTAATTTCTAAATCACTATCAATCTATGAAAAAGATGAAACTTAAAATAAAATCGCTTTGGATGTGCTGCATCCTTGTAGGAACTTCGTTGGTCAGCTCTTCTTGTGAAGACTTTCTGGACAGACAGGAAGACGAAAAGATGACTTTTGACAAAATATGGTTGTCACGTAATACAACCAAGCAATACTGGCTCAATTCCATGTCCTTTTTGCCCAGATACAGCAACAGCTACGTGGGCGACGGTGAAGCCTACCTGGGTGCTTCGGATGAATGTACCATTGCCTACGACCGTGCTTATCGCTGGATGAACTTCGGCTCATGGAATGCTTCGGCCATACCTTATTATAAATTTGACTTTTATTACAGAGGTATCCGTGAGTGCAACATCTTCATGCAGAATGTAGACCGTTGCAGCGATCCGCTGGTCACTAAAAAGGAACTGGAAAAGTGGAAGATCCAGTCGCGTTGGGCACGTGCCTACTATTACTTTTTGCTGATGCGCGATTATGGACCCGTATTCTTGCTGGGAGATGAAACACTGGACTTCTCGGCCACTACGGAATCGTTCTACCGCCCTCGTAACACGTGGGATCAATGTGTGGACTACGTAGTCAGTGAAATGACCGCCTGTGCCAACGATCCGGCCATGCAGACTCAGAGCGAACTGGCCAAAGACGACTGGGGAATGGCTACCAGAGGTGCTTGTTATGCGGTGATCTCGCGTCTGAAATTGTATTCGGCACGTGACCTGTTCAATGGAAACACATTGTATCATAATGTGAAGAACCCCGTTGCCGAAGGTTTCCCGGAACTGTCCGGACAGAATATCTTCCCTCAGACGTATGATGCCAATAAGTGGCTGCAGGCGGCTGAAGCGGCGCACAAGGTATTTGATGAAAACACGTATTCACTGTACCGTTCTCCTTCGAACGATCCGTATGCCAACTATGCCGGCATCTTGAATGAGACGTGGAACAGCGAGCTGATCTTTACCGACGGCTATGTAGGCCGTTTCTACATCGGAGTGAACACAGCGCCTACTTCTATCGGAGGTTATGGAGCGGTAGGACCTACCCAGCAGCAAGTGGATGCTTACGCCATGAATAACGGCCGTTATCCTATTACAGGATATGATACTGCCGGAAATCCTGTGATTGACGCACAGTCGGGCTATTCGGGCGATGAGTTCGCTAAAACTACCTGGACTTATCCGTCGCACGGGTGGAGCAACTTTGGCGACTATGACATTGTCGCTCCCAACATGTATAAGGATAGAGAACCCCGTTTTTATGTGACAGTATTCTGGGGAGCTTCCCACTGGTTGCATGGAGACGCTTATACAACGACTTCGTTTGCCAAAGGTGGTAACGGAAATATCTCGCACGACTATCCCAAGAGCGGTTATCTGTGCAACCGTTTTTACGACCATCGCGTGAACTCCAGAAACAACAATTGGGGTAACGTTACTTTCCCCGAGTTCCGCTTGGGCGAAATTTATCTGAACTTCATTGAAGCAGTGTTGGAATGTAAGAAAAGAGGAGTCGCTCTTCCCGGAGGTTATGAAGCGGAGGCGATGGAGAAATGGGCGGAACTGCGCGACCGTTCGGGCATGTCTCCCATTACCGAGATTTATCCGAATGCCGGCACCGATGAGCTGATTGAGCTTTGCCGTAAAGAACGCCGTGTGGAATTGGCGTTTGAAAGACACCGCTTCTTTGACACCCGTACATGGATGATCGCGACGCAGACAGATGGCGGACCGATGTATGGCATGAATACGGCCTGTCTGCTGGAGGACGGTATGAAGACCACCGAAACTCCCGAAGGTTTCTGGCAGAGAACTGTGTTTGAAACACGAGTGTTTAAGAAGAATCATTATCTTTATCCTTTTGCACAGCGCGAGTTGGATAGAAATAAACTCCTCACTCAAAATTATGGTTGGTAATATTAAAAAGGAACATCGTATGAAAAAAAGAATAATAGCAGCGTCACTCATCGGCTTGCTTGTACTCGGTACTTCTTGTGAAGATAAAAGAGATGAGTTCTTGAGTGATTATGACACCCGCATGTATTTTAGAAACAGCGACTTGCAGGAGCAGGATTGCTATATCACAGGTGATTTGACGAATTATACCGTCTCTGTAGTAAAGGCCGGCAGCGAACTGAACGCTGTGGCCGATGCCTCTGTCACGATGATGGATGAAGCGCAGTTGCTGGCCTATAACGACCAGAATGTAACAAACTACAGCATATTGCCCTCTGAGTGCTATACCTTGAACGGAGAGTTGAAGATGGATTTCGCGGCCGATGATCTGTACCGTACGTTTGATGTGGCTTTCAACCCCGAGCTGATCTATAAGCTGCCCAAGGCGAATTATGTACTGCCGATGGTGCTGAGCTCTAGCAAGACCGTGACTGAAAACAAGAATGTGATTTTTGTGAAGCCCAATCCTATCATCCCGACTATCTTTTTCGAAAAATCAGGATTCAGCAGCACTTCATTGAGCAAAAGCGGACCCGACCAGGTGAAACTGGACCTCTCGGTTATTATCCCTCTGGCCAATAAGTGGGAGTTTGAGTACACGGTAAAGGCGGACAAGGATCTGCTGGATGCTTACAATGCAGAGCATCACACTTCGTTCCAAATGCTGCCTGCCGATGCTTACACGCTGACAGAGACGAACCGGTTCGGATTAGGTGAAAAGGTGGCGAATAACTCGATTGTGGTGGATAAGACCAAATTGGATATGGGAGAATATGTCCTTCCGTTGAGATTGACAAACTGCACGCAGCCTTATTTCCAGATTGAGGAAGAAAAGAGCGTTTGTCTGTTCAGTATCATCTATACCCCCGCCGAAATTCCTCTGTCGCTCGACATGTTGTCATCCAACGCGACACATGCCAATGACGGTACGGGCTTGCCGGGCTTGTTTGATGGCCGGGGAAGTGGCAAACACTGGCATTCCAACTGGGCCGGTCAGGTGGTTGACCCTGTATACGGACATTATATCGACTTTAAGTTGCCTAATCCTATCCAGTTCTTCGCATTTGATCTCTGGAGCCGTTTTGAAAACGCGAATGGCGCTCCTACTAAAATCGTTCTGTACACCAGCAATGACGGATCGACCTGGAAAGAGTGGCAGACTGTCAGCATGAAGTTGTCGGGAGGCGATGAAGAGTATAACTCAAGTGTGTTCAAGTCGGAAACTCCGTTCCAATACTTACGCTTCTCGGGAGTGGAAAGTAATGCGGGCAATGTGACGACGGGCTCTTACTGGAACTGTGGAGAAATGAAGATATATGGTGAATAGTTCGCTTGATTTTTTAGATTAACAGTAAAGGCTGCCATTGTATTTTTCTTCTTAAAAAATAGGTGGCAGCCTTTTTCCTTTGATAACATTAAATCCTTACCTGATATGAAAATATTCCATTTATTTCTTTTGTCGGCGTTGTATCTTTGTGCCGCCTCTTCGTGCGCTAAAGAGAATGACACGCCGCTGAAACCTCCTACCTTTGAGATGGACGAGGCCGATTTAAGCCACAATTTCAAAAAGGAGAAAGAAGTGCTGGTTGTTCCTGTCCATACAGACCTGGCCGGTGACGCCTGGAGTGTAAAATCGAATGCCGATTGGTGTCTGGCGGCAAAAGGCGTAGACGGGAAAAGCATTACCTTGTCCGTTGCGGCAAGTGAAGAGCCCGAAGTGAGAAGCACCACCGTAGATGTAAAATCGACCATCGAAAACTACACGATAAAAATCAGCCAGCTGGGATACGGGCCTGCCATCCTGCTAAAGACGTTTCCGGAGTTTGTCAGCCCCGACGGCGGAGAAGTGGATGTGGTAGTGACCACTAATGTTCCCTATACGGCTGTCCTTCAGGAGACGGACTGGCTGAAAGCAAGCGCCGGAAAAGCCGGCAGGGTTTTGGTGGACTACGATCACCATTATTACGCTGACGCCAATAAGAGCTTTCAAGAAAGGAAAGCCACGATAACCTTTGCCGACAGCCGCACAACGGACAACCCGGCCAAACCCGCCGTGCTTACGCTGACGCAGAAGAGCCGGGAAGGCTCTCCTTCCGATGTCGTTGTCGAGGCGGACATCAAGGTGAAGCCTACAGCGGCCAAGGCGAGCGACGAGCAGCCCGGACAAGGGCTGGGATGGGCGATTGACGGTGACACAGACCCCGCCAACCATTACCACTCCGACTGGTATAATACCAAACTGCCTGTGACGCTTGAGTTCCTCTTCGGAGAAAACAAGGGCGACATGGATTACATCCTTTACTATACCCGTAACGGGAATGGCAACTTCGGCGAGTTCGATTTGTATCTGGCTACGGAAAGCGAACCCGAGTATCAGCTTTATGGCTCGTATGACTTTAAAATGCAGGGAGCTACAAGCCGGATTGATTTCGCCCGGACTCAAAAAGGGGTAAGCAAGGTGAAGTTTGTGGTCAAGAGCGGACTGGGAGGCTTCGTCAGCTGTGCCGAGATGGAGTTTTACCGCAGAAACAAGGACAAGGAACTGGACGGACAATTGCTGACGGTGTTTAAGGACCTCACCTGTACAGAACTGAAAGAAGGCATTACCGATGCAGATATAGAGCGCCTTCCCGACTACTTCGGCCAGTTGGCGACAACCATCCGGAACAACACGTATGATGCGCACGAAAAGGAATTCCGCATTCAGCATTACGCTCCCTACAGCATCCCTGAAGTGTGGTCGGAAAAACTGATGACTAAGCATTACAGCTTCCTGGATAACCCTACCGGAATCTATGTGGAAAAAGGAGACTCGCTCATCATCCTGGTGGGAGACACTCACGGACAGCGTATCAACCTGCAGAATGTGGGAGAGGAAGAGACCGGATTTGGCGAGGAGAAAACGTATAAGCAGACAGCAGCCAGCGGCGATGCTTATTTCTTGAATGAAGGAGTGAATAAAATCGGTATCAAGCAGACCGGTATGTTGTTTGTAGTCTATACTACGGATTTGACTTCGCCGACGGCCAAACCTGTGAAAATCCATATCCCGCCCGGTAGCGGAAAAGTGGGAGGATACTTTGACTTGGCGCGGCATCAGACAAACGACAAGTATAAAGAATTGATAGACAAGTCGGATTATAAATACTTCTGTGTCCGTGGCAAGAACATCATATTCTATTTCCATCGCGACAAGATGAAGCAGGCCGTGCCCTATGACATACTGTCGGCCATCAATTTGTGGGACGATATTGTGGGCTGGCAGCAAGAACTGATGGGAATTGAGGATGTGCGTCCTACGCAGGTGAACAATCACTTGTTCGCTATTTCGCCCGAAGGAAGTTATATGTGGGCTTCCGAATATCGGATTGCTTTTGTATATACTTATTTGAACAACATCTTGTTGAAAGAGAATGTGATGGCGGCTAAGGACAATGCCTGGGGACCGGGGCACGAGATAGGCCATATCCACCAGAAAGCCATCAACTGGCCCAGTTCTACGGAATCATCCAACAATCTGTTCTCTAACTATGTCTTATATAAATTAGGAAAATACTGCTCCCGCGGATCGGCTTTGAGCGAACTGGCAAAGGCCCGCTTTGTCAACCGGCAGGGATGGTATAACATGGGGGACGCCACGCATCAGAATGAATCGACCGAGATCCACATGCGTATGAACTGGCAGCTTTGGAACTATTACCACCGTTGCGGATTTAAACCGGACTTCTGGCAAACCTTGTTTAAACTGTTGCGTCAGAACCGCATTGTGGAATCGAACCCGGGGGCGGGACAATTATTGTTCGCCAAGATGGCATGTAAGGCCGCCAATCAGGATTTGACCGATTTCTTTGAGATGTGGGGCTTCTTTGTGCCGGTAGACAATGTGGCTTATTCGCAATATGGAGACTGGAACTACAACGTAACGGAGCAGATGATTGCCGAAGCCAAGCAATATATGTCGCAATTCCCCAAGCCCAAACATGCTTTCCAGTATCTGGAAGACCGCAAGACAGGCGATGTGGGACTGGATGTGGATCCGGGCGATGTGGGATACTATACTCAGTTCAAGGAGAGTCAGAAGATAACGAAGAGCATCACTTATACCGCTACCGGCCAGACGCTGAAAATAAAGAACGGAGATGAGGCGGTGGCTTTCGAAATCTATCGGGACGGAGCAATGGTTTATTTCTCCAATTCATTCACTATTGCATTGCCGTCTGGAATTCCCGTTGCTGATGTAGTGGTCTATGCGGTGCAGGCAGACGGGAAAAGAGTTGAGGTGAAAAAGATTTGAGCTGAAAAAAATATGGAGATAAAACAAAGAATGGAGGTAAAAAAGATGTGATGCGAATCACTTTGTTTGAGAGGATAGCTTGGAGAAGAAGTGCAACTTGAGTTTTACTGTGATTGAAGTAGGGTGGCACTCTCTTCTCCATTCTTATTTTAACGGATTTATTAATCTTAATTTTGACTATCATGAAAACAAGTTTTCTTTTTCTTTTGCTGATGCTAAGTTGCTTCTGGCTGAATGCGCAGGAAGATGCGTCTTCGGCGGCGCGCGAAGAGGGTGTGGCTCAGATGGGAGAGGTTCCTTTGCTGGCGGAAATCGTATTGCCTGCGGGGCAGGAGGTGAAGTGCCACGAGCTGGCGGGTATATGGCAGTTTTGCCTGTTGGAGCAGAAAGCCGACGGCTATCATTTGAAACTGCTGCCTGTGATGAAATTCCTTTCTCCCGACCAGACTTTTGTGAATGTACTGGCTGCAAACAACCGGATTGTGGTGACAAATCAGGGTACCTATACAGTGAAATCAGAAACCCTGTATGTGGAGGAAATCCTGAAGACTGCTTACACCAATATCATTCCCGGTACCCGGAATGATATCTCTTATGAGTTCTTGCACGACCGTTTGATGAAGGTCTCTTTCTTTATCGGGCTGACGGAAGGGAATGGCTTAGGTTCGGAGTTTTGGTACAGAGTTTGTGACTAATGCCTGAATTGGAATAGATAAAAAAAAGACATCCGTAGAGCTTTACGGATGCCTTTTTTATTATCATGTTGTTTGGAGAAACGTATCTTTATTTGATAGCGTCAGCGTATTTAGCGAACTCGCGGTCGTTGGCAGCTTTTGCAGCCATTGAAGCGTCTTTTGCGATTGCGCTCTTGATGCTGCTGCTTACCAATGAAGCATTGTTAGTGCGGGCACCAACGATAGCCATCAAGTAGTCAGTCATTGCATCCGGGTTCTTGATTGCAGACAAAGTAGCTTTTGCTTTGTTGTAATCCTTAGCCAGAATCTGAGCCTGAGCAGCGCTGTTAGTCTTAGCGTCACCGAATGAGTTGACAGCTCTGTCATACTGACCTTGTTTGATATACAGGTTACCCAAAGCTTCGCCGGCAGCGTTAGCGCCTGTAGCTTTGCCCAAGTAGGTTTCGGCTGCTGCAACGTTACCTTTAACCAATTCGCAAAGACCCAGGTTGGCGTTTACTTCAGGAGCGTTAGCGTTCTTGGAAGCAGCTTGTTTGAAGTAGCTTTCTGCTTTAGCGGCGTCACCGGCAGCGAATGCCATTTCACCCAAGTTGTTATAAGCGCGGAAGTCGCTCGGATAAAGTTGGGTTGTTTTGTTGAAGATAGCTTCTTTGCGTGCGTTGTCGTTAGTCAAAGTAGCTGCATACAGCAATTCTTCTACGCTCAATACTTTAGGATCAGAGTTGAATGCTTCGTTGATTTCGTCATCGCTGCGGCCGATGATGTCATAGTTGGCAGTCAGACGTGCACGACGCAACTGAGGCAGGATTTCGTCAGCCAAAGTCTTGTATACAGAAGAGATATTCTTGATTTCAGCTTCTCTTTGTTCAGGATCATTGTACATGGAAAGAACGCGTAAGATCAAGTCCTTATCCTGCAAGTTTGATTTAGATACCAGTTCCTGGAAACCTTCCCAGTCCTGTGCAGTGTATTTTGCATCCAGATTAGTGTCGATTTTGCCTTTCTTCAACTGACGTTGCATATACTTTTCAGTGTTTGCCTCACGGTTTTCAGCCAGGCCGGTGTTCAGTTTCACACCACCATCAGGTGAAGCGTATGCAGAGATTTCGATGTTGTTCAGTTTGTAGTTCTTGGTATCAGCGTTTACTTCAGCCACTTTCTTGTGGAATTCTTTCATGTCGGCAGAATTCAACTGGTTGTTACGCAAGTTAGCTTGCTGGATCAAGAACATGATGTTGGCAGTCTGTGCGTCTTTGATGATGCGTTGGAAAGCATCGTTGGCGTAAGATGCGTTAGAGCTGGCAGCAGTAGGCAGTTCGGCAGTTGCGATGACACCATCAGCGATTTTCACTGAAGGAATAGTATAGCTCTTGCTTCCTTTTGTGATTTTGAAATCAAGGTAAAGTTCAGAGTTTGCCATTTCGGGAACATAGTCGAAAGAAGCTTTCATAGTGTAGCTACCACCTGCTTTGTAAGCGATAGTCTGGTTGTTTCCTTCTACTTTTTCGCCTTGGAATACAGCAGGCTGACCTTTAGCTTCGCCACCTTTCCATCTCAGAACGGGGGTCACTTCAACAGTTGCGTTCTTTTTGAAATACTTTTCGGGGAATTTACCATTGATTGTCACAGGCACTTTACCACCGACTGCTTCAAGCACTTCAGGGTTAGTTGTGAAATAGTCAGAAGACAATTCTCCCATCTTGCCGCAGGATGACAGGGCAAGGACCAATAAAGCCACTAGGGGCAAATACAACTTTTTAATCATAGTTACTTTATTAATTTAACGTTTGTAATGTAAAATTCGCTATAGTACGTTTTTGTGCGTCTCTTTGGGGGCAAAGATAGGAAAAAACTCTATTATGTGCTAGCTTCTTAGCCTGCTTTTTTTCAATTTATCTTAAAATAATTTAGGATATAGAACCTTTATTTACCTTTTTCTCTGAATTTGATGTTACGGGGGTGGTGTTCTATGATTTCACTGCGTAGCATGTTGCGGTCTATGTGTGTATAAATTTCTGTGGTTCCGATGCTTTCGTGTCCCAGCATGCACTGTATGGCGCGCAAGTTGGCACCTCCTTCCAGCAGATGTGTCGCGAAAGAATGGCGGAAGGTGTGCGGGCTGATTTTTTTCTTCAGGCCGATGCGGGCGGCCAGTTCCTTGATGATGTGGAACACCATGATACGGGAGATGTTTTTCCCGAAATTGCTGATAAAGACAAAATCTTCAAATCCCGGCTTTATTTTCATCAGGTTGCGGTCGGCGAAGTAGAACCTGATCTCCTTGATGGCGCGCGGTGAGATGGGGACCAGGCGCTGTTTGCTTCCTTTCCCTTCCACTTTGATGAAGCCTTCGTCGAAATAGAGTTCGGACAATTTCAGGTTGCAGAGTTCGGAAACACGCAGGCCGCAACTGTAAAGCGTTTCCAGTATGGCCCTGTTGCGCTGGCCTTCTTTGGTGCCGCGGTCTATGCTTTCTATCAGCTGGTCTATCTCCTCCACGGTCATGACTTCGGGCAGTTTGAAGCCTGTCTGGGGGGATTCCAGTAATTCTGTCGGATCGGCTTCCAGATAGTCTTCCATGATGAGGAAACGGTAGAAAGAACGGATGCCTGACAAGATGCGTGCCTGTGAGCGGGGATGGATGCCGATGTCGTGCAGTCCGGCCGAGAAGTCTTCCAGGTCTTCGAGCCGGACATCCAGTATGTTGATATTTTCTAATGTCAGATAAGCCAGCAACTTGTCCAGATCGGTGAGGTAAGCATCTACTGTATTGTCAGATAACGATTTCTCCAACTTTAAATATTGCTTGTATTTCACCAATATCTTGTCTGTTTTCTCGGTTCTTTTCATTTCTTTTTCCTACCTTTGTACCCAAATTCCCTGCAAAGGTAGAAAAAGTTCAGATATAGTATAAATATGAAAATACAAATTATTAATGGACCTAATATCAATTTATTAGGAAAACGGGAACCTTCCATTTATGGCGCTGTCTCATTTGAAGACTATCTGGTGGAACTGCGCCGCGCTTATCCGGACATTGAAATAGCCTATTATCAGTCGAATGTGGAAGGTGAGATGATCAACAAAATACACGAAGTGGGTTTTGACTATGACGGCATTGTCCTGAATGCGGGAGCTTACACACATACTTCCATCGCTTTGCAGGATGCCATCCGCGCCGTGACAGCTCCCGTGGTCGAGGTACACATCTCGAATGTGCATACCCGTGAGGAGTTCCGCCATAAGTCAATGATCTCCTGCGCTTGTGTGGGGGTGATCTGCGGGTTCGGGCTTCATTCCTATCGCTTGGCGGTTGAAGCCTTGTTAATGAGAAAATAAAAAGTTTAGGTATAATATAAGGTGATAAGATTATGATGTTGAAACAAACAAAAATCGTAGCGTCCATCTCAGATCAGCGTTGCGAGGTAGAGTTTATAAGAGATCTTTTCAAGGCGGGTATGAATGTGGTCCGGATGAATACGGCCCATGCTTCGCGTGAAGGTTTTGAAAAGTTGATAACCAATGTACGTGAGGTGTCCAACCGCATTGCCATATTGATGGACACGAAAGGCCCCGAAGTACGTACTACCGCTATCGCGGGCGGCGAGCCTATCCCTTATCAGACGGGTGACAAAGTGAAGATTGTAGGCAATCCTGCACAGGAAACCACTCGTGAGTGCATTGCTGTGTCTTATCCCGGTTTTGTGCACGATCTTCAGGTGGACGGCGATATCTTGATTGATGATGGTGACCTGGAGCTGCGCGTGATGGAGAAGACGGATGACTATCTGCTGTGCGAGGTGCAGAATGAAGCCACTCTGGGCAACCGTAAGAGCGTGAATGTACCGGGCGTGCGCATCAATCTTCCTTCTCTGACAGAAAAAGACCGTAACAATATACTGTATGCGATTGAAAAGGACATTGATTTCATAGCACACTCGTTTGTCCGTAATAAACAAGACGTACTGGATATCCGCCAGATACTGGATGCATACGGCAGTGACATCAAGATTGTCGCCAAGATAGAGAACCAGGAGGGCGTGGACAACATTGACGAGATTCTGGAAGTGGCCGACGGAATCATGGTGGCTCGTGGCGACCTGGGCATTGAGGTTCCTCAAGAACGCATTCCCGGCATCCAGCGTCTGCTGATCAAGAAATGTATCCTGGCCAAGAAACCGGTCATTGTCGCTACCCAGATGCTGCATACCATGATTAATAATCCGCGTCCTACCCGTGCTGAGGTGACCGACATTGCCAATGCCATTTACTACCGCACGGACGCGCTGATGCTGAGCGGGGAGACGGCATACGGTAAATATCCGGTGGAAGCCGTGAAGACGATGGCCAAGATTGCGGCACAGGCCGAGAAAGACAAGCTGGCGGAGAACGATATCCGTATTCCTTTGGACGATAACTCCAATGATGTGACTGCTTTCCTGGCCAAACAAGCAGTAAAGGCTACCAGCAAACTGAGTATCCGCGCCATTATCACCGACAGTTTCAGCGGACGTACCGCACGCAATATCGCCGCTTTCCGTGGCAAATATCCGGTACTGGCCATCTGCTATAAAGAAAAGACGATGCGCCATCTGGCTTTGTCATACGGAGTGGAGGCTATCTATATGCCCGAGAAGGCGAACGGACAGGCATATTATTTCGCCGCCTTGCGCAAATTGTTGGATGACGGCGTGTTGAGTGAAAGCGACATGGTGGCCTATCTGAGCAGCGGCAAGCAAGGTACGCGGACCTCATTCCTTGAGATCAATGTAGTGGGAGATGTGTTGAAGTATGCCATGGATTATGTGTTGCCTAACCGTAACCGTTATCTGTAACGAAGAATTGATGACTCGATGAAAGAAACGGACGCTATTGACGAATATATCCTTCGGCACATTGATGAGGAAAGTGATTATCTGAAGGCTCTTTATCGTGATACGCACGTCAAGTTATTACGTCCCCGCATGGCTTCCGGGCACTTGCAGGGGCGTATGCTGAAAATGTTTGTGCGGATGATACGTCCCCGCCAGGTGCTGGAGATAGGGACTTACAGCGGTTACTCCGCGCTTTGCCTGGCCGAAGGCCTGGAAGAGGGAGCCATGCTGCACACATTCGAGATAAACGATGAGCAGGAGGACTTTACACGCCCCTGGCTGGAAGGCTCGCCTTACGCCGGCAAGATTCAATTTTATATAGGTGATGCGCTGAAGCTGCTGCCTGCCATGAACATTACTTTCGATTTGGCGTTTGTAGATGGTGACAAGCGGAAGTATATTGAATATTATGAGATGGTGCTGGAGAAACTGTCGCCCGGCGGATACATCATTGCCGATAACACGTTGTGGGACGGACATGTATTGGAGGAGCCGCATCATACGGATCTTCAGACGATTGGAATAAAGAAATTTAATGATTGGGTGGCTGCCGACAAACGGGTGGAAAAAGTGATTCTTCCCTTGCGCGACGGGCTGACGATCATAAGAAAATGTTGAATGAATAATGATTAATTATGGAAACGACCAGACAAAATAAGATTTCTCGTTTGATCCAAAAGGAGTTGAGTGAGATTTTCCTGCTTCAAACCAAGTCGATGAATGGTGTCTTGGTATCGGTCAGTGCGGTCCGCATCAGTCCCGATATGAGTATTGCACGCGTCTATCTCAGCGTGTTCCCTTCCGGGAGGAGTCAGGAAATAGTAAAGAATATCAATGATAACATGAAGGCCATCCGTTACGAACTGGGCACACGGGTACGCCATCAGCTGCGCATCATCCCCGAGCTGAAGTTCTTTGTGGATGATTCATTGGATTATGCCGAACGTATAGACGAACTGTTGAAAAAGTAGAACCGGACGGTGAATTTTCCCTTTTATATTGCGAAGCGTTATCTCTTTTCCAAGAAGTCGCACAATGCCATTAACGTCATTTCAGCCATTTCCGTCTGCGGAGTGGCTTTGGCTACGTTGGCACTGGTATGCACTTTGTCCGTTTTTAACGGCTTTCAGGATCTGGTGGCCACTTTCTTTACGGCTTTTGATCCGGAACTGAAAATCACGGCTGTCACCGGAAAGGTCTTTGACGGACAGGATCAACGTATAGAGGCTTTGCGCCGGATGCCGGAGGTCGCTGTCTTTTCCGAATCTCTGGAAGAGAATGCGATGGTTCAGTACAAGGACCGGCAGACCATGGCGGTGATCAAGGGAATTGAAGATAATTTCGAGGATCTGACAGCTATTGACAGTATTCTTTTCGGCCGGGGGCAATTCGTGTTGCACGATGAAGTGGTGGATTATGCCATTCCCGGCATCGAACTGGTCTCCATCCTGGGGACGGGCATCAAATTCCTCGATCCGTTGGAGATTTATGCTCCCAAACGGGGAGCCAAAGTCAATATGGCCAATCCTGCCTCCAGCTTTCATGCCGCCCATTTATATTCCAGCGGACTGGTTTTCGCGGTGAACCAGCAAAAGTATGATTCTTCTTACATCCTGACTTCCCTGCAATTTGCCCGCCGGCTGTTTCAATATGACACCGAGGTGAGTTCGGTAGAGCTGAAGTTGAAGCCCGGTGCGGATGCCGGCAGCGTGAAAGCGAAGATACAGCAGTTGTTGGGAGAGGGCTTCCGGGTGCAGGACAGGTATGAGCAGCAAGCGGATACTTTCCGCATTATGGAGATAGAAAAGCTGATTTCTTATATTTTCCTTACCTTTATCCTGATGATAGCCTGCTTCAATGTGATAGGTTCCTTGTCCATGCTCATTATAGATAAGAAAGCCGATGTGGTGACATTGCGCAATCTGGGGGCCGGTGACAAGCTCATCATGCGTATATTCCTGTTCGAGGGGCGTATGATTTCACTGATAGGTGCGGTGGTCGGAGTGGTGCTGGGGCTGATCCTTTGTTTCGTCCAGCAGGAATTCGGATTGCTTTCGCTGGGAGGCGGCAACTCCGGCGGCAATTTTGTGGTGGATGCCTATCCGGTCAGTGTCCATGTATGGGATATTGTGATCGTCTTCATTACGGTGCTGGTGGTGGGTTTCCTTTCCGTGTGGTATCCCGTGCGTTATCTCAGCCGCCGGTTGCTGGGAAAATAGTCCCCTTTTTATCCCCTTTTAGTTTTTCCTTTAAAAATCCTTCAAATGTTTCAGCCTCTCCGCAAACCCTTTGCTGGCGGGCGTTCCGGCTGAAGGATCCGGTCCGGAAATGCTTCATCCGGCAAAAAATCCTTCAGCTTTGTCCGGGTCAGGTTTAGGCTGATTTTGTATGGTATGTATCAGGCTCCTTATCCCTCCGCCGGGCTGAATCATCCGGATGGAACAGGCGTTTTGATAAGGTCGGTATATGATTTTTCCCCTGTCGAGCTGATCATTTCACTAAAGTGATGAAGCTTTATCACTCAAGTGAAACAATTCGATCACTCTAGTGATGAAACTTCATCACCTAAGTGAAATGATTAACTGGAAAGGCTGAGACACCAAACTCTGCCGTGCGGGAACAGATGAAGAACAGGTGAACAGCCTGATTCCATCTTGCCAATATCTGCTAAGGGGCTTATATGGATAAAAAGCGATTCAAGTTTGGGAATTACCGGTTCTCCGTTGACAATTTTAAAGCTTATAAGCGATTTTTCTTTCGGGTGCAAAACCAAAAGACGCTAATCTGTGCTCGTCCGTACGCTGAAGGATTTGTAAGCGGTCTGAAGGATTTGCGGGGGAAATCCTTCAGCCGGAACGCCCACCGGCAAAGGGTTTGCGGAGAGGCTGAAACATTTGAAGGATTTTTAAGGGGTATTTACCAGTGAGGGGGATTTCCGGTGATTTGTCTGTTTCCATACGAAAAGGGAGTTACCGACAAAAGTAAATGGTTGTTCTTGAGATCTGAATCGTTTTTTCAGGGTATGAGGATGATGCTGAAAAGAACGGAAGGCATGGAAAGAGCTAAATACACTCCGTCTTGCCTTAAATCAATTCGTAACTGCTCACCTGAATAGGCATATCCAGATTATGCAACACCTTCTCCAACAGAATCCCTTCGCGGTTATCATATTCATATCCGAATGTGGCGCGGATGCCTTGCAGGATAAACTGTGTGGCGCGGTCCAATGCGATAGGCAGACTGTCTCCCTGCATCAAGGAACCGGTTATCACACTGGTAAATGTATCGCCTGTGCCGGGGTAGTGTGCAGGCAGGTAGGGACAAGTAACCTTCCAATAACGGTCCCCCTGCCTGTCGTATGCATATACGGAAGTTTTGTGCGGGTCGTCTTGAACGGGTACGCTGGTAATAATAACAATGCCGGGGCCTTGTTCTGATATCTCGCGCAGATAGGATTTCAGTTCTGTGTCCGTATTCTCTGCCTGATAAGGTTTGTCAAGCAGATAAAAGAGCTCGGTCATATTGGGCGTGATGACATCGGCTTTCCGGATGAGATGGCGCATTTCCAGAATCATCCGCCCGTCGAAGTTGGTGTATAGCTTTCCGTTGTCTCCCAATACGGGGTCTATCATGACCAGACTGTCGGGCCGGCGGAAGTCATCAATGAATTCGGATACGATTTGTATCTGGCGGGGAGATCCCAGGTAGCCTGTATAAATAGCGTCGAATTGTACCTCTAGTTGTTTCCATTCGTTGATGATTCTGGGCATCTCGTCCGTCAAGTCCAGGAAAGAGAAGTGCGGGTATTGGGTGTGGCTGGACAATACGGCTGTGGGCAGGGGGCAGACTTGGAAGCCCATCGATGAAAGGATAGGAATAACAACGGTGAGGGAGACGCGGCCTGCACCGGACAGATCGTGTACTGCGGCTATCTTCTTTACTTTATTTGCATACATGTTTTTATGAATTAAGCGTTATAGGTGGTATATATAACAGATAAACCGGAGGAAAGTTATTCCAGAGCGATACTTTCTACCTTTATGTCCTGCCGGCCCAAGAAGATGGAGGCGGATTCCTCGAACTTGTTTCCGCTTTCGGTAGTGAGGAAGCGGCAATTTCCTCCTTTTCCGCAGCGTGCGTCCATCTCGGGATGGCGGTCCAGATAATCGCGCAGGCTCCGGGCTACATATTCTCCTTGCGCGATGATGCGGATATGTCCGGGGGTGAACTGTCTTATTTTATCCAGTAATAACGGATAATGGGTGCATCCCAGGATGATGGTGTCAATCATCGGGTCTTTATCCAGCAGCCGGTTGATGTGCTGTTTTACGAAATAGTCGGCTCCTTCCGACTGGTATTCGTTATTCTCTACCAGGGAAACCCACATGGGGCAGGCTTCTCCTGTCACCACAATGTCGGGGGACAGTTTATGTATTTCCAGAAGGTAGGACTCGGACTTGATGGTACCGGCTGTGGCCAGTATGCCTACGTGCCGGCTTCGGGTGATTTCACCTATACATTCTGCTGTGGGCCGGATGACTCCGAGTACTCTACGGGTGGCGTCCATCACCGGAAGATTGATTTGCTGGATGGTGCGTAAGGCTTTTGCCGATGCTGTGTTACATGCCAGTATCACCAAAGGACATCCCAATTCAAAGAGTTTGCCTACTGCCTGCAAGGTGAACTCGTAAACCACTTCAAAAGAACGTGGCCCGTATGGACAGCGTGCGCTGTCTCCCAGATAGATGTAATCATATTCGGGCATCAGTCCGCGTATCTTGTCCAGAATGGTCAGACCACCGTAGCCGGAGTCGAACACACCGATAGGACCGGTTGAAAGGGGGGAAGATGGGATCATGGCGGTATAGCTATATAATAAGGGCACGGGTTACACGGATGATCACGGTGCTGAAACCTGTGAAATCTGTGTAACCCGTGCCCGTAAAGGTCTTTAATTTAATTATTTGACTCCTACTTTTGCTTTGACAGCAGCAGTTACATCTGTGGACTGCGCTTCGTTGATGTAAGGAATTTCTGTTCTGTTCAAGTCGAAGATGTAAGTATATCCGCCTTCCTGGCCCACTGCTTTGATGGCGTCTTCAATTTTCTTGTAGATAGGTTCCATCATCTCAGCGTATGACTTCTGCAATTGCTGCTGGGCATCCTGCTGGAACTGCATTCCTTTTTCCTGTAATTCCTGCAATTCTTTCTGGCGTCTTTCCTGAATGTTCTTGGGAAGGTTGGCCTGTTCCTGTTGGTATTCGGTATATTTTTTGGTCAGCTCATCTGTCGCGCGTTTCATTTCATCCTCGTATTGTTTCTGCATGGCTTGGATGTCAGTTTGCGCCTTGGTGAATTCCGGCATGATGGTAAGTACATCTATAGATTTAAGATGCCCGAATTTCTGAGCAAATACACTCATCGGAACGATAAGTAAAAGTAGTAAAGCAATTTTCTTCAACATAGTTCTATTTTTTATTAGTTATTGCAAATTTGGTTTATCGGTTGCAAATGTAGGAAATTAATTTGAATATCCTAATCTTGAGAGCACTTCATTACTGATATCAATGCTTGGAGATGCGAAAATAATACTTTGGGCGGCGCCTCTGTCCACTACTGCCGCATATCCTTTTTGCTCTGAGATTTGTTTCACCGCTTCATAGATTTTATCTTGAATCGGGGCGATTAAGGCTTCCTGCTTTTTGGCCATTTCACCTTCGGGACCGAAGTATTTCTTTCTCAGTTCGGCTGCTTCCTTTTCTTTTGCCACAATCGCTTCTTCTCTTTGCGTCTTTTGTGCGGCCGACAGGGAAGCCGAGGCTTTCTGGTATTCCTTATACAGTGTTTCCGCTTCTTTTGCTTTCGCTTCCACCTCACTTTGATATTGTTGTGAGGCTTTATTCAGTTGGTTGTTTGCTTGTTCGTATGCGGGAATATTCTTCAGGATATATTCCATATCGATCAAGGCAAACTTTTGAGCGCTGGCTGTGAATGCACAAGCCACAAACAATAGAGATAATAGAATAGCCTTTTTCATAATCGCTTTGTTTTTAGTTATTAAAACTCTTGTCCTAAGATAAAGTGGAACTGGCTTCCGCTGTAACGGCTTGAACCGTTGATCTTGTCGAAACCGTATGCCCAGTCAATACCCATCATACCAATCATCGGCAGGAAGATACGGACACCGACACCTGCCGAGCGTTTCAGCTGGAACGGGTTGAACTTGCTTACGTCTGTCCATGCGTTACCTCCTTCGATGAAGCCTAGCGCATAGATACTGGTCGAGTTTTCCAGCATCAACGGGTATCTTAACTCTGCGCCTAAACGTACGTAAGCGTAACCTTCACTACCGTAGGGGGTCAGTGAACCGTTTTCGTAACCACGCAGTGCTATGGTTTCGGAAGCATAGCTGGTGCTGTAGCCTGTCATACCGTCACCACCCATATAGAATGTTTCAAACGGTGATTTCTTGTACTTGTTATAATGACCCAGCAAACCGAATTCTGCACGTGTCATGATAACCGGGCATTTCTGGCCACCTGTGAGGGCGGTGTAGGTCTTCGATTTGAATTTCCACTTGTGGTATTCAATCCAGTTGAACATGCTGGCCGCTTCGTCATAATCATCTTTACCGTATACCGAGTAGTCCTTGTTGCTGAACAGTGAGTACGGAGGGGTCAGCTGTACGGAAGCCGAGAACTCAGAACCGCGGCGCGGGAAAATCGGGTTGTCCGTAGAGTTACGTGCCAGAGTCAGGTTCAAACTCAAATTGTTGCAGTTACCGGTTGACATATATTCTCCATTGTTCAACTTGATATACAGGTAACTCCAGTCTTTCAATATGAAACGCTGGTACGAGAGCTCGGCCGACAGCGTAAAGTAGTCATCCGGCCATCTCAGACGTTTACCCCAGCCGATGGATGCTCCATACATCTGGATGGACTTGTCGGGGTCATAGTAGGACTCATAGTTGTTGTAGCCACCACCATAATAACTACCGTAACCGCTGTAATAATTATAGTAGTTGTTCATATAAGCAGAGTTATAGTAGTTGCTGCTGATATCTGTCTGGATGGAGTAGAAAGCCGAAACTGAGAATGAGTTCGGGCGTTTCCCGCCAAACCATGGGTCAAAGAACGATACACTATATGATTGATAGTAACTACCGTTGGTCTGTCCGCTGACGGTCAATGTCTGTCCGTCGCCTTGTGGCAGGAATCCGCGATAGTTGTCACTCTTATGGAACAAGTTTGACATAGAGAAGTTCGTGAACTTCAAGCTTAACTTACCGATCACACCGGTCTGTCCCCAACCTGCCGAGAACTCTACCTGGTCGTTTGCTTTAGATTCCAGGTTCCAGTTGATGTCTACAGTACCGTTGGTGGGATCCGGCTGGACATCCGGCTGGATGTTTTCAGGGTTGAAGTGTCCCATCTGGGCTATTTCACGATAAGAACGTTCCAAAGCTTCCTTGCTGAACAGGTCACCCGGTTTGGTTCTCAGCTCACGACGTACCACATTTTCATACAAACGGTCGTTACCGTTGATGCGCACTTTGCTGATAGAGGCCTGGGGACCTTCCTGAATACGCATTTCCAGGTCGATGGAGTCACCGTCTATGTTCACTTCTACCGGGTCAAGGTTGTAGAACACGTATCCTTTGTTATAGTAGTAGTTGCCAATGGCGTCTTCATCACCGGTCAGACGCTCGGTCATCAATTTCTGGTTATAAACATCTCCTTTTTTCATGCGGAGCTGTTCGTTCAGCCAGTCCGAAGCGTAGATGGTGTTACCTACCCAGGTTACGTTACGCAGGTAGTATTTGTCACCTTCTTCTATTTTCATGTACACATCGACGGTACGGTCATCGTACGGAGAAATGCTGTCTACTACGATTTGGGCGTCGCGGTAACCCAGCTCGTTGTATTTGTCGATGATATGCTGCTTGTCTTCTTCGTATTTCTCTTCAATGAATTTCTTGGTACGGAAGAGGTTGACGAGTTTGTTTTTCTCGTTTGTCTTCTTCATGACACGTTTCAATTTCTTGTCGCTCAACACTACGTTTCCGTCAATGGTGATCTGGTGGACTTTCACCTTTTCTTTCTTGTCAATCATCACATCAACATCCACTTGGTCCTTGTTGTCGGCCAAATCACGCTCTACAATGGTTACTTCGGCATTTTTAAATCCTTTTTCATCGAAGTGCTTCTTGATCAATATTTTGGCACGGTCTATCAAGTTGGGAGTAATCTGGCTTCCTTTTACCAGACCTAGTTTGGCCTCCAGATCTTCGCGCTCGCTTTTCTTTACCCCGTGATAACGAATGTCGGCAATACGCGGGCGTTGGGCCAGGATGATTTTCAAGTAGATCTTGTCCCCGACTATTTTCTCGGCTATGATTTGTACATCCGAGAACAATCCGTGACGCCAGTAACGTTTTACGGCGGTGGTAATGTCGTCTCCCGGAACAACAATGGTCTGTCCTACTGATAGTCCTGAAAGTCCGATCAATACATAGTCTTCATAGTTTTTTACCCCTTCTACTTTGATTCCGCCGATTTCATACTTCTTGGGTGTCCCGGAATAAAGTATGACTGGATTGTCGTTTTCTTCTACGTTTGCTTCTTGGGCGTAGCTGCCTGCTGAGAAGCAAAATAGGCATGTAAGCGTTAATAGTATAAGTGAAATACGATATAGCATTTTATCTAACTTTATATTTGTTCACTGGTTTTGCCGAAACGGCGTTCTCTTTTCTGATAATCATAAATGGCTTTGCAAAACTCTTCTTCGCGGAAGTCCGGCCAGAATGTTTCACAAAAATATAGTTCGGAATAAGCACATTGCCAAAGCAGATAGTTGCTGAGGCGTATTTCTCCTCCGGTACGTATCAGTAAATCCGGATCGGGCATATAGTTCGTGCTTAAATGCGTACTGATCAAATGGTCGTCAATGCTGTCAATGGCCAGCTTGTCGTTCTGAACCTTGGCTGCTATTTGTCTTACCGCTTCTGTTATTTCCCATTTGGAAGAGTAGCTTAAAGCAAGTGTCAGACACATACCGGTATTGGTTGAGGTATGTTCAATGCACTGGTTCAACCGTTCCAGTACTTCTGCCGGTAATTTCGCCGTGTCACCGATGATGCGGAAACTGATGTTGTTTTTCATGAAAGTTTCTTCTTCAATGGAGTCCATCAAAAGGCTCATCAGAGCAGCGACTTCATCTACCGGACGATTCCAGTTTTCGGTAGAGAATGTATATAGTGTCAAGTATCTGACTCCCAGTCTGGCCGCTTCTTCTGCAATGATGTGTACAGTCTCTGCACCGGCTTGGTGTCCGAAGCTGCGTACCTGTCCACGTTGTTTGGCCCATCTTCCATTTCCATCCATTATAATGGCTACATGGGCGGGGATACGGCTTTTGTTTATTTGCTCTCTATATGGCATGTCGCAATCTGTTTTATATGACTCTCTTTGACTTTATTCTTTGGAATCGAACCCCAGCTTGTTGATTCTTCCTCTCCATACTTGTCCGCTCCGGCTCCATATTATCCATAAGAAGTTGTTCTTGTCTATGACGTAAGAATAGTTGCCGTTTGCCTGGTTATACAGATCGGTGAATTCTGTAGGGAAAAATACATATTTTGAGACCGGTTTCCATGTAACGCCTTGATCGGTTGATCCATAGAATCGGCTGAAGGCGGGAATGTCTTTGCCGAAACTTTTGCCCGGACCGCCGAAAGCGTATAACTGGTCGTTGTAATGAATCATGGTTATATTGGCCAGCTTGGGGCAATAAAAGCTGTCGTTTGCGACTGTAGGATAATCCGCCCAACTGTTTTCTGTGGTCAGCCTGGTCCATACGGTGGAGGTTGTGTCGGTTGCAACGGGGCTTTCACCCATGAGCACTATACGGTCTATGAATTTATTGGTTACCAACGGGTAAGCTGCGTATGACAACTGATTTTCCGGGAAATTGGCCGGAACTTCTCCGCTCGTATCCCATGCCAGACCGTCTTCGCTTTCCATAAACCGGTTGTTGGTGTCTATGGCGTACAACTTGTGGTTATACTCGGAATAAACACTGGCGGCCAACTTGTTGAACCGGGCGTTAGTTCCGACTTTGCTCCAACTGTTTCCGTTGGAGGAATTGTATAAGTCATTGCCGGCAAGTATGTATAACTTGTCTCCCCATGCCATGGCGGAAGCATAGTCTGCGTTAAGCATGTCTTCAGGTAAAGTTTGTAAAGGCGTCCACGTTCCTCCATCATTGATGTGGGTGCTTGTAACAGCGACACGGTTGCCTTGCTGTGCGAAAACGTAAATATAGTCTCCTAGTGTGACGGCTTTCTGTGCCTGGATGGTGTTGTCGAAGCTGTTCCCTCTATAGCTCCATTGCAATGAGTCGGGAACTTGTTTGTGTACATTTATCTCTGCTTTGTAGATAGGTCCATAGACTCCGCTCATAGCCATCACTTTGAACTGGACCGGTTTCTCGAAGTTCAGGGAGTCGGTTTCATTCCACAGAGAATCTTTGTCTTCCGCGACAATGAAAACACCAATTCCGTCTGACTTTATACTGACTAGGACTTTACTGATGTCTGTGCCGACGGGCAAGGAGTCTACATTGTAGATATGTCTTGTCTTTTGGTTGATGGCGAAAGGATACTTCGCACCGTCAACGGTGAATGTCAGCGTTGTGTCTTTCCCATTGACCTCTTTGGTGTATTGAGTCTCAATTTTATCTTTTATAGCAAAAGCGGTAATGCTTGATTCTGAACTATATTCTATTTCTACTTCGTTGTCGTCCAAGCAAGATGTAATCATAAAAGCCGCAGCTAGCAGACTTGTGATGACAGTCAAAAACTTTATTTTCATTTGCAAATGAGTCTATTGTTACAAGTCGCAAAAGTAGGAAGATTTTTTTCTATACAGAAGTTTTGGGACAAGTTTTATATTAATTTATAGATAAACTTGCCCTTTTTCTCTGTCAATCAGCCTCATTTTGTCTCCGGATTTGCGGATGGACGGCATGTGCCATTTCTCTTCCAAAGTATATTTTATTCAATTTAAAGTATTTTTTTTGAATGAAGGGTGCCTGTATCCCATTGTTCAGACACAGTGGAGCCTTTTCTATAAAGGCTTCATCCCATAAGCCGGAGTCTATGAAAGACTGTAATAAAATACTTCCACCTTCTACTAGAAGTGATTGTATTTTGTTCTGATATAGGACTTCCATGATTTGTGGCAGGATGTCTTTGCTGAAATCCAGTGGTATGTATGTTGTTAATGCATTTGGCTGGTGGTGGGATTCCCGGGTGAATACGAATGTCCTTATCCTGCCGTTGAAAAGTTCCAGATCCCGGGGTAAGGTCAGGTCTTTGTCTATGACCAGACGAAGGGGGTGCGTGCCGTACCAGTTCCGGGTGGATAAGGAGGGGTTGTCGAGTAATGCCGTGCGGCGCCCTACCAATATGGCGTCGTGTTCGGCGCGTTTCTTGTGTGCCAGCAGGCTGGTCAGCGGACTGGATAGTATGACCGGTTTTCCTTCTGTGCGGTTCATGTCGATAAAGCCATCGGCGGATTCTGCCCATTTCAAGGTTATGTATGGGCGTTTGAACGTGTGGAATGTAATGAAACGTCTTATCAGGTGCCGGCATTCTTCCTCTAATACTCCTACGGTCACTTCGATACCGGCTTTGCGCAGCTTCTCGATTCCTCTGCCGGCTACCATGGAAAACGGGTCCATGCAGCCTATGACGACTTTTGGGATTCTCTTTTCTATAATCAGATCGGCGCAGGGAGGGGTCTTCCCATAGTGGGAGCATGGTTCCAGGCTTACGTAAATGGTGGATTCCTTCAAGAGATTTTCGTCTTTGACGGAACGTATGGCGTTTACTTCGGCATGCGCCTCTCCGCAACGGATGTGGTATCCTTCTCCGATGATGGTGTCGTGGTGCACAATGACAGCGCCTACCATCGGGTTGGGGGCTGTGTTGCAGAGCCCGTTGTATGCCAGTTGCAGGCAGCGGGAAATATATTTTTCATCTTTTGTCATAACGATCTTGTTTAAATTCTTACTTTTGCATATAAAATGACATTATGAATCCTGTTGTATCTTACATAAAACAAACCTTGCAGGGATATTATCCCGATTCTGAACTTGTGCCTATGGCTAAATTGCTGCTTACACAAGTCTTCGGCATGTCTGTTGTTGAATTGTATGCAGGCAAAGATACTACTTTTTCAGTGAATGAGCAGAAACGGTTGGATGATATTCTGGTCCGTCTGCAAAAACTGGAACCTATTCAATATATAATAGGTAGGGAAGAGTTTTATGGTCTTACCTTTGAGGTGAATGAACACGTGTTGATTCCACGCCCGGAAACGGGGGAGTTGGTGGATTGGGTGATACGGGAACATAAGCATGGCCGGGTTAAAATATTGGATATTGGTACGGGAAGCGGCTGCATCGCTGTCTCTCTGGCAAAGAATCTGGAAGCGGCGGAGGTTGTTTCATGGGATGTCTCGGAAAAGGCGTTGCAGGTTGCGGAGCGTAATTGTAGACGGAATGGGGTTCGTGTGACGCTTGAACGGAGGAATGTGCTGCTTGCTTCTCCTGCCGGTGAGCGGTTTGATGTCATTGTCAGCAACCCACCTTATATTACAGAAAAGGAGAAGGCGGATATGAGTGCTAATGTGTTGGAATGGGAGCCGAAGTTGGCTTTGTTTGTGCCGGATGACAATCCTTTGTTGTTTTATCGGAAAATAGCGGAGCTGGGCAGAGATATGCTGGTGCCTGGCGGAAGGCTTTACTTTGAGATTAATCGGGAGTATGGCGGGCAAACGGTGGATATGCTGGCTGGTTTGGAATATAAAAATATAGAATTGAGGAAAGATATCTTTCAAAATGACAGAATGATAAAAGCGGAAAGATGAGATGAAAGGAGAATTAAGTGAGAATGAGTTGAGGTATAAGGCGGAAGCGTATTGTTCCTCGATGGAACGTTGTGTGGCGGATGTGGAGACTAAATTGTCGCAATGGGGGGCGGCTCCGGAAATGATGGAGACAATCGTCAGGCATTTGCAAGATGAGAGATACATTGACCAGAAGCGTTTTTGCTCGGCTTTTGTGCGTGATAAATACCGTTTTAATCAATGGGGCAGGGTGAAAATCAGTCAGGCTTTGCGCATGAAGAAGATCCCTGCGGATGTTATAGCCGAAGGGCTGGAGGAGATAGATGAACAGGAATATATGGAGATTCTGTCCGGCTTGATCGAGCAGAAAAGAAGAAGTGTGAAAGCATGTACGGAATACGAGCGGAATGGGAAATTGATTCGTTTTGCTGTTGGTAAAGGATTTGAAATGGAGGCTGTCTGCCGTTGTGTAAAGCAGGCCGGAGGAGATGATGTCTATCTGGACTGATCTTTGGAATTTGTTTTTTCCGCGTAGTTGCCTGCTTTGTGGACGGCAGCTGGTGGCGGGAGAAAGAGTGCTTTGCCTGAAATGTTTGTCAGGACTTCCGCGCACTCGATTCCATTTATGGAAAGATAATGCTGTGGAATGTAATTTCTGGGGGAAAATACCGGTGGAGCATGCCACTTCTTTTCTCTTTTATACAAAAGGAGGGAATGTCCGACAGTTGTTGTACGAACTGAAATATCATGGTAATCAGGAAGTGGGGGAGGTGATGGGACGGGTGATGGCGTCCGAACTGATGCGTTCCCATTTTTTCGATGGGATAGATCTGATTGTCCCTGTTCCGTTGCATCAACGTAAAAAACGTTTGAGGGGGTATAATCAAAGTGAGTGTCTGGCACGGGGAATTTCGGTGGTGACAGGTATTCCGATGGATACTGAAATCGTGATAAGGAACAGGTATAATGATACACAGACGCATAAAGGACAATATGCAAGATGGGAAAACGTGCGAAATTTGTTTGCCTGTATTTCTCCCGACGGACTGAGGGGAAAGCACCTCCTGCTGGTGGATGATGTGCTGACAACAGGGGCTACGGTTGTTTCCTGCGCCGATGCCTTTCGTGACATACCCGGGTTGCGTATCAGTGTGCTTACTTTGGCGTTGGCAGGGGAATCCTGATAACAACAACTATTTTTTAGAAAAATACCTTGTCCGATTTTTCATTATCTCGATGTATTTCTATATTTTTGCACAATATTTATCAGATATAGTTGAGTTATGAAGACTTTAGAAAAATTATTCGCAGAGAAATTACTGAAGATTAAGGCTATCAAGTTGCAGCCGGCTAATCCTTTTACTTGGGCGTCCGGTTGGAAGTCGCCTTTTTATTGTGATAACCGCAAAACTCTTTCGTATCCTTCTCTTCGTAATTTTGTGAAACTTGAGATTAGCCGTATTGTCCTGGAAAAGTTCGGTCAGGTAGATGCTATTGCCGGTGTGGCGACAGGTGCTATTCCTCAAGGAGCTTTGGTGGCTGAAGAATTGAACCTGCCGTTTGTGTATGTTCGTTCTACTCCGAAAGACCATGGCTTGGAAAACCTGATTGAAGGTGAACTTCGTCCTGGCATGAAAGTCGTAGTTATTGAGGACTTGATTTCAACTGGCGGCAGCAGCTTGAAAGCTGTGGAAGCTATCCGTCGTGACGGATGTGAAGTGATTGGTATGGTCGCTGCATTTACGTATGGTTTCCCGGTGGCAATTGAAGCATTCAAGGCGGCAAAAGTAAACTTGGTTACCTTGACTACTTATGAAGCTGTATTGGAATCAGCCTTGAAAACCGGATATATTAATGAAGAGGATGTTCCGGTTCTGGACAACTGGAGAAAGGATCCGGCTCATTGGGAGGCTGGCAAATAAGTTATAGTTTTAAAACAAATATAGTATGAAGAGAACCGTTCGGGAATTTTTATGGATTTCCGGATTGTTCTTTTCGTGTTTTATAGAGCAGGTATTATGGCACAATTTGAGAGTAGTGTGAAATATGTTCCTTACAGTCAGGAGCAGGTGTTTAATAAGTTGTCGGATTTGAGTAACTTGGAATCTGTACGTGATAAACTGGCTGACAAGGTGCAAGGTATGGAGTTTGACAGAGACTCTTTGAGTTTTACAGTGCAAGGCATAAGCATCACTTTGCGTATTATAGAGCGTGAGCCTTATAAATGTATTAAATTCGAGAGTGAGAAGTCTCCGGTTCCGATGAATTTGTGGATTCAGATTCTGCCGGTAGAGTCTGGACAGGCAAAACTGAAAGTGACCATTCGCGCAGAAGTGAACATGTTTATGAAGGCGATGGTGACTAAACCTTTACAGGATGGCGTGGATAAACTGGCCGAGATGTTATCAATGATTCCTTATTAAAATAAACAAATTATGGCACAGAAACTTTGGGAAAAAAATGTCCGGGTAAACGATGAGATTGATCGTTTTACTGTAGGACGTGACCGTGAAATGGACCTTTATCTGGCTAAACACGATGTATTGGGCTCAATGGCGCATATTACCATGTTGGAAAGCATTGGTCTGCTTACAGCCGGAGAATTGGAAATCTTGTTGGCAGAATTGAAGAATATCTATGCTTCTGCCGAAAAAGGGGAATTTGTAATAGAGGATGGTATAGAGGATGTGCACTCACAAGTGGAATTGATGTTGACCCGTAAGTTGGGAGATGTCGGAAAGAAAATTCATAGTGGACGTTCACGCAATGACCAGGTGCTGGTGGATTTGAAGCTGTTTACTCGTGCGGAATTAAAAGAAGTGGCCGAAGAGGTGGAACAACTTTTTCATGTACTGATTTCTCAAAGCAATAAATATAAGGATGTGTTAATGCCGGGTTATACTCATTTGCAGATAGCGATGCCTTCTTCCTTTGGCTTGTGGTTTGGCGCGTATGCTGAGAGTCTGGTGGACGATATGATGTTTCTGCAGGCCGCATTCAAAATGTGCAACCGCAATCCGTTGGGCTCTGCTGCCGGGTATGGCTCTTCTTTCCCGCTCGACCGTGAGATGACCACCCGTTTGTTGGGGTTTGACTCGATGAACTATAATGTGGTGTATGCGCAGATGGGGCGTGGCAAGATGGAGCGTAATGTGGCATTTGCTTTGGCTTCTATTGCTGGGACTGTTTCAAAAATGGCTTTTGATGCTTGTATGTTCAGCAGCCAAAACTTTGGCTTTGTGAAACTTCCGGATGAATGTACTACCGGTTCCAGTATTATGCCCCACAAAAAGAATCCTGATGTGTTTGAATTGACACGGGCAAAATGCAACAAGTTGCAGGCTCTTCCTCAGCAGATTATGATGATAATGAATAATTTGCCTTCGGGGTATTTTCGTGATTTGCAGATTATAAAAGAAGTTTTTTTGCCTGCGTTCCGGGAATTGAAGGAGTGTTTGCAGATGGCTGCCTATATTATGGACAAGATTAAAATCAACGAACATATTCTGGACGATGACCGTTACCTTTATATATTTAGTGTGGAAGAGGTCAATCGTCTGGCTTCTGAAGGCATGCCGTTCCGTGATGCTTATAAAAAGGTGGGCTTGGACATAGAGGCCGGTAACTTCACTCATAACAAGAAGGTACATCATACTCATGAGGGTAGTATCGGTAATTTGTGTAATGACAGGATCGAAAATTTGATGCGGCAAGTAGTGGACGGGTTCAATTTCTCGGTTATGGAACAGGCTGAACGAAGCCTTCTGGGTAGATAAGAATAATTATAAATCGTAATGGTATGAAATATCAACCTTCGGCAGACCGTTATAGTAAAATGCAGTATAAATATTGTGGGAACAGCGGCCTGCTTTTACCTCGTATTTCTTTAGGCCTGTGGCATAATTTTGGCAGTGTGGACGATTTCGGTGTGGCGACCGATATGATTAAATACGCTTTTGATAGTGGAGTTACCCATTTTGATCTAGCTAATAATTATGGTCCTGTTCCGGGAAGTGCAGAGATTAATTTCGGTAAAATCCTGAAGGAAAATTTTCAGGGTTACCGTGATGAACTGATTATTTCCTCAAAAGCAGGACACGAAATGTGGAATGGACCTTATGGAGGAAACAGCTCGCGTAAGAATCTGATGGCCAGTATTGATCAAAGTTTGCACCGTACCGGTTTGGATTACTTTGATATATTCTATAGTCATCGTTTCGATGGTGTGACTCCTGTTGAGGAAACGATGCAGGCATTGATTGATATAGTGAAACAAGGAAAAGCATTGTATGTGGGTATTTCAAAGTATCCACCTGTGCAGGCAAAGGTGGCTTATGAAATATTGAGGAGTGCCGGTGTGCCGTGTTTGATCAGCCAATATCGTTATAGTATGTTTGAACGTGCTGTGGAGGCGGAGTCATTGCCGTTGGCAGCTGAACAAGGTTCCGGTTTTATTGCATTTTCGCCTCTGGCACAAGGATTGCTGACTAATAAATATTTGCATGGTATTCCGGAACATTCTCGTGCGGCTCGTGCTACCGGATTCTTGAAAGTAGATCAAGTGACAGAAGATAAAGTGGAGAAAGCACGTCGGTTGAATGAGGTGGCTGTACGTCGTGGACAGACTTTGGCCGAGATGGCATTGGCATGGGTCTTGAAAGACGAACGGATGACTTCTGTTATTGTGGGGGCAAGCTCTGTGAAACAGCTGGCAGATAATCTTCATGCGTTGGATAATCTGGCCTTTACTGATGAAGAATTGGCTGAAATAGAGGGAATTTTACGATTGTGAATAAAAAAACGGGTGTAAAGTTTGGTTGGTATTATAAAATGGCTTATCTTTGCACCCGTTAAGACAAAACGCGGAAATAGCTCAGTTGGTAGAGCATAACCTTGCCAAGGTTAGGGTCGCGAGTTCGAGTCTCGTTTTCCGCTCTCTCTCGTCGAGGATGCTCGAATGGTGGAATCGGTAGACACGAGGGACTTAAAATCCCTTGGCCATTGCGGCTGTGCGGGTTCAAGTCCCGCTTCGAGTACAGAATAAGATCGCAAGCTTTTAATTATAAATAGCTTGCGATCTTTATTTTTGTGGGTTGCTCCTTGGCTTAGTCTGAACAATACTAAACTTTCTTTATTCTTAGATTATTATCATCATTATTCATGCCGTTGTTTGCCAAAGTGTAGCTGAACATTGTTGTATGGATGGCAAAATAACTTTGGTGTTAATATAATAAAGGGTTGTTAATTTGGAATTAGCAGTCAATGATTGATTTACATGATTAATAAAAAAAATAACAAGAGGTATTTCTGGCTTTCTTCCAAAATTCATCAATTAATCTGGACTTATGTTTTTTTTGTGTTTAAAAGTTTCATAAAACGACAAAACGTTAAATACAATTTTTAAAATAAAAGCAAAGTGAAATTATTTTGCTTTTATTTTTTTTATAACAAGTCGTAGTCCTTGCTTTTATTTTTTAATATTTTCCATGAAATTTGTTTTATTTTGTCATATTATATCATTATACTTGGACTGACTTATAAATCTATTACAAATATTATGAGAAGGATACTATTACTACTATCCATGTGTTTATTTGTAGGAATAAACCATGCGCAAGCACAGATAACAGTAAAAGGAACTGTTGTCTCAATCGAAAACAATGAACCGATAATCGGAGCATCAGTACTGGTGAAGGGAACTACCAATGGAACAATCACTGATATCAATGGTCAGTTCACACTTACAAACATCTCACCTGCTAACAAAACAATTGTTGTTTCTTTTATTGGGATGGAGACTCAGGAAGTAACCATTAAACCAGAAATGAGAATAACCATGGCTTCAACAACTGAAGTGATGGATGAAGTTATGGTTGTTGCTTTTGGTACTGCAAAAAAATCGGCTTTTACTGGATCTGCAAAAATGATTCATACAGAACAAATAACAAAACGTCCGGTAACTAATGTTATAGAAAGCTTGTCAGGACAAGTAGCAGGGCTGCAAATGACTACAACCAATGGTCAGCCGGGAGGAACTCCGAGCATACTTATCCGTGGTATCAGTTCCATGAGTGCGGGTACTGATCCATTGATCGTTTTGGATGGAATGCCTTATGAGGGTGGATGGAACAATATTAATCCGGCGGATGTGGAGTCTGTCTCAGTGTTGAAGGATGCGGCATCCACAGCTCTTTATGGTGCCCGAGGTGCGAATGGTGTTATAATTATAACAACAAAATCCGCCAAAGCGGGTGATGCTAAAATTACAATAGATGCAAAATGGAGTGCTAACACCCGTGGTGAAATAGAATATGATTACATAAAAGATCCGGGAGAGTATTATCAGGCACACTACAAAGCATTATATAATTATTATTTGAATGCCCAAAGGCAAACTCCCGACCAGGCATACGTCAGTGCAAATACCAATATGGTGGGAACCAATAGCCAGACCGGAGGCTTGTCCTATAATGTTTATTCCTATCCGGACGGGGAATATCTGATAGGTAAAGATGGACTTCTCAATCCCAATGCAAAATTAGGACGGGTGGTGAATGGTTATTATCTTACTCCGGATGATTGGGTGGATGCAGTATATCATACAGCTTTACGCCAGGAATACAATATCAATATTGCAGGCGGAAGCGACAAGGCACAAGTCTATGCTTCTTTCGGATATTTGGATGAAGACGGTATTGCACAAGGGTCTGACTATAGCCGTATTACCGGTCGTTTGAAAACTACTTATCAAGCTAAACCATGGATGAGGTTTGGTGCCAATATCAGTTATACACATTCAATACAGAACTCAGCTTCAGGTGGTTTTAGCCAGGCATTCAATACAGCTCCCATATACCCACTTTATCTGCGTGACACGACTGGTAATATCATGCAGGATAAAAATGGTGACATGTACGATTTTGAGGTGTCCAATCAAGGCCCTCTGAACCGCCCCATCAATCCGAATTCTAACGGAGTGAAATTGAGCCGGCTTGACACATATAATACCTCAGCGAATACCTTGAATGGAGATGCATTCATAGATATTAATTTCCTGAAAGACTTCAAATTCACATTCAATGCAGGGACTTCGATACGCGACAGCCGATATAAAAAAGCTTTAAATCCTTTTTATGGAACAGCCAAATCATTGAATGGAAGCGTCAATGTCCAGCATTGGCGCCGGACTACTCTCAACCTGCAACAAATATTGAATTACAACCATAGCTTCGGATTACATAATGTTTCATTGATGGCAGGTCATGAAAGTTTTAACAATGTCTATGAGGAATTATATGCCGCCAAAAACGGAATGTTCTCCTTCTTTCAGAATCAGGAATTGAACGGTGCCATCAGTGGTACAAATGATGAGTCGTCCTATAAGAGCAAATATAATACCGAAGGATACCTGTTCCGGGGAATGTATGACTATGATGGTAAATATTTTTTCCAGCTGTCATACCGTCGTGATGCTTCTTCCCGGTTCCATCCGGATAACCGTTGGGGTAATTTCTACTCTGTGGGAGCCGCCTGGATTCTTACCAAAGAAAAATGGTTGGATGACATTAAGTGGCTTGATTTATTGAAACTGAAGTTCTCTGTGGGACAACAGGGTAATGACAAGATAAGTGATTTCCTGTATGTTGACATGTACAATATCAATAACAGCAACAACGAACTGTCGTTGGGGTTTTCCAGAAAGGGAAACAAGAATATAACATGGGAAACCAATACCAATATTAATCTGGGAATAGAATTTGAGATGTTTAAGGGAAGACTGAACGGTAGCATAGAGTATTTTAATCGTAGAACTACTGATATGCTGAATCGTTTCTCTGTACCTCTGTCATTGGGATATTCAGGTTATTATGACAACATTGGTGATATGAATAACAGGGGGGTTGAGGTAGATTTGAAATACACACCGGTCAAAACCAGAAATGTAACGTGGAACATAGGTTTCAATGCAACACATTATAGAAATAAAATCAGTCGCCTTGCCGAGAGCAAAAAAACAGATGTCATAGACGGGCATGCAGGTTATGTGAACGGTTTGTACTATTATGGAGAAGGGCTTCCGATGTATACTAACTATGTGCAGAAATATGCAGGTGTGTCCGAAGAAGGTAAACCGCAATGGTACTATACAGATAAACAGACTGGCGAGATGAAGAAAACTATCACATATTCGCAGGCTGACTTATATCTGTGCGGTGATGCTGTTCCTGATTTGTATGGCGGTATCAATACTTCTCTTTCACTTTATGGTTTTGATTTCTCCGCACAAATAAATTACAGTATAGGAGGTCAGGCATACGACTATGGTTACCAGGCATTAATGTCACCTCCCACTTCAACTCATTTAGGATATAATGTACATAAAGATATTTATAAAGCATGGAGTCCGGAGAATACTCAGAGTGATATCCCGCAATGGCAGTTCAATGACTTGTATAGTGTGAAGACATCTGACAGATTTCTGACTAATGCATCCTCTATAAGCATTCAGAACATCCAGCTAGGATATACTTTCTCTAAAAAAACTCTGAGAAACTTATACTTGGCTAATTTACGCGTTTATGTGGCATGTGACAATGTTTATTATTGGTCGAAAAGAAAAGGTTTCGATTCACGCGTAACATGGTCGGGGAACGGTGATACATCCGGAGAGTATTCGGCAGTCCGTGCCTTTTCTGCAGGTTTAAACATACAGTTCTAACATATAAAAATAAAAAAAGATGAAAAATAAAAATATAATCCGGATCATGAAAGCCGTGTGTCTTGCATTCCCGTTGTGCTTGAACAGTTGTATTGATGAGGTGTTCCCGGAAAATGGTCAGGCATCTATAGATCAGATTGGGAAATCCGACCAGGCGATTGATGCTATGGTAAACTCGGTTGTTGCATTTGTCAATGCATATAATACCTATGGATTTCAAGGATGGCATGATTTTGGATATAGCGGATACAATCTGCTCAGAGAGGCGGCCTGTGAGGACTTTTTCTGCCATGAGCCGAAATTTGATTTTTTCAGCACTTATGGTACGTGTAATGAGATGGGGGATGCGGATAATGTAAATACAATATGGTATTACAGTTACAAGTTTATAAATGCGGCAAATAATGCGCTGAGTGCTCTGGACAAGGCAGATGATACGGCTGAAAACAGATTCTACAGGGGGATATGTCTGACCTATAGGGCCATGAACTATATGGACTTGGTCCGTATGTACGAATATAAGAAGACAGGTGTGGAAAAACTGGACAACGAAGCTGAAGGTAACAACATTTACGGATTGACAGTGCCGGTTATTACCACAGAAACTACGGAGGAAGAGGGACGGAACAATCAGCGGGCACCCTTTTATATTGTATACCAGTTAATATTGGATGATTTGGAAACGGCTGAGAAACTTTTGGCAGACTATCAAAGACCGACCAAAAATATGCCTTGTACATCTGTTGTCCATGGGCTGATGGCACGTATGTGGTTGGAAATGGGGTCTCGTTTTGAACTCTATCCTGATGATCTTGGCACATTGAACAGCAATACAGATTTAAACATCGCATCAAAAGAAGCCTGCTTTGCCCAAGCTGCCGAATATGCACGCAAAGCTATTGATGAAAGTGGGGCTGTTCCACTGACCGAGAAGGAATGGTTCGGAGGTGACACTTACACGACAGGCTTTAATAGCGTACTGGCAAATTCCTGGATATGGGGCTCCATAATGACTTCCGAGGATGTGTATAGTTATTGGAATAATTTTGCAGGCAGCATGTGTCCCGAACAGACATTCGGCTATGGAAATAGGAAATGGCAGGGATACAAGATGATCAGTAAGAAACTCTTTGACAGCATGCCGGATGCGGACTGGAGAAAAACGACTTGGATTGCTCCTGAAGATGCGCATAAAGTTCCGGGTACCAAATATAAAACCTTGTTAAACGATAACGATTTTGCTGATATGCCTCCGTATACGGGTATCAAATTCCGGCCTAAAAACGGAGAAATGAACGATTATACAGTCGGAGCAGCTATAGATTATCCTCTGATGCGTGTCGAGGAAATGTATCTGATTGAGGCTGAAGCCACAGGAATGAGTCAGGGACTGGCCGCCGGAATCTCCAAACTGGAAGATTTTGTAAACACATATCGGTATGAGGTCTCTTTGGGGAGATACAGTTGTGAGGCTGATAACCTGAAGGATTTCCAAAAAGAGGTGATAAGACAAAAACGTATCGAGTTCTGGGGCGAAGGAGTGGTCTTTTGGGATTACAAACGCTTGGAGTTACAGGTAGTCCGTGGCTATCCCGGTACAAATGCACCGGTTGGATATCGTTTTAATTCGATAGAAGGCTATTGTGCTCCATGGATGAATATATTCATCAGCATTTACGAGAATGTGTACAACAAGGGCGTGGTGCTTAATCCTGATCCTTCCCAGGCGATTAATGAATGGACGGAATAATTAGAGGAAGGAAAGCATGACCTCCATTCATAATTATAAAACGAAAAACAGCTCATATTTTAAGCTTTTAAAAGATATTTATGGGTAGAGGTAGTAGAAAATCATCTACAGAAGGAACACTATAAAATATTTTGTGTAAATGGAAAATACGGGATTCGGTATGAGTTCCGTATTTTCTTTTTATAGATTTGCAAAATGAAGAGGGTGAACGGGTTTGCGAGCACTGTATGTGCCATATTTTCTCAGTTATTCACTCAGATTTGTGTCTTACATCAGATTGGAAATTCTTGTAAATACGTTGTCCTTTAGACAATATAGGTAGGTCGGCTTAGGCTGAAAATTTCGGGTTAATTGTAAATGGAGTACCTGTAAAATCCTGTGTTTGTCCGAAGAACTGCCCAATTTTGTAAAGGAAGAATTTCAGCGCACTTGTATGATTTGTTTCCAGAAGAAATTTTATGCTTCTGGGTGGATATAATGTTATGGTAGAATTTCTTATAAAAACAGGTTTAATCATTATAATAACTATTCAGGTTATTGGTTTGTGACATCTTTTTCCGATATTTGTGTGGTTGAAAAAGATAAATACTATGTTGAAACAAATTCTTCTTATATGGTTGTATTTTTCTGCCTTGCCTTTGTTTGGTCAGAGTTTGATTGATATTAAATATTATTCAGTTCAGGATGGATTATCACAGAAAAATATTCAGAATTTCATTCAGGATGATAATGGTTATATATGGATGGCTACGTGGAACGGACTAGAGCGTTTTGATGGATATTCTTTTACTAATTATAAAACTTATCCTAAAAGTGATGTACGTATAACGAATCATCGTTTTACCAATATTGAAAAAAGTTCTCTGAATAATATTTGGTGTCAGACGTATGATAAACATTGTTATCTGTTTAATACCCGTACTTATCAGTATGAAGATCCCTTTCTTTTCAACAAAGGGGGGGGGAACTCAGTTGAAAAACTGTATGTATTGCGTAAAGGGATAACATGGGCTGTAGGTGTACAAAATGAGTTATTCCGTTTGGATGAAAATAGATTTCCTGCTACGGAGTCAGTGCAATTATATACTGGAAAAACAGAAAATAACATAGGAGACAGTATCTATACTGTGATGCAGGACAAGGATGGAGATGAATGGATTCTGACAAATAAAGGAACTACAATTGTAGGGAAGAAGAGTATGGCAAATCTTATGCCTTTTAAGTTTATGGTAGAGAATGCAGATGATATCTATCTTGCTACTTCAAAAGGCTTTTTTGCCCGATATGACTATCAGAGTCAAAATGTAGTTCCATGTGTCCCCGATGAACCTATGTCTGAGATTATCGGATTGACATCTTTATCTGACCATAAAATCGCTATTTTACAGAGAAAAGAGATTCGGTTTTATAATCCGGAAACAGGCAAGTTTACTCTTTATAAAATGCCTGTAGAGATTAGTCCTGATATATATCAAGATAGAAAAGGCATTCTTTGGTTGCTGGGAGTCACGGGCGGGGTCATTCGTTTGGATTGTACTACTGAGGATATTATCTTATTAAGTTATCCTAAGTTAAAGGAAGTTCCTTTTATAAAGCCCTGCACTTTTATACATGAGGACGAGTATGGTTGTATTTGGGTGAATCCTGTAGAAGGTGAGTTATATTTCTATAATCCGATGACTAGATCTCTGGAACAGGCTTATGTTTATGAAAAAGGAGTGAGAGCACCAATCTCATTTCAGGCTTTCAGTTATTTTATAGATCATCATCAAAACCTGTGGTATGCTACTCGCAATGAATTGGGTTATCTTTCTTTTCATCAAAGTGGGTTGGATTATATAATCAACAGACATAAAGAGTCTGCCCGTTCGTTGATGGAGGATCATCGCAAACGTGTATGGATTGGTTGGAGACGAAATCATAAAACCCAACCGGGAAACATCTGTCTTTATGATTCGTTAGGACAGTGGATAGGAAATATTTCGCAAAAAGGAAAAATAGTGGCGGATCAGTCTGTCTCATTTAATGCCGATGTGTACTGTATTTATGAAGATAAAGATCATAACATCTGGATGGGGACTAGAGAAGACGGTTTGTTTTTATTCCGTTTTCAAGGGGAGGACAACTATCAGGTAACCTGTTACCTGCCCGATAAAGATAATCCTTACAGCATTTCTTCCAAGTCTATATTCTCTATTTTGCAAGATTCGTCTGGAAGAATATGGATTGGCACTTTCGGTGGAGGTATCAATTTGGTTGAGTCTGCTTCCGCAGGAGGGGATTTGAAGTTTATTCATTACGGTAATATTCTCAATAATTATCCCATTCATGTATGTGAGAAAGTGCGTTGTTTATATGAGGCGGCTGATGGAGTGATCTTGATAGGTACTACTGGCGGACTACTGTCTTGTTCTACAGATTTTCCCCGTCCGGAAGAGATTCGTTTTTTTCATAATGTTTGTGATGAGCGTTATTCCAGTTTGAGCAATAATGATATATTGGATATAACCCAAACTAAGGGTGGCAAACTGCTGGTAACTACTTTGAGTGGTGGTATTAATATTCTGGATGATGGTAGCGGTTTATCTGAAAGATTGAACTTTAAACATGACAATGCCACTAATGACCGATTACCGGATTTGTCACTGTCCAGCATAGAGGATCAAGAAGGAAATATATGGATCGTTTCAGAAAATAAGATTTCCAAATTTGATGCTGGTTTGAATCTGCTCGAAGAGTATAAAGATCAGATACAGATGGCAGAGACCAAGCCTGTTCTGCTATCTTCTGGTAAATTGCTTTTAGGGTCACTATATGGTGCGTTATGTATAACTCCCGATGAGTTGCATAAGAGTGATTTCGTTCCTCCTGTCGTTTTTTCCCATCTTAATATTTATCAGAATAATACTTCTCGCAGGCAGGACATATATAGTAACGATGAGGCTCAGTACCTGCGGCCGGATGAGCGTAATTTCACTATAACTTTTGCTGCCTTGGACTATGTTAACTCTCCGGCTATAAAATACGCCTATCGAATCAAAGGACTGAATGACCAGTGGATAGAACTTGGAACTAATCGTTCTGCCAGTTTGGTGAATGTACCTGCCGGCGATTATCTGTTTCAAGTCAAATCTACTAATGCCGATGGGGTATGGGTTGATAATGTGGCTTCTTTGTCCATACATATTGACCCTGTGTTCGGTGAGACTGTTTGGGCGGTATTGCTCTATATCACCCTGGCTGTGGTGATTATGTTGGTAGTGATCTGCATTGTGTTACGCATTACTAACCTGCAAAGAAGGATAGATTTTGAACAACAGATTTCCAACTTGAAACTGCGTTTCTTTACTGATATATCCCATGAACTTCGTACACCGTTGACGCTTATAGCCAGTCCCATTGACGAAGTTATCAGTAATGAGAAATTATCTGATGCAGGCCTGGAGAATATGCAAGTGGCCAAAAGAAACACAGACAGAATGTTGCGGCTCATCAATCAAATATTGGATTTTCGCAAGATACAGAATGATAAGATGAAAGTATTGGTGGAACAAGTAGATATAATCCCTTTAATTCTAAAAATCTACGGTAATTTTGTTCCTATGGCTCATACGCATCGTATTGATTTCAGGTTGGTTTGTCCGCTCGATTCCTTTGTTATGTATACGGATGTGGACAAATTGGAGAAGATTCTTTTTAATTTATTGTCCAATGCCTTTAAATATACTCCCGATGAGAAGACTATCTCCTTGTCTGTTACTTGCGAGAAACAGGTTTTGTGTTTGCAAGTAAAAGATGAGGGCAGGGGAATCAATGCCCAAAAGCTCAATCGTCTGTTTACCCGTTTTGACACGTTGGATGAGGCTGATCCTAATATGTCTACCGGCATAGGACTTTCATTGGTCAAAGAATTATTGAATCTGCTTCATGGTACAGTCAGAGTAGACAGTAAATTGGGTGAGGGCAGCAGTTTCTTTGTCAGACTGCCGGGGAGTCGCGATACGTTTGATGCTGATGCCAATGCCGAATTTATTCTGGCCGATGGTAAAAATTCCGGATCGGAGACAGTGGTACCTGATAATCTTGTAGAAGAAGAGGAAGATAAGGAAACACGGATTCTTATTATTGAGGATAATGAAGAACTTCGTCATTTTATCTGTGGCGTACTCGCCAGGGAGTATGTGGTTTTTGAAGCGGGTAACGGTCGTCAAGGGCTTGAAATGACTTTGAGCGAATTGCCTGATATTGTGATCAGTGACATTATGATGCCTGAGATGGATGGAATAGAGTACCTGAAACAAGTGAAAGGAAATAGTGATATCTGTCATATTCCTATCATCCTGTTATCTGCCAAGTCTTCGTTGAATGATCAGATTCAGGGGTTGGAATATGGAGCGGATGAATACATAACGAAGCCTTTCAGCTCTGCTTATTTGAAGGCCAGGGTAGATTCCTTGCTCAAGCAAAGGCAAATATTGTATGATTATTATACTTCAAAAATGAGAGGAGAGAAGGACACTGCTCTTATGGAACAACTTGCTCCTTCTACTCCCCAAGTTACTCATTTCGATGATGATTTCATCCGGAACATTCTTCAGAGTGTGGAAGAAAACATTCAGAATTCTGAGTTTAGAATTGATGATCTGGCCGAGGCCATGAGTATGAGCCGGACTGTATTCTATCGGAAAGTGAAATCGCTGATGGGAGTTTCTCCCGTAGATTTTGTAAAAACGATGCGGATTAAACGGGCGGTCCAACTTTTGGAACAGGATGAATTAACCGTATCCGAAGTAGGGTATATGAGCGGGTTCACTACTCCGCAATATTTCAGCAGAGTGTTTAAAGAAGCAATGGGATGTACCCCAAAGGAGTATAAATTGAAGCATAAACCGATTGCTGGGCAAAATGTATAACTAATAGCCTAAATACTGCAACTTTCGCATAGGTGTCTTGCTTTATATTTGCATAGAATTATAAACATAATACAATACTATGCAGACAAGAACCGTTCAATTTTTGGCATCTTTGTTGTTTTTGACAACAGCCATATCTTCATGCGATGAAAAAGAAGTGTCTCCGTGGGATAAGATGGTCGGGGTTAGTAATCAGATTATACCTCCCGTTTTTCCCGATAGAACTTTTGTGATAACTGATTATCATGATGTGAAAGACACGCTTTATACAAATGCCATCAATCGGGCCATAGCCATTTGTTCCGAGCAGGGAGGTGGAAAAGTGCTTATTCCCGACGGAGAATTTTTCACTGCCCCCATTCGTTTGAAGTCCAATGTAAACCTTCATTTATCTGACAGTACAATTTTGAAGTTTACTGCAGATCCTTCCCTTTTTGATACTGTACAGACTCGCATAGAAGGAATAGATTGTTACAATATCTCTCCGTTGATTTATGCCTATGGAGAAACTAATATTGCCATCACCGGTAATGGGGTGATGGATGGCCAGGCTGATAGCAGTAATTGGTTCAGTGAAAGCAGAATTCGCGGTATGGTACAGGAAGATGGTAAGAAAATAAATGAGAAAACATTGCTGTATGAAATGAAAGAGGATTCTATTCCTTTTAAAGAACGTGTATTTATGCGAGAGAATGGCATACGTCCCCAGTTTGTCAATCTCTATAAATGTAAGAATATTCTATTGGAAGGATTTACTCTCAACCGTTCGCCGTTCTGGCTCATTCATCCGTTGTTGTCCGAGAATATCACTGTCAGGAAAGTCAAAATGCAGAGTCATGGTTATAATAATGATGGTTGTGATCCGGAATCATGCAGGAATGTATTGATTGAGGATTGTGATTTTGATACAGGTGATGATTGTATCGCCATCAAATCGGGACGTGATGAAGATGGCCGTTACTGGAATATCCCCAGTGAGAATATTATAGTCCGTCATTGCAGAATGAAGGATGGTCATGCCGGAGTAGCTATTGGCAGTGAGGTGACCGGAGGCTGCCGTAACGTATGGGTGGAAAATTGTACCATGGACAGTCCTGAACTCGACCGTATTATCCGTATAAAATCAAATGCCATGCGAGGAGGCGAAGTGGAAAACATATTTGTCCGGAATATTAGGGTAGGTGAATGTAAGGAGTCTATTTTAGGCTTTGAATTGAAATACTGGCATGTGGACGACGGACCGTATCTTCCTTATTTTCATAATATTCATTTGGAAAATATCACAAGTAAGAAGAGTCAGTATGTTTTGCATCTGGATGGTTTTGAAGATAAAATACGAGCGCGGGATATCTTTGTAAAAGATTGTACTTTTGATGGAGTGATGAAACCTGAGATTAATAAAGTAATTGGTGTTGAAAACATTCACTTTGAGAATGTAACGGTAAATGGACAGGATTTTAAAGGTGTATAAAGTAATGAACAGATTCGTATTTTTATTAAGTTTTCTTTTGATGGCATTGATGACGGTCACTCTTCAGGCTCAGAAAATAATTCCTTTGTGGCAGAATAATATGCCCAATAGCAAAGGTATAGTTCTTACTGATTCTGTAGCTAGGGAACGTGTGGTACAAGTCGGAATTCCCGCTGTTCATGTTTATGAACCGTCAAAGGCCGAGCGTACTGGTACGGGGGTACTGATCATTCCTGGTGGCGGATATGTGAAACTGGCACATGAAATCAGCGGTATCGCATTGGCAAAATGGTATAATACCTTGGGAGTAACGGCTTTTGTCCTGATACATCGTTTCCCGCAATCACCGGATGTAATAGAATCTTACAAAGCTCCTTTGCAGGATGGACAACGTGCCCTTCGCTATATACGTGCTCATGCGGAGGAATATGGAATAGATATTCATAAAGTGGGAGTAATGGGTTGTTCTGCCGGCGGTCATCTGGCTGCCTCATTGTGTGCTATTGATGAAGACTGGTCAAAAGTGGGAGATGCACTGGATGCATATAGTTGTAAACCTTCTTTTGCTGTATTGATATCTCCGGTTATTTCGATGGATGACGCTATTGTTCATAAAGGTAGCCGGACAAATCTGTTGGGAAAGTGGGAACAGGATATTGCTCTCAGAAACTTGTTTTCTTTGGAAAAACAAGTGGATGGCAACACGGCACCGGCTATCTTGTTTCATGCTTCTAATGATAAGGCTGTTTCTCCTTTGAACAGCATCGCTTATTATACAGCCTTGTATAAAGCGGGAATAGAGAAATCCTCACTGCATCTGTTTCCTGCCGGCGGACATGCCATCTCTTTGCGTGCACAAAGGGGAAGTACGGTTATATGGCCGGAGTTGGCTGAAGCTTGGTTGATAGAGAATGGATTTCTTTCTCCATTATAAAAGTCGATGATATTTATTCATTAATTTAGACTTTGAATGACACATAACATAAGTTATTAGATCTATCCACTGACTCTGGACAGGTTTATACATTTGCTTACTTTAAAATCTCATGTTTACAATAAAAATTAATAAGTCAATAGATAGAAAAATGAAGTGGAATATTTTTGCAATGATGATAATTTCTTTTTGTGTGTCAATAAATATTAAAGCACAAAGAGTCGTTTCGTGGAATAACAATCAAAAAAAGGTAACTGTAACAACAAATCAAGGTTTGTTGGAATTGATTCCTTTATTTGATAATGCAATTAGAGTGAAATTCATAAAACAAGATCTTTACTCATTGCCCGAATGGGTATATATAGAAAAAAATGATACTCCTGAGTATGATATAAAAGAAGAAGGTAATACTCTGATATTGTCAATGAAAAAAATGAAGTTGATAATAAATAAAGAAACGGGTAATATTGTTTATAGTAATGATTTGGATTGTCGGATATTGGCAGAGAAGGAACGTCATTTGACCCCTGCTAATGTCCAAGGGGTAAATGTTTATTGTGCAGAACAGATTTTTGAATCTCCTCAAGATGAATATTTGTATGGATTGGGGCAATTTCAAGATGGTTATTTGAATGTGCGTGGCCTTTCTCGCCGATTGACTCAAGTTAATACGCAGATTTCAATTCCATTTTTATTATCGAATAAAGGATATGGATTGTTGTGGAACAATTATGGCCTGACAGATTTTAATCCTTTAGATGTAAAGGTTGAAATGTTACGGGAAAGTAATAATGGAGTAAAAACACTGGTTGATGTGACTTCAACGGAAGGAGGGAAACAAGAGGTTCGTGAGAATAATTGTTTTACCTCAACTTTTAGTGTGCCTGAAAAAGGGTATTATTCTATACTTCTGGATGTAGGCCAGAAGATGGCTCGCAGGCACCATCTGGAAATTGATGGACGAACCATTTTTGAAGTGGATAATGTTTGGCTTCCTCCTACTTTTTCGGCTATAGTACAGTTGGAAAAAGGGAATCATAAAATACATTCGGTTCTGACAAGAAACGACAAACCTGTATTTTATTATAAGAGAGTGACTGATGAAACTGTTTTTCGTTCACCTGTTGCAAATAATGTTGATTATACTATTTTTTCAGGTACTCCTGATGACGTTATTTCTACTTATAGAGCATTGACAGGGCAGGTACCTTTGATACCACGATGGGCTTTGGGATATATTCATTGTCGTGAGCGTTTCCGTTCACAGGAGGAACTATTAGCTACTGCAAGGAATTTTCGTGATAAGAAAATACCGATGGATGTAATAGTGCAAGATTGGCAATATTGGGGAAAATATGGGTGGAATGCTATGCGTTTTGACGAAAGTCATTATCCTGCTCCTAAAAATATGGTAGAAAAATTACATGCAATGGACATTCGGTTAATGTTGTCTGTTTGGTCAAAGATTGACCCGAAATCAGTACTTGGGAAACAAGCAGAATTGAATGGATTCTTTATCCCGAAAACACAATGGATTGATTTTTTTAATCCTGAAGCGGCTGATTTTTATTGGCAAAGTTTTAGCGATAGCTTATTAAAGCCTTATCAAATTGATGCGTGGTGGCAGGATGCAACAGAACCGGAAAATGATGATTTATTGGGACATTTTGTGATGAATAACACTCTCCCGGGTGAAGTGGTGCGTAATGTGTATCCTTTACTTGTCAATAAGACCGTTTACGAAGGCTTGCGTAAGGATGATCCAAAGCGTCGGACAATGATTCTTACGCGCAGTGGATTTCTTGGCATGCAACGTTATGGTGCTGCCACATGGTCAGGTGATGTAGGTAATGATTGGGGGACGTTTCAACGCCAGATAATTGCTGGTTTAGGCATGATGGCTTCAGGAATGCCATGGTGGACATATGACGCAGGTGGCTTTTTTCGCCCTGAGAATCAATATACCGATGTGCATTATCATGAATGTTTTCTGCGTTGGTTACAAACAAGCGTATTTTTGCCCCTTATGCGTGTACATGGTTATAAGACTGATACAGAGTTCTGGAATTATGGTGAAGAAGTAATGCGTATCGCTCGTATTTCACTCGATTTACGCTATCGTTTACTACAATATATTTATTCGGAAGCTGCTGGTATAACGTTTAATGGAAGTACTCTGATGCGTCCTTTAGTAATGGATTATTCTACAGATATTACAGCTCTATCACAAAAATATGAATTTATGTTTGGTAAGTCTTTATTGATTGCTCCTGTGGTGGATGAAAATCCATTGGTATGGTCTGTTTATTTACCTGAAAATGAAGGTGGATGGTATGATTTTTGGACAGGGGAAAGATATACCGGCGGGACGTATGTCAATGTTCCAGTTTCTATAGAACATATTCCTGTATTTGTAAAAGCTGGATCTATTCTACCTTTGGGAGAGTGCAGCCAAACAACGGAAGAATCAACTGGAAAAATTATTGAGGTGCGGGTTTATCCTGGTGAAGATGGAACATTTACTTTGTATGATGATGAAGGTATAAATTATAATTATGAGAAGGGGCAGTATGCTACTGTGAGAATGAATTGGGATGATAAAAAAGGGGAGTTGACATTAGCTGCTCGCAAAGGAGCATTTCCGGGTATGATTGGAAACAAAAGGATAAAAGTAGTAAAAGTAGGGAAAGGAAGAGGAACAGGTATAGGAACAGGATCTGAGGATAAAGTGATATGTTATAAAGGGAAATTGTTGAAAATAATCTTGTAATGTTGTTTGGAAGGACGTGATATAAAATAGGCTGTTATAAATTCAGTGGATAAAATAGTCTAATTATTTGAATGGCTGTGTCATAAGAAATATGGGATTAAACGCCGAAACAGAGATTTAACGTGGAAGATCGGAATAAAAGGAGAGGTCTTGTTGATACGTGCGGTTAGCCGGGATGGAACATTGGGAGAGCAGGGAATTTATTTTTTGTAATTTTATATCCGGACAATTCCGTATGGTTATTCTCAAACCGGATTTTATAAGTCTTAGACCGAATAATGCAATATCTGGTTTCTGTTTTTATTCATCTTTGCAGTGCTAAAAACTTTAAATGATACTATAAATGAAAACAATGAAGAACATGAAGCAAAGTAGGCTTATTTTGTTTGTGCTTTCATTCCTGGTGATGAGTATCGGGAATGTTTATGCACAGAATGTTACCGTGACAGGTACAGTTCTTGACAGTGCCGGTGAGCCTGTCATCGGTGCTAATGTAAAAGTGGCGGGGAAGTCATCCGTAGGAACCATTACCGATTTCGAGGGGAATTTCTCCTTGTCGGTCCCTGCGGACACGAAAAAATTGGAAATCAGTTATATCGGTATGCTTTCACAAGAGGCTGTCATTAAGCCGGGAACTCCGGTAAAGGTAGTTTTGAAAGAAGATACGGAAGAGTTGGATGAAGTGGTAGTCATAGGTTATGGTACTGTAAAGAAACGGGACTTGACTGGTTCTATGACCTCTATCAAGCAAGCGGACATTGTTGCTGTTCCTACGACGAATGCTTTGGAAAGCCTGCAAGGAAAAGTGGCTGGACTGGATATGACTAAATCAAGTGGCCAGACAGGTTCGGGCCTGTCGTTTTCCATTCGAGGTAACCGGTCATTGAATGCATCGAATGCTCCGCTGATTATTGTGGACGGAGTACCCTATGGGACAGATATTGATATCAATCCCAATGTTATAGAATCTATGGAGATTCTGAAGGATGCTTCCTCCACCGCTATTTATGGTTCTCGCGGTGCTAACGGAGTCATCTTGATCACTACAAAGAAAGGGGCTGTAGGCAAAACCAAGGTTTCATATAACGGTTATTATTCCGTCAATTCCGTGGCTGCTTATCCCGATAGGATGAATTTGTCTGAATGGGCCGACTTCAAGAGAGAGGCTTATCGCGCGGATGGCCAGTGGGCAAGTCCCGAAGATGATGCCAAGATTTTCGGTTCTGCTTATGATGCGGTAAAATCCAATCAAAATGTAGACTGGGTGGATATGCTGATGCAAACGGGTAGCCAGATGTCCCATTCTGTTAATATCTCGAATGGTACGGAGAAAACAACATTCAATCTGGCTTTTGAATATATGTCCGAAGACGGTTTGGTGAAGATGGATAATATGGATCGTTATAACGCAACCTTGTCCTTGTCGCATAAGCTCACTGATAACTTGAAACTGAATGCCAATGTGGTGTATACCTATTTGGATCAGAACATCAGACGTGATCCTTTCAACCGTTCTATTTATTACTCCCCCTATGGAGATGTCTATAATGAAGACGGTTCCATCAATGTGCTTCCTTTTAATGATGGACAGACCATCAGTCCCATAGCCGAGGAAGTCCCCGGAGCCTATAAAAATAACCGGCTGACCAGCCATTTGGTGGGGAATGTAGGGGCTACTTGGAACATTATCAAGGACTTGACACTGACTTCTACTTTTGGCTTTGACAAGAAAGATATCCGTACAGGGCATTTTGCTGATACATATACGTTGGACGGAGCGGGAAATTACTCGCTGGCGGACGCTACCAATCATAGTGACGTCAATTGGTCGTGGGAAAATACATTGGCTTATTCATTCACATTAGGAAAACATAATCTGAGCCTGATGGCTGGTAACGCATTATATAAAAATGTGGCCGAGGAATATAAAGGTGCGGGGCATAACCTTATTTCATCCACTATGTTGTTTTATAATTTGGGTGGTTTGCAGGATAGTCAGCAGATATCCAGCAGTTATGTACAAACCACTATGGCATCTTTCTTCGGGCGTATCAACTACAAATTCAATGAGAAATACCTGATGACTGTGACTTTGCGTCAGGATGGTTCATCTGTACTGGCAAAAGATCATCAGTGGGGGTTCTTCCCTTCCGTGGCCCTGGCTTGGCGTATGAATGAAGAGAATTTCTTGAAGAATGTAGAACAACTTTCCAATTTGAAACTTCGGTTGAGCTATGGTATTTCGGGAAACAGTGCTGTTTCTGCCTATCAGACTCAGGGAGGATTGGGAAAGACCATGTATGCTTATCTCATAAATAATACGGAAAACGGAGCCTATGGCTACTATCCGGCTTTGACACCGAATTATAATCTGGGCTGGGAAAAAACAGCAACGGCTAATATCGGTATTGACTTCGGTTTCTTCAATAACCGTGTCAGTGGTTCGTTGGATATTTATCAACAAAAGACATCAGACCTGCTGATGCAGAAGAAAGTACCTAGTTCTACCGGATATTCCATAGCATGGGATAATGTAGGAAAAACTGAAAATAAAGGGGTGGAATTAGTTATTAATACCCAGAATTTCAACCAAAAGGATTTCTCTTGGAATACCGATTATACGTTTACGTTGAATAGAGAGAAAATTACCGAGCTGGCAGATGGAACCGACCGTGATATCAGTAACGGCTGGTTTGTAGGACATGCCATCAAGACACATTATGGATTGGAGAAAATGGGTATCTGGCAACTTGACGAGGCTGAGGAAGCGGCCAAATATGGTGAGAAGCCCGGACGCATAAAGATAAAGGATCAGAATAAGGATGGTTCCATAGACAATGATAGCGACCGTGTCATCTTGGGTTCGGAAACTCCCGATTTCGTAATGGGGTTGAACAATACATTCAAATACAAGAACTTTGATTTGCGCGTTTTCATGTATTGGAGACAAGGGCAAATGTTGCATTCGGAAGCCAACGGTTACGGATCATACCGTATTCAGGGAGATCCGGGTATTAAAGTAAACTATTGGACACCGGAGAATCCTACGAATGAATTTCCCCGTCCGGAAAAAAGCTATTCGGATTCTTCCAAATTGAATGCACTGGGATACGTGGATGGTTCGTATCTGAAGATTAAAGAAATCACTTTGGGATATCAGTTACCTAAATCATGGATCGGGAAGATTCATGCTTCTAACATCCGTGTCTATTGTTCTTTGAAGAATTTCTTTACTTTCAGCCATTTGGACAATTATGATCCCGAACGGGGAGGTTCTTTGAGCTATCCGATGACAAAACAAGCAGTATTTGGTATTAATGTTGATTTTTAAACAAGCGAACAAGTATGAATAAATTATATAAATGGTGTTTGCTCAGCTGTATGGCGGCAACCTTGAGTTCATGTAATGATTTCCTAACAGAGGAAAATCCCAGCGGATTGACCGCTGATACTTTTTATAAGACCGAATCGGGTGCGGAAGCTCTGATTAATTCATGTTACACACCGTTGCGTTTCTGGTATGGGCAGGAATATGCCACATCAATGACGGAGTTGGGGACAGATATATTTACCCGGGGAAATGGTTGTGCCGAGGCTGAACTTTCCGATTATAACTCGTCACTACAAGGTTCCAGCAATGCGATAACGAAAGAATGGGAGCGTTTGTATTCGGCTCTGAATACCTGTAACACCGCTTTGAACCGTTTGCCCGACTCCGAACTTTCAGCTTCGGTTAAAGATATCCGTATGGGGGAAGCCTATTTCTTGCGGGCTCTTTATCTGTGGCATATTGTAGAGACATGGGGAGGTGTTTATTTAACGACAGAAGAATGTACCGAGCCGTCAGGTTATGTTTACCGTTCGTCCGAAGAGGATTTTTATACTCAGATTATAGCCGATTTGAAAGAGGCGGTGGCTAAATTGCCGGCTTCCACTTCTGATTACGGGCGTGCTACCAAAGGTGCGGCCGAAGCGTTTCTGGCACGCGTTTATCTGTATAATAAAAATTATGAAGAGGCGTTGAAATATGCCCGTAATGTCATGAACAATTATGATTATAGCTTGGCGGAGGATTATTCGGACCTTTGTGATATTTATAAATGTAATGATGTAAAAGAGAATGTGTTTGTTTGTATGTACACAAAGAGTGAGATATTCGGAACTTCCATTGAAGAAGGTCCTGACGGGAAACCTATCATCTGGAGAACACCGGGTAATAATCCTTCACATCTGTTGTGGGTGATGTGCTATGATCAGGTACTCGATAAAGACGGTAAGAAACCTGTTACGCGCTCCATAGAATATGGTCGCAGCTTTAACAGATATATGCCTACGCTGTATTATCTGAACCTGTTCGATGAAAAGATGGATGCCCGTTATGATGATGTGTTTCAGCAGGCATGGATTTGTAACAATACGAACAGTGCTTATATCTCACCGGGAGATACGGCTATTTTCTTTACTAAATATAGTGTGTCCGATGCAGAGGAAGCTAAACACGATTATATTACCATAGACAAGGATTTTATTTACAATGCCGATGGCTCTATCAAGAATAGGGTTCAGAATGTGACTTTCAAGAAGTTCCTTGATCCGTCTCGTGAGTCTGTGAATTATACGGGAAGTGTGAGACATGGTGTGGTCATTCGTCTTGCCGAGTTGTATCTGATAGCTGCCGAGGCTGAATTATTCTTGAACGATAATGCTTCTGGAGCATCTTATATCAATGAGGTAAGGAGAAGAGCCGCTATTCCCGGCAAGGAAGCTGCCATGGAGATAAAGCCAGAACAGTTGACATTGGATTTTATTTTGGATGAAAGGGCTCGTGAGTTGGGAGGAGAGCAGCAACGTTGGTTCGATTTGAAGCGTACTGGTAAGCTGCTGGAAAGAGTAAAAGCGTACAATCCGGATGCGAAAGTGAATATAAAGGAGCATCATTTGCTACGTCCTATTCCTCAGACTCAACTGGATGCCATTATCAATAAAGAAGAGTTCGGGCAAAATGCCGGTTACAATTAAGTGTGCCTGTCAGGCCGAAGTTTGATTTCTGGTGAAGGTGTATCCTGATGATTGGCAGAGAAGTTATTTGGCTTGCAAAAGTTGGTAAATAACATAAGTTCGTTTTTAAAAAAGGCCTTGTCCTTTTTTTTAAACGAACTTATCTTTTTTAAAAAGAACAAGGTCTTTCTGGTTCGAACCGACTGCCTTTTTGTCTGAGGACTCTTGTAAGATTATGTATTAGGAGTAATCTCATATATAGGGTTATACATGAATCTTTATTCTGAAAACTTTATTTAATTCTTAGGTTTTTGTAAGTTTGCTAAATGAAATCTAATAGAAAATAGAATGAAAGCACTTAGAATAGTATTCATGCTTCTGACAATGAGTGTATTAATATTCCCGGGAAAAGCTCAGACTTGTTGGGACGATCTGGAGTTCAAACAGTTTTCCACTCCTGAAGGGTTACCGAATAGCATGGTTCACCAAGTTTATCAGGACCGTGACGGATATATTTGGATTCCTACTTTCTATGGATTGTTTCGTTATGACGGTTACGAGGTCCGTACCTATAAATCAAATCTTTATACCCCCGGTCTTCTGGTTAATAATAATGTGCTTTGTGTGGAAGAAGATTATTCTCACCGGCTTTGGATTGGGACTCACGAGGGACTTTGTATGCTTGATAAACGGACAGGGAAGATGAAAAAATTGAAACTGGGTGGAGTCAGCAAACAACGGCTGAATGAAATTCATGTGACAAAAGAGAACCGGGTTTATCTGGGGTATATCCGTGGAATGGCTTATTATGATGAAATGCAGGATACCTTGGCCTTGATGACCCGGAAGAATTGTAGAGGGGACGTACCCGAATCTGTGAATATTCAAACGTTGTTTGAGGATGTAAATGGTGATTTGTTGATAGGCACCTGGAAGGATGGGCTTTATCGTTATTGCATAAAGGAAAATACATTTTTGCACTATCCGCCTTTAGATGAGGAGAACTCTGTTTTGGCTTTGTTTCAGGACTCCAGAGGGGTGATGTGGATAGGAACCAGTGGGTCCGGGCTGTATAAGGCCCATTTTTCATCCGATAGGAAAACGGTTTCTTTTGAAGGTTATAGACACGATGCCCGAAACGTTTCTTCTTTGCCGTCTGATTATATTTATTCTATTCATGAAGACTTACAGACACGTTCGCTATGGTTGGGCACTAGAGAGGGTGTTAGTGTGATGGAACTGGCTGATGAGGGAAAGTTTATCAATTATCAAGAATCCGGCTCTAAACATTATCTTCCTGTCCGCGAGGTGAACACAGTCTTTAGGGACCGAAGCGGATTGATGTGGATCGGTACTAAAGGGGCTGGTGTCTTTCATGTCGATACTCGGAAGCGTTCCTTTAATGTAATTTATCCTCGTGGCAACGATAAATCTTTTACAGATTTGATCTCTACATTGTATGTGGAAGAAAATGGAGCTCTTTGGATAGGTATGGGCTATGGATTGGATTATCAGCATGGAGGTAAAAAAGTGACATTGTTTCCTTCGAAACGTCCTTATCATATTTCTTATAGCCCGTTAACCCGTGAGGTATTGCTTGCTGTGCATGACGAGGGGATGATAGTTTGTCGTGACGGACAAATAATACATCAGTATAAGACCTCGAATTGCGGTTTTGTTCCTCATGATTTAGTGTATCTGGTTCATGAGGACCGTAAGGGGAACCGTTGGTTGTGTACCTATAAAGGACTTGGAGTGCGTTACCGGGACGGGCGTGAGTATTGTTTCAATCGTTTGTCCGGAGCAGACGAATTGCTTGGCCGGGAGATGACTACGATGGTGGAGGATAATGACGGCTCATTATGGTTGGCAACCAACAATAATGGTATTGTTCATGTTACAGGGGATATGGAACGTCCGGAATCGTTGCAGTGTAAGAACTATTGTATGGAGAATGGTTTGCTGCCGGTCAATACTCCTCTTTGTTTTTTGTTGGATAGAAGCGGACGGATTTGGGTCGGGACGGAGGGCAGCGGACTTTGTTTATATGATGTGCAAAATGATTGTTTCAAGTCTGTTCATAAGGAGTTTAATTTGCCCGGAGATATGGTTGGCAGTATGCAGGAAGATAATAGTGGTAATCTGTGGTTGGGCACCAATCAAGGGCTGGCAAAGCTGACCATATCCGGAAAGGAAAAGGGCAGGGTACGTATCTTTACTGTTGCCGATGGGTTGGCGGATAATTTCTTTAATCAAAATGCTTCTTTCTATCGTGAGGGTACTTTCTATTTTGGATGCAGCAGGGGAATTGTGACTTTCAACTCGGAAGTGGTGGAAGAGAAACAGGCTGATATTTCTTTATGCATAACTGATATCTTGGTGGATGGAAGGCCATTGGAACAGATGCCGGATAAGAACAGAAAGGAGATTACTCCTTTTACTCCCGATTTTACAGACAGATTAGTTATTCCTGCCTCATATTCCCATTTTACCATTTGCTTTGCATCGCTGACTTATAATCGTCCCCAGCAGAATAAGTATGCGTACAGGTTGCAAGGCTTTGATGCTGACTGGCATTATGTGGACGCTTCCAGCCGGACTGCCTATTATTCCAAATTGCCTGCAGGGGAGTACGTGTTTCAGCTACGGGCAACGAATGAGAATGGTGACTGGGGTGACGTGAGAGAAATGGGAATTAGTATTGAACCACCTTTCTGGGCTACTTGGTGGGCTTATTTTATTTATGTATTATTGGCTATACTGTTTATGGTATTGATATGGTGGGAGATTCGCCGGAGACTGTTATTGCGTAATCGTAAGTTTTTGCAGGAAGGTGAGACGGACAAGGTGCATCATCTGAAATTGCAGTTCTTTACGAACATTCCTTCGGATGAAGAAAAGTTTTTGCAGGATGCTGTCGCCTGTGTGAACCGTCATTTGGATGATCCCGGTTTTGATGTTCCGCAGTTTGTAGATGAAATGGCAACCAGCCGTACAACGTTGCATAAGAAATTGAAATCCTTGACGGGATTGAATACGACTGGCTTTGTACGTAGTATCCGTCTGAAGGCAGCTTGCAGGATGATGGATGAAAATCCGAATATCCGCATTTCCGAACTGGCTTATAAGATCGGGTTTAATGATCCCAAGTATTTTTCTATCTGTTTTAAGAAGGAATTTGGTATGCAGCCTACAGAATATTCGATGAAATCGGGCAAAAACGCTTGAACATGCCAAGGTGGGCAAGGTTGAAATATGTTCCTAAAAGGTGGAGAAAACATGTTTCAACCTTATCGGGAGATGCTTCATCCCTGTAAAATGAATAGCTGATTACTTTTGTGACGTTAAAACTTTAATGTCTAATTTAAAAAGGTTGGCTAATGAAATCTAATTTCTATGGAAGCAGAAAATCGCTTGTAGCGATTGTGTTCAGCGTAGCTTTTCTTTCCGGAACCCCTGTGATTTATGCAGTGAACGAATCGCTCTCAATCCGTTCCTCACAACAGGTCAATGGTATAAAAGGAACGGTGAAAGATGCAAATGGTGAGGCTATAATCGGTGCAAGTGTGGTGGTGAAAGGAACTGCTAATGGTACTATAACCGATTTTGATGGAATGTTTACTATCTCCGGTGTATCGACGAATGACATACTGCAAGTCAGTTTTGTCGGGTATAAAACATTGGAAGTTCAAGTAAAGGACAAAAAAAACTTCAGCTTGATTCTAACAGAGGATACAGAGGTCCTGGATGAAGTCGTGGTGGTAGGTTATGGCACAATGAAGAAAACGGACGTGACGGGGTCTATGGCTTCTGTTTCTTCTGATAAATTGACCGCACGTGGAACTGTTCGTGTGGAGGACGCATTGCAGGGCTCTGTTCCCGGTGTCAATATTACTCAGTCAAACAGCCGTGCCAATGGTAAGTTTGATATTCAAATTCGTGGTCAGGCTTCCATTAATAATACGAGCGGGCCACTTTATGTTGTCGATGGCATGGTCGTTTCATCTATCGACTTTCTGAACCCTGAGGATATAGAACGCATTGATGTCCTGAAAGATGCTTCTTCCACAGCGATTTACGGATCTCGTGCTTCGGAGGGAGTTATAATTATTTCTACCAAAGGTGCTGGTGCCGGACAAAATAAGGCACAGCCTGTCGAAATATCCTATGACGGATATTATGGCATCCGCAAAGTAGCCCGTATGCCTGAATTTATGGAATCAACAGAGTGGATGGATTATCGTTTTGCCCGTTTTACTACTGGTGGTCCGGATGAGACAGGTCATGCTGTCTATAAAATTACAGATGGTGATTTGCAGACTGCATTTCAGAATGGTGCGGAGTGGAAGGAGTCTCCATTGTATGACTGTTGGAGAACCAATAAAACTTATGATTGGGCTGATCAAGTATTGCGTACTGCCTCTCAACAAAATCATTTCCTTAGCGCAAGTGGTGCTACAGAGAAGACAAGTTATCGTTTAGGTGCAGGCTATCAGAATGAAGAGAATGTTTTTAAAAAGAATGACTATAAGCGTTATAATATAAAAGGTTCTTTTGACAGCAAATTGTCTAAAGTTGTTGAAGCAGGAATGTCTGTAAACTTGGTGCATGGCATACAAAATGACTGGATAACAGAAACCTCAAATTCTTATTCTCCTTATAATAATGCTTTCTGGTTTGCGCCTGTTGTTTCTCCATGGGATGAAAATGGCAATCTGTTGGCCATTCCGGCTAAAGTAGGTAAACTGTCATTAACTTCCACAGCTTCTCCATTGGTGGATTTTGACATTGATGCATACGAAAATGAAACCCGTAAATTTCATGTTTTCGGTAATGCTTATCTGCGTTTTAATATTATGGATAACTTAAAGTTTACAACCACTTTTTCTCCGAACTATTATCATGGCCGTCAAGGCATATTTATGGGTACCGGTGTTTCCGAAAAGTATCCTTTAGGAACGGCTTATTATCAAAAGCAGAAATATAATAAGGCAGAGGTAGTGAATACAGAACGTTTGGACTGGACTTGGGATAATCAGGTGGATTTCAGCAAAACATGGGGGGAGCATAGACTGAATGCCATGGGGATGTATTCCATGTATTATACGAATAAGGAGACTTACAAACAGTCTGTTACAGATATCTCAGATGACAAGCTGTCATACAATGCAATGGATAAAGGTTCCGGTACCAAGACGGTAGAATCTGCTTATACGGAGTCTTCATTGGTTTCTTTTGCGGCTCGTCTGAATTATGCATATAAAGAACGCTATATGGCCACTGTAACGGTACGTACAGATGGTTCATCACGCTTTGCCAAAGATAATCGTTGGGGCTGGTTCCCTTCTGCGGCGTTTGCCTGGCGTGCTTCCGAAGAAGATTTCCTGAGAAATGTGGATTGGATAGATAATCTTAAGTTACGCTTGTCATACGGAGTAACCGGTAATAATAATGTGGATGATTATGTTACCTCCTCTTCTGCGTCTGGACCTTCTTATGCAGTTCTCGGTGGTCAGGAATATCAAGGGTACTATGCCAATGGGCTGGTTGACCGAAATTTAATTTGGGAAAAAATTAAGGAATTGAATTTTGGTATAGATCTTTCGGTTCTTAAGAATCGTATCAATGTAACTGCGGATGCCTATCGGCGTCTGTCGGATGGTCAGATAATGAAGGCTACGGTTCCTTTGGAAACTGGTGAAAGTTCAATCACGACCAATATCGGTTCTATACAAAATACCGGAATTGAAATAGGTTTAAGTTTGGGAATTCTCCGCAACAAGAATTTCACCTGGGACATGAATCTGTCTTTCGCACGCAATTGGAGCAAGATAAAGGAACTGCCTAATGGCGATGACGTTACCAATAATTGGTTTATAGGAGAACGTCTCAACGTTCTGCGCGACTATACCAGTGCCGGTATTATTACGGCGGATGGTGTTACAATGCATACCGTAAATGGCGACCGGCATTATACATTGCAGGAAGTATATGATACGTTTGGACCTAAAAGTGCTAACAAATTACAATGGTACGAAGGGCAGATGGCTGTAAATGACTGGAATGACGATGGTAAGATTAATGATGACGACAAGCAGATTTATGGATGTACAGATCCTAAATGGACCGGAAGTTTAAGTTCTACCATAACATACAAAGATTTTGATTTCTCTTTCATGCTTTATACGAAACAGGGACAATGGTCACGCAGTTATTTTCATGAACAATACATGGATTATAATGACCGCGGACGTCAAAAAATGAGTTTTGATTATTATATTCCGGCCGGCACTCCTGTATTAGATAAAGAAACTGGGGATATAACCTGGTTGGCTGAGGCTCATGTCGGTTCGGCTCCTTATCCCAATAATTCGGATAAAACGGGAGGAGGCTATTTTAAGAGTGGCAGTGCTTCGGTACGTTATCAGAAGACTTCTTTTGTAAAAGTGAAAAATGTTACATTAGGATATACCTTTCCTAAAGAATGGATGAATAAGGTTTTCGTAAAACATCTGCGTTTGTATATAAATGTACTTAATCCATTCTGTTTCACAAATTATAAAGGCTTTGATCCCGAATGGGCCAGTGCAAATCTGACAAATGGAGGTCCTGCGTCAATAACTTATCAAATTGGTGCAAATATTAAGTTTTAATCAAATTAAATCTAGGTAATATGAATACATGTAAGAAAATAGTATATACGGCATGTTTGTTAGGGACAGTTGTACTGGCGGGGTGTGATGACTTTCTGACACCTGAAAACAAAAGTTCTGTAACAGATATTGAATATTTTGCAACTGCATCCGGCTTTCAGTCTCTGGTTAATGATGCTTATTCGGGGTTGAAAACGATTTATAATAATAGCAATGTGTGTGTTTATTTTAATGCTGGTACGGATTTGTATCATGATGGACGTAATGATATAAATGCCGCCTTGCACCGTTGGCAGAATTTTACTCCGGAGAATAGCATTGTCAAGGAATTCTATACAGATTGCTACAAGGGTATCCGTTCTTGTTTGGCTATTCAATATTATGCTTCTGTAGCGAATGTCAGTGATGATGTCAAACAAAAAGCAATTGATGAGGGACGCTTTGTTGAAGCGTTGTATTATTATTTGCTGGTTAATAATTATGGTGGTGTACCGTTGGTAACAGAATATGCCAGCACGGTGGTCGAGGGATATCCGCGTGCTACGGCTGAACAGGTGTACAATTACATTATAAATGAACTTCAAGGTGTAATCAGCAATAATAAGTTGGCGGCTTCTACTGCTACCAAAGGAGGAGGTGAGGCTAGTATAGAGTCCGCCAAAGCTCTATTGGCTAAAACGTATCTTTCTGCTGCTTGGGACTTGAACAAAGTTGAATATTTTAGAGAGGCGGCCAAATATGCCGATGAAGTAATTAACGGGCGTTCATTGACAACAGAATTTGCAGACTTGTGGGCTGCCGACCGTTCGGGTGACGATAATGCCGAATTCCTCTTTGATGTGGAATATGACTTTGATAGTACGCATGATCAAAATAGCGGTAATCGTTGGCAATCGTTCTACAATGGATTCTATGGTGGTCAGGAAGAAGGTATGAAAGGAGTTACTTCTAATTTCGGACCGCTTATGCATACTTTAAAATATTTTGAGCCGGGTGACAAACGGTATGATGCTACATTTATGAAAACAATGCTAGTAAAGAAAGCTTGGACGATTGAAGGTGGGTTTAAAGAGGATGGATTACCCTTAGGTGATTACTTCTCGTTTTATACAAATGGAAAAACGGCAATGGGGAAAATGGTAGGCGTATATTATCCTGCATATTGGGAGTGTGATGCGGCTTCTGTTGCAGCATGGCGTGCTGAAGATCCGGAAAACAGAACCAATACATTCGTCATTCCGCAGAATGATTTGACAGCGGAAATGGAACCTATGTCAAACTATGTTAAGGATCTTGCAGAATTTCCTTCGGGTGTCATCGCTAAATATGATTTTACGGATGCACAGAAAAAGGGTTGGGCGGTACATCCTTGTCGTAAATTTGATGATAGTGAAACAGCGCAATATGCGGCAGGTAAAAGTTTTCGTGATATACATGTCATTACATTGCCTGAACTGTTTTTTGTTGCTGCGGAAGCATATCTGCAAAGTGGTGATATATCAACTGCGCTTGCCCGTCTGAACACAGTCCGTAAGCGTGCCGGGGTTCCTGAAGTAACGACTATTGATCTTGATATTATATTGAAAGAGTCGGCTTGCGAAATGTTTGGTAATGGTTATAGGCGTATGGATTTGCGGCGTACCGGGAAACTGGTGGAATATAATGATTTGTATAATCCCAAATTGAAGGGGAGTGCGGCGGTTGCAATTGGAGAGAAACTGTTATGGCCCATTCCACAGGCTGTTATTGATGCAAATGATTTGTTGAGTACGGAGGATCAGAATCCGGGGTATTAGTAGGATAACGAGATCGTGAGATGTGTAAAGGCAGGGATGCTGGTTTATGTGGTATTCCTGCCCTTTTAAATTTTAATTAAGAAAGGATTATTGATGAGTCTTAAATTAGAGAATAAATGCCAGCTATTGGCTGTGATGATAGCGTATATTATTTCGTTGGTTAGTATTGAAACAGTGTATGCTGCCAATAAAGAGTTTGTTTGGTATAATGGTAAACGTCCTATTACTTATTCCTTGCCTGAATCTGTTTCTCCAGTAGTGACGGTAGCACTGGATATGTTTAAGGGTGACATGCAACAGGTGACGGGGGTATTACCTCAAAAAACTCTTTCCGGAACGGCGGTTATTAATATTATTCAGTTGGATAAAAACAAGTCTGTCCTAAGAGAACTCCGTAAAGACGGAATTCCGGTGGATAGTATTGCTGCCAGAAAAGACGCTTTCTTTATAAAGATAAGAGGAAATCAGTTGTTGGTTGTAGGAAGTGACGGTCGGGGAACTGCTTACGGCATACTTGAACTTTCCCGCTTGGCAGGAGTGTCTCCATGGGTATGGTGGGGAGATGTGACACCGATGAGGAAAGAGCGGCTGACCCTTCCGGCTGATTATTCTACTTTTCAGAGTCCGTCGGTAGAGTATCGTGGAATCTTTTTAAATGATGAAGATTGGAGCTTGCAGCCTTGGAGCTGGAAAAACTTTGAACCGTCTGATATAAAAGGACGTATTGGTGCACGTACTTATAAAGAAATCTTCAAATTGCTGATGCGCCTTCGTGCCAATGCTATTTGGCCGGGGATGCATGGAATTACGACTCCGTTCTACTTTGTGCCGGGAGCTAAAGAAGCGGCTGACAGTTGCGGTATCCTCATCGGTACTTCGCATTGTGAGCCGATGATGCGCAATAATGTAGGTGAATGGAAAGTCAATGAACGGGGTGATTATAATTACATGACAAACCGTGAAGGGGTACAATCCTATTGGATAGAACGGCTGAAAGAGGCAGGCCCTTATGAAAATTTCTACACCATGGGCATGCGAGGTATTCACGACAGTGGAATGGAAGGAGTCAAGACCCTTCAGGAAAAGACCGATGCACTGCAACAGGTTATTGACGACCAGCGCAAGCTGCTGTCGAAATATGTAAATAAAGATGTGGAGAAGATTCCCCAGGCTTTTGTCCCCTATAAAGAAGTGCTTCAAATCATGGAGAATGGCTTGCAACTGCCGGAAGACATCACGTTGATATGGTGTGATGACAACTATGGCTATATGACCCGTTTAAGTGACAAGGAACAGCAAAAGCGTAGCGGAGGTGCCGGGGTGTATTATCATCTCAGTTATTGGGGGCGTCCGCATGACTATATGTGGCTATGCACTACCCAGCCGGGATTGGTTTATAGCGAAATGAAACAGGCATACGATTGCAATGCCCGCCGCCTATGGGTGGTTAATGTGCACGATTTGAAACCTGCGGCATACGATTTGGAACTCTTTCTGGATATGGCATGGAATATCAATTCCGTATCTCCATCTACTCTTGTGGAGCATCAGAAGAGCTGGCTTTGTCGTGAGTTTGGCAAAGAAGCAGGAGAAAAATTATTGCCTGCCATGTTAGAGTTTTATCGCCTGTGTGGCATCCGTAAACCGGAATTTATGGGTTGGAACCAAGTGGAACTGGACAAGAAGAAATATACCAAAGGCTGGTCTCCGGTTAAAAATACGGACTTTAGCTTAACCGAATTCGGCGGCGAACTGGATCGTTATCTGGAATCCTATGAAGCCATTAAAGAAATTTTATCGGAAGTGGAACCAATGATTCCTCAGGAACGAAAAGATGCTTTCTTTGCCCAAATCAAGTATCCTGTATTTGGCGCTGCTGCGATGAGCACAAAGATGCTGGAGGCACAAAGAGCACGTTGCATCTCTCCGGGAAGCTGCGACACGACTTTATGGACCCGCGAAAGTCAATTAATGGCTGCCTGTGCCAAAAGCATCAAGGCTTACCAGGAAATCCGCGATTTGACAGATTACTATAACAATGAACTGGCGGGTGGTAAATGGAAATACTCCATGTGCCATAATCCGCGGGATTTATATGTGTTCTATCCGCCTGAAGTCCCCGTATGGCTGACAGAGAAGGAAATAGAGAAATATGCTTCTTTTAGAAGACCCAAATCGTTACCTTTGGCAGAAGTGGCTAAGGATCATTGTATTGTTTCTAATGCTTGCGATTATACAAGCGCATCCAAAGAGGTTGTGACGATTCAATCATTGGGACATAGTATGAATGCTGTTTCCGTACCAAAGGGAGAGTCAATTGCTTTTGAATTTGATTGTTTATGGGATGGAGAGGCGATACTGCGCACTGCCGTAATCCCGACACAACCTAATGATAAAGGAGACATTCGTTTCAGTGTCAGCATAGATGGTGAAAAGCCTCGGATATGCTCTATTAAAGAGCCGTTTCGTTCGGAAGGATGGAAACAGAATGTGCTCCGTGGACAGGCTGTTCGTGAAACCGGTCATCAATTGACAAAAGGAAAGCATACTTTATCCATTACTGCTTTGGATGATCATGTCTTGATAGATCAATGGATGATTGATTTCAAACCAGACAGAATGTTCTATGTATTTCCTGTTCAACCAACTTATTAATGTAGCATGAATTGTATGAAGAAAATTATTGGACTGTTCATTGTTTTATTATGCTTTTGCACGGCAAAAGCTCAACAGACAGAAGTGAGGTATCTTTCCGGTACAGGACCGGATCATACCGTGAAGTGGGATTTCTGGTGCTCTTCAGGTATGAATTCCCAAAAGTGGAGCAAGATAGATGTTCCGTCTTGCTGGGAACAGCAAGGTTTTGGAGGCTATACCTACGGGCGCTACTATATTTATAAGGAACGCGAGAAAGAAAAGCAATATGATGCCTACAGGGAACATGATTTTTGCGATGAATACGGCATCTATCGTCATCGTTTTGACGTTCCGGACACTTGGAAAGGCAAACAGATAAGCATTGTATTTGAAGGTGTTATGACTGATGCTGAAGTGAAAATCAACGATGTTATCGCTGGCCCTGTTCATCAGGGATCATTCTATCGTTTCTCTTATGATATCACGGACAAACTGAAATTCGGGAAAAAGAATTCGATGGAAGTGACGGTGAAGAAGCAGTCGGCTGATAAATCAGTTAATGCAGCGGAACGCCGGGCTGACTGGTGGCTTTTCGGAGGTATCTACCGCCCTGTATATCTGACGGCAAAACCTCGCACGCAAATAGAACATATAGCGGTGGATGCCCGTGCTGACGGTACGTTGCGCACAGATGTATATCTGAAAAATATGTCCAAAGGACAACAATTGGAACTGTCGCTCATTTCCTATGATTCACGGCTTCCTATAGGGCGGCAGGTATGCGGACTTTCGACGGAAGAGAAACAAACACTTACCACACATTGGAACAATATCAGGACATGGGATCCTGAACATCCCAATCTTTACCGGCTCACGATGCGTCTTCTTTCCACAACAGGAGATGTTGTGCACGAGATTACGGAGCGCATCGGATTCCGTACCATTGAATTCCGTCCTGAAGATGGCATCTATCTGAACGGTACTCGTCTTTTAGTGAAGGGGACTAACCGCCATTGCTTTGATCCGGAAACAGGTAGGACAATCAGCCGGGAACTCAGTCTGAAGGATGCTTTGCTCATTAAGCAGATGAATATGAATGCCGTGCGTTCACATTATCCACCAGATACTCATTTTTTAGAGGCGTGTGATTCCATAGGTCTTCTTTATCTCAATGAATTATGTGGCTGGCAGAATAGCTATAGCACTGAAATAGCAGAAAAGTTACTGCCCGAGATGATGTTTCGTGATGTGAATCACCCGTGTATCTTTATTTGGGCAAACGGTAACGAAGGAGGATGGAATGCTGCTGTTGACAATTGTTTTGCCGACTATGATCCGCAAAAACGTCACGTCATTCATCCGTGGGCGGATTTCAATGGCTTGGATACACGTCATTACCCTAATGGTACGGATAACATGTATCGGTTGGAACGCGGGCATAAGGTTTTTATGATGACGGAGTTCCTGCATGGCCTCTATGACCGTGGACAGGGTGCAGGTCTCAAAGGACTATGGTCAAAGTTTAAGGCAAATCCACTTTTTGCCGGTGGCTTCCTTTGGGCGTATGTGGATGAAGCTGTCCGCCGTACAGATACCGGACAAATGGACACTTACGGTCCTAATGCTCCCGATGGTATTGTGGGGGCAAATCGCGAAAAAGAAGGCAGCTTTTATACTGTTCGGGAGGTATGGTCACCCATTCAAATACATCCATTAAAAATAACTTCTTCTTTCAAAGGAGATTTTTATGTAACTAACGATTATTTGTTCAGCAACTTAAGCGAATGCCGGATGAAGTGGAAGATAATGCGTTTGCCTGTTCCGCAGGTAGCCGACAGCCCCGTCTGCCTGGCGGAGGGCGGCGTACTGTTACCTGCGGTCCAGCCTGGTGAGAAGGGGACAGCCCACTTCGATCTGCCTGAGAAATTCTTCAATGGCGATGTTTTGGAATTGGAAGCTTACAATGCGACGGGAGACACAGTATGTAACTGGACGTTTCCTATTAAGAATAACCGTAAGTACTTTGCAGAATACAGGCACTTACAACCGGCGGCAACAACTGCTGCCAGCTATCAGACAGACAACAACAGGGTTACCCTGATGGCGAATGGAGTTGCAGCAACATTCAACAAGGCGAATGGTAATTTGGTGGAAGTGAAGAATGGTGGCAGGATCATACCATTGTCTGACGGTCCTCTTCCGGTCGGGATGAAGATGCTTTTCTGTTCTGCCAACCTGAAAATGCAAGGTGATACTGCCATTTATACCGTAAAATATAAAGGTGCGGCCGACTCCATTGTCTGGAGAATGGCACCTGACGGATTGCTTGGAATGGATGCATTGGTGCTGAATTACAGAGCAAAGAACAAGTTTGACGGTGCATACTTTGACCGTCCGGTTCATAATTTCGGTTTTTCATTCTCTTTTCCTGAAAAGAACGTCAGTGGGATGCGTTGGTTAGGCAAAGGCCCTTACCGGGTATGGAAGAACCGCATCGAAGGAACGAATTATGGTATCTGGCAGAAGGACTACAACAATACGGTGACGGGAGAATATTATCATCCGCTTATTTATCCGGAATTCAAAGGGTATCATGCAGATCTCTATTGGGCGACACTCCAATCAAAGACAACACCGATGACGGTTTATTCGGAAACTGACGGCATTTTCTTTCGCGTCTTCACTCCGGAGGAGCAGCGTGACCGTGAAAGCCGTGGAATATCAGTAAAGGAATATCCTGCTGGAGACATTTCGTTCTTATTTGAAATTCCGGCTGTCAACTCTCAGGGAACAGGAGGAGAAGCTTCTTATATTAAAATTAATAAAGGGGATGAGGGCTTCAGAATGAAGCTATGGTTTGATTTCCGGAACTGGATTCGATAGCGTGTTTGTGGCATAAATACCTATAAAAAGCTATTGCACGGTATGCATATACCGTAAAAAAGAGGGGACAAATTACCTAAATCAGGTGATTGTCTCCTTTTTTCTTTTTATAGAACTTTGCACTCTCGAAAAGTAAGAATTTAGAATTATAGGTATTCATGGTAAGAAGACAGTTACAAAGGATCAGTTTAGGCTCTCTTTTTTTTATAATCGGAGCGATATCTATCTTTGCACAACCTAAGACAATGGTATCCGGTAAAGTGATATCCAAAGAAAAACAGGAAGTCGTAGATTTTGCGACCGTATATTTGAAGGGTACAACTTATGGCTGTACAACGAATGAAGAAGGTATCTATCATCTCCATGCACCGGCAGGGAAATACACACTGGTTGTTTCGGCTATAGGATATAAGACTATAGAAAAGCCCGTAACTTTGGTTCATGGAGAAAGGATTAAGATGAATGTAATGATTGCCCCATCGGTGACTGAGTTGGATGAAGTGGTAGTGGTATCTAACGGGGTTTCCCGTGTGAAACGTTCCGCATTCAATGCGATAGCTGTAGATACAAAAGAGTTCCAGAATTCTACCAGGAATCTGAGTGATGCTTTGGCTAAAGCTCCGGGAATGAAACTCCGTGAGTCGGGTGGGGTAGGTTCGGATATGCAATTGATGTTGGATGGTTTCAGTGGCAAACATGTGAAGATATTTATCGACGGTGTACCTCAGGAGGGAGTAGGGAGCTCTTTTGGCTTAAATAATATCCCTGTGAATTTTGCAGATAGGATTGAAGTGTATAAAGGGGTGGTTCCTGTAGGATTTGGCACGGATGCTATAGGTGGTGTTATCAATATTGTAACCAATAAGAAGAAACGTAATTGGTTTTTGGATGGCTCCTATTCATACGGGTCGTTCCATACGCATAAATCGTATGTGAATTTCGGACAAACTTTCAAAAACGGCTTTACATATGAAATAAATGCTTTCCAAAACTATTCGGATAATGATTATCAGGTGGACGCACCGGTAGAGGACTTTGAAACCGGAAGAATTGATAAAGATAAAAAGGTACGTGTGAAGCGCTTTAATGATACCTATCATAATGAGGCGGTTATAGGTAAGATTGGCATGGTGGATAAGAAATGGGCAGACAGATTGATGTTGGGCTTTACTTATTCACACATGTATAAGGAGATACAGACCGGAGTACGTCAGGAAATAGTCTATGGGGAAAAACATCGTAAAGGACATTCGTTGATGCCGTCATTGGAGTATAATAAGCGTGGCTTATTCATCAAAGGTCTGGATGTGGCATTGACTGCCAATTATAATAAAAATGCAACGACAAATATAGATACAGCTTCCTATAAGTACAATTGGTTGGGTGATAGGAAATTAATGAACTCACCCGGTGAACAATCCAATCAATATTCACGGGCGGATAATAACAATTGGAATGGAACATTAACCGTTAATTACCGTCTGGCGAAAATACACATGCTGACCTTTAATCATGTGTTGAATACTTTCCGCCGTTCTAATACTTCTTTATTGGCTAAGGTGGAATCGGAGAATGCCATCGCTAAAGAAACCCATAAGAATATCTCCGGATTGTCCTATCGGTTGATGCCGTCTGATCATTGGAACTTCTCAGTGTTTGGGAAATATTATAGTTTGTATGTGGCGGGTCCTATGGCTACGACTACGAATCAAGATGATTATGTCCGTACTACCCGAAACATGAATTCCATAGGGTATGGAGCTGCGGGAACTTATTTCATTCTACCCGGTTTGCAGGCGAAATTTTCCTACGAAAAAGCATATCGTCTGCCTACTATTGAAGAAATGTTTGGAGATGAGGATTTGGAAATGGGAGATATCAGTATAAAACCGGAGAGTAGTGATAATTTGAATTTTAATTTGAGCTATAACAGGACATTTGGCAGGCATTCTGTATATATGGAAGGTGGAGTGATTTATCGGAATACGAAAGATTATATTCAGCGTAATATTGCGGATTTGAGTGGTGGTAAATATGCTGCGAAATATATTAATTACGGTAAAGTATTGACGAAAGGATATACTGTTTCTGCTCGTTACGGTTTTGGCAATTGGGTGAGTGTAGGAGGTAATTTTACCAAAATGGATGTACGCGACAATATGAAAACATCTATTTCCAGCAGTGCGGAAAATCTGGCTTATAAAGAACGGATGCCGAATCTGCCCTATATGTTTGCTGATTCGGATGTTACTTTTTATTGGCGGGATTTAGGAAGGAAAGGCAATAGGTTGACAGTATCTTATGATAATCAATATCTGCATAGCTTTACTTATTATTCTTCCCGAATAGGTTCAAATAAAGGGGATTATGTGGTACCGAGTCAATTCTCACACAATATATCCTTTTCTTATAGTTTGCAAAAAGGACGGTATAACGTATCACTGGAATGCCGTAACTTCACAGACGAGAAACTGTATGATAATTTTAGTCTTCAGAAGGCAGGTCGGGCTTTTTATGGCAAGCTGCGTGTTTGTTTCGGCGATTAAAAAAGAACTTGTGACGGTTTTTATAAGAACATGCCTCCCTTCAGCCTGCTTTGTCTATTAATCAGTGATGCTGATTAGTCGATCACTGCCACTGATCCACGAATTACTGTCACTGAATGGCTGGTTGCTGGCACAGAATTGGAGCGTCAGCGGTATAATCAGGAGTTATCTAGTAGCTGCTGAAGGATTAGAAAAAAGGAGTTTATAATTAATTGGATTTTATATTAACAGGAAGAATAAAAATGAAGAAAGATTTCTTATTGAACGGATTTATTGCTACTGCCATGGCAGGAATGGCGTTGAGTGCATGTACGGATCATGAGCCGGATTACGGTTCGGGTACCGAGGCTAAAGGTGAGTATGTTATTGCTTCGTCGGTCACAGCGTCTGGAAATACCACGAATGTGCTGCTTACTTCCGAGACGTTGGATAAAGGCACTGTTTCTACAGTGAATAATGGTCTTGTGAATGATGGCGCAACTCAATGGGTGTTTTACAAGAATCAATATCTTTATGCACTGACTTATAATCAAGGAAATGCAGGTACGACCCGTTCTTATATCATGGATTCAAAGAATGAAGTAAAGGCTCGTTCGGGGGAGTTTGCCGTAAAGAGATTTACTACTTACGGTATTTATGATAAATATATCATGACCTCGTCTACCGGTGACGGACCCACTGCGTATGCTGATGAGAATGGATATTTACCAAAAATGTTTTTGCTTTCTTATTTGGACGTATCTGCTGAAACATTTACAACGAATGATACTCAAAATAAGGCTTATATGTCCGAAAACTTCTTGGGAAATGGAGAATATGTAACATTGGCCGGCATATTGGAACGAAATAATAAACTGTATAGCGCTGCTATTCCAATGGGGTTAAGTCAATATGGATCGGCCACTGACGGGGGAAAATGGATACTTCCCGGCAATGAGGATTTGGTAAAGACAGAAGATGGTGGTTCCAACAGCAGCAGTTATAAAAAAGGTGAATTGCAATGGACGCAATATCCCAATAAATGCTGGGTGGCTATTTTTGATGATGAAACGCTGACAAATAAAAAAATCATAGAAACAGATAAGATCAGTTATGCTTGCGGGCGTTTTAAATCACAGTATTATCAAACGATTTGGACGGCAGATAATGGGGATATTTATGTATTTTCTCCTAGCTATGCGAAGACCATGAAGGATAAGCGCCAGCAGACTACCTTGGATGCCGGAGTAGTACGTATAAAGGCTGGAACAGAAGAGTTTGATCCTGATTATTATTATAGTATCGAAGCGCAGACCGGAGGTAAATCTTTCATTCGTTGTTGGCATATTACGGGAGATTATTTCCTGTTGCTGATGTATGATCGTCCCTTGACTGAAACTGGTTTCACTGCTAATCAGTTAGCAATATATAAAGGAGAAACCGGAAAACTGACTTATGTAACCGGTTTGCCTTCTGCCGATTTGATCTCCGGCTTTGGTAATACTCCGTATGTGGAGAATGGATATGCCTATATGGCTGTAACTACAACAGAAGGATATCCGTCTATTTATAAAATAGATCCGGTGGATGCGGTAGCGACAAAGGGTGTTTCTATAGAAGCGACACAAATCAGTGGCGTTGGTAAACTGCAACCTCAGAACTGAGTATTGTAATAATATAGTGGGAGTCTGCGGGCAGTATGTGCTTATGCAGACTCTTTTTATGAATCGTATGGAAGAAATTATGAAGAAAATATTTCGCCAAATACATCTTTGGCTTTCTGTTCCTTTCGGGTTAATCATTGCCTTGATTTGTTTTTCGGGAGCCATGTTGGTTTTTGAAAATGAAGTGGTGGAACTGACCAGGCATGAGCTCTATTATGTAAAAAAGGTAGAGACAGTTCCACTTTCTGTTGATCGATTATTAGAAGAGGTAGAACTCACGTTGCCCGACAGTGTGTCTGTGACAGGAATCAGTATATTCCCAGACCCGGAACGTACCTGGCAGGTGAATCTGTCACGCCCTCATCGTGCTTCCATGTATGTGGATCCATATACTGGTGAGATTAAAGGTAAATATGAACGTCCTGCATTTTTTGTGACTATGTTCAGGCTGCATCGCTGGCTGTTGGACAGTATGAGAGCGGAGGACGGAGTCTTTTGGGGAAAAATGATTGTAGGTTTCAGCACCCTGTTGTTTGTCGTGGTTTTGATATCGGGTATCGTTATCTGGTGGCCTCGTACACGAAAAGCCTTGAAAAATAGTTTAAGCATATCTGTCGGCAGGGGCTTCAGAAGATTTTGGTATGACCTGCATGTGGCAGGTGGTATGTATGCGCTGTTGTTTTTATTGGCTATGGCCCTTACCGGACTAACATGGTCTTTTGGATGGTATCGGACAGGTTTCTATAAAGTGTTTGGCGTGGAAGTACAGCAGGGAGGTGCTCATGGTGGAGCAGCCCGGCGTGGTGGGAGAGGTAGCGGCCAATCCGGAAAGAATGCTTCTCATTCTTCGTCCTATGTTTGTTGGCAACAAGTTTATGAACAATTAGCCCTAAATAATCCCGGCTACAAGCAGATTACCTTATCAGATGGGGTGGCAAATGTTTCTTTCAATACTTTCGGTAATCAACGTGCTTCCGACCGTTATACATTCAATCCTCGTAGTGGTAAGATTGATGAGGTTGTTTTATATAAAGATGCTGAGAAGGCTGGAAAGATTCGCGGATGGATCTATTCTGTACATGTTGGTAGTTGGGGCGGTATGCTTACCCGTTTACTGACGTTTATAGCAGCTTTGATAGGAGCCACCTTGCCATTAACAGGATATTATTTATGGATAAAACGTAGTTGGAGGAAGAAAGTAAGGGTACGTTGAAACATCCTTAATTGCCATGGAACTGGGGGCGAAAAGGGTTTTATCCTATGACCTGTTGTCGTGGATGACAGGTCATAGGATATGGGTTACAGGAATTTTTAGAACCACTTTATCTTTCTGAAAATAACGAAAGCCAATGCAGACAAGATGATGGAAGCCAAAATAATAAAACTGAAAGCATGTGGTAATGCATCTACATGTACATCTACGTTCATTCCATAGAAACTGGCTATTAATGTGGGTACCATCAGAATGATGGAAATACTGGTCATGCGTTTCATGATGGTGTTCACATTGTTGGATATGATGGAGGCAAATGCGTCCATGGTTCCGGTTAAGATATCGCTGTAGATATTTACCGTGTTATAAGCCTGTTTTAATTCAATGACTACATCTTCTACCAAATCGCGGTTTTGATAATCTTTTTCCTGGAAGATACTTTGCAATTTACCTACCATCACCTCGTTTCCACGAATGGACGTATTGAAATAAACCAATGTTTTTTGTAGCTTCATCAATCTTAGCAGGTCCTCATTACGAATGCTTCTTTCCAATTCTTTTTCTGCGGCAGCTACATCATTGTTTATTTGTTTCAGATATTTCAAGAACCATACGGCAGATGAGTAAATTAACCGTAAAATCAATTCAAATTTATTAGGCACAATGATTCCTTTACGTCGGGTGTGGTCAATGAAATCAGGAATCATTTCAGTGGAGTGATAACACACGGTAACAATGATTTCATTGTTTGTGATGATACCGATGGGGATTGTGATATAAGGGATGCTTCCCTGTTGCTGCAGGGGGATTCGGATAATGGTCAGTAGCCAGTTGTCTTCCGTATCCGTTCGCGGACGTTCATCCATATCGGCGATGTCCTCTAAAAAAGCTTCGGGAACTTTTAATTCTTTAGTCAGAAACTCAAAATCATTTTGGTCGGGGCATTCTACATTCACCCAGCAGTTTGGCATCCATTGTGGCTTTTCTACAAAGCCATTCTCACAATAAAGATATTTTCTCATCTTATTGCCTCCTTTCGTTCGTTTATATCCGTTCAGAGGCATTCAGAGTAGTGATTGCCCTGTCGGATCAGTTAATACTATTGCACGTTCGTGGTATTGAATCGTCCATTTTTTATTGATTGTTTTTTGTTTAAAGCGATGCAAAAGTACATAAAACCTTTAAAGGACAGACAGAAAACAGGAGGCTTTTATACTTTTTTTTAAGAACGTCACCGGAAAGCAATCAGTGCCGGAGCAATGATTGTGTTCACATTGATTGCAGTTTTCAGGGTGCCTTTTTATTATAGCGGGTTTTGTTACCATAGCGTAGTTCTAATGTTCTGTGTCTTGTCGGTTGAGGCTCCTGACGGAAACTGTTGTTGTTAAAGCATTTGGCATTCTTTTGATTACATGCAAAATTTGCTTAAAAAATCGTTTGTCCAATACCTATTTATGGCGAACCTTGTTCTATATAATCCTAATAATTAGGTATTGTGGAAGGTGCTGAAGCCGGTTATCTTTGTAAATGTAATAATTATAATTTAAAGACCAGTTTTAATTTAAGAATAAAAAGAGTATGGAACCAATTATTAATTCACAAGTTCCTGAATTTAAGGTTCAGGCATTCTATAATGGAGAGTTTAAAACCGTAACCAACAAAGACATTGAAGGTAAATGGGCTATTTTCTTCTTCTATCCTGCTGACTTTACCTTTGTATGTCCTACCGAACTGGTGGACATTGCTGAAAAGTATAATCAGTTCAAGGCAATGGGAGTGGAGGTCTATTCGGTAAGCACCGATTCGCATTTTGTTCATAAAGCATGGTATGATGCGTCTGAAAGCATCCGGAAAATCACTTATCCGATGTTGGCAGATCCTACAGGTGCTTTGTCACGTGCATTTGGTGTGATGATTGAGGAAGACGGTATGGCTTATCGTGGTACTTTTGTAGTGAATCCTGAAGGTAAAATTAAATTAGCTGAAATTCAGGACAACAGTATCGGACGTAATGCTGATGAACTTCTTCGTAAGGTAGAAGCTGCCCAGTTTGTAGCTACTCATGATGGTGAGGTTTGTCCTGCCAAGTGGAAGAAAGGCGCTGAAACACTGAAACCTGGCATTGATTTAGTGGGTAAGATCTAGCATCATAGAAACGATGTTGGATAGTGACCGGTGTTTTCTGTAAGCAGATAGTCATAGCCATGGGGGAAAGTGCCAAGGCTGCTTTCGCTGCATTCGAAGATCGGATGCGCGGAATGTTGCCACTAATGATTCACCACTAAAAAAATGTACTTTTTGCATGTATATTGGTGGGAATATGTTTCCTTTGTAGCTGAATCATCGTTTACAGCATTGATATGGCAGAATCGAGACGTATTTCATTGAAAGATTTGGCACAGATATTGGGGGTATCCATACCTACAGTATCCCGTGCCTTGAAAAATAGTCCTGAAATCAGTCGGGCACTTTGTGCTAAAGCCCAGAAATTGGCAAAAGAGATGAATTATCATCCCAATCCCTTTGCCATGAGCCTTCGGAAAAATACTCCCCGCACGATTGGCGTAATTGTCCCTGATATTGTTACTCATTTCTTCGCGTCTATTTTAAGTGGTATAGAAGATACTGCCATAGCAAACGGTTATTTTGTCATTATCACCACTTCCCATGAGTCATACGAGCACGAGAAAAGAAATATCGAGAATTTGGTCAATATGCATGTGGAAGGTATTATAGGCTGTTTATCTCAAGAAACAACGGATTATGCCCATTGGCGGGGTTTGGATGATATGAATATGCCGCTTGTTCTATTTGACCGTGTTTGTATGCCCGAACGTTTTTCTACGGTGGTGGCCGATGGGGTACATTCCGCTCAGATGGCGACACAGCATTTGTTGGATCATGGAAGCAAACGGATTGCTTTTATTGGTGGTGCAAACCATCTGGATATAGTAAGAAAGAGAAAACATGGATACCTTGAGGCGTTGAGGGAAAATAAGATACCTATTGAGAAGGAGCTGGTTGTGTGCCGGAAAATTGATTTCGAGGAAGGGAAAATAGCTACCGAGACTTTACTGTCACTTCCTGAACCTCCCGATGCCATTCTTGCCATGAATGATACGTTGGCGTTTGCTGCTATGGAAGTGATTAGAAATCATAATCTTCGTATTCCCCAAGATATAGCACTTATCGGGTATACAGATGAGCAACATGCCAATTATGTGGTACCCCGCCTTTCGGCTGTTTCGCATCAGACTTATAAGATGGGGGAAGCCGCATGTCAGATGTTGATTGATAAGATTAAAGGAGATAAAAAAATCAGGCAAATCATTATTCCTACTTGTTTGCAGGTGAGGGAAAGTAGTATAAAAAGGAAGGATTGAGAACCGAAATGTATTTTAAAAAGAGAATAAGGCTGAACTCTTCACAAAGAGCCAACCTTATTTCTTTATATATATTGGAGTATTATTGAGTGACCAACGTAATAATGGAACGTGCCGGAATCACAACTTTTTCATGATTTTTGACGCTTCCCACCGGTAGAAGATTCTCTCCATCTTTATCCGAAGTACGATAGATTTTCCAGTTTTTTATAATTCCGTTACGCTGATAGAAAGTAAACTCTTTATCTTCCGCTGCATAGTTAATCATAACGAAAACCTCCTTGCCGTCTGTATTTTGGTATGCTGAACACATTAGTCCGGTTACATCCGTATCACCTTCAGGAATGATCTTTCCTTGGTTATCTTTAGCTATAATTGCTTTCCGGACAGCTCCCGGGCGTATAAATCTACTGTAGTTTCCCAAAGCCCACATTAGTTTGGAGTCTTTCACCTCACCATTCAGAAAAGTCGGATCACTATACTCACGGATTAATCCGTCCTTATAATCTCCACCGATAGATCGCCACCATTGCCAACTGCGAGCACCTGCATATACAATGTCATGATGAATGATCCGTGCTACATATAATGCTGTCTTCATGGTGAAGTCATATCCTCCGCCTCCGCCGATTTCTTCGTCATTGCCCATGATACAGGTTTCTGTCTGCCAGAAATCCACCTTATACTTGTCTAAAGTATCTTTTAATTGACAACGGATATCGTGTAAATTATTCAGAGGAGTATTAGTCCAATAACTATGCCCTGCCATCAGACGGGGGACATTGGGAGTATCACCCAGATAGGTGGTTGTACTGTCCGGATTAAAGAAAGACTGTATTTGGTATCCCCGTTCCCAATTAGTCATGTGAGTATCGAACATACAACGATAGTCCGAGGATTCATTGACCAGAATCTGTGTGTCAATTTGGTTGTTTACGAACTCTTTACTGATGAGGCGTATGGCACGGGCTATTTCGCGGTTGGTAGCCGGTGTACCTTCTTGCTTGGGACCAGTCCAGTTCCAATGTCCATCGGGTTCATTGAACGGACAGAGGTAATTGAACTTGATGCCATCGTGTTTCTCCACCCCTTTTATGACATTGGCAAGAAAACGGGCAAAGTCTTCATAATGCTCTTCTTTTAAGTTCAGGGTCCCTCCGCGGCCTGTATTGGTAGCAAGACTGTTTTGTGTGAAATATACGGGAGGTGAATTAAGGAACGCCAGAAATTGGTTGACACCCCGCTCTTTTGCTAAATGCAGGAAGTTGCGTTGTCCTTGTTGTTTATTCCAATTATAGTTACCATCTGCTTGAAGGAAACATTCGGCACGCATCCAAGGAGAGGCTATCTGGCTGGCTTCTCCTTGTTCCGCACTTCCGGCTCCTACATTGAAACGCCATAAAGACAGACCGATTCCTTTAGGTTGTCCGTTTTCATGACTTTCCGTACTGAACAGCCAGTCGGCTACTTGGTTTTGTTTTTCTTGCGGCCATAAGCCGATGAATTGCATGCTCCAGCAGTCTGATGCTCCGAAATACTCCATGATTTGACAGGGGTGGTCTGTTTCTATTTCAAAGTGAACAGTAGTCTGAGATTGACCTGACAGTATTTTACAGATACATGCTAAAAAGAGGGAAAGAAGAATTGATTTCATCTGGATGCAATAAATTGTACTTGTTTAGTAAAAAAGAAATGTGTCAAAAGTAGTATTTACTGTAGGGACGATGCCCGGTCGCCCGCATGCATCCATCAATACACCATATAACATATAAAGTGTTATCGGGCGGGGAGACCCCGCCCCTACAGTAAACGGATGACTAAAATGACTATTTAGTTCAATGCTATTTTTATAGATTGACTGTAACAATATTCCGAAGACTTGTCCGATTTAACTCCTATGCGGGCAAAAATAGCCGTTTCATTCGCCAGTTTGTCCGGGATATTTATTTCAGCAGTGGTTTCCTGTTCCAGTGAAACATCCTTGCCCAAACTACATACGGCTTCTTTATGATTGTTGTCTGTCAGAATGCCTGATCCTAAATAGAGGCTTACATCTTCCAAATTGGCAGTGGAAACCACTTTGTTGAGGGTAAAAGTTGCTTGGATTGCCTTGCCGTTTTTAGCAAAGGAAACATTTTTAATGAAGAAATAGGGAGTCACAGGTATATCTTGTACGGTATTTCCTTTCACTGTAATCCGGATCGTATCATTAGACGGTTTCTCCCAAGGGGCGTTACCCACGCGCACCAGTTTGTACTCACCATTGAACAGATTTATAGCATAACTTCCGTCTTGAGCAATATACACCGGAATGGAACCATGCAAGGCATACCCATCCTGGAATAAGGCAAACTCGGAACTTCCGCTTCTGACACCTACCGGTTCGCCATCGTAAACCGCTTTTCCGGTTAACATGGCTTTAGGTTCATCAAAGTTGTCATAGCTACAGCTGCTTATTGACGCCAGACAACAGATCATTATAAAGAAAGATATTATTTTTTTCATAATCGCTTTATTTTTTATTGGAATGGATTCTTAACAATACTCGGATTGTTGTTAATAACATCATCTGCAATAAATGCATAATAGTTAGACTGCTGGAAAGTTCTTGCCACCTTGAAGCGTTCCGATCTGGTTTTGACAAAGAGGTATTTATTCTGGTCTTGAGTACCCGGTTTTGCCTTGGCTATACGGTAAGGATATAATCCGTAAACAACGGCTTTGTCGTTATCCTCATTTCCATTCCAAGTGGTGTCAGCTATTCTCCAGCGTTTCATGTCAAAATACCGGTGGTCTTCAAATGCCAGTTCTACACGGCGTTCGTTCTGAATTTTCTCCAATGTCAATGTTGTCAGGCTGTTGGCAGTGAAACCTGCACGTTCCCGCAATTTGTTGATGTAAGTCAAAGCGCTTGCTTCATCATTCAATTCGAAAGCTGATTCAGCAGCATTCAGATATATTTCACCCAGCCGGAACCAAGGCCACCAGTTTTCTGCATAATTACGAAGTGTATAACCGGATGCCTCGCTGATGTATTTGCGGATATAGAATCCGGTATTACTTACATTGGGGGTATTGGTTTGCGGACCATCCAGACCGACGAATTTTTTGTTGTCAGTATAGAAACTTCCTAAATTGGGATCTGTAAGCAGATCATAAGAACCGGTTGCATCGTTCCAAATAGCTACTCCGGCTTGGATATCAACATCCTGACCTCTGAACTTGGTACCCGGATAAATAATGGTACCATACAGACGGGCATCTTTATTTGCGAAGATATCGCTAGGTGTATCATAAACGATGTAGTCATCGCCATCTTTATAACGTAGTGTACCCGGAGTTCCATCCAAGTAATCAAAGGCTTCTACCAGTCCCAGTGACGGACCGATACAGGAAGAGTTGTCATTATCTTCTCTCAAGTGATGAATTACGTTATCATATCCGAAACTATGGACTTTCAACGGATTTTGGTAATCTTTGACCCAGATTGCCTCTTTATTTCCAGTTTTGTCCATCATCATCTTATAGAAATTCACCCCTTTATCCGCTTCTTTATTGTAGAGTTCATAGCCGCCCTTTTCTATGATTTCTCTGGAAGCTGCCAATGATTTTTGATAATAACCGTCTGCCATGTCAGAAGGAATGCCCACTTCTCCACCGGGAGTTACAATATTGGGAGTTTTCAGTGCATTGTATTTGGCGATAGACCCGGCATATAACATGGCCCGGCTTTCCAGTGCCAAGGCTGTGTAATAATTGGCGCGAGTTTGGCTACCGGCATTACCCAACTGTGATTTGATTTCTTCGCACTCATCATAAATAAAGTCATAGACTTCATGTTCTTTGGCACGAGGATTACGTAAGTAAGAGGGATCACCGTTAAAATCGTATTCCAGTGTAGTTGTAATCAGTGGTACACCGCCCATGCGTCTTACCAGTTCGAAATAAATATAAGCTCGGATAAAGCGGAATTCGGCTTTGAACTGAATTTTACTTTCTTCCGAAATTTCTGTTGCATACTTCTCGATATTTTCAATGGACATATTGATGTCTCGTATGAATCCATAATCCCACCATCTGCCGTAGTCGTTTCTATAGCGTAGTTCATTACGGTAGTTCTGGTCCAGCGTACCGCAATACATAGCATCATCAGTTTCGCACATGCCGCCGGTATTGAAATTACCATGTAACTGGGGAATACGGTTATAAAGATTAGCCAGTTGTGATTTGATCATGGCAGGATCATTCCAGATTTGTTCGTTGGTGAGAATGTTTTTAGGGTCTCTCGCAAACCAACTATCGCCACAACTTGATAACAGGGAAGTGATGGCGGCTCCCATCAGAAATATTTTTATATAATTACTTTTCATAATCGATTTCATTTTTAATATGTTACATTAAATCCAACAAGGAATGTCCGTTGCTGCGGATATACAACTGCCGCTGCAGCAGTAATTTCAGGGTCTATGCCAAACTGATGTACATTATCGAACGAGCACAAGTTGGAAACATTAGCATATATGCGTATTTTCTGTGCATGGATGGGTTTCAGCATCCATACGGGCAGGCTGTAACCGATTTCCAGATTTTTGATACGCAGATAACGCACATTGTGCAACCAGAAGTCACTGTTTTTATTATTATAGCTGAATTCTCCTTTGCGGATAGCAGGGTAGCGTCCCGGGATCCATTCGCTATTGGGATCATACAAGTCGGCGCGATGCCAGCGGTCTTCCAATAAATATTCCGGTGAGTTACCATTGCCGTGATAGGCATTGGCCAGTTCGTAGTTTTGTCTCCATCCTTGCATGGCACCTCCGGCGAAGTCAATGTTCAGGTCAATCCCTTTCCATTCCAGACCGATATTGCCACCAAAAGACATGATAGGAGCCCATCCTTCCGGATAGCCAATGGGGCGTTCATCCATGCCATTGATGATGCCGTCACCATTCACATCTTTGTAGATAAAGTCTCCGGGAAGCAAGGTGCGGTTATTTTGTCCGTCCAAGTTTACGGGATAATTGCGGATTTCTTCTTCCGACTGGAATTGGCCGAGAACCTGATATCCCCAGTAGATACCCCCCCCCAACGGCCTTCTGCCGAGTTGCGGTATTCATCCCAAGAATTATTGAAACGCGGCTTGTAGGTTTCAATGCTTTTGTAACGCGAAAAAGTGAAGTTACCGCTTACGTTATAGTTCAAGTCACCAATGTGGTCAGTCCAGGTAACCATTGCTTCCGCACCGATGTAAGCCTGCTTATTCAAATTCTCGTTGGGTAGTTTATAACCTACTTCACTAGGCAATAACACGTCATAACGGGCAGCCGGTACACCGGTGATATCTTTGCGGAATGCGTCGGCTGTGATTTTCAGACGATTGTTGCACATCGTTAGGTCAATACCGATATTGGAGGTCGTATTTTTAGTCCATGATAAGTTTCTCACCGGTAAGCCTCTTTGATTTAGTCCGGTCACCACTTCACCGTCCAGTACGGCATTCCCTTGATTCCAGTTGTAGCCACTCAAGTAGTCAAACAGTCTCACATCTTTTTCAGTACCTGTCTGGCCGATGGAGGCACGTATTTTCAGATCATCTACAACAGGCTTCAGCTTTTCGAAGAATTTTTCTTCTGATATTCTCCAGCCTATGGATACGCCCGGGAAAAATCCCCACCGTTTGCTGGGTGCATAGAGATAAGAACCATCGTAACGGGCCAGAACTTCAACTAAATACTTATGAGCAAAGTTGTAATTGATACGTCCGATCCATCCTGCACGTGCCTCATAGCTCCATTCGTCACCAAAACCGTTGAGCTCGTCAAATTGCAATAGTGGCAAATAATCAGTAGAAGGTTCTGTGCTATAAGATTTCTTGCTCCAGTCATAATCAGAAGCTTCGTAACCCAAAACTGCTGCAATATTATGTTTTCCAAGCTGTTTGGTATAGTTCAGTTGTAACTGCATATAGCGTGCGGGAACGCTTCGGTCTGTCTGGCTTCTCCAACGCCCTGCCGCAGGAGTTCCATTGTAAGTATCGTTTTCTTTGTCGTATTTATAGATTTGATAAGCATACTGGTAACCGTCAAAGCGGGAGTTGGTATAGTTGTAAGAGAAAGTGGCCTTTGCTGTCAGCCCAAAGCCGAATTCATATTGTGCGTATGCATTGATATTGGCATTACGGGTCATATTGTCTTTATATCCGGCAATGTCACGACGGAAAGCTGCCGGATTGTAACCGTTTTCGTGTACATTATTAATATACTCCGGGTTGTCATTGGCATACGGGCTTTCGATAGGCTGCATCTTAAATATGGCCAGAATGGATGAAAAATAGCCATCGCCACCGGGTAGTCCTACATCTTCTGTCTTTTCATATTTACCGCTGATTTGCGCTCCTATGGTAAAACGGTCTGTGATTTTGCTATCAAGGTTTAACTGAAAGTTGGTACGTTGATAACTGAAATCGCGCATCATGGCATCCTGACCGGTATGAGCGACGGAAAGATAATAATTGGTCTTGTCAGAGCCGCCAGTCACATTTGCATTGATATGATATTGCGGTACATTTTTTCTCATTACCATGTCATAATAGTCATAGCTTTGATATCCCGGTTCTGTTCCGGCTTGCCATTTGGCCAATTCTTCCGGAGTATAAAGGTTTCTGGGGTCTTCACCTCTGTTCTGTGCCGCTTCGGCCAATCCTCTTACATATTGTCCGGCATTTGCCAGTTTAGGGAAACGAGTCAGATTTTGCCAACCATAATATCCGTTTACATTGACACTCGTTTTTTCGTTTTTCCTTCCTTTTTTGGTGGTTACCAAAACAACACCATTGGCTGCGCGCAGACCGTAAATGGCGGCGGAAGCGTCTTTTAATACGGTAATACTTTCAATGTCTTCAATATTTAATGCGTTAAAAGCATCATTTCCGGATACATCCGATGCTTGCAGCCAGTCACGGCTATTCATTCCCCCGTAAGGGATTCCATCTATAACGAACAGCGGACTTCCCATATTGCGGACTTCCAGGTTTATGCCTCTGCCCGGACGGGCATCTACGGCACGGGTGGAAATACCGGCTATTTTCCCGGATAAAGCTCCGGCGGTGGTTGTGGAGACGGAACGTGTTAATGCATCGGATTTGACATCACTAACCGCTCCGGTCAGGCTTTTCTTTGTTTGTGTGCCATAGCCCACTACCACTACTTCATCCAAAGTCTCGGTGTCTTCTTCAAGAATAATCTGGAAACTTGTTTTTCCACCTATTTTCACATCTTTGGTTTTATAACCGATGAACGAAACCGTCAGTATCCCATTCTTGTCATTTACCTCTAGTGTAAAGTGACCGTCGAAATCTGTAATGGTTCCATTGGTGGTTCCTTTGATAGTGACATTGGCACCGATGACAGCTTCTCCTTTGTCATCAGCTACGTGCCCGGTAATTTGCGTTTGTGCGAATACCGCAGCCGATGAAAACAGCAGCAATAGCGCACAAGTGCATAGGAATTTTAAATGCCTCATAAAAATTATGATTTAAAGATTAAACATTATTTTATTATTGCTTTTCGAATGCAAATGTAAGTGAATGAAAGCTAATAAACCGATTTGAATCTTGCAAACATGGGTAGTAAATCATGCAATGCACGATTTGACTGTCCTAAATACCGATTTTCTTTGTATTTTTGAGTCAGCCAATAAAAAGATAACTATTGCTGATATTATGAAGAATATATTTATTTTCTTGTTACTATTGTTGCCCGGGTATTTGGGGGCGCAGTCTTATTCTGTGAAAAAATTGGGTGCTATGGAAGGCTTGTCTAATAATGGTGTTTTAAGCATTGCCCAGGATAAGCAGGGGTTTCTGTGGTTTGCCACTGAAGAAGGACTGAATAAATTTGATGGTACACACTTTATCACCTATTATAAAGGTATACCTGGAAAATTGAGCATCACCGGAAATGAGCTGAACTATTTACTGGATGATCCTGTAGATTCCATTTTGTGGATCGCCACACAACGTGCCGGGCTGAATGCTTATAATTATGCAGCTGACACTTTTACTGTTTATAAGAACGACCGTGACAATCCGCACAGTCTGGCCACAAATGATGTGACGAATATACAGCCGGCATCGGACGGTAATTTATGGATTAGCACCTATTGGAACGGTATTGACTATTTTGATAAAAAAACCGGGAATTTTATCCATTATAATGTTAAAACGACACCGGGCTTGGGGAGCAATAATGTCTGGTCAATGGTTGATGGTGGGGATGGAAAATTATATATTGGACATGTTTTTGATGGATTCAGCATATTGTCGGTGAAAGATAAAAAGGCCAAAAACTTTAGACATGATCCTGCTGATCCCCATAGCCTTCCGTCAGACGGAGTAGGATGCGTATATCAAGATAGCAATGGGAATATTTGGGTTGGCACTTCCAATGGATTGGCATTATATAATCCGGAGGAAGAAAATTTTATTCATTTCAGAGATGAGGGAGAGACTGTTCTGTATAGGGTGTTTGATATTAAACAGATGCACAATAACAAGCTCTGGATTGCCTTGGAGTTCGGTGGAATTGCCATATTGGACTTAACCCAGCGTTTGTTCCAGTCGCCCGACCAAGTGCGTTTTGATTATATAAGGGAAGGAAGCGATGAATATAGCTTGTCAGGGTCTACCGTGCGGTGCCTTTTCCAAGATTCTTTTCATAATATATGGGCCGGTACCTGGGGAGGCGGTCTTAATTTCCTGAGTCGCGGGTCTTTTCTGTTTAATGTTTATGACTATTCTCCTTTTTTGTCTTCTGACAGAACGCTGACTGACAAGATGATCAGCAGTGTTTGTGTGGATACGACGGGAAAGCTATGGATCGGTACTGACAAAGGGGATATTAACGTGTTTGAAAAAGGAAAGCGGGTGGCTGTGTATGGTCGGGGCAGTGGTGATCTGAACGGCAATCCCGTCCAAGCATCTTTATGTGATTCGGAAGGTAACTTGTGGTTTGGATTGTTCAATGGCGGAGTCTGTTATTACAACAAGCGTAATAAAACCTTCCGGCAGCTTTTTCCACAGAATAATGCAGTCATTGACGGGCGTGCTTTTTATGAAGACAAGGACCATGTCATTTGGATCGGAACGAACCTGGGGGTCTATAAAGCGGATTTGTCTGGTAGAGTGGCTGTTCATCCCTGTATTGAACATGAACAGGTGCGTAGTATTATTCGGGATGAGCAAGGCGCGTTTTGGGTAGGTACATTTGGTGGCGGTGTTCTGGTGTACACTTCGGACTTTAAATTGAGAAAACATTTTTATACACAAGACCGGTTTCCTTCTAACACCGTTAGCTCTCTTTATGCCGACCGCAAAAAGCGTATATGGGTGGCTACCGGTGAGGGGCTGGTCTGTTTCCCTTCTTCTAAAGAATGGGATTATACCGTTTATGGTCACGAGGAAGGTTTGGAAAACGCCTATATACGTGCTATAACGGAAGATGATTCCGGAAATATTTGGTTTAGCACCAATAAAGGGATAAGTTGCTATGTGACAGAAAAAGGCTCTTTCTATAATTATGGCCGTTGGGACAATGTGCCCATTGATGGTTTTATGAGTAACAGTGTCACCAGGAATTTGGACGGAGATATTTATTTTGGTTCTCTTGACGGGCTTTGCCGTTTTAACCCCAATGCCGTACTGACCAAACGACAGGCTCCTTTGGCCTGTATGACGGATATAAGAATATTTGCTCCTTTGGGCGACAGGGAAAATAATGAAGAAGTACTGTCTCTTCATAGAAAAACTTCTGTGCGTTTGAGCCACCTGCAAAACAACTTCAGCATCACCTTCAATATACAGAATTATGCCTTGGCCAATCAGGTGGAATATGCTTATATGCTGAAAGGGTTGGAAAATTCATGGTATACGGTGACCGATCCTAATAATGTGACTTTTCGTAATATTCCTCCGGGAGATTATTGTTTTCAAGTAAAGACAAGAATACGGAACCAGGAATGGGCGGATGAGATTACTCCTTTGGATATCCGCATTGACCCGCCTGTATGGTTGACGTGGTGGGCCAAGTTGTTTTATATCCTTTCGGGTGTTTCTGTTCTGCTTTTTATCCTTCATGCTTATAAAAAGAAACTGGATATGGAATCTCTCTATGAGTTAGAGAAGAAAAATCATGAGCAGGAACAGGAGCTGAATAATGAGCGTTTACGTTTCTATACCAATATCACACATGAGCTGCGTACTCCTTTAACGCTGATTCTGGGACCTTTAGAGGATATGCTGAAAAGTAGTTCTTTGTCTGGAAAAGATTCACAGAAAATATCGGTTATCCATCAGAGTGCCATCCGATTGTTGAATCTGATTAATCAGATACTGGAATTCAGGAAAACGGAAACTCAAAACAAGAAACTATGTGTAAGTCGTGACAATCTGGCTGTTCTTGTGCGCGAAACAGGACTGAAATATAAGGAATTGAACCGGAAACCTGAGATTGATTTTTGTCTTGAGATTGAGCGGGAAGATATGTCTTTGTTTTATGATAAAGAGGTAGTAACGATAATATTGGATAACTTGATTTCCAATGCTATAAAGTATACGGAGAAAGGAATCATAACATTAGGATTACATCAGGTAGTCCGAAATAATATACACCATACGGAAATCAGTGTGAGTGACACCGGTTTTGGCATTGCTCCCGATGCGTTGTCTCATATTTTTGATCGTTATTATCAAGAGGGAAGTGAACATCAGGCTTCTGGAACCGGTATTGGCCTGGCTTTGGTAAAGAATCTGGTAGTGTTGCATGAGGGAGAGATCCGAGTCGAAAGTTCTTTGAATCTGGGAAGTACTTTTTATGTCAGCCTGCTGACGAATAACACGTATCCTCATGTGTTGCATACCGATTCGATGGAGAAAGCTACCGGAGAAAAGGATGAAAAAGAAGAAAATGTAGAGCCTGTGCATAGTGGCAAGCGTATTCTGTTGATAGTGGAAGATAATAGGGATATCTGTGATTATATTGTAGAATCTTTTTCGGACAGTTTTGAAGTGAGGACTGCCGCCAATGGTAAACAAGGTTTGGAACAAGCATTGGAGTGCATTCCTGATATTATAGTCAGTGATATCATGATGCCGGTGATGAATGGCATTGTGATGTGCCGGAGATTAAAAGAAGACTTGCGTACCAGCCATATTCCCGTTATTTTGTTGACGGCAAAGAATTCCTTACAAGATAAGGAGGAAGGGTATCAAGTAGGCGCCGACTCTTATCTGACAAAACCTTTCAGTGCTACTTTGTTGCATAGCCGTATCCATAATTTGCTTGAATCCCGCAGGTTGTTGGCAGAGCGTTTTAATTCTAATTCCATGCTCATTGACAAACGTGCGGCGGTAACCGAGTCTATGAACAAATTGGATAATGAATTCCTTGAAAAGATTAACAAGCTGATTGAAGAACGTCTTTCTTCTGAAAAGATAGACATCGGCTATTTGGCTGATGCTATGTGTATGAGTAATTCCACTCTTTATCGGAAGATGAAGGCGCTGACGGGGCTTTCCACTAATGAATATATCCGCAAGATAAAGATGCAGTATGCAGAACGTTTGTTGTTGGAAGGTAAGTATAATATTTCAGAGGTAGCCTTTAAGGTAGGCATCAACAGTGCTGTCTATTTCCGTCAGTGTTTTAAAGATGAATTTGGTATGGCTCCTTCCGATTATATGAAGAAGATAAAGCCGGAGTAAATCGGCATGCATGCAAAAGTACATAAATGCATGTCCCGAAACAAGCAGGCTAAAATTTACCATAAAGACTGATAGAGACAGACAATCTTAATTAATTTTAGGAAACCACCCGCTATACATGGGAAACTTAATAGACATCACAACCTGAATTATTTTAAGCTCCAAATACATTTTTTACATTTTAAGATTCTGAATAGCACATGAAACAATATAAATTAGTAGATTTGTTTTCTTAATAGGAAATAGCATATTAGTAGAAGCCTGAAGAGATATAGGTGTGATAAAGGCGACTATCCTATATGTAAAGTTTTTTAGCTGAGTATACTATGAAACATATTAGTAAAGTTATCTTGGTACTATTGTGCATTTTGCTGTCCTATCCATTTTATGGAATGGCACAAAACATAAAGTCTTTTGATTTTAAAGGAAACTTTTTCTATAATACAATTACTTCTATTGAACAAGATACGTTAGGCTTTATGTGGTTAGGCTTGGATAACGGCGTTTTTCTTTTTGATGGTTATTCTCTTCAGCCATTAATTCATTCAATGATAAGCGACCGTTATGTTAATTTCTTAAGCCACAGAAAAACAACATTGTATATAGGAACTAATGAAGGACTTTATGCCTACAACTATATAAATAACCAATGTGATCTTTGTTCTCCATTGTTGAAATCCCAAAATATTATAGCTTATCAGTGTAACAGTGATTATCAAGTTGTAGCTACAGACAGAGAGGTTTTCCTTTTTGACTATCACTGGAATTTCATCCACAAAATAACCATATATAAGGAATCACTGAATAATCATATTACCTCTATGGTGATTTATGGCAATCAAGAAGCCTTATTGGGCACAGAATCAGGTTTGGTGATCATTCATATTGAAAATGACGGTAAAACGAAGAGCAATACTTTATATAGTGGAGACAAAATTGTTCAATTATTTATTGATAGCCGTAATAAACTATGGATATGCCGTGGCGAAGAAATATTATATAGTAACATAGATACTTTGGATTCTATGGGAATATCGGGATTCGAGCATATAGCCTATAATCATGAAGTTATCTCTTTCTTCGAATATGCAAATCAAGTGTGGGTGGGAACCAGGGGATATGGTATTTCCATATACGAATATGACCATAGCGGAAAGGCAGTCTTGAAAAATAAATTATTAATAGATAAATCAGGAGATAGCGAACTGAAAAACACGATTAGTAAAATTTATAAAGACAAGAAATCCAGAATTTGGATATGTACATTAGAGGGAGTATATTTATACAATGATGAGTCCTCCAACTTTCATGCCATCAAGCATAGTAAAAATGGAAAGAATGTTCCATCCAGCAATATTATTTCTTCCATATACTGTGACGATGATTATTTATGGTTGGCCACATCCAATGGAATTAATAAGATAAAGTGGAACAATAAAAATGACTATACTATTACGCGATATGTTGACCGGAGAAATACAAATGACATAATGGCTGGTAACAAAATACAGTGCATTACCAAATTCAAAGATCAAACCTTTTTGATCAGCACAAAAAACGCAATCAAATTTTTCGATTCGGGAAGATGCCTTTTTTATGACGATCAATTACTGAATGTTGCATTAGAGCGATATGGAATGCGATATGTACGTTCCATATTTAAGGACTATTACAATAATATCTGGCTTGCATTCTCCGAAGGTGGGGCTGGTAGCATCAATGCTTCAACTGGCATATTCACCAGATTAGACTATCCGGAAAAGGTGAAAGGCAAACACAGAGCCATTTGTAGGGACAGCAATGGAGACATTTGGCTTTCATCAGACAATGATGGATTATATCGCCTACAACTGGACGATGATTTGAAAGTTATAAGTACAAAATTATACCCTAGAAATATGTTTGGTGGATCGTGGATAACGGCAATATATATAGACCATCAAAAAAGAATATGGGCTGGAACAGCAAATGGATTATATAGATACCACATTGAGCAAGATAAGTTTACCAGATTAGAATTCCCATATTCAAGAAAGAGTTCCTATATTGGGGCTATTATACAGGATAATATGGAGAATGTATGGGCGGTTAGTTTACACGGTATTTATAAAATCAATCTAGAAGATTTGATTGTCTATTATGAATTGAATGTAAATCAAGATATTGTAAAGACATGGTATATTTTGGGAACATGCGTCAACCGCAATGGAGAAATATTCATAGGAGGAGTAAATGGACTTAACTTTTTTAATCCTACTCAATTGACACCAGACACTTATCCGCATAATGTCTATATATCCGGCATAAAACTGCTGAATAAAGAGAGTTTTTCCGATGAGAAGAAAAATCGCTTGCACGAGATTAATAATTCGGGCAAGTTAGTGCTATCGTATAAAGACACTCAATTTTCCTTGTCTTTCAGTTCTCTTTATTATAAAGATCCGCTAAAAATAGAATATGCCTATATGTTAGAGGACTTTGATAAAGATTGGATTATTACAGACGCATCAAGAAATAACGCTTCTTATTCCAATTTAACTCCCGGCACATACACTTTTAAAGTAAAATCAACTAATGCTTCGGGTATCTGGATGGACAATATACGGACTATTGAGATTGTGGTAGAAAAGGCACCATGGAGAACTTGGTGGGCCTACTCCTTATATGTAACCATAGTTGCAGGCATTTTACTATTAGTTGTCCGAAACTTTAATTTAGGTTCTAAATTGCGGCACAAGGATGCTTTGTCTAAGTGGAAATTAGACTATTACACTCGTTTGTCATATGGTTTTAAGGTACCCTTAACTCTGATTTATGCGCCTCTGCAATATTTACTAAAAAATTATGATCAGCTGACAAATACAGATATTAAGCGTATGTTACATACGATGTCAGGCAATGTATTCAAACTGTCGGAACAAGTATCGAAGTTGATGGAGTTCAAAAAAGTATCCTTGGGAGAATATGATGTACAGTTATCAAAAGTGGATGTTATTCCTGTTATCCAAGAAATTTGTAATTTATTTCTAGATGAGTTTGCCACCAAACATATAACTTATTCAATAGAAGGAAACGTGACTTCTGTTACAACTATCATAGACATTACTAAGATAGAAGTAGCTCTATATAATATTATGGAAGATGCTATTTCCTATATAATAGATAATGGTAGGGTTGAGGTGAAATATATGCTTGACTCTCATGATTACAGGCTGAACGTAAGTATTATTGCATCCCGAAGTGGAGAAGGCGAGTCTAATGTACAAGAGTTAAATACTCGCTTTTTCATTGCATACGATTATCTAAAAGTGCATCATAGCGAACTATCCATACGTAATATCGAAGAAAACCGGATGAGGGAATATACTTTCGACTTGTTATTAGGCGACTCCCATTATAGTGTAAGAGAAATGAAAACATTGGATAAAGCACAATCTGTATCACTGTTATTACCTGTAACTGTTCAAAAAGATAGAACTGTGGATGAATTGAATATTGATTCGGATAAAACTTTGCCAGTGATTTATCTGTATGAGGGAGACAAAGACATAGACCTCTTCATAAAGTCTGTTTTCCAACATAAGTTTAACGTATCACTAAACACAGCTGCTACCGGCATAAAGCACATACTCGACAAAACACCTTCTCTAGTTATTTTTGATGTGGTAAAAGAAGACGACTATAAATTTGAGTTATGTCGTAAAATGAAGGAATACCAGATATTATCAGCAATACCCGTCATTTTCATTTCCTCACTTTCTTCTGAAATAACGGAGCAGAAGGTATATGAAGCAGGGGCTGATGTGTTTATTGCAAAACCATTCAATGTAGCTAGCCTGGATGCAAGAATAAGACAGCTACTTGATGTACGTACGGCAATCAAAGAGAACATTCGGAAAGAGTTGATTATGGATCCTAAAGAAGTACTTATCACATCAGATGACGACAAATTCGTTGCTAATATCATCAACGTTATAGAAGATAACATAGCAGATGTTGAGTTTAATATTGATAAATTGGCTAGTTTATTAAATATAAGCCGCTCTACTTTATATCGAAGAACTATGGAAATCACAAATTTGTCACCAAGTGATTTAATCAGAAAAAGGCGCATGCGACGGGCAGCAGAGCTGCTAAAACAAACTTCCCATCCTGTTTCAGAAATATGTTATATGGTTGGATATTCAGATCAACGCTATTTCGGGCAAAGCTTTAAGAAAGAGTTTGGTATGACTCCGAAACAATATTCTATTCAGAAAAAGATATAGGAACAGAATAACCAGTTTGATATCCGCAGATATTCTTCAGATATAGCAATTATTTACTATTATAGATCTGTGTCATCTGCGGATGAAATATCATATAGATACTCTTTTATTTTCTTTTTTTACAAGAAAAGCTCTTATTGTGGAAAGTCTTCTTCAAAATCAGAAATATTAATCCAATCTGCCGGTACTCGTTCTCCATTCCTTATCCTGTGCCAAAAGTCATGGGCTTCGCTGGTGTCCGGATATTTATCAAAGATATCCCCCTTATTATACATTCGCGGATCTTTTTGATCCAATAATCGTCTGGTCATTTCTTCTTCC
>Ga0129316_1000050_pt1 | contig 94590 bp, 78 predicted proteins | sample Cm1ome_2_FD_94429 | JGI IMG/M metagenome (GOLD analysis project Ga0129316, IMG submission 94429) | Eastern black-and-white colobus group fecal microbial communities from Wisconsin, USA - Cm1022B metagenome | ecosystem: Host-associated > Mammals > Digestive system > Large intestine > Fecal...
GAAAGAATGCGGCTTAAGGGAGGCGCTGACCGGCTGCTAGCTCCCGCCGCAGAGCCGCCCTCCCTTAAGAATCCCTCCCGGCGCGCTTTTACGTCAGAGAAGCAATGTTTCGGCGGCGTTCTAGGCGTTCTATCTAAGGCATTTGGCACCTTAAAGTCTATGAATCAATGGGGCTTCTTTCTGGTTTCACACGGTGAAAACAGTCCATGAACTCGGTTGTTACTCTATTCCGCGCCAGTGCGCACACTGGCATAGAATACCCGGGCAATAGGACATTCGAATAGAAAATGGCCAAAATATTGTTTTCTTCATTGAATCGAAGAATCGAACCGGAAAAAATTTAGGGACTGCACCCCGTACTCGCCGGAAGGCGGCGCAGAGATTATATTGGTTCTGAGGCCGGGAGGGATTCCTAAGGGAGGGCGGTGCGTCGCGCAGCGAATCTAATCTAACGATTGCCGGTGGCAATCGCTCTATGAAATTATCGGCTTTGCCGACAGCGCCTCCCTTAGGCCGCATTCTTGCGGAGCTTCTTGGCGGGACAAGAAGCTCCCCGCCGGAGGCACCCAGTCGAAACGCGGACAGGGCTGCCGTCAAGAACTTAAGCGTAAAGTCTTCGCATTACATTTTGCAATACCGCTATCTGTTTTACCGATATTGCAGATATTCCAAAAACTTTTTCACCGCCAGTGAGGCGGTTTTCCGGTCCCGCAGGGCCAGGGCGGTCTCCCGGTAGGCGGGGACGTCCAGCTCTTTGGCGACGATGCGGAAGGGTGTCCGCTGCAGGATCATCTCCGTCAGCATACTGACGCCCAGACCGCTTTCCACCATGGCCATGATGGCGTAGTCGTCCCATGTGGTGAAATGGACCCGGGGCTTCAGACCGTTGCGCTCGAAGACCTCGGATACCTCCGCCTGGGCAGCCTTTTCCAGCAGCATGAAGGGTTCCTCGCACAGCGCGGCAATAGGGACCCTGTCGTAGTTTCCCAGCGGATGGTTTTCCGGCAAAATTGCCAGCAGCCTGTCCTTTCCCAGGGGGATGGTGTCAAATTCCGGGCGGGTGGGCAGCCGGAGAAAGCCGCAGTCTACCTTGCCCTGGGCGATCCACTCCTCGATTTCCGAATAGTCCCCCAGCAAAAGCTCATAGTCCACGCCGGGGTAGTCCTTCTGAAAGGCCTTGATGATGTTGGGCACCCAGTGGATGGCGCCGCTGGAGAAGGTGCCGATGCGGATCATGCCGGTCTGGACCCCCCGAAGGTCGTCCACCTCCATCTGGAGTTTCCGGTACTCCGTACAGACGCTCTGGGCGTATGGCAGCAGACGGGAGCCATCGGAGGTCAAACGGATGCCGCTGCGGTCCCGTTCCAGAAGGGTAATATGCCATTCCTTCTCCAAGTCACCAATCATGCGGCTGACGCCGGACTGGGAGTAGTTCAGGGCTTCCGCGGCTTTTGTGAAGCTGCCTGTCTCTACAGTCTTCAGAAAAGCCATGTATTTGAGGATGTTCATGTCCATAGGCGTCTCTCCTTGCATTTGGTTTTGTTATGTTATTCATGCAAAACATTCGCTTTTCAAATGCTTTCTCTCATGATACAATCCGCACATCCCAAAGTCAAGAGAAAGGATGAGTGAAATGACCTCGACCATTTGCATCACCATTACAATCCTTGTATACCTGCTGGGTATGCTCTGGATCGGCGCGCGCTGCGCCAAACAAAATTCCTCCGCCGCCGACTTCTACCTGGGCGGACGGACCCTGGGCCCATTGGTGACCGCCATGAGCGCCGAGGCCTCCGATATGTCCAGCTATCTGCTCATGGGTCTGCCGGGCCTTGCCTACCTGTCCGGCGCGGCGGATGTGGGCTGGACGGCCATCGGTCTGGCTGTGGGCACTTACTTCAACTGGCTCTTCACCGCCCGCCGTCTGCGGCGCTACACCCAGATTACGGAAAGCTATACCATCCCCCAGTTCTTTTCCAAGCGCTTCCACGATGAAAAAAGCGTCCTCTCCGCCCTGGCCGCGGTAATCATCATTGTTTTCTTTATTCCCTATACCGCTTCCGGCTTCGCAGCCTGCGGCAAGCTGTTTTCCAGCCTGTTCAGCATCGACTACATGACAGCCATGCTGATCTCCGCTGTGGTTATCGTGGGCTACACCGCTGCCGGCGGATTTCTGGCGGCTTCCATTACGGATCTGGTACAGAGCATTATCATGACCATTGCCATTCTCTTCGTGCTGATCTACGCCACCATTCGGGCGGGGGGCATGGGTGCCGTAGTGGAAAACGCCAAAGCCCTGCCGGGTTATCTGTCCATGACCCAGAGCTACAGCGTCAACACCAATTCCGCGGCCCCCTATTCCCTTCTTACCATCGTCTCTACGCTGGCATGGGGCCTGGGCTATTTCGGCATGCCCCACATTCTGCTGCGGTTCATGGCCATCGGGGACGAGAAGAAGCTGAAACTCAGCCGCCGGGTGGCCTCCGTGTGGGTCACCATTGCCATGGCATTGGCGGTGCTCATCGGCATCGTGGGCAAGGCGCTTTCCGGCACCGGAGCCATTGAAGCACTGGACGGCTCCGCCACGGAGACCATTATCATCCGCATTGCGGAGCTGCTGGCAAAGGGCGGCATTTTACCGGCGCTGATGGCCGGGCTGATTCTGGCGGGTATCCTTGCCAGCACCATGTCCACGGCAGACTCCCAGCTGCTGGCAGCCTCCTCCAGCGTCTCCCAAAATCTTCTGCAGGAAGCCTTCCGCCTGAAACTCAGTCAGAAGCAGAGCATGGTCTTCGCGCGGCTCACCGTTGTGGCCATAGCCATTCTGGGCGTGGTCATTGCGAGAGACCCCAACAGCTCCATTTTCGGCATTGTCTCCTTCGCATGGGCAGGCTTCGGCGCGGGCTTCGGCCCTCTGGTGATCTGCGCCCTGTACTGGAAGCGCACCACCTTCCCCGGGGCTGTTGCCGGCATGGCGGCAGGCGGCGTTATGGTGTTTGTGTGGAAATATCTGGTCAAGCCTCTGGGCGGTGTCTTCGGCATCTATGAGCTGCTGCCCGCGTTCCTGGCGGGACTGCTGGTCATCGTCATCGTCAGTCTGCTGACAACGGCCCCCGCTGCAGAGGTCTCCGCAGAATTCGACGTTGCAAGAGGGCACGGCACATTATGACTGGTCAAGCTGCGAAGGCTTCAGAATACCAACTCTCACATACTCACGCTTCGGACAGCAGCCCTGTCCACTCGGCAGCTGGGTGCCTCCGGCGGGGAGCTTCTTGTCCCGCCAAGAAGCTCCATAAGAATGCGGCTCAAGGGAGGCGCTGCCAGAAAGCCGCCCTCCCTTAAGAATCCTTCCCGGCCTCAGAACCAACGGAGTCTATACTTGCGTAGCTTACCGGGCTTGCTAATTGCCATTCTCCATAATCCGCAAAAGCGTTTACCCATAGAGGCCGCGAAAAATTTGTAAATATGCGGAATTGCTGTAGCAAAAACCAGCTTTCTATGGTATACTCATACAGGAATGCCGTGGAAACGCCGCGGCTGCGAAAACCTTAGGAATATCAGAGATGGAAGGTGCGTTTTTTGACAGAAGAATTGAAGCTTGATCTGAAGAAAAAAGCCTGCCAGGTGCGTATGGGGATCATCGAATCCACCCATGGCGCCAAGGCCGGTCATCCCGGCGGAAGCCTGTCCGCCGCTGAGATGTTTACCTACCTTTATAATAAGGAACTGCGGGTAGACCCCAAGGCCCCCCGCGACCCGAACCGGGACCGCTTCGTGCTGTCCAAGGGCCATACGGCTCCCGGCCTGTATGCCGCTCTGGCCTATCGGGGCTTCTTCCCCGTAGCGGACCTGCCCACCCTGCGGCACATTGACAGCTATCTCCAGGGCCATCCCAACATGAACACCGTTCCAGGCGTGGATATGTCCACCGGCTCTCTGGGCCAGGGCATCTCCGCCGCCGCGGGCATGGCCAAGGGCGCCAAGTATCTGGGCAAGGACATCAACGTTTATACTCTGCTGGGCGACGGCGAGATTGCCGAGGGTGAAGTTTGGGAAGCCATGCTGTTTGCCGCCCATTATCATCTGGACAACTTCTGCATGATCGTAGACCTGAACGGTCTGCAGATCGATGGCCGGACCTGCGACGTCATGAACACCGCCCCCGTTGACGAAAAGGCAAAGGCCTTCGGCTTCCACGTGGTGGAGATCAACGGCCACGATTTTGACGAAATCGAAAGGGCTTTTGCCGAATTCCACGCCTGCGCCCATAAGCCCACCTGCATCCTGATGCACACCACCAAGGGCAAGGGCGTCAGCTTCATGGAAAACCAGGCAGGCTGGCACGGCAAGGCCCCCAATGACGAAGAGTACAAGCAGGCCATGGGCGAACTGAATGCTGCCATGGCAGAACTGGAGGCAGCAAAATGAGTGAAGTGAAAAAAATCGCCACCCGGGACAGCTACGGCAACGCCCTGGTAGAGCTGGCACAGAACGGCGCGGATGATCTGGTCGTCCTGGACGCGGACCTGGCCGGCGCTACCAAGACCGGCATTTTCAAAAAAGCCTATCCCGACCGTCACTTCAACTGCGGCATTGCCGAGTGCAATATGGTCGGCGTGGCCGCGGGCCTTTCCACCATGGGGCTGGTGCCCTTCGCCAGCAGCTTTGCCATGTTCGCCGCTGGCCGTGCCTTTGAGCAGATCCGCAACTCCGTGGGCTACCCCCATCTGAATGTGAAGATCGCCGCCACCCACGGCGGTATCTCCGTGGGTGAGGACGGCGCCAGCCACCAGTGCTGCGAGGATTTTGCCCTCATGCGCTCCATCCCCGGCATGATCGTCATGTGCCCCAGCGATGATGTAGAGGCCAAAGCCGCTGTTAAGGCCGCCTATGCCTACGAAGGTCCGGTTTATGTCCGCTTCGGCCGTCTGGCCGTGCCCGTATTCCATGACGCTGCGCGTTTCTCCTTCGAAATCGGTAAGGGTGAGCAGCTCACCGAGGGCAACGATGTTGCCATCATCGCCACCGGCCTGATGGTCAACGAAGCGCTGATTGCCGCCGAGAGTCTGAAGGCCCAGGGTATCCATGCCCGGGTCATCAACATCTGCACCATCAAGCCTTTGGATGAGGAGCTTGTGCTGAAGGCAGCCAGAGAGTGCGGCAAGGTCATTACCTGTGAGGAGCACAGCATCATCGGCGGTCTGGGTGAAGCCGTCGCCGCTCTGCTCAGCGAGAAGTGCCCCACAAGACTGCGCCGCGTCGGCGTTAACGATGAATTTGGCCACTCCGGCCCCGCCGCCGCCCTGCTGAAGCAGTTCGGTCTCAGCGCAGAGCACATCGAGCAGGTCGCCAAGGAAATGCTGAACGGTTGATTTTCTCCCTTTTTTCGGGGCTCCTATGAGCCCCGAAAAAAGGGCTTGACATTTCCGGAAAGCTATAGTATAATTCAAAACGTTCCAGTCATGGAGGCTTAGCTCAGCTGGTTAGAGCGCATGCTTCACACGCATGAGGTCACAGGTTCGAGTCCCGTAGTCTCCACCAAACATAAGAAATCCGAACTTCTTCCCTGTGGGGAGATGGGTTCGGATTCTTTGTTTATATCAAAGATATTTCATATTGCGTTTTGTGCCAGCAGTGCCGGGTTGATGCCGGGCCTGGGCTTAAAAACCGGGTCCCGCCAGAACAGCCGCCGATTTGCTGCCTGGTGGGGCCCGTTATGTTTAACCTTTGCTGTACAAATCCGGCAAGTCGTGTTTTTGCAGCGTTTCGTTTACCTCGTCAAAGGGTGTTTTATTCTCAATGCCCTGGATGATGTACAGGTCCCGCTTCCGGTTGGCGCTGAGAGCGGCACAGTTTCCGGATTTCAGAAGGACCTGGGTCTCCTCAAAATCCATTTCAAGGGCGAAGGCGATCCGCAGCAGCACATTCCGGGAGGGGGCCATCTTTTTGGTCATGATTTTATGCAGTGAGGCGGGATTGATGTCCGCCATATCAGCGGTGATCGCGGTGGAGTAGCCCTTCCGGCCCATCATCTCGTTCAGGCAGGAGGCCAGACTGGGGAGCCTGGCCTGACTGACCAAGTCCTCAATATTCTGACCGTTGCGGATCAGCTCTACGATCGCGATGGTATTCAGGTTATGCTCGGTTCCGGAAATCCCCATGAAGAACGCCCCCTCGTAAATTACAAGCCTATTTTATCACAGGCAATCGATATTATCAATCTTTTTGCTTATCAGGCAAGACAAAAGAGGAAATATGTGATATTATGGCAGCATAAAACAACAGATAGGCGGTGGGACCGTGAATATAGGGGAGGCTTTTTATTGTTCTCAATGTATGCGCCCTTTGGAGGAGGAAGGGAAATGCCCTTTCTGCGGCTATGATCCTTCTCTCCCCTACCAGGGTCCCCAGCTGGAGGAGGGTACCTTCCTGCGGGATGGCCGCTATCAGTTGGGGGCAGTAATCGGGCGCGGCGGCTTCGGCATTACTTATGCGGCCTGGGATTCGGTGCTGGAGCTTCCGGTGGCTATAAAGGAGTATTTCCCCGGTGCGTTTTGCAGCCGGGATGTTCTGGAAGGAGACGAGGTGATCCCGCTAAAGGATCATGCCGATCACTACCAGTTGGGCCTGCAAACCTTTACAAGAGAGGCCCATGTCCTGGCGACGCTGCAAAACATTGCCGTGGTGGTCAAGTTTTTTGACTGCTTTGAAGAGAACGGTACCGCATATATCATCATGGAGTATGTCCGGGGCCAGACCTTGAAGGATTACTGCCGGACACACGCACTGCCGGTAAAAAAGCTGCTGAAGCTGCTGCGCCCCACCATCGATGGTCTGGTGCTGGTACACCATTCCGGAGTGCTGCACCGGGATATCAGCCCCAACAACCTGATGGTCCAGGAGGATGGCACCGTCAAGCTCATCGATTTTGGCGCGGCAACCAGCCTGGAGGCGGCGGAGAACGGCTTCGCCCTGAATCGAATCTTTGCCGCTCCGGAACAGTACCGACCCGATGGCAGAGTTGGCCCCTGGACGGATGTATACGGCATGGCGGCCACACTTTACACCATTCTCTCTCAGGAAAGCCCGCTTTCTGCCCCGGAGCGTCTGAAAACGGACACCATAAAGGAGGACTGGCAGCCCCGGGAACGAGTACCCCGGCGGGTCCGGCGGACGATTTTCCATAGTCTGGCCCTGAATCCGGACCGCCGACCCCAGACCATGGAGGAGTTCCGGGCGGAGCTGTACCGTCTGCCCTACCCCCTGCAAACCCGGAAACAGAAGGCCCTGTACACTGTCAAAGTCCTTGCTGTTGTATGCCTGTTGGAGGCGGGCGCTCTGGGTGCATGGTATTGCAGCACCTATAAGGTTCCCCGTCAGGTCCAGCTGGCGCTGTCAGCGGCTGTTTTGGGAAATGAGGAAGCGGGCTACAAATTGGCCTATAACTATTTCAGAGGGCGCGGTGGAGACGAAAAATTCCACGAGGATCTGGATAAGGCGGCTTACTGGTACGAATGGTGCATCCGGCATGGCTCCCTGGATGCGGCAGTAGACTATGCCAAGCTGCTGGAGGACGGAAACGGATTCACCCAGGACATTCCCAAAGCAATCGAATACCTGCGCATCGGTGAAGCGGCCGGAGATCCTACCGCCCTGAACAACATGGCGATCCATTACCTGATAGGGGACTATGTGGAGCAAAATGTCCCCTTGGCCATTGACTACTTTACACGGGCGGCCCAGGCAGGGATTCCCATAGCCATGACCAACCTGGGCGCTGCCTACCGGGACGGTGTAGGCCATGAGAAGGACCCTCAAAAAGCCTTCTCCTACTTCCAGATGGCTGCCCAACAGGACGAACCACTGGGAACCTTATGTCTGGGAGAATGCTATTATAAGGGGATCGGCGTAGAAAAGAATACGGTAAAATACCTGGAATACGCCTACCGCGCGGCAACCCTTGGAAGTGATGAAGCCCTATTCCGGCTGGGGGAGTTCTATCGGACTGAGCTGATGGATTATCAGGAAGCCATGTATTTCTACCGGCTGCTGATGGACAGAAACATCGGCAAGGGTTACTACGGAGCGGCAATCCTTTACCGGGACGGCCTGGGCGTGGAAGCGGACCCCTATGAGGCATCCATAAATATGTTTACCGCGGAATTGCTGGGCTGCGAAGAGGCAGCGGCGGAGTTCGACCGGATGAATGGGGAGGGGTATGGGATATTCAAAAAGGAAAACAGGACGGCAGAATAAAAAAGGAGGTAAGTTTATGAAGCTGTTTCAGCAACTGAAGACCGGTGCCGAGGTGCGGAAGCCTCAGCGGGAGATGCTGCTGCACTACACGGGGGAATCCCAAAAGCTCCACCGCGGCGACGACTGCACCAGCGTGTACAAGGTGGAATGGGTCAGCCGGGAAAAGGGAGAAGACGGAAGGCCCCTGGAGATTCGGGAACCTCAGGAAAAAGAAGCAGTCTATACACGCGGAAGTGTTTTTACTGCAGCCGGGAAACGATATTGCGGCCTGAACGGATTCCTGCACGGCTTAAAGGAAATCGACGAAGACTGGGCGGAAGATCAATACGGCAGAAAGGTGCTTTGTGTGAAATGGCGGTTCCCCTGCTTTGACAGCTTTGATTACCTGACAGAGAACCGCTTTTACCGCTGGTTTTTCATTCGGGAGGGCAACAGTATCAGTCGCATCTACGCCATCGACACCAAACCGAATATTTATGTTACAGATGATGTGGGGTATGTAGAATACAATCTCCTCAATGAGCTGCGGAATGCGGGAATACTGGAGCCGGTCAAATAGATATTGGATGGAATGATTTAGAAATCTGTAGAAAAAGGAGTTAATCAATATGAAAAAGCTAATTTCACTGCTTACCTGCATCGTCTGCCTGTGGGGGTGCCTCAGCGGCTCCACCTCAAAAAGCAAAGTCCCTTTTCTATATGCGTGCGGACAGTGGAAGGGGGAAACCTGCGGCACTTACGAAGGAGAGCTGTCCAGCAAAGAGCCCAGCGGGCAGGGAACGCTGACCTTTACCTACGGCGGCACTTATACCGGCAGCTTCAAAAACGGCCATCCCAGCGGGAAAGGTACCTATACATATGCCAGCGGGAAAACGGTGGATGGGTCATTCACCTGGAGCGACGGCACCAGTTATGTGATGGAAAAGCCAAAATCCGGCAGCACACCCCACTATAACGGGACGGATATGGTTTATGTTGGCATGATGAAGGACGGAGAGCCTTGTGGCTTTGGTTCGCTGGATTTTCAGGACGGCGGGACCTTCTATGGCGAATTCAAAGACGGAGCGGTGAAGGGAAAGGGCGTCTATGTGTACCGGGAAGCGGATCCGGATACTGAAGTGACAGGCTCTGACTGGACAATGGCCAGCCGGATCTCCAGTGACTTAGGCGGACGCTGGTATTCCGGTCTGCTCAGCGGTGATACCTGGCAGGGCTATGGGATGCTGTGCTACAACTACTCCTATTATATTGGCGAAGTAAAGGACTACTACTGCAATGGCCACGGAACCTACTGGCAGTGGAGTCAGCAGGGCGATCCCAGCGGCACATTGACACGTAAGGATTACGGTCACTACTGCAGCGGCGCTATGGCATATAGCTGCAATCATGGCAGCAAGGAAACCGTTAGCGGCGAGGCGACTTCTGCGCTGCCCTCCGGCGAAAATATCGACTCTTCCAAATCCGGCTCATCCGCCAGTTCTTCCGGCAGCGGCTCAGGTAAGAGAGTCTGTGACAAGTGTCTGGGTTCCGGAAGCTGCCAAAAGTGCGGTGGCAGCGGCCGAAAGCCGTGTCCAGGCTCCAGGTGCCTCGCCGGAAGCTGCACAAAGTGCGGCGGCACCGGCTCCTATATGACAATCAGCGGAACACTGAAGCCTTGCTATTGCACCTCCGGCAAATGCAATACCTGTCATGGCCAAGGGTATCTGAAGTGCGGTGTCTGCGATGGCTCTGGCCATTGCAGCCTCTGCGGCGGCCTTGGTTTGCGATAAACCCGGCAAACATACAGCGCAGGACCTTGTAATCTATACAAGCATCCCGACCTTCGATTCCGGCGGCTGGGAGTGGAACAGCAGAATTTTGGAGTTCCTGATTTTTGACGGACAGGCAATCAGCCTGGTAGTCCTGCGCGGCGGCTATCACATTGCGCATCTGACATTTTATGAAACCCTTCTTTCGGCGGACTGCTGCTTGAAAACATATTTCGATAAACTTGGCTGGCCCACGAAGGGGATCAACTGGCAGGAGGAAACATGAGACAGAGAAGAATCTGCGTTTTGCTTATTCTGGTAGCCCTGCTTTTGCCCGGCTGCGCCAAGGCAGGCCCCCAGCCCCATGAACATACCTGGGAAAACCGCAAATGCGTGACCTGTGGGGAAGAAAAGGAAGTTCACCGGCTTGGAAACTGGGCGTATGTTCTCTGGGAAGAAACCGGGACCATGGAAATGGTATCCTTTCCGGAAAATGCCGAAGAAGTCCCCTTTCGGGAACTGCCGGATGGAATTTCCATCGTTCAGATTGCGGACGGCATTACCGACATTCCGGATTCTGCCTTTTGGGGCTGTGAAACCCTTGTGGATGTAGCGCTTCCCCAAACGCTTCGTACCATTGGCAAGGGGGCCTTTGGTCAGTGTGTGAACCTGACGCGGATCAACATCCCGGAGGGAGTCACATCTATTGGCGACAGTGCATTTCTCATGTGCGGCAGTCTGACCCGGCTCACCATCCCGGACAGCGTCACATCCATAGAAGGCAATCCCTTCCGGCATCTGGCTGCGGAAATTATGGTTTCCTCCCAGAATCCGGCAATTTCTGTGGTGGATGGGGTCGTTTTTAACAAAGACGGCACCCGGCTGATTGCCTGCCCCAGCAACAAGGCGGGCGCTTATGCGATTCCGCAAGGCGTTCTGGAAATCGGAACCCACGCCTTTGAAAATTGCAATGACCTGACGGATGTGACCATACCGGCCAGCGTTGCCTCCATAGTGGGAAATCCCTTTGACTTTGCCCAGCTGGAGCTGAAGCTGGCCCCGGAGAATCCTGATTTTTCCCTTATAGACGGTGTGCTGTTTGATCAAACCGGCACCAAGCTGCTCGTCTACCCCTGCGGCAGGCCGGGAGATACCTGCGAGGTTCCGGAAGGAACGGTAGAAATTGGAGAATTCGCCTTCGCCGGATGCCAGCAGCTTTCCGCGGTTACGATTCCGGAGAGCGTCACGGTGATTGGATCAAATTCCTTCTGGAACTGTGAAAATCTGCGGCTCTATGTGTGGGACGGGTCTTATGCCCAGCGATATGCCCGGGAGCATCGCATGGATTTCTTCGAGGTTCTGCCCGATATGGGGCCGGAGATTGATGCGTCGGATGTGTTGGAATAAACGGGTCTATCTTTTTGCTTGACATTGGAAAACAAATCTGCTATGGTACGGACAGCATTTGCCGTATTTGTGACGGAGCTAGGGGCAGAGCTAGTGGCTTTGCCTTGAACTCTAACACTTGCGGCAAATGCTTTTTTCTATATTCTGGGGTTGGTAAAATCTCTTTTTCGTTGTCTCGCTGCCGGGGTCATTCATTTCCTCAACCAGCAGTTTAACAACTTCCTGTCCGTTGCCAATATCCGCTACAGCATACAAACTGTGCATCAGCAAAGAATCAGGCGATTTGCCGTTCTTTAACCCAAAGCTATCAAGCAGGACTGCATTTTTTACAATGTCGTTTATAAACGGCAGATTCTCGAACCTGGCACTGTACGCGTCAATCGCCTGTTCATAGAGGCTTACGCTGTTGTAGTTGCCCTGTACAAGCCGCGGCAGCTTCTCCCACAGCGTCCGGTCCTTCTATAAAGCTCCTGAGAAACCAGCCGGCAATCGATTGGCGAGGTGCCACGAATGCCTGTTTTCTTCTCTATAGACATTTTCTTTTTGAAGTCGTATAATACTCTCAACCTCATTACAAGGAGCACGCCCATGGAAGAAAACCGTCCCGCATCCGCACCCACTGCCATTCAGATCCGGGGAGCGCGGGTACACAACCTAAAAAATGTCGATGTGGATATTCCCCTGAACCGGATTGTAGGCATTGCCGGTGTGTCCGGGTCCGGGAAATCCTCGCTGGCCCTGGGGGTCCTCTATGCGGAAGGATCCCGCCGGTATCTGGAAGCTCTGTCCACCTATACCCGCCGCCGGATGACTCAGGCGGCTAACGCCGCCGTGGACGAGGTCCTCTATGTGCCTGCCGCCCTGGCCCTGCATCAGCGCCCCGGCGTCCCCGGCATCCGCAGCACCTTCGGCACAGGTACGGAGCTGCTGAACAGCCTGCGGCTCATGTATTCCCGGCTTGCCAGCCATCGCTGTCCCAACGGGCACTATGTCCCCCCTTCTCTGCTGGTGGCCGCCGGGAAAGAGCTGATCTGCCCCGAATGCGGGGTGCGCTTCTGCGCCCCCTCCGCCGAAGAGCTGGCCTTCAATTCCCAGGGTGCCTGCCCCAAATGCGGCGGCACCGGCAGCGTCCGCAGGGTGAACCTGGACTCTCTGGTTCCGGACGATTCTCTCAGCATTGACGAAGGTGCCGTCGCCCCATGGAACAGCCTGATGTGGTCCCTGATGACGGACGTGTGCCGGGAAATGGGCGTTCGCACCGACGTCCCCTTCCGGGAACTGACGGACCGGGAAAAGGACATTGTCTATCACGGCCCGGCGGAGAAAAAGCACATTTTCTACCACCCAAAAAACAGCAATCAGGCGGGAGAACTGGACTTCACCTACTTCAACGCCGTCTATACTGTGGAAAACGCGCTTGCCAAGGTCAAGGACGAGAAAGGCATGAAGCGGGTGGAAAAGTTTCTGAAAGAGGACATCTGCCCGGAATGCCGTGGTACCCGCCTGTCTGCCGCCGCCCGGGCCCCAAAACTCCGGGGACTCTCTCTGGACGAAGCCTGCGCCATGACCCTTTCCCAGCTGGCAGACTGGGTACATGGTGTTCCGGAGAGTCTTCCGACGCAGATGCGCCCCATGGCGGACAGCATCTGCGCCGCCTTCCAGAGCACTGCCCGGCGGCTGCTGGACCTGGGGCTGGGCTATCTGACCCTTGACCGTTCTGCCGCCACGCTCTCCACCGGCGAGCGCCAGCGGATGCAGCTGGCCAGAGCCGTTCGAAACCGTACCACGGGAGTGCTCTATGTTCTGGATGAGCCAAGCATTGGTCTGCACCCCTCCAATATCGTTGGGCTCACCGGAGTCATGCACGATCTGGTCGCCGATGGGAATTCCGTCATTCTGGTCGACCATGACACGCAAATTCTGAAGGAATCCGGCTGGATCGTGGAAATGGGCCCCCAGGCCGGCGCCGGGGGCGGCCGGGTCATAGCCCAGGGGACCATTCCCGCCATTATCCAAAACCCCGCGTCCCAGATCGGCCCTTATCTCTCCGGAACCGCCGAAACCGAACTGCGGCAGCGGGCTTCAAAAGAAGAGCTGTTCCGCTTCGGCCATATCCGTCTCTCCACATCTCAGATTCACACGGTCAAGCCGCTGGAAGCGGACTTTCCCAAGGGACGGCTGACCGTCGTCACCGGCGTATCCGGATCCGGCAAAACCACCATGGTGTTGGAAAGCCTGATTCCCGCGTTGGATGCGAATATAAACGGCGAAAAGCTGCCCGAACACATCCGGGCCGTCTCCGCCGAAGGTATTGCCCATGTAAAGCTCATCGACGCCACCCCCATTGGCATCAACGTCCGGTCCACTGTTGCCACCTACGCCGGCGTTCATGATGAACTGCGCAAACTCTTCGCCAAAACACCGGATGCCAAAGCCCGGGGGTATAAGGCCAGCGAATTTTCCTACAATACAGGCTCCCTGCGCTGCCCCGGCTGCGACGGCACCGGTGTGGTCAGTCTGGACGTTCAATTTCTGCCGGATGTGGACATCCCCTGCCCGGACTGCCGGGGCTCCCGTTACGGTCGGAACGCCTACGCCGTAAAGCTGCCGAACAAGGAGGGCCGCAGCGTCTCTCTGCCGGAGCTGATGGACATGGACATCCATGAAGCCCTGACATTCTGCAAGGACATGAAAACCGTCAGTCCGAGGCTGGCCGTTCTGGAGCAGCTGGGGCTTGGCTATCTCACGCTGGGCGAAGAAACACCCAGCCTCTCCGGCGGCGAGGCCCAGCGGCTGAAGCTGGCCAGTGAGATTGGCAGGCAGCAGACGGATTCCGTTTTTATCTTCGATGAACCAAGCATCGGCCTGCATCCGCTGGATGTCCGGGTGCTTCTCAGGGTCTTTCAGGCGCTGCTGGACAACGGCGCGACAGTCATTGTCATCGAGCATGACCTGGACGTGATTCGCAACGCGGATTACCTGATCGACATGGGCCCCGGCGGCGGTGCGTCCGGCGGCCGGATCGTCGCTTCCGGTACCCCAGAGGAGATCAAGGCCAGCCCGGACAGCATCACAGGGAAATACCTGTAGCAGAACGGGTGTGGGTTTCCGTATACCAAATATCGGGGCCGTGATTTTACGGCCCCATTTTTTTGCGGCATCACTCCAGTTCCTTCCGCAGCTTCTGCAAGGCCCGCTTTTCAATGCGGGAAATATAGCTGCGGCTGATGCCCAGCTTTTCCGCCACCTGCCGCTGCCGCAGCGGTTCCCGCCCGCCAAGCCCATAGCGCAGCTCGACCACCCGCCGCTCCTGCGCCGTCAGGCATCGGTCGATTGCTTTCCGCAGCCGGGATACAGACTCCCGGTCACTGACCTGCTCCAGAAGATCGCAATCCTCACAGATCACATCCATCAGTTCCAGCGGTGCCCCATCCGCCCCCGTCTCTATGTAGTCAGACAGCGATACATCCTGGGCACTTTTCCGCAGGGAGCGGAAGTGCATGAGGATCTCATTCTCCACACACCGGGCCGCATAGGTGGCCAGCCGTGCTCCCTTGGAGGTATCAAAGGTGGTAATCCCTTTGATCAGTCCGATGGTGCCGATGGAAATCAGGTCCTCCTGATCTGCGGACTGACTATAATACTTTTTCATCACATGGGCAACCAGCCGCAGATTTCGCTCCACCAGTATATTTCTCGCTTCCAGATCTCCCTGAGCGGATAATTCCAGATAATGTCGTTCTTCCTCGGCACTCAATGGCTTGGGAAAGCTGCCGGAGTGAAGCTGCAGGGAATAAAACAGACTGCTCAGCAGCAGCCAGACGCTTGTAAGCATACTCTTCACCTCGCTGCTACCCTATTCCCCATTTCCCACGGATATTCCGACGGGACAGGCTGTTTTTCTACGGATGTCCCCGGCTTGAGGAATGCAGCGCAGACTGCTGACAGGCTTCCACCGATACATGGCATACATTCCTAATTCTTTCTTAACTGCATTGACTTCCTTTTTGGGCTATGGCATAATTGGCCAAAACAGGAGGTATGTTATGCAATTCCAAAAATGTCTTCCGATCGTTCTGTCCGCAGTCCTTCTCTGCGGCTGCGCAAAGGCAATGCCACCAGCACCCGAAGCAGCAGCTGCTTCCCCATTGGTCGAATCTACGTCGGCACCATCGGTAACCGCACCTGCTTCCACTGATTTTCCCCTCTCTCCGGAAAATCAATTGTCTCTTATCTACGAAAACATAGATACCTGGCGCGCCCTGGATGAAACGGATGCCTGGTCCTACGCCGTTACAGATCTGGACGGTAATGGGCGGCTGGAAATTCTCTCCTCGGAGACACACGGCACTGGCCATATTCCCACCTTCCGCGCTTGGGAAGTGGACGAAAGCGGCACATCCATAGTATCCATTGCGGAGCCGGATGAGCAAGGATCCACTGTCATCATGGGTGCCAGTTCCTACAATGCTGAATATTTGTCCATAGATACCGTGGACAAATTCTTCGATTCTGCCAATAGTCGAAGCTATTATATACAAACCAGCGAAGTAAAAGACGGAACCGCTCACTACCGCGAAACCAAATTTGCCATTTCCCTGGAAAACGGGAAAATGGAGCAGGATATTCTGGGCTTTAAGCAGACGGAATACCTGGACGGCGGCGCAAAAAGCGTTGCTGCCTATCAAGGCACAGATGGGGGCGTGATCTCCGAGGAAGAATACGCCTTTCCCGCTCAGCTTTCCGGCCTGGAACATACCGCGGCTCACATTGGCTGGCTTCTCTGTGTCCATGCTCAGGATATGACCCAGGCACTTTTAAGCGAAAGCTGGCAGGCTTTCTGCAGCTGAAAAAAGATATTTTTTCGGTTGGCCCCCTGTCCTGTCCGTAAACACAATAGCATTTTTTACAGAACAATGGCAGCCATTTGAAATCGTACAAAAAGCAGCAGGAGCACCCCATTTGCTCCTGCTGCCTAACTTTATTGATGTCTGCTTTATACTTCGAACAAGCTTGCCTGTCCATCGATGGGCTTGTTCTTTTCCTTTGCCAGAATCTCTTGCATTTCCATAGGCGTGTACCCTCTATTGGAATGCTTGTGCGTATTGTTGTTCAAATCCTGAAGCAGCCGCGCAAATTCCACAACATCCCACTTCTCGCCATCTGCTATTTCGGTCTCATCGAAATACTCGAGAATGCTCTTCAATGGGTAGTCTTCCACAATGCGCTGCTGCATATCTACGCAGCAATCCTTCACGTCTCTTTGCGGCAAATTTGTTGCGGTGCGCATATATCGCAGCATTGCAGCCTTCTGCGGAGTATCCGGGAAATACGTTCCATCCGCAAACCTGAGAAACTTCTCTTTTGGAAAAACCTTCAGCGGCTTTCCCTTCTGCTGACGGCTCAGCTTCCGAATGCCTTGCTCCAGGTCGTCAAGCAGCATCACAGTCGCAACCTGGCAGCATTTTGCCGGATGGCTTTTGTCAAAGCTCACGCCCGGTATATCCACAATGAGGAAATTGTCCCCCGCCTGCGCGTCCATATCAATGGCCATCAGCGCCAGCATAAAGGTCTGTTCATCCATTGGCGGATTCTGGCTGTTATAAATCTCAAGCAATTCTTCAATGGAAAGTAGCCCATATAAGGATGCGGCAGCGTTCAGGTATTTTCGTATCTCGTCAACCGTCTCCCGCTTTATCGGAAGATTTGCATACAGATATTCCCGCTCTTCTTCCGTAAGCGGCGTGCCCTCCTCTTCAGATTCCATTTCTTCATCGTCTTCTTCATATTCATCTTCCCAATCCGGGTATTGCTCCGGCGCTTCTCCCACCGCACGAACCACCCCGGGAATGTCTGTGTTCTCCTCCAATTCCCGTAACACCTTGCATTGGAACCGCCACTGGTCTCCAAAATCAAACAGGAATTTGAATTTATCTCCCTTTTCCAGCTGCAGCTGGCGGAGCGTAACATCACTGGAGTATTTCTCGGCCTCGTCCACACAATCAGCGTAATACGCCCGTACACCGCTCCAATAGCGGTCATCCATAAAGAACGCATGGGCATGGTCATCATCAAAATCGAATGCGTTCAGGATCACTCCATGCAGTCTGTCCAGCGTTTCCTGTTCTCCTATACGAATATGGCGATAGCACCCGGTTCCCAGTGAGGCACTGATCACATAGCTTTTCATGACGGAACATCCCCTTTTTGTTTTCATCATACCACAAGCTGGGAAACAATGCAATGAAGATCCCTCCACTCAAAACGCTGCCCGTCTATCATTGCCAATAATCAAATTCCTATAGTCCGTTTAATTTGGCAAGATGCCGATAGAGTTGTCTATCAAGCGGTTTCTAATGCGAATCAGCAGCTTGAAAATTTTAATTCGCAACAAGCATCATAGTATTAGTTGCTAAGTATTTTGTATTTCCAACTCAAAGCAAAAATTACAGACACTTTATACAAGTACAGCACAATGTGATATCATTCAGTAAAATACGCCTGGCTACCCCTTAACGGCACTGGTAATCAAGCGTATTTTGTTTGCCTCGAATAAAATGTCACCAAGCGCCAAGCATCATCATTTATAACTTTTATGGTATAATCTGTTTTTCTCGCAAATGCAATATTCCCCATTTCTCAATATACCTTACCGCCGTACTGCCGGAGGTAAGGCATCTGGCCTTATCTCCACACCTGCAAACTCTCCATGTCCACAGGCAGGAAATGTCCAAAATGAACCACCGGTTCCATGACATCCCAACCGACATGATCTAAAATCTGGTTATAGAGCGTGCGGAATTCAAGGATGAGCAGCCACATCGCCGCCAGAAAACAACTTGAGCAGCAGGGCTCAGCCTGCTGCTCATTCATGCTATTTGGTTGTGTGGTAACAGGAATCAGGATTTTCTCCAGAGGCACCTCAAGCAGGCTTCCCAGGGCATACAGGTTATCTACCGTCGGCAGGCTTTCCCCCTTCTGCCACTTGTAGATCGCCCGGGGTTCTTCAAAGCCGAAATAGCTCTGGAGATCTCGCACGCTTATACCGCGCTCCAGGCGCAGGCGGCGGATATTCTCCCCTGTCGCCGTAAGATCGATCACAGGAAATTTTTTCACAGACACGAAAACGTCCCCTTTCTGCATGTGTGATACTACACCATAGCAGAAAAGCGGCGTGAACGCAAGCATGAATTTTGAAAACGGAGGAACCATGCGCAAAGAACTGTACTTAAATCTTGAGAAATTCTCACTTCGGTATGCGTACTTTCTTTTCTTTGATACCAGGGAGTACCTGGCCGATTCGCTGTTCATTCGTCATCAGGTTCGGGTGTGGTTTGAGCGGGAATACGGAAAAGACGGCTCTCCCCTTCTGGCAATCTGCTGCCATGTGAAGAAAAAGGATGTGCCCGCGTTTCTTGCCGCGCTGGAGGATCTCAAGGACAAAATGATTCTCTGCGGATATCAGGAATATGAACAGGATGTCCGCATCATGCTGGACAGTCTGGAATCCGCGAAAGGAGCCAAACAGAACAATGAAACCAATTCCACTCAAAAAGCAGAGCAAACGTGAACAACGTAAATTCTACGCCAAGCGGCGTGGCTCTTGGAACGGTGTCTCCCCTGTTACCAGAGCTGCGGCAAGCAAAAAGATCTACGCCCGAAACCGGATACGGCAGGCGGACCGGCATTCCGAGGATGATTAAGCGCCCATCCGCCGCCATTCCGAAATATTCCAATGCGCCTCTGCTTCTCTGCCCCTGCTGTCCTAGTCCGCAGATGGCCGTTTTTCCTCAAACCGCTCCAGCACCACCCGCAGGTCCTCCGGCAGTCTGGTTAAGACTTCCTGCTTGAGATTTTTCGGAATACCGTAGAAGGCTTCTGCCATAGAACCCGCGATACAAGTCAATGTGTCACAGTCCCCACCCAGAGAGACCGCATTGCGGATGGCGTCCTCAAAATCCTCGCCCTCCAGGAATGTGGTAATGGCCTCCGGGACAGTTTCCTGGCAAGTCTCCACGTGATGATAACCGGGGCGAATCTCGTCACAGGTTCGGCTGAGATCATAGCCGAAGTGTGCGCGCACATAGGCCCTGATTTCTTCTTTCCCGCTGCCGGTTCTTGCCAGATAAATGACCGCCGCCACAGCCTCCGCGCCCTTGACGCCCTCCGGGTGGTCGTGGGTAACTCTGGCGGTCAGTCTTGCCATCCGGCAGGTGGTTTCCAAATCATCGTACAGCCACCCTGCCGCAGATGCACGCATGGCCGAGCCGTTGCCGAAGCTGCCGTAGGGCTGGGGATCTTTCTCCCGCAGCCAGCTCTGGAACATACAGCCATATCCGGCATCAGGATACCTTCTTCCGAAGCACTGCATGGACTTTACAAGTCTTTCGCAAATGATCCGGTTCTCATCTTCCGGGGTGCTGTCCATCAACGCGTCCGCCACAGCCAAAGTCATTACACTGTCGTCTGTAAATTGGGATTGCGGCGAAAACAGCGGAAATTCTTTGGTTTTCTCCCCCATGTCGAATTCATAGGGGCTGCCGATCATGTCGCCTAAAATCGCGCCGTACATATTACTTGCTCCTCTCCTTGAAATCCCGGTCGATTTTCCGCTTCCATCCGGCCTCCAGGGGCGCCGCGCTGCCGCGGACCTGGTGGACAGCCTCACAAATGGACGCATAGATCACTTCCGTGCCCTGGCTGTCGGCGCGGTAGTCGGCAGCACACTCGGGGCGGATGCCAAACCGTCCGGCCTCCTCAGCGGCGTCGATATTGGCTCCCAAAAACAGGAACTCCCAGCCGTATTTCTCCTGCTGGCGCTGGATCATGGCTCTGACCCGGTCATAGCTGTAAAGGCGGCTGGCATTTTCCATGCCGTCGGTGGTGATGACGAAAAGGGTCTTTTCCGGCCGGTCCTCTTCCCGGGCATACTTGTGAACGTTGCCGATGTGGTGAATGGCGCCGCCTACCGCGTCCAGCAGGGCCGTGGAGCCCCGGACAAAGTATTCCTTTTCCGTCAGCGGCTCCATCCGTTCCAGCGGCACACGGTCGTGGATCACCTGCGTGTTGTTGTCAAAAAGCACCGTGGAAATAAGCGCTTCGCCGGGCTCTTTCTTCTGCTTTTCCATCATGGCATTGAAGCCGCCGATGGTGTCCTTTTCCAGCCCTTCCATAGAGCCGCTGCGGTCGAGAATAAATACGATCTCTGTTAAGTTCTGTTTCATTTTCAATTCCTCCGTACATAAAGAATGAGGCCGCAGGTGTTTTGCAACCTTGTGGCCTCATTATACTGTATCGTCTCTCCACTTTGGTCTCCCGGCGGGAGACCTTAGCAGCCCAGGCAGACCTGGTCAAATTGATAGAGTGCGGCGTTGATCTCGTAAATATCGTAGATGCCCTGACGGATGTAAAACTCGATAATCATATCAAAGGTGCTGCTGTGGGACAGGGAAAATCCAACCGTTCGCAGCAAATCCTCTGTTTCCTGCAAATTGAGCTCCAGCGCAATGGCGAAGGCAAGCACAGTAGGCTTGCTGGGCTTGTATTTGGGGTCGTTGTTGATTTTCCAGAACGTCTTTTTGCTGACGTTGGCCCGCTTGTAGCACTGGACCTCCGTCATATGCTTCCGGTCAATGAGCTTCAAAAGCGTCACCGCAAAGGTGTCGTCCTGCTGCTTCAGCCAATCGTTCAAACTTTGGGGCGCTTCACAGGGCATGGCCTCATAGCAGGTGGGCGCCGCCATTTCCGGCATTGCCGCCCCTTTGAAGCGGCGGCTGATCGGGACCTGAAGATTCAATCGTGTCTCTCGTGCAAAACACAGAAACCGTTCCAGTTCCAGCCGTTGGCTGATCTCATAGGCGGTCTTGTCATAGACGCAGAGCAATACCCGCAGTTCCCCATCCGCCACAGTCAGATAGTCCCGAATAGCCATGGTGGCAATGGAAAGCACCTGATCCTTTGGAAAGCCAAATGTTCCGGAGGAAATCAGCGGGAAGGCAACGGAGGAAAGCCCCATTTCCCCGGCCTTCAGCAGAGCGTTCAAATAGCACGCCCGCAGCAGCGCCGCCTCATTTTTTCTGCCGCCGGTCCAGATTGGCCCCATGGTGTGAAATACATATCGGCAAGGCAGGTCATACCCATCCGTCACCACAATTTCACTCTGGTGCAGTGTTCCGGCCTTTTCGCATGCCTGTCTCAACAGAGGGCCTGCCGCTTTGTGAATGGCATAGTCCGCCCCGCCGGAGCCGGAAAAGCGGCTGTCTGTGGGATTCACAATGGCATCCGCCTGAATCTTCGTGATGTCACTGCGTACAATTTCAAATGGCATCGAATTCTCCTCTCTCATTCTTAAACAGGGAAGGTGTTCTTCACGCGGCTGCATTTCTGGACGATACTCTGTTTTCTTCTATTCGCTCATCAGTTCATTATGCTGAAAGGCATTCATAGCCATTCATCGGCTTCATTGCAAAAGTACCTGGTTCCATATTGGATTGAATCTGTATAAATAGTATAGCATACGATTGGAAAACAGCAAACAGTTTTCTGATAATCTGGCATCGACTGATTTGCTTACAGCGTAAAGCTCCCCTTCTCCTGCCCCGCAATGGCGAAATCGAACAGCGTCCCCTTTGCGATGGCGGCGAAGTAACCGGACGCGGCGTATTCCCTGGCGCACTGTTTTTCGATCAATCCCAGAGTTTCCCGAAGCTGAAGCATGGCGGCAACCTCATGCTTGCAGGGATAGCTGCAGTAACAGTCGCACAGGAGATTTCGGACCGTGCCGTTCTGATATTCAAATTCCACCGTGTACGCCCGCGTACCCTCCACAATGGCATAGCCTTTGGTCCCGTTCAGGCAAAGGTAACGTACCCGGTTTTCCATATAGTAGTTCTGTCCGCGTTCCGCAATTGCGCCGGCAGTGCCCATCCCCTGCAAATCGTCCAGTTGAAAAGCGGTGTCATCGTTGCCGCTTTCGTAGACATCATCCTCTCCGGAGGGTGCCCTGAACCAGAGGGTCGCCTGAGCTGCCGGAAGGGTATGCGGGTCAAAGGTCACGAAATGGGAACCTGCCATATAGAACCGCCCGTGAACGCAGGTATCTACCACGGCAATGACCCGCTTGTAGTCAGAGAGCTTGATTTTGAAGTTGTAGACCACCGAGGCGACAATACCGATCTCTCCTTCCAGCTTGCCATCCACATAGACCCGGTCTCCCTGATGCAGGTCGAATTGGTCATTGTAATAGGCAAGACTGTGTCCAAAGCAGGGGAATTGGACCTGTACCACGGACTTCCGCGGCACGATTGTTTTGCTGTCCTGCGCCGGAACCGTTTCCTGGCCGCCCGCCTGCGCTCTTCCGAAACCGCTGATTAAAAATGCCATTGTACTGCCTCCATTCAAGAAATGTGCCTTTTTTCTATGTGCTTCTATGATAGAAAAGAAAAGGTCCAATAAACAGCACTTATTCGGTCAGACATAAAAATATCCACGGGCGTCATTCGTCCGTGGATATTTCTGCGTGACTTCCGCTTCCTGTGCGCACCTGTTAATTCTCTTGCGGAAAATGCCAGCTCCCGGAAGAGCGAAATGTGCCGCAGGCGCACCATGGTTTCAGCCGTACAGGCTGCCGACAATTCTTTGGCGAAGGGCCGTAGGCAGAACTCTGCACAAAACGCTCAGAAATCGGTACCGCGCACCTGCCACATACACCGCAGGCGGATTCTTTTTCCCGACAATATGTGCTATACTCTTGCCGATATCCTCCGGATTCATGCCGTTTTGCTCGTCCTTTTCCATTCTGCTGACACTTTCGGATATCCTTCCGCCATATTCCTCATCGCCAAAAATACTCTTCTGTCTCGCGTCTGTAAATCCGGTATGGATGTCCCCCAGCTCCACTACCGTTACCCGGATACCATATGGCTTCACCTCGTTGTACAGGGCACAGGAATAGGAGGAGATCGCCGCCTTACTGGCGGAATAAAAAGCCTGAAACGGTATATGCGCGGCCGCCGCCACAGAACTGATATTGATAATCCGTCCGCCGCCCTGTCGGCGCAGGATCGGCAGAACCGTCTTATTGACATTAACCGTTCCGAAAAAATTGACATCAAACTGCCGCCGGGCCTGTTCCGTCTGCGTAAACTCAACCGCACCGGAAATACCAAAGCCGGCACAATTGACCACGGCATATATTGCGGCCTCCTCCGCCACCTGGGCTGCCGCCGCTTCCACCGCTTTTTCATCCGTCACGTCCACCGTCATGTGCTTGACACCGGCCTGGGGAATATCTCTGCGGCTGAACTCATACACAGTATATCCGCAGTCCCGCAAAGCCGCTGCCGCGCACCGCCCGATCCCGGAGCTGCCGCCGGTCACAATCACCGCTTTGTCTTTCATACTTTTTTCCTCTTTCTTTCGCAAGGTCAATTTCCACGGTCAGGCAAGCCCCTCCGTTTGTTTTAATAGTATAGCACAGGATTTTAAAACAGCAAAGAACCATTTTTCCATATAGCAGCGCTCCAAATAGCCCTTTCTATTTTGCGCTTCAGACCATTTTCATTCTATTCCCGGCATGCTATAATATGTTTACAATCTTCTTATATGAGGCAATACAGTACAGACTTGGGAGGTAAAAACGATGGCAACAAGCAGAAAAGGCGCCGGCGGTACAATTTACCACTACGATGATGACGGCAACTATACCGGCTACAGCAGCCCCGGTGTGTTCGGCGGCTATGTAGATCACGACACCAGAGGAAATGTTACGGGCCATACCTCTGAAATCGGAGACAGTCTGGTTCGCTATGATAACGATGGGAACATCACGGAACGGGAAATAAAAGGGTTTTCCCAAAGCTCCTATTACCACACGGACAACAGCCCCCATGTTGCGGACGGCTGCTATGTCGCCACCTGTGTGTACGGCTCCTACGACTGTCCCCAGGTCTGGACCCTGCGGCGGTTCCGGGACAATACCCTCGGGAAGAGCATCTTCGGCCGGGGCTTTATCCGCACTTACTATGCCGTCAGCCCCACCATCGTAAAATGGTTCGGCGGGACCCAATGGTTCAAACATATATGGCGCGGCGTTCTGGACAAAATGGTTCATCGACTGAACAGTCAGGGAGTTGAAAATACGCCCTATCAGGATAAGAACTGGCGGCGATAATTTCCTTAGTTTTTCTATCTATACCCACGCAACGCCCGGAATATAGTTGTGGTCAAGCAGGATCTGTCGCTGAAATGTCCAGCTTTCCAGCGACGAAAGGTGGATTCGACGGCTTGCTTTGCGGGGCAAAGCAACAAAGTGAAAACCAGTTTCCGAATCGGTTTTTCCAACAGGCCACCGGCCTGTTGGATTTAGATGGGTTCGAATCCGCCTTTCGGCAGCAAAAAAGGCACCGCCTTTGGCGATGTCTTTTTTGCTGGTGGGGGAAGGTGGATTCGATGGCTTGCTTTGCAGGGCAAAGCAATAAGGATAAAACCAGTTTGCGAACTGGTTTGTTAGGCAGGCCACTGGCCTGTTGGATTTAATTGGGTTCGAATCCATCTTCTCCCTTTATCAACAAGAAAGAGGACATCCATCGGATGTCCTCTTTCTTGTTGGTGGGGGAAGGTGGATTCGAATTTTGTTAGATGTGTCTATTATAACTTTTTAGCATAAAATCATGCGATTATATTTCAATAGGTATGTTATTTCATAACATACGGTCTATTATTTTTACCCTGTTATCATCGTGATTACGGTCACGGTTACGGTCAAATACCAATATCATAGGCAAACGACAAGTATTGCCGTAGCAGCTGCCTCTCTTTTTGAATTATAAGCCATGCTCATTGTGAATGCAATCACGATGAACATGGCTTTTATTTTTTGCGGAATTTGCAAGTTCATTTCTGTGTCTACGGCTCATGGATTGTCCCAAATTGTGAGCAAATCTGCTCAAATCTTTTGCACAAAAAATTTTTCTAAAAAATTTTTGCGGAGATGGAATAATTTGGGCCTTCTCGATGCCTACCACATGGAAAGGCACTTACGGGTCTTTCCGATGAACCTTGAAAACTTCATAATCATTCATCTGATACATTCTTCTGGACCAGAGCCGGGAGGACAGTACGCCGTGACCACCTGCCCCATAAGGGGTACAAAGCGAAGAAGCCCGCAAGGGCCGAAGCAAAGGTGCTGAGCGAGAAATGCTGTCTCCAATGTTGGATTGCCACCAACAAGGCGACGAGGGTTCAGACAGGACAATGATACTTCTCTACGGAGCTGGCGGAGGACCCGGCAGGGGTGGAAGGCCCATGGATTCGATTCGCTCTCGAGCGTCAGATGATTTCCCTTTGTGTGTTTAGGGGGCGAGGCCGAATGAAACACACCGACCAAAGCGCAGAAAGATTTTTCTGTGTTTTGGTGGAGCAAAAATAACATCAAGGAGGTACAAAATGAATCACTGCAAAACCATTGCCATTGTCAATCAGAAGGGAGGTGTCGGGAAAACCACATCCACCGTCAATCTCGGTGTCGGCCTTGCGCAAGCCGGAAACCGGGTGCTGCTGGTAGACGATGACCCCCAGCACAGTTTGACCATCAGTCTTGGTATTCGCAATGCCGACGATGATCTGGACACCACACTGGCTACTGCCATGCAGGCCGAAATCCGGGATGAATCCGTACCCTGGGAAGAAGGCATCATCCACAGCGGCGAGGGGGTCGATCTGCTTCCCGCGAACATTGAACTGTCTGGCGTGGAAATGAGTCTGTTCAATGCTATGTCCCGAGAGCAGGTGTTGAAATCCGTTCTCAGCCGAGTGAAAGAGAACTACGACTATATTCTCATTGACTGTATGCCGTCCTTAGGGCTGATGTCTGTCAATGCCCTGGTCGCCGCCGACAGCGTGATCATCCCGTCCGCGCCGGACTTTCTGTCCACAAAGGGTCTGAATCTGCTTATCCGCACCATCAGCAGAGTGCGGCGGCAGATCAACCCCAAGCTGAAAATCGATGGCATCCTTATGACCATGGTGGACGGGCGAACCAACAACGCCAAAAGCATTATCGCTGCCCTGCGCTCCACATTGGGCGGCAGCGTCCGGGTATTCGACACAGAAATCCCCCGCTCTGTCCGAGCCGCCGAGGCATCCGGCGAGGGAAAGAGCATTTTCGCCTTTGACCCCAAAAGCCGGGTGGCCCAGGCCTACACAAACTTGACAAAGGAGGTAGCCGAACTTGGCAAAGAAACAAATCGATCTCGGTCTGACGGGGCTAGATGAACTGTTCATGGATGACAGGGAGCGAGCGGAATCCAAGCTCCCCAAAATCCATGAAATTCCCCTTTCGGAAATTGACGAATTTCCGAACCATCCCTTTCATGTCCGCTTAGATGAGGACATGGAGCAGCTGGTAGAGAGTATCAAGGAGCGGGGAATCATCACCCCGGTGACGCTGCGGCAGAAGCCGGATGGGCGGTATGAAATCGTCTCCGGCCACCGTAGGACAAAAGCCTGTGAACTGGCAGGCCTCGCCACCGTGAAAGCGGAAATCAAGGAGCTTTCCAGAGACGAGGCCATTATCCTCATGGTGGAATCGAATCTTCAGCGCACCACCATCCTGCCCAGCGAAAAGGCGTTTTCCTACAAAATGCGGCTGGAAGCGATGAAACACCAAGCGGGCAGACCCTCCAAAGAAAATGCGTCGCCAGTGGCGACTAATTCCCCGCAAGGTCGATCTGACGTTGAACTCGGAGAACAGGTTGGTGAAAGCAAAGACCAGGTTCGACGCTACATCCGTCTTACCCACCTTATCCCGCCTCTGCTTGACCTGGTGGATGCCGGGAAAATTGCTTTCCGGCCCGCCGTGGAGCTTTCCTACCTAACCGAGGAGGAGCAAAACAGTCTGCTGGATTCCATCAGTTCCGAGCAGTCCACCCCATCCCTGGCTCAGGCCCTGAAGATGAAAGAATTTTCCCAGAACGGCAGGCTCAACGCCGACGTGATTCTCTCCATCATGTGTGAGCAGAAGCCCAACCAGAAAGAGAAAATCAGCTTTCAGTCCGAACGGCTGAAGCCCTTTATCCCGAAAAACTTCACCGCCAAGCAGACGGAGGACTATGTGATCAAAGCCCTGGAGTATTACCACCGGTATCAGCTCCGACAAAAGGAGCGTGACCGATAATGGCTCCAAGGTGTCGTTCTCCTCCCCCTCACACTCCCCCTTATATTGTATAACCAGCTGTACCAGCTGAAAAGAAGCATAGACACCTGCCAAAATCGGCGGGTGATTATTTTGTGAAAGGAAAATGCCATGCGAAAAATTATGAAACGAGGGTTCTGCCTGTTTCTGGTGGCCGTGCTGCTGGCGGGGCTGGTGCCCTGTGCCTTTGCGGATGAAGCAATGCCCACCGGGGAAGTGGAAGCATCCGAGGCCGCAACAGAGGCAGCGGAAGAAACGACGGCTCCACCGGAAACGGCAGTTCCCTCAGAATCCACCGAGCCGCCAGAGGCAACGGAAACCACGGAATCGGAAACGGAAGTCACAGAACCGGAAGCTGACCCGGTAGAAGATGCCCCGGAAGATGCCGTTGAGGATGACCGGCTTGCCGCCTATGCCTCCACAGTCACCAACGTACTTCTGTTTGACAAGGCAAGCCCTAATTACACCACGGTCCTGAGAAGCCAGGTGCCTGTGACCTACAACCCCAACGGAAGCGATGCCGCAAAAACAGCCTATATCAAAAATCTGGGCTGGCACTTTGCACGGTACAACAATGTTCCCTATGAGGACGATCCGCTGTACTGCATCGAACCCTGCAAGAATTACGCAGCCAGCACTTCGGGCAACTACATGGACGAGGATCTGGGGGTATCCGGCAGCGGCAGCACCCGTGGCAGTAATGTCTGGTTTGCCATGCCCTATTCCTACCGCCAGGCCATCGCCCTGACGCTGCTATACTCCCGGCAGCTGTGGGACAGCAATTACAGCGTCAAAACCACGGCCATGGCCAACAACCCCAATGTGTCCACCCGGATCGCTACCCAGTTTCTGATCTATGAGATCGTAACAGGATTGCGGGATGCCGATACCTTCAACCGCCGTGGCTCCAACGGTTATACCAGCGGGGACGTATTCTACAATGCGGGTGTCGCCAGCGTTTCCGGCTTTGCGGAAAAGTACAACAGCATTGTTTCCAGTGTCCAGAACGCCATGAAAATCCCCAGCTTTACCAGCCGCTCCTCCGGCTCCGCCCCCACCATCACCATGGGCGGGAACCAGGTAAGCGTTACGGATTTCAACGGCGTTCTGGGAAACTTCTCCTTTGCCAATGGGAACGGTGCTTCGTTTTCCAAGTCCGGGAATACCCTGACCATCACCAAAACCGGCACCATTTCCCCCTCCACAGTGTTTAGCGCTACCAGAAGTCTGCCCTCCGCGGGGAACTCCACCGTATCCATCTACTACAGCGCCAGCAGCACCTACCAGACCTGCGTCAAGTTGTACTCACCACAGGTGGAAACGCTGCGGGCCTACTTCAAAATCAACGCCCCGGACCCCGGAGCCATTGCCCTGGTAAAAACCACGGAGGACGGCCAGAATTTGTCTGGCTGGCGCTTCGGCGTGTATTCCAACGCCGCCTGCACCACTCTGGTATCCGGTCCTCACACCACGAACAGCAACGGAAAAATCAGTATCACCGGGCTGAACGCTGGAACTTATTACGTCAAGGAGTTGGGGCATACCAACAGTGCCATTTCCTCCCGCTACACCTGTTCCGGAGAGAATCCAAAGATGGTCAGCATCTCCAACGGCACTACCACCAGCGTCAGCTTCTATAACAAGCTGTCCTCCGGCTCCGTGAAGATCACGAAAACCACAAACACCGGCCAGAACTTGGGCGGGTGGAAAATCGGCCTGTACACGGATTCCGCCTGCACCAATCCCATCTCCGGTTCTCCCTTTACAACCGGCAGCGACGGCACCGTGACCGTATCCGGCTTGCAGCCCGGAACTCTGTACGCCAAGGAGTTGGTTTCCGGTGATCCCTATTGGGTCTGCGATACCAGCGTGAAAACCGTTACGGTAGTGGCCGGTCAGACGGCTTCCGTAGGTTTCTCCAACACCCAATACGGCGTACTGGAAATCCGAAAGTCTACCAACACCGGCAACCACCTGGACGGCTGGAAGTTTATCGTTAAAAAGGACGGCACAGAAATTCCCGGCTCTCCCTTTACCACAGACACAACGGGGCGCATTCACGTTCCCAACCTGATTCCCGGAAAATATCTCGTTATGGAAGCTCCCACCGAGGATCCCTATTGGTCTGTGGAGCTGGGCTTCCACACTGTTACCGTGGAGTATGGAAAAACCGCCGTTGACCAGTGGCTGAACAAAGAGCAAGGCCTGGGCTACTTCACGAAATCTACCAACACGGGAGATGAAATCTCTGGCTGGCATATTACTGTCTATGCGGATGAAGCCTGTACTCAGGAACTCCGTACTCTCATTACCGGCCAGGACGGCACCGTTGGTATCTACCTGGAACCCGGCACCTACTGGGCCAAGGAAACTGGCAGTGAGGAGGTCCGGGATGACTACTGGAAAATGGACGATTCCGTGAAGAAGCTGTTGATCCGCGCCCATGAGAAAACCACCCTGGAGTTTATCAACAACTACAGCGGCAGAATTTCCATCCAGAAATCCGTGGAGCCGGGGGGTACATTGGAGGGCTGGAAATTCAAAATCACGGATGCGGACGGGAAAGAAGTTTCCGGTTCTCCCTTTACCACGGATAAAAGCGGAAAAATTCTCTCCGGCAGTCTCACCCCCAGAGACTACACCGTGGAGGAAGTGCTGCCCGCTGACAGCCTCTATTCCGGAGAAGCCCCGAAAACCGTTACTGTCACCGCAGGCAAAACGGCAGAGGTATCTTTCCTCAATAAACTGCGCACCGGGAAAATCACCATCCGAAAGGTGGACACCAAGGATGAACCTTTGGCGGGAGCCACCTTCCTGCTGGAAGGCAGCGAGGACGGCAATCTCTGGTATCCGGTTATTCCAGGCTCTAACGGTGTCTGTACTCTGGGGGAGCCTTCGGAAGAAAACCTTGAAGCCGCCAGTAAGACTTCCGGTGAGGATGGTTTGCTGACCTGGGAAAACCTGCCCATCACCTTGCAATATCGGATCACGGAAACGAAAGCCCCGGAGAGCTATACGCTGCTGAAAGAAGCTGCTTTCGAGGGTACTCTGCCTGCGGATACGCTGGAGCTGCGGGTGGTCAACGGAGAAGCCTTCGCTCTGCCTAAGACCGGCTCTACCGGTCTAGCGGTGCTGCCGCTCGCAATCATACCCTGCTTTTCGATTTGCGCAGGAGCAATCCTGTATCTGCGCAAGCGGGAAATCTAAGCTCAATCAACCGGGGAAATGCCCCGGATTTTTTCAACCTCAAATTCAAAATCTTAATTCAGAAAGGACTTTACTATGAAAACCATGAAGAAAATCGTTTGCGCCCTTATGACCCTTGTCCTGCTTCTGTCCAGCGTCCCCGCCGTCTTTGCGGACGAAGCGGACACTAAAACCATTGACCAGGATGCCGCTTGCAGCCTGACCATCTGGAAGTTCGACTACACCAACGCAAAGAAGGACGGCGTGTGGGATGAAGATGCCTTTCCCTCCACCGGCTGGCAGGAAAGCTATGTGGAAAACGCTCTGGTGAACACCAACCGCAAGGGGGACACCGATGGCCAGAACGGCAACGCTCTGGGAAATGGTCAGACCAGCAAGGGTTATGCCATTGCCGGTGTGGAGTTCACCTATCTGAAAGTCGCGGACATTGTGACTTTTCAGAATGAGGGCACAGCCCAGGTCCTCTACGGCTTTCACAAGACGGATGCCGCAGATCTGCTGAAAGCCATCGGTCTGGAAAGCGGTGCCAACCGCTGCGCCGAGGCGGACAGCCTGGATGCTGACCGCTACTTCTACACCTCTGATACGCTGAACAAGGCCCTGGCCCAGAGTCTGGAAGCAAATTCCACCACCGTGAAGAACGCTCTGGAAACCTTCATCCGTAACGGCGGCACGGCTATGGCTCCCACCAGCGAAGCCGGCAAGACCTCTGCCAAGGATCTGAGCGTTGGTCTGTATCTGCTGGTGGAAACCAAGGTTCCCGAAATGGTCACTTCCACCACCAACCCGTTCTTCGTCTCCCTGCCCATGACCACCGTCACCGGCAATGACAACTCCGCTTCCCAGGATGGCGGTGCCGCCTGGAATTATGATGTAGTCGTGTATCCCAAGCAGGAAACCGGCATTCCCACTCTGGAAAAGACCGTCCGGGAGGCCAAGGCCGACACCGGCAAGAATGAAGGCTCCGCATCCATCACGGATGGCTTTGCCCACACCGCTACCGGCTCCGCTGGCGACACCATGGAATACCAGATCGTTTCCACCCTGCCCACCATCACCTCCCAGGCAACAGCCCTGTCCACTTACAATTTCTACGACACCCTCTGCGAAGGCCTGACTTACAGCAAGGATGCCGGTGTGACCATTGAATTCTTTACGGATGCCGCCTGTACCGACAAAGCAGCCTCCTGGAACAAGGATTCCGGCAAGTTCACCGTTACCTACAGCGAAGATGGCCGCCATATGACCGTGGACATTGCCAAGGCCGGTTTGGATGAAATCAATGGAGCCACCGCCAACAAGAACGGGAAACTCTACACCGGCTACTCCAACTACACCGCCCGTGTGACCTACAGTGCCGTGATCAACCCCGACAAGACCTTTGTCTACGGCGAAAAGGGCAATGAGAATACCGTCATTCTGACCTGGAAGCGTACCTCCGGCGACTACTACGATACCCTCATTGACGACTGCCATGTGTTTTCCTTCGGCCTGGACCTGACCAAGCTGTTCTCCGATGTGGATGCGGAAACCGCCGCCGAAACCAAGCTCTATGACAGCGTAAAGTTCAAGATTCAGAACAAGACCGACGGTACCTGGATCATTGCCAAACGCAATGACGAGGAAGGGGTCTACTATGCCACCGGCCATAGCGATAAGGAGGCCGACGCCACTGTGTTTACCCCCGTCACCATGAGCAAGTCCTACGGCCACATCATGGTCAAGGGTTTGGAGGAGGATACTTACACCATCACCGAAACCCAGACCGCTAACGGGTATACTCTGCTGAAAAACGCAATCACCTTCACCATTACCATCAAAGAAAACACTTCCCGCACCTGCAACGTCTACGCCAAGGATGTGCTGGGTGTTCTCCAGAATGACCCCCACTACGCTTTTGACGGCGGAGAGGATTTGAAGCTGGCCAACATTCCCCAGCGGGCACTGTCCCACAACTATCCCACCGCTTCCGCAACCGTGGACAAGAATGACGTCACTATGTTGGAGGACAACGGCTCTGCTAACGCCGAAGTGCCCCTGACCGTGAAGAACACCAAGGGTTTTGATTTGCCCAAGACCGGCGATCACGGCACCTGGATGTACAGCCTTGTGGGCATTCTCCTGATGTCCGCCGCAGCCGGTGTTATTGTCCTAACCACCAGAAAGAAAAATGGCCGGTAAATACCTGGCACCCCGGAAAAACACTCCGGGGTGCCGTCCGAAAGGAGGAGATCCTATCCGAGAGAAGCGAAGAACGATCATTACCATCTCCCTGGCCGTGCTGTTTTTCCTGCTGGCGCTGGGGCTGACCGTCTATCCCATCTTCAGCAGCCGCTACAATGAGGCCCACCAGTCCCAGATCCATACGGAGTATCAGGATGCTGTCCAGGCGTTGCCGGACACCGCAGTCCCAGAGGCCAGGGCCGCAGCCCAGGCGTACAATGAGGAATTGTGGAGCAGCATCGTCCGGTACGGCAGCTATTCCAAGGATTCCGTGACCTCCGCTGTGGAGGAATACGCCCAGCTCTTAGACCTTACCGGTACCGGAACCATGGGCTATGTCCATATTCCAAAGCTGGGGGTATCTTTGCCCATCTACCATGGCACGGAGGAAGAAACCCTGGACCGGGGCGTTGGCCACCTCATCGGCAGCTCCCTGCCCATTGGCGGCAGCAGCACCCACGCCATCCTCACCGGTCACTCCGGCCTAGCCAGCCAGAAGATGTTTTCCGACCTGGACAAGTTGGAAATTTGGGACACCTTCTATCTGGAGGTGCTGAATGAAGTCCTGGCCTATGAGGTTGACCAGATCAACACTGTTCTGCCTCACGACACAACCTATCTGGGACTGGAGGAAAACAAGGACTTGTGTACCCTTGTGACCTGTACCCCCTTTGGGGTCAACACCCACAGGCTCTTGGTTCGTGGCCACCGGATTCCCTACACCCCGGAGAACACGGAAAATCCCACCATAGAACTGGCTGAAACAGAGAAAAGCGTAGATTCCACCTGGGAACAGGAGTACGAAAAGGGCGTGTATCTTGCCATTGGTATTGTGGCTCTGATTTGCCTGATTCTGTTCATTGTCTGGCTCACACAGAAAGGAGAAAACAATGCGGCGTAAAGGCGTTCTCATGACCCTTCTGTTCCTGTGGGTGTACCTGGTGGGCATGGGGATCCTTCTGTATCCGGCGATCAACAACTACTACACCAGCAAGCGAATGGAAGGCTCCGTGGAATCTTTCTACGGTGCCAATCCTACGGAAAGCACTTTGGATAATCTGCTTACCACAGAACCGATTGAGGAAACAGAGTCGCCCACGCCCTACCCGGAGCTGCTGGAAATGCTGGAAGCCTACAACCGGGAGCTTTACGAAAGCGACCAGGCATCACTCAACAGTCTGGCAGCCACCGAGCAGCCGGGGGTACTGTTTAGCGTCAGTGGGCAGAAGGGGGATGTGTTTGGGGTGCTGTCCATTCCAAAGCTGGAAATGGAAATGCCCCTGTATCTGGGAGCCACCGACAAGCACATGGCAGACGGGGCCGCCCAACTGGGGCAGACCAGTATCCCTATTGGTGGCAAGAATACCAACGCCGTTATTGCCGGACACCGGGGGTACAATGGTGCGCCCTATTTCCGCTATGTGCCGGAATTGCAGATTGGAGATTCTGTGGACATTACGAACCTTTGGGGTATCCTGCACTACAAGGTTGTGGAAACCAGAATCATCCAGCCCAATGATATTGATGCCATCAAAATCCAACCTGGGCGGGATTTGATAACCCTGCTGACCTGCCACCCTTACGCCAGCGGCGGCAGGCAGCGGTTCTTGGTGATTTGTGAAAGAATGGAGGAAGAAAATGAAAGATGAAAAAAGAAAGGCCGGCAGCTATGAGATCATCCAGGCATTCCGCATTGGGAATCGGGAAATCGTCCTTGGCGAGGACCTGAATGCCGTACCGGAAGAACGGTATATGTGCGCCTACTGCCAACAGAACGAAATTGCGGCCCTCTACAATGAGGTCATGGTCAGTGACGATTACTGTGAGATCGTCAAGCTCTTTGCGGATAGGCTGTCGGAACAGGCGGAGAAAACCCGTGCAGAGGTATTGAAGCCCAAATTTCAGGGCATCGATGTGACACCCCTGACGAGCAAGGATTGTACCCCCGTTACCTATGACGATGACCTGAATGGAAAAGTCGTAGTGATCCGTCCGGGTGTGCTGCGGAAGGAGTATCAGTTGGCAACCCGTCAGCTGAAGCTCTGCATCGGCGGTTTTGGAGCCAGTCCCCACAGTCGGGGTTCTGCCTGTTTCTGTGTAGATCTGTATTCCGGTGACAGCTCCCGGTTTGAACGGCGGGACATTCTTGGGACACTGGAGCCAGAACAGCTCCCTCAGTGGGCTAAGCTGGGACTGGAACAGTATCAGCTGGAACGATCTGAAAAGCGAAAGGAGCGTGAACGTTAATGGAACTGCGAGAATTGACCCAGCCCGAGCAGAAATACACCTACCGTCAGAGTCACCAGCTGGATGCCCAGACGGGATGTATCGGGTATCTGCGTGGGGACTTTGGCACCACCGGGAAGGAGTTCTATTCCAGCTGGTTTGACAACATGGCCTATCTGAAAACACCAGAATTTCAGGCAGAGCTGGACCAGGTGATAAACGCCCTGCGGGAAGATTCCCAGTACAGTGGTATCCTGGCAGACCGGAGCAGCCTATCCAACGTCTGCCACCAAACCTTTGGACGGGAAGAATCCGGCTTCCGGGTGAATACCCAGGACTACGCCTACCTGCTGCGCTTAAACCCCAACCGAGGCGAGTACAATTTCTACATCTACTGCTACAAGAGAGATTACCTGGATCGGCACATCCGGAACGCCGAGTACGGCATCCGGTTCATTACTCCCAATTACAAGGAGAAGTTCCGCATTGCGGACGGTGACAGTATTCGCATGACCTTTCCCGATGGTGAATACCGGGACCGGGAATGCCGGTTTATCGACGAAACCCATCTGGAGGTCGGGAACAGTCTCTATCATATCTGCGAATTTGCGGAGTGGATTCAGCGGGGGTGCATTCAGATCATTCCCCTGCGCCAGTCGCTCCCGGAGAAGTGCTTCAGTGCCTTGGAGACTACAGGGGAGATCATCACCGTCACCAAAGGCGAGAAAGGCTACACGCCTACCGGGCTGTACCCGCAGAACGGTGTTTCCCCCAAAGAGGCTGCCGCCGCCCTTAATGATGCTGCCGGTGTGACCAAGGCGCAGGAGACCGCCATGGTGGCTGGCTCCATGTTCGGCTGGGACACGCCCGCCGCCGACCCCAAGAATTACGATGCCAAGGGCGTACCTATCAAAAATCACAGAGAGAGGGATGCAAGATGAAGTATGAAGTTACCGTCCAGGCTGTCAGCCTGGGGCATGTCACTGTAGAAGTGGATTCTCCTGAAAAGGCAGAAGACGCAGCTATGAAAGCCCTGTTCACCGGCGCAATCCACTGGGAGTCCACCAGGATGGAGTTTTCCGGTATCGAAGCCCAGGACACATAAACCGGACATAATCTGCTGAAAAAGTAAGGATGTGAACCAATGGATAAGAAAACAGCGATCTGCCAGTATCTCAAAAAGTACCATACCGGTGGAGAAAGAGCCGTTTACAGCCGTGAGCTGCAGCGGCTCTTTTCCATTGATGGACGGGGCCTGCGCAGGAAGATCAACAGTCTGCGGCAGGACGGCTACCCCATTTGCAGCGACGAACGGGGCTACTACTACGCTGACAACCAGGACGAAATCAACGGCACGGTATGTCGGCTGAATCAGATGGTTACGAAAGTATCCAACGCCAGGACGGGGCTTCTGTATGCCTCTATCCAAGACAGCGGAATTACGGTGGAAGTCTCCGTAACCGTGCGGTAAGGAGATGCCATGCCCAGATAAGATGAATTTCTTTCTCAGTTGCTCTCCTCCAAAACCCAGGAGATTGTAAGCAGCCCCAGAAACTATACAGCATTTCTCCAAACCGCAGCCCAGAATTACAAGTACCGCTTTCAGGAGCAGGTACTTATCCACGCCCAGCGCCCGGATGCCACCGCCTGTGCGGAAATCGGCGTGTGGAACCGACTGGGCCGCTGGGTAAACCGGGGTGCCACCGGTATTGCCCTGCTCCGGGACCCAAACCTTCCATATCGTATCCGCTATGTGTTCGATGTTTCAGATACCAACAGCCGGGAGAATCGAGAAATTTCCCTTTGGCAGATGAAGCCGGAGTACGAAAACGAGGTCATCCATACCCTACAGGGTAAGTTCCTGCTGGATTCCAATCATTATTGGGGTGAGGTTGTAGAAACGCTTTCCCAGCAGCTTGCGGAGGAAGCCGCCGGAGATTACCTTCCCGACCTGCTGAACAACAAGCAGGACAGCTTTCTGGAAGAACTGGACGATGGCAGTGTCGCCAGATGGTTTAAGGAATCCGTTGGTGAAAGTGTCCGCTATATGGTCCTCCATCGCTGCGGCTATGCGCCCGAGCTTGACAATGATGTTTTTGGGCGCATCCAGGATTTCAATACCGAGATCACCGCCTCCCTGTTGGGTTCGGCTGTCAGCAATCTGTCCGAATCCATCCTCCGAGAAATTGGTGTCACCGTAAAATCTCTGGAACGGCAGCAGCCTCGTACATTTGATTCTTTCGGAGACACTGTGTACAATGAAGCCAGAAAAAACGAACTGGAAAGGAGCCAGAATAATGGAACTGACTTACACAATGCAGGGGGACTACCGGCTGCCCAACCTGATTCCCCCAGAGAGTCCCAAGGTAGGCAAGTACGGAATGCTGCGGCACAGCTATCTGCACAAGCACCGGGAGGGGCTATACACCGGGATGCTGATGAAGGGCACCCTGAACGCCCATCTGGAGGAGGTGGACCGGGAGGCCAACCGGATGCTGGAACAGCTGACAACGCAGATGGCCCAGGAGCAGGGCGTGACGGAGGAACTGAAAGCCCAGAATCAGATGCTGTGGGTGCAGCGGATGAACAACATCCGGCAGGCAGCAGAGGAGATCATCTACAATCAGCTGATCTACACGTAATTGAAGAATCGCCGCTGCCCAGCGTGGAGGAACAGATTTCCTTCCTGGACGGCGGCTTTTCTGTATCGGAAGCAGCGCAGCAGACCTTTTTCCCGCAATTGCAGCTTCCCCAGCAGATTATTGACGAAGCCCTGTGCATGGGCTTTAATGACCGGGACAGCCGGAAAATCATCTGTGCCTACTTTATGAAGGACAAGCCGGACAACGCCGCTTTCCTGCAAGAAAGCTATGGCACCAACGGTGCGGGGCTGATCATCCAGGGTCAGGAATACGCCGTCTGGTATGACCCGGAGGGCATTCGCATCTCCACCGGGCGCACGGTTCAGAAGCTGCATACCACCCTCGTGACCTGGGAACAGGCCGCAAAGCGTATCCGGGAACTGCTGGATATGGGGCGGTATATGCCCAAAGAGGAGCTTGAACAGGTTCCAGCCTTTGAGCGGCGCAAGCTTGCCCAGGCCCTTGCGTTTGCGGTGCGGGAATGCTCTGCCCAGGCGAAAGAGGAGGGGTATCTTCCGCTTACAGCGAAAACCTATTCCTCCAATCGCGGCTTTCCTGAAGTCGAAGCCCAGATGCAGCGGCTTCTGGAATCCCCGGATACGTTAATGCAACTTGTAGAGGAATGGACCGTGTTTGCATCTGCCCATGCCAATGATCGCAGCCTTATGACAAGCCGCCTGTATAACCCTGCCAGGCTTTTGCAAAAGCTGGAAGATTTACAGCGAACGCCCCTGATTTTTACCGCCGCCCAGGGCTTTGACCCTCCGCGGCGATATTTCATTTCCGATGATGAAATCAACCAGGCGCTGCGTGGGCATGAGCGTGCATTCCGGACCCGGCTGGATGTATTCTCCTTTTTCAGCCAAAACACGGACACGAAAGCGCGGGAACAGTTTCTGAAACGGCAGCACGGGGAATACAGCGGCTACCACGGCGGAAATGACAACAAGACCTATACCTCTGCCGGATTTTCCTTTAGCCATGGAGATTTAACTGCCCCGTATGCCCAGCTGAACATGAAATGGCCTGCCGTTACCAAATGGGTGGCTAACATGATTTCCTCCGGCACTTATCTGTATCCCAGTGATGCGGATAGAATGGCTGACTATGAGATCAACCAACTTGCCAGACGGATCATGTCGTTCTTTTCCAATACCCCGGACGGTTTTCAGCGGCCCACCCCCAGAAGTGATTTTGACTATTGGGAGGGCGTTACGGAAATTCAGGAGCAGCTTTCTGACCCGGAACAGGTCAATACCATCTACCAAACCATGATGAAGCCCCTCATGGATGCAACACTGCCCAATGACCGTTCCTTTGAAACCCGGAAGCGAGGCATGGAGGCTATGGAAGCCTACCGAACAGGCACATTCTCCGTGTTTGGAAGGGCGTATACCCTCCGTCCGCTGCCAGATCCCACACAGCCAAATCCGGCAGTCAATGAGGATTTGGAAAAGGCCAAAACGCTGATAACGGCATTCTGCGCTGAGGAATATAACAGCGAACCGGATTTCTCTGACCTGCGTAAAGTGGATATTGCCTATACCACCATTACAGACGAGGAAGTTCCCGTTCAGGTCAGTGTTGACCTGGTGGATTTCAGGCTGGATCGGTCCATTGACGGTATCATCGTGGATTCCCGAAAATATGACACACTGAAAGAACTGACCGAGCAGGAACTTGTTGATCCGGATTTTGACGAATTGGTAGCCTTCTCCGAAGAACAGCTTGCGAAAGTCGCCCTCCACGGTATCCGCAATAAGGTCGTTCAAAGATTTACCGAAAGCGGCGAAGAAATCCAGATACAGCACCATGTAAATGACTTTTACTACAACCATTACAATGTGGTGGACGGGACTGCCAGATATGTAGACGGCCCCTATGATACGCTGGAGGAAGCTGCCAAAGAAATGCGAGGCTACCATCCCCAGGCAGTGGAAATTGATGATTCCGCACCGGACGTGGAGGAAGATCCCTTTGATGACATTGACCCCCAACAGGTTCGGGAAGAATTGGCTAAGAGCGGAATTGTGGATGGAAAACTTGTTGACCCGGAGGCCCTAAATAACACGCCCTTTATTCGTCAGGTTATGACAGATGTGGGAGCAGCAGAGCCGTTTCCCGCTTTGCCTACCATCCAGCATCCGCAGAATCGGCCCCATACGCTCCATCCTGAAATTCCCGCAGATGACCGCAGAAACTATCACATCCGCACGAATGATCTGGGAGCAGGTGTCCCTATTGAACGCTTCTACCACAATGTTCATGCCATAGAACTGCTGCACAAGCTGGAATCTGAAAATCGGCTGGCCACGCCAGATGAACAGGACATTCTCTCCCAATACGTCGGCTGGGGCGGTCTGCCCCAGTTCTTCGAGGAAACCAACGCCCATTACGCCGAGCTGAAAGCCCTCCTATCAGAGGACGAATACGCCGCCGCCCGGGAATCTACCTTGACAGCGTTCTACACCCCGCCTGTGGTGATCCGGGCCATGTACAAGGGGCTGTCCAATCTGGGCTTCCAGACCGGCAATATCCTGGAACCCAGCTGCGGCGTTGGCAACTTCATGGGGCTGTTGCCGGAGAATATGGAAAATTCCAAAATGTACGGCGTAGAGCTGGACAGCATTTCCGGGCGCATTGCCCAGCAGCTGTACCAGAAGAACAGCATTGCGGTACAAGGATTTGAAAAGACCGATCTGCCGGACAGTTTCTTTGATGTGGCCATTGGCAACGTGCCCTTTGGGACGTTCAAGGTTTTGGACAAGAAGTACGACAAGTACAATTTCCTGATCCATGACTATTTCTTTGCCCGTGCCTTGGATAAGGTGCGCCCCGGCGGCGTGGTAGCCTTCATTACCAGCAAGGGCACCATGGACAAGGAAAATCCCTCTGTGCGAAAGTACATTGCCCAGAGGGCGGACCTTCTCGGTGCCATCCGACTGCCCAATGATACCTTCAAGGCCGCTGCGGGTACAGAGGTCACTTCCGACATTCTGTTCCTGCAAAAGCGCAGCGGTATGACCGACCTGGAGCCGGACTGGGTGCATCTGGACACCGATGAAAAGGGGCTGAAAATGAACGCCTACTTCGTCTCCCACCCGGAAATGGTTCTGGGGCAAATGCAGGAAGTGTCCGGCCCCTATGGTATGGAAACCGCCTGTATTCCCCAGAAGGGGCAGAGCCTGGAATCCCTGCTCACTGCCGCCATTGGTCAAATTCAGGGTGAGATGCATAATGTTGACCTGGATGATTTGCAGGAGGAAGAAACGGGCTCTCTGCCCGCTGACCCTGATGTGCGGAATTTCAGCTTCGCAGTTGTGGACGGCAAGCTGTACTTCCGGGAAAACAGCCTTATGAATCCGGTCTCCGTATCGGCTACTGCCGAGCAGCGCATCCGTGGGCTTATCGGTATCCGGGACTGTGTGCGCAAGCTCATTGAATACCAGACCGAGGACTACCCGGAGGCCGCAATTCAGGCAGAACAGGCAACCTTAAATGCCCTCTACGACAGATTTGTGGAGAAATATGGCCGGATCAACAGCCGTGCCAACAGCTCCGCTTTTTCTACCGACAACGCCTACTATCTACTGTCCTCTTTGGAGGTGCGGGACAGTGAGGGTGATTTCCTGCGGAAAGCGGATATGTTCTCCAAGCGGACCATCCGGCAGAAAATATCCGTCACCTCCGTGGATACCGCCTCGGAGGCCCTGGCCCTGTCACTGGCTGAAAAAGCAAAAGTAGATATGCCCTACATGATGGAGCTGGCCCACAAGAGCGAGGAAGAAATTCTCTCAGATCTGAAAGGCGTGATCTTCCTGAATCCAGAGCATGACGGAAAGGAGGATGTTGCCCATAAATATTTGCCCGCAGATGAATACCTTTCCGGCAATGTCCGGGAAAAGCTGCGCACCGCCAGGGCGTTTGCCGAGACGGATGAAGGGTATACCATCAATGTACAGTCCCTGGAAGCGGTGCAGCCCGTTGACCTGTCGGCCAGTGAGATTTCTGTCCGGCTGGGTGCCGCCTGGCTGCCAACCGAGGTTGTGCGGGATTTTACCTTTGAGCTTCTGCGGACCCCCTACTACCAGAGACGGAACATCAAGGTGCATTACAGCAACTACACCGGCGAGTGGAATATAGACGGAAAAAGTCTGGACCGAGGGAATGTACGCTCCGAGAACACCTTTGGTACGGAACGCATCAACGCCTACAAAATCATTGAGGAAACCCTGAATCTGCGGGATGTACGGATCTTCGACTATGAATATGATGACTCCGGTAAAAAGGTGGCTATCCTCAACACGAAGCAGACCGCCATTGCCCAGGGAAAGCAGGAGCAGATCAAACAGGAATTTGCGGACTGGATTTGGGCTGACCCCAATCGCCGGGAGCGGCTGACCACGCTCTACAATGAAAAGTTCAACAGCATTCGCCCACGGGAATATGACGGAAGCCATCTGAATTTTGTAGGGATCAACCCGGAAATCACCCTGCGGCCTCATCAGGTGAATGCCATTGCCCATATTCTTTACGGTGGGAATACATTGCTTGCCCATGTAGTTGGTGCCGGCAAAAGTGCGACACGTTCGTAACTGAAAAGGTTACGCACAAGTCAGCTAACAATAGAATCGGGAACTGGAAAGGAGTCCCTGAAAAGACTTGGAGAACTAATATTCCGATAGGTGGAATGATGGGGTAACGCCCTGAAACGCCTACCTTATAAACTGCGATATGCGGCAGTCCACTGTAACAAGGATTGCGGTATAACGCTCGCTAAAGTCGGCGGAAATGCACCCAAACGGGCTATGCCGTGGAAAGTGTCCCAGAGGTGGGATATGTGCATGATACGCCGGAGGTCTATAAACTGCCTATGGTCAGAATGTCATGGATGACTGACGAAATCCCGAATGTACGGGTCTATAAGGCGCAGGAGCAGAAATGTTCCTTTCCGATTACGGAAGTGTGTGAGGATGAGTAAAAATTCTTACTATGAAAGTCCTTACGGTGTTACAGGCACCGTCCAGCACACAGGTTCAGAGGGACACCTAAGGGCAGATATGTACAGATAGGAATATTGGAACGTGGAAAGACTGGAACACGGAGCCGGTTACAGGCTATGAGGTGTTGGATTGGAAATCGCTTTGCGTATAACAATTCTTTATCCAGTTGAGAGAGATGGCACAGTACCGTTGAAGCCGTAGAAATATGGTGGAGGGATGGCCATTAGTCGTCAGCAATCAATAAATTGAAAACTATACAGACACAAAGGTTCGAGTATGACTAAGAAAAGCGAAATCCTCTCATAAGGAGGAAAGTACCTGACTTTGGCAAACAAGAAGAAACCCTTAAAGAAACAGAAAATCCGCAACTCCGAATACTACGATATGCAGCTCGTTTTCGATGAACTGTATGCCGCAAGTGTCAAGGGACAGCGGTTCTGCGACCTTGTGGAACTGATAAAACGCCCTGAAAACATTAAACTGGCATATAGAAATATCCGAAAGAACAGCGGCAGTCGGACGGCTGGTGTGGATAACAAGACAATAAGCGATTTGAACAAATGGAACGAAAATGCTCTAATCGCCCATGTTCAGCGTAAGCTGGACTGGTATGTTCCCAATGCTGTCCGTAGAGTGGAAATACCAAAGGATAACGGGAAAACCCGTCCCCTCGGAATACCCACGATTATGGACAGGCTCATTCAGCAATGTATTCTGCAAGTATTAGAGCCTATCTGTGAAGCAAAGTTCTTCAAGCGAAGCAATGGTTTCAGACCAAACCACAGTGCGGAAAATGCCATTGCCCAAGCGGAGAGAATGATACAGAACGTCGGTTGCCATTATGTCATTGATATAGATATCAAATCTTTCTTTGACAATGTGAACCACGGAAAACTGCTGAAGCAGATGTGGACACTCGGTATCCGGGATAAAAAGCTGTTATCCATTATTTCTGCCATGCTCAAGGCAGAGGTGGCCGGAATCGGCTTTCCGGAAAAAGGTACGCCACAGGGCGGTATCATTTCCCCTCTGCTGTCAAACATCGTCCTGAATGAACTGGACTGGTGGATTGTCAGCCAATGGGAAGAAATGCCCACACAAAGGAACTATGTACACAGAATCTATGCGAATGGAACCCCTGATAAAAGCAGTACCATCCGTACCCTACGCAACTACACAAATCTGAAAGAGTGCTACGTTGTCCGCTATGCAGATGATTTCAAAATCTTCTGCAAAAATCGGTCAGATGCAGTCAAGCTGTTTGCTGCGACAAAACAGTGGCTTTTGGAACGTCTGGGACTGGAAACCAGCCCGGAAAAGTCGAAGGTTGTGAATCTGAAACGCCATTACTCTGAGTTTCTGGGCTTTAAGCTAAAAGTCCGGACAAAGGGAAAAAAGCCTGATGGACAACCACGGTATGTAGTAGAAGCGCATATCAAGGACAAGGCATTGCTGAAAATTCGGGAAAAGAGCACGGAAATCATTGGGCAGATAAGGCAGACCTATGACCCAGGAATGGAATACCGTCTGATACAGAAATACAATTCCTACATCATGGGTGTTCATAACTATTACAGCATCGCAACACATGTAAATATCGACTTTCACAAAATCGCTTTCGATGTCAAAAAGAGCCTTTACAACAGATTAAAGCACAGACTGCAAAAGAAAGGGCAAATCACAAACAGGTATATCAAGGAGAAGTACGGCACAAGCCGGGAGGTGCGTTATCTGAATGGTCACGCCATTATCCCGATTGCCTATGTTCAGCATAGAGTACCCATGGACAAGAAAAGTCGGGTAAACAAGTACACGCCAGAAGGACGGGTTGAGATTCATAAGAATCTTTCCGGCGTCAATATGGCAGTGCTTTATCATCTGATGAACAATCCGTGTGGTAAGCAGAGTGTGGAGTACAACGACAACCGCATTGCACTCTATGTTGCACAGAAAGGAAAATGTGCCGTCTCCGGTGTGGAACTGGAAGCAAATCAGGTAGACTGCCACCACAAAAAGCCATTGGTGCTGGGTGGAAATGACAGTTATCAAAACCTGATTATCGTTTCCAATGTGGTTCACATTCTCATTCATTCCAGTAATGAGTGCACCATCCGAAAATATCTGAAAGTGCTAAACCCGGACAAAAAGCAGTTGGCAAAGCTCAACAAACTCCGTGTAATGGCAGAAATTCCGGAACTCGTTTTCTAAAGGGCAAATCTGTTTGATGTATAGATTGTCATAAAAATTGCTGACGATGGAAAGCCGTGTGATGGGAAACTGTCACGCACGGTTTGGAGCGGGGGAAAATCTGGAGAAACGGATATGCAGCCTGCGGCTGCATATCCCGCCCAAAGGATTACCTATCGCTATCCTTTGAAATGGTGGCAGCAGCCCAAGAGAGCAAGCGGCTGGGGTTGTGTCAAAAGAGCCTGTTTGTGGTGCCCAATCACCTGACCGAGCAGTGGGCCGCTGAATATTTGCAGCTGTACCCCGCCGCCAATATTCTGGTTGCCACCAAAAAGGATTTTGAAACCAAAAACCGGAAACGGTTTTGTTCCCGAATCGCTACCGGTGACTACGATGCCATCATCATCGGCCACAGCCAGTTTGAAAAGATCCCCATGTCCCAGGAGCGGCAAAAGTTTATTTTGGAGCAGCAGAGGCAGGAAATTTTGGACGGCATTCGGGAGCTGAAGCGCAACAACGGCGACAATTTTTCCGTGAAGCAGATGGAACGCAGCCGAAAAAGCATTCAGCAGAGATTGGAAAAGCTCAATGACCAGAGCCGGAAGGATGACGTTATCACCTTCGAGGAGCTGGGTGTTGACCGGATTTTCGTGGACGAGGCCCATATGTTCAAGAATCTCGCCGCGTTTACAAAAATGCGCAATGTGGCCGGCATCTCCCAGACAGAAGCGCAAAAGTCCAGCGACCTCTATATGAAATGCCGTTACCTGGACGAGCTGACCGGAGGCCGGGGCGTGGTATTTGCCACAGGCACCCCCATTTCCAATAGCATGGTGGAGCTGTACACCATGCAGAAGTATCTGCAATACAGTACGTTGAAGGAGAAAGGACTGCTGCACTTTGACGCCTGGGCATCCACCTTTGGAGAAACCGTCACCGCCATTGAGCTAGCCCCAGAAGGTACCGGCTACCGAGCGAAAACCCGATTTGCCAAGTTCTTCAATCTCCCGGAGCTGATGTCCATGTTCAAGGAAATCGCGGATATTCAAACGGCGGATATGCTGAAGCTGCCGGTGCCGGAGGCGGAATACCACAATGTGGTGCTGAAACCCTCGGAGCAGCAGAAAGAAATCGTCGCCAGTCTTTCCGAGCGGGCAGAAAAGGTGCGCAATAAACAGGTGGATTCCAATGAGGACAACATGCTGGTCATTACCAACGATGGTCGGAAGCTGGCACTGGATCAGCGGCTGATCAACCCCATGCTGCCGGACAGTGATACGGGAAAGGTTGCTGTCTGTGCGGAAAATGTGTACAACATCTGGGAGAGGACAGCGGCGCAAAAGTCCACGCAGATGGTATTTGTTGACCTGTCCACGCCCCACAATGACGGGCAGTTCAATGTGTATGACGATCTGAAAAAGAAGCTGCTGGACAAAGGCATCCCGGAATCCGAGATTGCCTATATCCACAATGCCAAAACAGAAGCCGCAAAAAAGGAGCTGTTTGGTAAGGTGCGCTCCGGCGAAGTGCGTGTTTTAATTGGTTCCACCCAGAAAATGGGGGCCGGGACCAACGCGCAGCGGAAGCTCATTGCCTTGCACCACATGGATTGTCCCTGGCGGCCCTCGGATTTGCAGCAGCGGGAGGGACGTATTATCCGTCAGGGCAATGAGAATCCCAAGGTAGACATCTACACCTATGTGACGGAAAACACCTTTGACAGCTACCTGTACCAGCTGGTGGAAGGCAAGCAGAAGTTCATCGGCCAGATCATGACCTCCAAATCCCCGGTGCGCAGCGCGGAGGACATTGACGAAACCGCTTTGAGTTACGCCGAGATTAAAGCGCTGTGTTCCGGCAATCCCCACATCAAGGAGAAAATGGACCTGGATATTGAAGTGCAGAAGCTGAAACTCCTGCGCTCAAACCATATGAGCCAGCGGTATGCCCTGGAAGATCAGCTCGTTCGGAAATTCCCCAATGAGATTGCGACTATGCACCAGTGGATTGACGGTCTGGAAGCAGATATGGCGCTGCTGAAAGACAACACCCAGCCCAATGCGGAGGGCTTCAGCCCCATGGTGATAGATGGGCGCACTTTCACAGAGAAAAAGGCTGCCGGCGCTGCCCTCCTGGATGCCTGCAACGCTCTGACCGGCACCAATCCCATTTCTCTCGGCTCCTACCGTGGCTTTCAGATGACACTCTGCTTTGACAGTTTTGAAAAGCTGTTCAAAATTTCTATGCAAGGCACACTGACCTACAAGGTTGGTCTGGGTACGGATGTGTTTGGTAACATTCAGCGCATGGACAATCTGCTGGAAAGTATGCCCACAAGGCAGCTGGACTACAAGGAGAAACTGAAAAATCTGGAGATCCAGGTTGAAAACGCCAAACAGGAAATTGCGAAGCCCTTTCCCAGAGAGGAGGAGCTGAAAGAAAAATCTGCCCGTCTGGATCAGCTGAATATCCTGCTGAACATGGACAAGCGGGAAAATGAGATCGTGGACGGCGTACAGGATGAAGGCGAAATCCAGCCACGGCGGGAATCCCGTGATTGGGAGCGATAAGCATTCCACACATTTGCCCGCTTCCCGGAAATGCGATATAATGGAAGAAAAGACAAAGGAGCTGCCCATTATGTTGTTTGCCAAGAAGAATGTGCGTTATGTAACCTTAAGTGATTCCGAGCTGCGCCTTGCCAAATACGCGCTTCTCCAATTCCGCAATGCCCTCATTGCCAAGGGGCTGCCCACCGAGGATGTGAACACCCTCTTACTAAAACTCTATAAGTAAACATTCCACACGGAAAGCACCTGCTACTCACAGCGGGTGCTTTTCTGTACCCCAAAAGAAAGGAAGTTGATTTTATCACCAATCAAGAACTGAACACCCAGCTCTATCAAAAGATGTTTGCCGAACAGGAATCCTATCGGCAGCACCTTCTGACGCTGCCCCCGGAAGAAATTCTGGACTGTGCCTATGCGTACACCACCAGGGAGGACATTCTGCTGTCTCTGGAGTATAACAATCTGACCAACAAGCAGTGTCAAGCACTTTTGAAGTCTCCCTGCCCTCTAAGTGATGTTTTCCAGGCCTGGGAGAAGTGTGAAAGTTCCCACATGGAGGAACTCTGGTCAGTTGTCGAAGATCGTGCGAATACGGTCATTCAGGCAGCGAAAGCCAAATCCCACCGGGAGGAGCGATAGTCTATGGCCTACTTCACCCCGGAGGACATTCAGCAGGCCAAACAGCTGGATTTGCTGACGTACCTACAAATCTATGAGCCGGACCAGCTGGTAAAGGTGTCCGGCGATACTTACTGCACCAGGGAGCATGATTCCCTTAAAATCAGCAACGGGAAATGGCACTGGTTTTCCCGGAAAATAGGCGGCAAGACGGCCCTTGACTATCTCGTGAAAGTCAAGGGTCTTTCCTTTATGGAGGCCATGGAAATCCTTCACGGTGCGCCCTTGCCTAAGACGATCCCCGCACCAGCTCCCAAGGTAGAGTCAAAAAAGCTGATGCTCCCGGAACGGAACGGCAATGCGGATGCTGTGGTTCATTATCTCAAAAGCCGAGGCATCCATGATGTCGTCATCCGCTACTGTCTGGAAAATGATCTGCTCTTTGAATCCCGGAAATACCACAGTGCCGTGTTCCTGGGCTATGACAAGGGCGGTATTGCCCGCTACGGCAATGTCCGGGGCACCGTTGGGGAGTACAAAGGCGAACTATCCGGCAGCGACAAGCACTATTCCTTCTCCATTCCCGGAAACAGCCAGACCGTCCATGTTTTTGAATCTGCCATTGACGCACTAAGCTACGCCACCCTGGAATTGTTCGAGGGCCGGAATTGGCGTGAGGACCACTTGCTGTCCCTTGCAGGAGTGTTTATCACCAAGCGGGAGAACGTGGTACCGGTGGCACTGTCCCGGTATCTGGCAGATCACCCGGAGATCCAGGTTCTACGGCTCCATCTGGATAATGATTCCATTGGTCGAGGTGCGGCAGCCGGAATCGTGGACGGTCTGCGGGACCGATATGAAATCTGGGACGAGCCGCCCAGGTGGGGTAAGGATGTTAACGACCAGCTGAAAATCAGAGTCGGCTTGAAGCGAAAGGAGGAATACAGTCGTTGAAAATCAACATCTATCAGATCAACCAGGGCCGGGACACCCAGCGGCTCAAATTCATGGGCCTGGATGCTGTCCGCAAGGTGCTGCGATCCGCAGAGCCGGATTGTGCCGCATACGACAAGGTCTATTCCGGGGATGTGAAATGCCGGAATCTGGAGGATGTGTTTGTCCTCTTTCAATCCGGCAGACCGGAGGGCTTTCAGGGTCACAGTCTGTCCGTTTCGGATGTCGTGGAGGTGGAGGATGCTGCCAGCATCACACCGGGCTTTTATTTCTGTGACAGCATTGGATTCAAGGAGATCCCATTTCAGCCGGAGCTTGCCAACGATGTTGTCCAGTCACCAACCATCCAGGTGGTTCTGGTGGAACCTGGAAAAACCGCCAGGATCGCGCAGATCGGCACCACATTAGATGCCATGCAGCAGACCGTAGGCGGCGACATTGAAGCCTACTACCCTTTCGAGGAACAGGTCTGCATTGTCTGCAACGAGGAAGGAAAAATCAACGGTCTGCCCCTGAACCGGGCCATCCGGGATGCGGACACTGGAGATATTGCGGATATTATCGCCGGTACTTTCTTCATCTGCGATTGCAGCGGAGAATCCTTCGGCAGCCTTTCCAAGGAGCAGCAGAAGCGGTATCTGGAAAAATACCGTCTCCCGGAACGGTTCTTCCGCACAAGGAATGGCATTGAATCCGTGCAATATAAGCCCCAAAATCGGGAGCGATGAATCCTACGGAGGAGCGGAGGTGATGCCCATTTGAACACAAAATCCACAGCATCCTGTGGCTGCGGCAAGCCCAGGACTACCCCTATTTCTCCGGAGGAAAAACGATGGCTGAAAGAAAAACTGTACCAGTCCCAATACGACGAGTTTATGCAGACCCGACGGGAGGCATGGCTGTTTCTTCGGCCCGGTCATAAAAAGAGCTATTGATAGGAGGTTTGTCTTTTATAGAGCAAGCATCGCCTTTTGTCCCCAAAAGGCAGCTTGTCAGGGAGTATCCCTGAAACCCTCTGTTTATAAGGAGTGACATGAACAATAGAAACTATGAAATCAAAGTCCGGCTGACACAAGCGGAACTGGTGCATCTGACCCGGCTGGTCAGCGCTTCCGGTCTGTCCCGAGAAACCTACCTGCGCAAGCTCATTTCCGGCGTTGTCCCAAGAGATGCGCCCCCACCGGACTTCTTCTCCATGATGCGGGAACTGCATTACATCGGGAACAACCTCAATCAGATCGCCACGAAAGCCCACGCTCTGAATGCCATCGATGCCAAGCACTATGACGATGGTATGCGGCTGTTTGAGGAGGCTGTTCAGGAAATCCTGTCAGCGGTTCTCGATCCTGTACCTATGGAGCACTGACCCATGGCAGTTACCTCTATCTGGCGTGTCCATGGCCACATTGGAAAGGTTCTGGACTATGTGGAAAACGCGGAGAAAACTACCGCCGTTTCCAGCGGAGACGGTGACTTGTCCGATGTCATTGACTACGCCATCCAGCAGCGCAAGACCAGTCAAACCCAGGTGCGGGACGGTGAGGAGGTCGTTCAGCGGTTTGTGTCCGGTATCAACTGCCACCCCAGCACCGCGGGAATGGAGATGCAGAAGGTCAAGAAATTCTACGGAAAGGAGGATGGGGTCATTGCCTACCACGGCTATCAGTCCTTCGCTCCCGGAGAAGCTACCCCGGAGATTGCCCATGAGATTGGGGTCAAGCTGGCGCAACGGCTGTGGGGGGACCGCTATCAGGTACTTGTGGCCACCCACCTGGACCGTGCCAATCATCTACATTCCCACTTTGTCATTAACACCGTATCCTTTGTGGACGGCATCAAATACCACCGCACCAAGCAGGACTACAAAGAAATGCAGCGAGCGTCTGACGCGCTCTGCAAGGAGTATGGCCTGTCCGTGATTCGGAATCCCAAAGGACGGGGCAAGACCTACAGCGAATGGGCCGCCGAAAAGGATGGAAAGCCCACGCTGCGCGGTGTTATCCGCTCCGACATTGACCGTGCCATTCTGGCCTCCACAACCCAGCGCAATTTCCAGGAGGCCATGCAGGCTATGGGCTACACAATCAAAACCCGCACCCCAGATGGGCAGCCCCTCAAATATCCGGCGTTACGGCCGCCTGGGGCGAAAGGCTACTTCCGCTTCCACCGGCTGGGACCTGGGTATTCTCTGACCGAAATCCTGGACCGGGTTTACGACAATGTGCGTAGGCAAACACCCTTCCCGGAGGCTGACCGAACGGCGAGAATACATCATCCATTTGTGCCCTACCCCAAAGCCAAAGGCATTCACGCCCTATACCTGCGCTACTGCTACGAGCTGCGCATCATCCAAAAGCATCCGGCATCCGTGAAGCGGGTGCCTTTTTCTATGCGGCAGGACCTGATCCTTCTGGATAAGCTGGATGCGCAGACCCGCTTTCTTGCCAAGCACGAATATGGCACCGCTGCCGAACTGGAAACCCACAAGGAAAAATCCACAGGCAGAATTTCCGAACTGGAACAGGAGCGAAACGCGCTCCGCAGCCAGCTTCGGGCAGCTACCCGCAAGGAAGATGCCCCTGCGGTAGAAAGCCTTAAATCCCGTATCAAGGAGGTATCCTCTGAGATAAAAACACTGCGTCAGGAGGTGAAATTATGTGACGGGATCGAAGCCCGTTCCGCTCTGATGGAGCGGAATCTGGAGCAACTACAGCAGGAACAGGAAATCGAAAGAAAGGAGGAAGAACAGCATGAGCTATTCCGGCGAGGCGGCAGATCAGGTCGTCCGTTTGAGTCTGAACGGCGTTGAGGTCGCGGCAAAATTGTCCGGCTCCGCTGCCAAACAGCTGGCGATCATGATTTACGCCATTCTGAAAGACCAGAAGAAAACCAAAGGCAAAATCCGTCTGACCAATATGCTCCGCTCCGGCAAGGAGCTGAAAGTGTTTGCCGTCAAGGATGGGGACCTTCAGAAGTTCTGCCAGGAGGCCAAGAAGTACGGCGTTCTTTATTGTGTCCTCAAAGACAAAAACGCCACCGACGGCATTACGGACATCATGGTGCGGGCAGAGGATGCCGCCAAGGTCAACCGCATCTTTACCCGGTTCGGTCTTGCCACTGTGGATTTGGCATCTCTAAAAACAGAGCTTGTCAAGGAGCAGGATAAGGCCCGCAGCGAGGAGGATGCGGATGTGCGCTCCGGTTCTGACAAGCCCCATAACGATGATTTCGTGAAGGAGCTGTTTGGTGAGGACCCGGAGAAACACATTGTGGAGGAAAACCCTCTGACCGGACGGACCGAGGCCGAACGTCCGTCCAAGAGTACATCGCTGAACAGATGGGGCGAAGAAATCTTTTTGGATAACCCACCCTCTGTCCGTGAGACGATGCAGAGAATTCGGCAGGAAAGGGCTGCACGTCAGCCCCAGAACACCATTGCCGACAAGGTAGTGGAGAAAATCTCGAAAGGAAAGGAACGATGAAATGAACGAATTTTATGACAAGGAGGAATGGGCCAGCCGCAAGCAGCAGGACCGGGAAGCCGCCTATGCCATGGTGGATGACGCTCTGAAAAAGATGGGCACAGATGGAAAGGCTTTCCAGACTTACCTGGATGTGCAGTCCAAATTCGAGCGGTATTCCGTCAGCAATGCCCTGTTGGTTGCCGCCCAGAAACCGGAGGCTACCGATCTGGGCGATGCCAACTTCTGGCGCGGCCGTGGCGGCTATATCCGCAAGGGAGAATCCGGCATTCTTCTCATGGAACCAGGAAATTCCTACACTCGAAAGGATGGTTCCAAAGGTGTCAACATCCATATCAAGCGCGTCTTTGATATTTCCCAGACCACGTTGACCCCCACAAAGCAGCCTGCTGTCAGCCAGGACACCCGGCTGCTTCTCAACGCTATGGTGCGCTACGCCCCCTGCAAAGTGGACTTCCGGGACGAGCTGCCGGATGGGCAGAACGCTCTTTACAGTCCCCAGGAGAAAACCGTCTTTGTACGGCGGGGCCTGGCCATGGAGGATGTGTTCCGGGGCGTGGCCCAGGAGCTTGCCCACGCTTATCTGGATACCGGCAATTACAACCGGGAGGAAAATGCCTTTCTGGCCCAGTGTGTCGGCAACATGCTCTGCCAGCGCAACGGCATTGACGGGAACAGTCTTGCCGTCACCCAGCTTCCCCAGAAGTACGCCGAGATGGAGCCGAAACAGCTGCGGGAGGAGCTGAAATCCATCCGCACCGCCGCCAATCAGATCTCCGCCGATATGTCCCGCTTCCTGGATGCCAAAAGCCACGGGAGCAAACAGCGGGACGATGCCCGGTAAAGGAGGTGCGTATGGCAGAAGTACAGCATTTGATCCAGGTCAGCGACTACGAACAGCGGCTCATGGTCAATGGCCTCAACGCCTTCCGCAATGACCTGATCCGGGACGGCAAGCCTACAGAGGACATCAACGCCCTGCTGATCAAGGTCATTGACGCGCCGGAGAAGAAACCGAAAAGGAAGTTTGACCGTGAACGATAAGCTGTCCCGGCAGAACTGCGTCCTCTATGCCTGCGGTATTATCCCCGTTGTCTGGTTGGCACTACTGGCCGCTCCTCTATTGGAGGGTGGTCTGGGTACGCTGTTGGAGGGCTTCGGCACGGCATTGGAAAATCCCTTTCACATCATCTGGTGTGACAAGAGCCTCAAAACACTGCTGATCTTCCTCATGCTCTATGGCCTGGGCATTGGCATCTACGTTTCCAATGAGCGAGTCTACAGGCGGCGGGAGGAACAGGGTTCTGCCCGGTGGTGGAACCCCCTCTCCATTGCCAAGCGCTACCAGCAAAGCGGGAACGCCAATAAGCTGCTCACCCAACAGGTAGCGTTGGGCCTGGACGGCAGGAAGCACCGTCGGAACTTAAATGTCCTGATCTGCGGTGGTTCCGGTGCCGGCAAGACTCGCTTTTACGCGAAGCCGAATATCATGCAGGCCAACACTTCCTTTGTGATCCTGGACCCCAAGGGAGAACTTTTGCGGGACACCGGCCATCTGTTGGAGGAAAAGGGCTATGTCATCAAGGTCCTGGACTTAATCAATCCCGAACGGAGCCACTGCTACAATCCCTTTGTGTACCTCCGGGACGACGATGACATTCAGCGGCTTGCCACCAACATTATGAAGAACACCACCCCAAAGGACAGCAAGTCCTCTGACCACTTCTGGGAGGATATGGCAGCCATGCTCTTAAAGGCCCTTATCTCTTACCTCCACTACGAAGCACCCCCGGAGGAGCAGAACTTCCCCATGGTCATGGATATGATCCGGGCTGGGGACGTGAAGGAGGACAACGAGGAATATGTGTCTACCCTGGACGAGCTGTTCGAGCGGTTGGAGCGTAGAAATCCCGAGCATATCGCCGTGCGGTACTACAAGGGCTACCACTCCGGCAGCGGCAAGACGCTGAAATCCATCCAGATCACCCTGATCTCCCATCTGGAAAAGTTCAACCTGACTTCTCTGGCGGGCATCACCCAGACGGATGAAATGGAGCTGGGAGAAATTGGGGAGCGGAAAACCGCCGTCTTTGCGGTGATCCCAGACAGTGACAGCTCCTACAATTTCATCGTTGGAATGCTCTACACCCAGCTGTTCCAGCAGCTCTACCGGAAAGCAGACTTTGAGCATGGCGGGCGGCTGCCGGTCCACGTCCACTTTGTCATGGACGAATTAGCGAACGTCGCATTGCCCGATGATTTTGACAAGCTCCTGGCCACCATGCGCAGCCGGGAGATTTCCGTCAGCATCATCCTCCAGAATCTCGCCCAGCTAAAAGCCCTCTTTGACAAGCAATGGGAAAGCATCGTAGGCAACTGCGATACTTTTTTGTACTTAGGCGGCAATGAGCAGTCCACCCACGAATATGTGTCCAAGCTGCTGGGGAAACAGACCATCGACACCAACACCTACGGCCAATCCAAAGGCCGCAGCGGAAGCTACACCACCAACTTTCAGACTGCCGGACGGGAGTTGATGACCCCGGATGAAGTGCGTATGCTGGACAACCGCTACGCGCTTCTTTTTATTCGGGGCGAGCGCCCTGTGAAGGATCTGAAATACAACATTCTCAAGCACCCCAATGTGGCCCTCACCACAGATGGAAAGGCTGCGACCTATCAGCACGGGACTGACCCGTTGAGCGTTGCCGCTATCTCCATCAACCTGGAAAAATTGAAGCAGGCTGTGCCGGAGGATCCCGACACCGGGGATTACGTCGTCCTCACCGAGGAAGAAGTCTATGACTTCATGCGCAAGAAAGCGCAGGGAAATAATCAAAATCAAAATTCTAACAAACAACAGGAGGTAACTTATGAAAAACATCATCCACAACATCATTCATCCCACCACCCGTCGGACTTCTAACCGCTTGCCCATGCCCGAACCCGTCCGCAAGGGCTTCCGCCGCTACAGCTGCGCCGTTCTCACCGGTGCTATGATCCTGGGCCTGACCATGCCCGCCTATGCCGCGGGCGACCCGCTGACCGTGGTCAACAACCTGAGTACCTTTATCTTCGGCCTGATCCGGGCCGTGGGCCTCATTCTGTTGGGCTGGGGCATTGTCCAGGTGGGCCTTTCCTTGCAGTCCCACGACCCTTCCCAGCGGAGCAATGGCTTCCTGACTCTGGCCGGTGGTATCGTCATCACCTTTGCCAAGGAGATTCTGGATCTCATCATTGCGTAAGAAACCACAAAGGGCAGGCCCATACGGGTCTGCCCAGAACAGGAGGTGAAAACCATTGTCAGATAACTGGGTCGTGCAAAATCTTGAAAAGGCCCTGGGCATCTGGAATGACAAGCTCAGTGAGATCTGGCAGCTCATTACCCAATCTCCTACCAGCTTCAAGGGCGGCACCCTTTGGAATGTGGTGTCCAGCATTCACGGAGCCTTGCAGGCTATTGGCTATGCGCTGCTGGTGCTGTTCTTTGTGATCGGTGTGATGAAAACCTGTGGTTCCCTGACGGAAGTCAAACGCCCGGAACACGCATTGCGGCTGTTCGTGCGGTTTGCCCTTGCTAAGGGTGTAATCTCCTACGGCATGGAGTTGATGCTGGCACTATTGGACATTGTGCAGGGAGTGATCTCCACCATCATGCAGGCGGCGGGATTTGGCCAGCCCCAGTCCGCTGTGTTGCCATCCGAAATCGTCTCGGCCATTGAGGACTGCGGGTTCTTTGAATCCATCCCATTGTGGGCCGTCACGCTGATCGGCGGCCTGTTCATCTGGGTGCTGTCTTTTCAGATGATCCTCAGCGTCTACGGGCGCTTTTTCAAAATGTATATGTACACAGCCATTGCCCCCATTCCGCTGTCCACCTTTGCCGGGGAACCCACCCAGAGCATTGGCAAGAGCTTTCTCAAAAGCTACGCCTCCGTCTGCCTGGAAGGAGCCGTCATCGTTCTGGCCTGCGTGATTTTCTCCGCCTTTGCATCCTCGCCCCCTGTGGTGGATGCGGGAGCGGCAGCTGCTACGATGGTGTGGAGCTATATCGGAGAGCTGATTTTCAATATGCTGATCCTCGTGGGGTCCGTGAAGATGGCAGACCGGGTCGTGCGGGAGATGATGGGGCTGTAACGAAAAATCGTTCGATTTCTCTTGATAATTTCGTTCGATTCGTGTATAATGGGAATACACCGAAAGGAGGTTTGACCTATGTCCATTACCGCAACAGAACTAAAACTGAACCTCGGGAAATATCTTCTGCTGGCAGCCACCCAGGACATCTATATCACCCGCAACGGGAAAACCATTGCCAAGCTGGTATCTCCCTACCAGGACCGCGTGGACACCGTTGACGCATTGTTTGGCAGTGTCCCAGACACCATGACTCTGGAGGAAGCACGGGAGGAGCGGTTGAATTCCCTATGAAGGCAATCTTAGATACCTGCGTCGTCATTGACTTCCTGCAAAAGCGAGAACCTTTTGCGCCCACCGCACTCCAAATTTTTCGGGCTGCTGCCGGAGAGCAGTTTACCGGGTGTATTACCGCCAAGTCCGCTACGGACATTTACTACCTGACCCACCGCTGCACACACAGCGATGAAAAAGCCCGGAATATTCTGAATAGTCTGCTTAGTATCGTCAGTATGCTGGACAGCACAGCGGTAGATGTTTTTCATGCTTTATCCTCGGAAACCACCGATTTTGAGGATGCTGTGATGATTGAAACCGCAATCCGTTCCAAGGTGGACTGCATCATTACCCGGAATACGAAGGACTACATGAAATCTCCTGTACCTGTGTACACCCCGGATGATTTTATGAAGACTCTGGAAGATGAATTTGTATAGGCATTTACCGTCCGGCATTTCCGGGCGGTTTTGCTGTTCATCCCACAGAAACAAGCCAAAAAGCTAGGGAGCTTTTTAACCGATATTTTATCAAAAAGTTCCCTAGCCGCAATTCAACGCCTTCCACACTGGGAGGCGTTATTCTTTTACACAAAAAGGAGGAAACCATTGGAAGTAAAAATCAATAAAGAGATCCAGTCCTACAGTGAATCCATGTTCTTTGGCTTCTCCATGCGGCAGTGCGGCTTTTCTCTGGCGGCAATGCTGGTTGCCGTAGGACTGTACTTTCTGCTGAAGCCCTATGTGGGCACAGAAACCGTCAGCTGGATGTGCATTCTGGGAGCCGCGCCTTTTGCGGCCATGGGCTTTGTCAACTACCACGGCATGACCGCCGAGCAATTGGCCTGGGCCTGGATTCGTTCGGAACTGCTGGAACCAAAGCGGCTTATTTCTGAGCCGGATGATCTCTACTACAAATTGTTGGAGGACACCATCTCTAACCACGAAAAGGAGGCGTATAAGAAATGATGAAATCCATTCGTACTTTGGTGCGACAGGATCGGGAGAAGTATGTAATTCCTCGCCGTGTCCAGGACGTGATCCCCATTCAAAAAAACTGGGAGGACGGGATTTTCCTCACTGGTGGGCGGTACGCAAAAACCTTCCGCTTCACGGACATCAATTATCAGGTGGCCTCGGAGCCGGACAAAGAAAAGATGTTCCGGGGCTACTCTGCCCTCATCAACAGTCTGGATTGCGGAGCTACCACCAAAATCACCATCTTCAACCATAAGATGAGCCAGATCAACTTTGAAAAGTCCATCCTCATGCCCATGCAGTGGGACGGCCTGGACGACTACCGTGAGGAATATAACCAGATGCTTCTGGACAAGGCCACCAATGGCAACGGCATTGTCCAGGAGAAATTCATCACCATCTCTGTCCGCAAAAAGGACGTGGATTCCGCCCGGAGCTTCTTTGCCCGTGTGGAAGCAGACCTTTCTGCCCACTTCGCTGCCCTTGGCTCCACTTGCGGTCCCGTGAATGCCATGGAACGGCTGCAAATTCTCCATCGCTTCTACCGCAGGGGAGAAGAAAATGAGTTCCGCTTCTCTCTGCGGGACTCTGCCCGGAAGGGTCACAGCTTCCGGGACTACATCTGCCCGGATTCCATGGAGCGGCACAGCGACTATCTCCAGATTGGAGATCGGTTCGCACGGGTGCTGTGCCTCAAGGACTACGCCAGCTATATTCAGGATGATTTCGTATCCGAGCTGACCGACCTGAACCGGGACATGATGCTCTCTATTGACATGGTGCCCATTCCCACGGATGAAGCCGTTAGAGAAGTAGAAAACCGTCTGCTGGGTGTGGAGACGAACATCACCAACTGGCAGCGCCGCCAGAACAGCAACAACAATTTCTCCGCTGTTGTTCCCTATGATATGGAATTGCAGCGAAAGGAAAGCAAAGAGTTTCTGGACGACCTGACCACCCGTGACCAGCGGATGATCTTCGGCATCCTGACCATGGTCATTACCGCCGACACCAAGGACCAGCTGGACGCGGATACGGATGCCATTCTCTCCACCGCCCGAAAGCGGATGTGTCAGATGGCTGTCCTCAAATACCAGCAGATGGACGGCTTGAATACCGTGCTACCCATTGGCACCCGGAAGCTCAACGCCTTCCGCACCCTGACCACGGAAAGCCTTGCGGTGTTCATGCCCTTTAAGGTTCAGGAAATCATGGACAAGGGCGGCATCTACTTTGGAGAAAACGCCATCTCCCACAACCTCATCATGTGCAACAAGGAGAATCTGCTGAACCAGTCCGCATTCCTGCTGGGTGTTCCCGGTTCTGGAAAGTCCTTCTCTGCCAAGGAGCTGATGACCTTCCTGATGCTGAACACCGAGGACGATATTCTTGTCTGCGATCCCGAAGGGGAGTACGCCCCTTTGGTGGAGGCCATGGGGGATATGGGTTCCGTGATCCATGTTTCCGCAGGCGGGCGGGATCGGCTCAACGCCATGTACATGGTGGACGGCTATGGGGAGAACAACCCCATTGTGGTCAAGTCCGAGTTCATCATGTCCCTGATCGAGCAGATCGACAAGAAAGGAGTTGGCCCCCAGCACAAATCCATTATTGACCGGTGCATTACGATGGTTTACCGGAATGCAGCCTATACAGGAGCGGTTCCCACCCTCTGCACCCTGCGGGACACCCTGCTGGAGCAGCCGGAGCCGGAAGCCAAGCAGATTGCCCTGTCCTTGGAGCTGTACACCACCGGCTCTCTGGATATTTTTGGAAAGCAGAGCAATGTGGACCTGGATAAGCGGGTGGTGGTATTTGACATTCACGGCCTGGGGGCGCAGCTGAAGCCCACCGGCCTGCTGGTCATTACAGACACCATGCTGAATCGTGTGACCCTGAACTGGAAGAAAGGAAAACGAACCCATGTATTCATTGACGAATTCCATGTGGTTTTTGAAAATGAGTTTTCCGCCGCCTTCTTCAATTCCGCATGGAGGCAGTTCCGAAAGCGCAACGCTTTTCCCACAGCAATTACCCAGAATGTGGAATATTTGCTGGATTCTGTTCAGGCCAGCACTATGCTTTCCAACTCCGAATTCATTGTCATGCTGAATCAGGCGGCCTCTGACCGGGAAAAGCTGGGCAGACTCCTGAACATTTCCAACGAGCAGATGAACTACATCACCAATGTGGAAGCCGGTTCCGGCCTTATCAAATACGGCAGTGCCCTGGTCCCTTTCATCAACCGTTTTCCGAAAAATACCAAGCTCTACCAGCTTATGACCACCCGCCCCGGTGAAGGGCGGTTTGCCGGTCAGTCCTGATCGGAGGCGAGGCCATTGCCGGAAATCAAGACAAGGCAGCGGAAGAATCAGCCGGTGATGAATGCCGCTCAACAGCAGATGCAGCGAAACTTTGTCCGGAGCAAAGCGGAACAGGCGGCGCACCGGCAGTCGGAGCAGCCGGATTCTCCCAGCAATTATGCGGAAGAAAAAATCTCCCGGACGGCAGAGAATGCCGTTCGGGATGTGGGGGTATTCACAAGAAAAAGCGTTCGGGCAATTCGGCAGCGGGGTGATACATCCGAACGCAGGTACAGCACCCCGACCTTTGAATCCTCTCCAGTTGCGGAATATTCCGGGAATCCTGCGGTTCGTCGGCAGATTGCGGAGGCTGCGCACCGGCAAACCGCCTCAACATCACCGGAACCCCAGAGTAGAGTGGTACAAGCCCCCCGCCCCATTCGGACGAGGGAGCAACAAGAGACAGTGTCTTCTGCGGTAGAATCCACAGTATCTCCCGCCCAGCAGCAGGCGGCCCGCAAGGCCGCCGCTGAAAATATCGTGATGCGGAAGCAGGAACAGAAGAATGCACTTCGTTCTGAACTGGCACAAAATACAGATATTCCAGGGGGTGGCCCTCAAAATGCTGCTTCCATACCTTCTTGTAATATAGGGGCATTAAATCCGTCTCCGGCGCAGAGTCCAAGCAATGGCGGCTCTGTGCCGGAGATTTCAACCAGGCCGCTTGAAGTTCCCATTAAGAAGAAAGCCAGTGTCCCCATCCGCACAAGGCAGGGTGGTGTCCCCATCAAAACGCCCGAACGTGCCGCCACCAAAGCTGCTGATCCCACAGCAGCGCAAGTATTCCGGGAAGCGAAAAAAGCCACCGTGGCCGCCGCCCAGAAAAATGCCCACGCTGCTGCTACCGCAGGCCGCAAGGCCATAATTGCCGCAAAGAAAGCCGCAGAAACCGCCGCAAAGCTGGCGAAATCTGCGGCGGAAGCGGCAAAGGCCCTGTATGCGGCAATCATGGCCGGTGGTGCTGCCTCCATATTAGTGATCGTCATCGTTGTCCTCATTGGCTGCGGTGCCGCCATCTTCGGAAGCCAGGACGAATCCACGGAAACCCTGCCCCTCAGTGCGGAGGTGGAAGCCTATGAGCCGGTCATCCGCAAATATGCCAAACAGTATGGCATCCCGGATTATGTTCTGCTGATTCAAGCCGTTATGATGCAGGAATCCGGCGGCAGGGGCAATGACCCCATGCAGGCCTCCGAATGTGGGTATAACACCCAGTACCCCAGAACCCCCGGAGGCATTACGGACCCGGAGTATTCTATTTCAGTGGGCATCCAGAATCTTGCAGACTGTTTACAGACAGCTGGAGCCGAAAGTCCCATTGACCTGAACCATATTCAGCTGGCCCTCCAAGGCTATAACTTTGGCAGCGGCTACATTACCTGGACCTTGCAAAAATACGGCGAGTATTCCCGTGCCAATGCCATTGAGTTCTCCTTAAAAATGGCAGAGCAAATGGGCTGGAACAGCTACGGGGACAAGCAGTACGTCCCTCATGTGCTGCGGTACTACCCAATCGGCAAGGTGTTCTACACCCCGGAGGACGGGGATGCCATTGTGGATGTAGCTCTGTCCCAGGTGGGCAATGTGGGTGGAGAACCCTATTGGAGCTGGTACGGCTTCACTAACCATGTAGAATGGTGTGCCTGCTTTGTCAGCTGGTGTGCCGACCAGTGCGGCTACCTGGACAGCGGAGCCTATCCCAAATTCTCCGGCTGCGTCTTTGGAATGCAGTGGTTCCAGCAGCGCGGCCTCTGGCTGGACGGCTCCGCAGAGCCTGCGCCTGGAATGCTCATTTTCTTCGACTGGGCAACCCAGGACAGTGTGCCGGATCATGTTGGGATTGTGGAAAAGGTGGAGAATGGGATGGTCTATACTGTAGAGGGCAATTCCAGGGATATGTGCCGGCAGAGGCAGTATTCTCTAGGAAGTGGTGTTATTCTGGGGTATGGGATGCCTGCAAATTGAACTCATAGTTTCTAACATTTGCATCCAGCAGTTCAAATGAATTGCTGGATGTATTTTTCCTTTGTTTACCAATAGTTTTGCCTACTTTCTCGTTTGGTCAGTAGTAGCCTCATAAATTATTTCCTGTTGTTTTTTATATTTATTTGGTATAATATTAAGTGGGTAGTTTATAGATTGAATGCGCAAATACCACATTAAACAAGGGCAACAACCTACACCATTCTTTGACCCAGCGTAGACTTTCCGTAATATTCATTGTTGAAAGTGAGAAATACCATGAATACAGTAGACGAATTAGTAGATTATTGCAGAGAACTCGAACCTGTTGGAGCATTGATGCTCTCTGGAGAATGGGGGTGCGGGAAAACGTACCTGATTGAACATGACCTAAAGGACGCTCTCAATGCGGAAGCAATAGTTTTACGAATTTCCTTATTTGGAATATCAGCGGCTGAAGAAATTCATTCTGCAGTAAGAAATCAATGGGTAGATGAGTATTGCAAGGCCAAGAAGATAGATAAATACTCTGAACTCATAAAAAAAGGAAAAAATTTTCTTGGAAAACTACATTTCCTTCCAGAATCAGTACAAGGAATTTCTACAACAGATATTTCTATATTTTTCCCTTTTGGGAACCGAATAGATAGCAAAAAAGTCATTTTAGTGTTCGACGATTTGGAGCGCTGTAAGATGCACAGCGCGGATGTCCTGGGAATAATTAACGATTATTGTGAAAATCAGAAGTTTCATACAATTATTGTTGCTAATCAAGAAAAAATAAATAGTCAACAAACTTGCCCGCAGTTCAATGGTACTGTAGAGGTAACAGAAATCGGAAAATCAAAGCCTAAATATGCGGCTACAGCTCTTATTGAGTTCAACATGCCGCCACAGAAGAAAGGGCAGGAATTATCGTATTCAGAAATCAAAGAGAAAATCATACAACGAACGATTACATATTTGCCAGACTACAAACAACTTGTTCACAACACTATAGCTAGTCTAAAAATAAAGGACGATGGCTATCGCGATTTTATTACAAATAGTGAGGACGGGTTGCTAAATTTGTTCGCGCCGGATAATTGTGATTTTTCAAACGAAACTAACAGTACTAAAGAATCTGAAGGCAACTATCCTCCCCCTCCACATAATCTTAGAAGCTTGAAATGTGCATTGACAGATTTTCATCGAATTTACAGATTACTGCAATCTAACGGGATTGATAATATTGAAAATTGGCTATATAGCTTCACCGCATATATGATAGCATACAAAGCCGATATTACGGGTAATGATGAGCATGAAAGGATATTCGGTGAAAGCGATGTTCAAAAACTTTATCCTGCATTTCACAGCCGGTATTTCTTAAATTGTGCCAAGGAGTGGGTACTCCATGGGATATGGAATGAACAGAGCGTAACAAATGAAATAGCACACGTGTTAATGCGAGATAGAGCATTAAGTGATGAGGAAATCATAAAAACTCATCGCATCATGGAAGTGGAAGATGTTGTCCTTCAAAGAGGTTTTTCTGCCTTCCTTGAATTGGCCTACTGTGGAAAACTCACACTGGATGAGTATGTACTTCTCATAGAAAATAGTTGTTGGATGCGAACTAATAGATGTGAATACCCACAGGTAATTGACTGGGAAAAAATTGAATCTGGTATTCATATGGCAATAGAAGGAATCAAACGCGTATCACCAGAAGGGCAACTGCTGTTTACAGTTATTTCGTCCGATCAGAAACAGCATTTCAGTACGGAAGAATGGCATGCATATACGATCATATCATCTTTTGCATTTGGAGATGAACTGATGTTTCATAGGAACAAAATGATGTACATCAACATGCTACAAGAGTCAGGCGCTAGTGCCTTTCTTTATGTCCAGAATAAAAGGTTTAACCTTTTTGACGAAGAAATGGCTGCCGCTACAGCAGATGCGTTTAAGCGTGAAACAAATGCAGGAAAGCGTCAAATGGTTTCGGATTTCAAAAATATCTGGAATCGAGCAATTAGTTCCCCTGACATTCAAGTTAAGGAAAGTGAATCGGGCTTTGAGTATTTGCTCTCACTTCTCACTGCATACCTCTCCGAATGCAGTGGAATGCCACGGACGTTTTCAGTCGTCCATACAGAAAACTTTATTTCCGCTGTAGGGCATCTAATTGAAGCATGTAAAAAAACGGTAAATAAACCAGAATCTTAGTTCGCTCAAAAGCTGTTAGCACTTTTATTCATATAGTACTTTTAATACAGGCAGTTATAGAATAGGAAGTGTTAATGGAGCATCATCATGATTTACAGCATTCCCACGGTAGGGTAACTAGCAGCCCGTAATAGCCTAATAGCAAAAAGTCAAGTCTTGTTTTCTCCCAGTACCATGGTATAATGGTCAGCAGTGTGCGCAGAAGGGGAGATTTACCATGGCTGTTACTGCTTCAATCCATACTTTACAGGATTACCTTGACCAAGCTGCACCGGTACTGTCTGAAATCCCAGGGCTGTCCCAACTGATGCGAGCAGACGGGAACAGCTATGATGTATTAGCAGGGAAGTACCCGGATGCAGCATTTACGCTGATGGTCATGAACAATCTGTTTCACCATGATTGTGAGTTCTCCCAAATTCACCAGCAGGCTTTCTCTGCCATCATTGACGGGGGCGATATTCCATCTGTGCGCAGGCGCTATGACCTTTGTATGGATGCTTACTGGCAAAAGCACCTGTGGGATGATTGACCCATGGAGCAGCACAATAAGCCGCCTCGCTCTTTCAAAGAGCTAAAGCAGAAGCAAAAAGCAAAGATCTCCGACTATATGTTTCTGGAAACACAGAATTTCTTTCAAACGAATGGAAGAATGCCAGATACAGATGCAGATTACAGAATGATTGCGCAAAAGGTATCTAACCACATTCCCGGTTTGCGTGTTCCCGTTGAGGAAATCTACGCTGTCTACGCTCGAAAATGTCCACACATTGTTGAGCGTTTGACTGCTTCTGGCCTACCGGAGCATATTCGTTCCCATGCGGAGATTAAGGAATTGCAGCGTATCCGGGCAGAAAGAAAAGTCAGGACAAAGCGTAGACGGAAACGCCCCTGCAAGGAGCCAGATTCCCCGCTCATAGAGCAGAATGACACATTCTTCTTCATCGCTGGGTACACATCCGGTGGCGCACCCTATGGCGTTACCTGGGAGCAGATGGGATTGGAACCGTGGGAGGAAATAGAGTGATGGCTTCCCATCGTTCCGTATTGTCCACATAATTGAAAAGGCTTGCAGCAGTACAGGTTCAGCCTGTGTGCTGCAAGTCTTTTTTCATTTTTAATCTCTATTGCCTCTTGTCTTATTGTAGCCCCTGGAATAAGCATGGTAAGCGGCAATTGTTTGGCGCTCCATTTCATTCAGCGTTCGGAATCCGCTTCCTGCAAATTTTACAATGCGGATTTCAAAATGGTCATGGTATTTATAGTCCGCATAAACGTCCCCGTTCCCGCCATGGCCGGTAAAGTGCTGATTCACTCTTGTAAGTACATGCTGACTTTGTCCAACGTAGTATTTGTTTTTGTCTCTGTTGTAAAGCACATATACACCTGGGCAGTCCAATTGTGATGAAAGAGTGTAATTGCTCCTGAGCCGCGTAAACTCTTGCGGAGTCATTGAAATCTCGCTTTCTACAAGACTCCGTATCTTCTTTTTTGCCTGATAACTTCTGTAAATTGGGACAACAATGCTTGCAATGACCAGGATGACAAGGAGATCGTCCCACGAAAGATGTGGTATCCCCACAGTATCAAAAATAGGCATCGTAGTTTTATTGTATGCTTCTATAAAAAGCCGCACCGCAAAAAAGAATGTAAAGCCAGAGGCCACGAAAGCAGATAAAGTACAAAGGAAAATAGATATGCTGCGAATGATGTTCCGGTCTTCCTGCTTATTCGTATTACGAATCACCGCAGTCAAAACCCAACATAGAGCCGACGTTACCAGGGTTGGCCACGGGCTCCCAGGCATCTGCTCCCGCTCAATCACCAAACCAGCATACAGTGAAAGCAGACAGCTTAGAGAAGCGAACAAATTCAAAAACGCGGATGCAAACTTGCTTAATATCCGCTTGCCGTTTGCTCTCTTGGCAGCATTTCTCTGGTGCTTGTCCGTGACAGTCATTCTCTGCCCGCAGCGGGGACAGGTGTATCCATAGCTCTTTGTCACATTTTTCAGCACCCGGACTTGAAAGGTGTTTCCACATCTGGTGCAGCTGCCAGGGACCAGGACAAACGCATTCGAGGTATTGCCGCTGGCAACCTGTCCGTTTTTTCGTTCCGAGGGATTATGTGCGCTAAAATCAGGGCCATACCTACGCTCTTTTTCTTTGTAGTCTTCCCTATACCAATCTCTATCCTCAATACTCATGTTCTCCCTCCTTACCCGGTATCTTCCTGTATGTGGCTAGGGGAGAAGCCATTTGAATGTGCTATAAGGCGTTTGCTTCAGCAGTGCCGATAATAGCATCACCAAGGCACATATCGTCAGCAACAGTAAAATCCACAGAATCACCCTTTTTAGCTTTCCGCCTTTTTTCTTTTTTCTGCGGACACTTTTCTGGCTCATACCATGATAGGAACTGGCAGAATTAGGCACTTCGCTTTCAGCCGGAACTTTCGGTGTTTCATTCCGAAGATCATACAGATTCAGCACTGCCAATGGGTCCTGCCGCCGCAAGATTCTATTAGTAAAATTTTTAACATCTTCTATGTCCCGCTCTGTGCATACCTGATATTCGCTCACATTGTGTGCCAGAGTATTTCTGCGCTTCCGCAATCCCCGCAGCTTCCGGTAGTCCCGCATCCAATTGGGGGACTACCTTTTCTCCTGCGGAAAATTGGCACTCCATATCCTCCAGATATTGCCTGATTTCATCTTGGCAGGAGTACATATCCGAGCACAGGCGATCCAAGCGCTTGTATTCTTCAAAAAATTCATTATCCAATTGCGTCATGGTATACACCTCTTTTTCTTGCGGCACGAAAGCGGTACTCCGTCCAAAGCTCCAATCCCATGGGCATCAGGCACAGCGCCAGGTAGCCAATCGCCGTCAGAATTTCCAGGCCGTCCGGGTGATTCCAGAGAATGCGGGGGTTGTACCACATATCTGTGGCTCCTAGGATGATTCCCATGATAGTTAACGTAATACAGAAGAACAGGCCAATTACAAAAGCCCTGTCCCGGTTGTCGAAGCGGTAGATGGAGAAAGCTGTCCGTCCCCGGAGAAGGCTTCCACGGGAACGCATGGAGTCAGATTCCAGGGAAAGTGCCGAAATCATCCATGTAATCAACATAGAGAATATTCGTAAGCAGTTGACAATACGCCTGAAGATATTTCCTTGGTTGCTCCCCCGGCCAATGCCCTTTTGAGCCAGGTTGATACGCCTTGCCTCCTGACCGATTCTGGGAATAAGACGCAGTAGGATGGTTAAGAACAAGGACAGCAACGGAGTGACCTTTCCGAACAGATAGACCACCTTGTCCGAGGACACCACCCGGAACATCGCTTCCAGCCACATACACAGCGTTGCAAACCGCAGACCAATGACCAGGCCATAAACGATGCTTTCCAAGGTAATATCATTGTTGATGAAGTTCTTTTTCAACACCGTTACCCCAAAATGGTGGTAGGAGCTGTAGTACAGAGCGAAGGCCAGGATCAGCGGAAGTAAACACAGATTCAAAATTACCGCCCGCTTTCCGCACCGCTTCACACTATAAGCAAAGGCGCAGAGGAAAGCAATCAGCAAAAATACCGGATGCTTGAAGGTCACTGCTCCATAGATCACAGAGGCAAAGAAGATGAAATTCACCGCCGGATGGCAGGCTTCAAACCCCATCGTCATCCTCCATGCCGTATTGCAGCTTCAACCGGTCCAGCTTTTCCAACAGCGCAGGACCAAACAGTACCATGGTCAGGGCGGTACAAATGCCCTGGCTGATATTCACCGGGAAGCCGGACACATAGAGGGGCCATGCCGTCTGGGCATTGATGATGGGCAGGGTCAGAAATACCGTGCAGGTATCCAGCAGCGGGCCCACGAACAGGACACAGGCCAGAAAGCCGAACACGGCCATGACCCAGCGCTTTTGCGGCAGCCGCCCTTTGGCAAACAGGAAGCCCGCCAGCATTCCACCGGCTCCGTAAGCGAACATCTGCCAAGGGGTATAAGCTCCCTGACCAAAGAAAAAGTTGCTGGCAAAGGCAGAGACAGCCCCCACCAGGAAGCCCGCCTCCGGGCCAAAGGCCATGCCGGAGAGCATGATGATGGCGAAGATCGCCTTGAAATTGGGAATGGGAATCACTACCCGTGCGGCCACAGCCAGCGCCGAGAGGACGGCAATGACCACCAACTCCCGAGCCTGGGGCTTGCGGCTTTCAAAAGCCAGCAGAAACGGGATAATGATTTCGATGATCACCAATGTACTGGTGAAATAATAAGCTCTACCGGACAACCGCAAACCAAAAATCAAGGTTGCGGGAATGACCAGCAGGAAAATAAGCAGGATTGCAATGTGTGATTTCTTCATAGCGTATCTCCCTTCGACACCAGTTCCGGCATCTCAATGATTTTTTCTTTAACGAGCCACTGAACAGATGCTTCTGCATCCATGAGTTCCAATGTAAACGTGGCATTGGGGCAGGTGGACAGTGCATTCATCAGAAAGGAGCGCATATGGATAGTTCCCTCTGACAGAGGGCTGTGCGCATCCTGTGTCCCATCATTGTTGTGGATATGGAAATGTGATATGTACGGGCCGCAGGTATTCAGCCAATCCTGTAAAGGAATAGAGGAATAGGCATTTGCGTGGCCTATATCCAAACACATTTTAAGGTTGGGGTGATTTACAGCCTCCAGAATTTCCACCAGCATTTCGGGCTTTGGTTCCAGTACATTTTCCAGCACAATTTCTACTTCTGGAACCTCCGTCAGGAAATCTTTCCAGAACAAAATGCTCTGTTCCACGAACCAACACGGAAAATACAGCCGTTCGTTATAACCACCGTGAATAATGACCTTTGATGCTCCATAGTTTCTTGCCAGCGCAACAGCCTGCTGATACCGCTCTTTCGCTACAGCACGGATTTTAGGGTCAATTGCGCACGGGAACAACTCACTGAATGGACCGTGGAGTACCCGTTTGGTAATCCCACAGACCATTTTTTGAACCTGTGCATCCGTTTCTGCAAGTCTTTCATCCATATTCCAAGCAGTGCAGAAATCTGCGATTTCAATTCCCAGTCCGTATTTTGAGGCAAGTGTTCCGGCATTTTCATCAATAGTTGATATGTAAAAATCATTCATGGGCGTTTTCCCGGCAAAGCGTAAGCACATCGTCTACCGTTACGGCCATGTGGAAAATATGACGGCTCATGCGGTGGGCAGCAGTAGTATAAAAACTGTTGGAACCAAAGAATCTTCTAGGGGTGTCTGTGGTCAGCACCTGTCCATCAAAGAACATGCTGACCACATCCGCATACCGTGCGCAAAACTCCACATCGTGGGAGACCATAACAATGGTAATGCCCTGCTTTTTGAGATCAGATAGAATCCCCGCAAAGGTTTCTTTGAAGAAACTGTCAATACCCTTGGTTGGTTCATCCAACAGGAGCATTTTGGGTTCGGTCAGCAGCACCTTTGCCAACGCTGCCCGCTGCTGTTCGCCGCCGGAGAGGTCATAGGGGTGGCTGTCCAAAAGCTCTGTGATCTGGCAGAGTGCCGCAATGCGTTTAATGGAGGATTTGTCCCTGGTCATTTCGGAAAGGTCATCCCGAACGGTCTTCTTCACAAACAAGCTCTTGGGGTCTTGAGGAAGCATGGCCAGACACCCATGAAACAGCTCTGAGGATTTGTACTTGTCCACGGGCTTTCCGAATAATGTGACCTTGCCCCGGTAGGGGCGGCAAATGCCGGAGATGGCTTTTAGCGTCGTGGATTTACCTGCGCCGTTGCCGCCTAGAATGGCATACAAACTGCCGGAAGGGATTTCCGCACTGACACCTCGGAGAATATCCGAGCTGTCCTTTTCATAGCGAAACCATAGTTCCTTCAGCACCAGTGCCGGGTCTTTCACTTCCTCCGGCAGGGGTGGGGCGGCAATGGCATCTTTTTCCGGCCTATTGGGAAATCTGCGACTGAGCCAGCTGCGGCCCTGACGAACTGTCAGTGGGCTTTCGCCGGTACCGCCAGCCCCATAGTAGACCCGAACAGGGGTAGGCATGGCGGTAAACATGGGGTTTTCCTGCTCAAAAAGAAGCTGGCCGACCTTTCCGGGAGTATCGTCGGCTATGACACGGCCTTTTTCCATAACCACTGCCCGGTCCGCATAGGGGAAAATGTCTTCCAGGCGGTGTTCAGTGATAATGACGGTAGTACCCAGTTCCGTGTTAATTTTTCGGACAGTGTTCAGAAAATCAGAAGCAGCGATGGGGTCTAACTGGCTTGTTGGCTCGTCCAGGATCAGCACCTCCGGCTGCATGGCCATAATGGATGCCAAGTTTAATAGCTGTTTTTGTCCGCCGGATAGGGTCGCTACATCCCGGTGGAACCAATCCTGAATGCCAAAGTAGCAGGCCATTTCCGCTACCCGGCCCCGCATAGTTTTCTGGTCACAGCCCAGGCTTTCCAGTCCGAAGGCCAGCTCGTGCCAGACCTTATCCGTGACGATCTGGTCATCTGGATTCTGCATGACGAAACCGATTTTCTCGGACTGCTCTCGGTCCGATACCTGTTTCAGCGGAACGCCCCGGAATAAAATCTCGCCGGTACGTTTCCCGTTGGGGGTGAGGACGGTTTTAAGCTGTCGCAAAAGGGTACTCTTTCCGCTTCCAGATTTGCCGCAAAGCACCAGAAACTCTCCCTGCTCAATAGTCAGACTGACATTTTCCAGGGAGTGCTTTCCCTTGGCTGCCGCATAGGAGAACGTCAGATTTTTGATCTCGAAATGTGCCACTGTATGGCCTCCTTTATGTGTAATACGGTGGGCAATAATAGAAATGCGGCGTAGGCCAGAAGCCCCAGACTGTTCCAGCCGTCTATCTTTGCGATATCCATAACTGGGGTAAAATTCGCCGTCTTGTCACCAATAAAAACAGCCAGCAGAAACAGGACCGTCAGTGCCGCCAGCAGGCCAACATCCAGCCCGGTCATGCGGTAAATCATAAAGCTGGTGCGCTTGGAAGTACCGTAGCCCCGGCTACGCATGGAGTCCGCAGTAACCACGCTGCCCTCCAAGGCCCAGGAGGTCAAAGCCCCCAGGATGGACATTCCGTCCTCCAGCTTTTCACGGTTGGTGTCACCCTCGGCGGCTCCCTTACCGATGGACTTCCTGGCCCCAGCAATCTGAGCGGCCTTGCGCATAAGATTTGGAATCAGGCGCAGCACCATGACTAACAGCAAGGATAGCGCCGGAATGAGATTGCCGAACAGGGCAGTGAATTTATCACTGGTAAGTACAGCGTTGTAGCAGCCAAACCACAGGAGCATTTCCAGAAAGATGCCGCCGATAGCCAGACCATAGAGCAGGGCTTCCAGGGTGTAGGGCTTGCCAAAATACCGGAACAACACCCGCTCCCCGTAAGTGTTGAACAAAGGGTTTACAAAAGTCAGGATCAGAAAGATGGGCAGCATGGCCAGAATGTTTTTCACGCCTTTGCGCCCATGGAGCAGGAGATAATAGCATACCCCGCTGGCGATCCCCACCGCCAGATACGCCGGGTGCTGTATGACCACGGCGCAGCCGATGGCACCGGCAAAAAAAGCAAAATTCACCGCCGGATGGCATCTTGCAAAAGCGTCATCCCTCATTCTCGTTTCCCATCCATTCGTTTCCTACATCTTTTCCCAGCCCGGTACTGGTGTAGCACCAGACGATCTTGTCCCCGTCCTCCGGCAGATATTTGGAGCACCCGTAATTGGGGAACACTCCGTTGACCTGGTACATCCACCCGGACTCCGGGCCGCAGTCAAATTCATACAGGTGGTTGATGCCCTCCACATAGCTGCTGTTATAGGCCGGAGACCAGCTGTATTCCAGCTGGATATCCGCAGCATCACAGGCGGTTTTCAGAATGTCCAACACGGTTGCGCCCTCGTTAAAGAATACCTGCGTTTCCGGCAGAACAACGCCATTGGTCGGGACGTAGGGTGCTTTCTCTTGATTCAGTCTGTCCAAATTATCGAGAATCGTGTCACACACAATGGTAATGGTGCAGGTACGGTCCCCCTCTCCGGGAGTGCCGGAAAGCGTCTGGATTTTATATGCACTGCCAAGCCCGCCAGTGGTGTGCTCTTTCAGCGCCAGCGCTGCCGTAATTCCGGCAATGATAATTGCCAGGATAATGAGCACCATAAGCAGATTGGCCGTTTTCTTCTGTTTCATAGAATCCCCTTGGTTTGTTTTGAACGCCGGACCATCCATGGCTGGGCGATCTCAGATTATGAAAAACTGAGCAGCATCGGATGATCCGGCGTTGATTGGCTTCATTTACTTCTTAGGAATAATCATTTGGGTAGCAGAAAATATGTCTGCCGATCTTGCCCCACTCGTTTTCGGTAATTGCCGTGCGGCCATAGTACATGACTTCCATGGGCAGCACATAGGGACCATACAACGCCCGGTCAATGGCTTCATACTGAGCCTGCCCCGGCTTTGCTTTATCCAGCAGAGTGCGGGGAACAAACTGGTCCTCGTCCCGAATCAGAGCCGATAAAGACTTTCCGTATCTGCCAGAAGCAAAGCGGTTCAAAACGACCTCGGCCACAGCCTGCTGCCCCTCCTCGGATTCTCCCCGCGCCTCTACATAAACAAGTTTTGCCAGAAGCTGCGTTTCCTCCTCAGTCAGGGCAATTCCCGTATAGCGTGGCTCCACATAGGGCCGTACCGGCGCTTCATAAATAAAGGGCTCCTCCGGCATTTTGGCAGGGTCGAAGATGAAAGCTCCATCGTAGCCCATGCAAAGCTGATCCTCTGTAAAGCCATTTTCAAAGCCGTCCTGGAGCTCCCATTTCTCTCGGTTAGAAGTGGAGGGGTCATAGACAAGGATTCTCCCAGCAGAGTTATAACCCATAAGGAGAATGAAGTGCTGGCTGTTCGTGAACAGGGACTTCCGGTTCATGAGCTGAATCACGACCTTGCCCTCCCGCAGAGCATCCTTTACAAACAGGAAATTCTCGGCTGCTTCCATTGGCAGCTGCAAGGCATCTGCCGCATAGCGGAGACGGGCAACATTGTTATCGGCTTTCGCTCCAAACCAGTGGGCCAAATCATCCGGGTAATACTGGTTTCCTGTTAAGTAGGTCGCCACGCTGGCCAGACAGCAGATGCTGCATCCATTGTCCGCCACTGTCCCGGAGCCGTAGAGAACGCCTTCATAATCATCCAAGCGATAGTCTGGGAACAGAGTGGAAATATCAAATTCTTCCTCATATTTTTCCGGCTCTGTGAGTGCTTCCTCTGCGTCCGGGTCCTCCGTTGTCTCCAGAAGTTCCGCAGAATCCGCTGCATGTTCTTCCGGCATAGCTTCCTCTGGCTGCTCCTCAATCTGGTCGGCCTCGTCCGCCTCTGTGGGAGCCGTAACAGTGGCTTGCTCTGCTTCTGGCTCCTCGGCGGAGGTCTTCAAGCTAAGGGGAGCCAGGAGCAGGGTCAGAGCCAGCAGTAGGCTAATTGTTCTGTGTTTGTTCAATCGGTGTTGTCTCCTCTTGCGTGGGGCAGGCACAAAGCCTGCCCCGGATTGGTTAGCCTACAGGGAAAGATGTACGCTGCTGTGCGCAAAATTGTAGAATAATTACAGCATCTTTCAATGTGACTTTTCCGTCACCATTTACATCCGCAGCTTTGCGAGTTTGCTCGTCTAAATCACGGTTTTGATTGGAGTACTGGTAAATCATAATTGCGTCCTTTGTCGTTATTTTTCCATCCCCATTCACATCACCATACTTAATTTGTTCTTCAGCAGGCTGTATTGTCAGCGTTACAGTTGCGGACGGCTTCGCATATTCGCCCTCGCTGCCATCCGCATTCTGGTACATGACAATTGGATAGAGTATCTGGAAATCGGTGTCCGCTGTTGTCAACGCTTCTCCGGACCAAGTTACATACTCCGTCACATCCTTTGTTACGCCATTCTTGAAGTGCGCAATCACTTTCATACCGGTCCCATCAAATTTTTCGCCTGCCGTGTATGTAGTCTTGTTTGGCTGCTCAGCTACTTCCAGCCTTTCCACAGTACTGCCCACAGCCATCAGGTAGGCCGAATCGTTTTTGAAGTAAATCGTACCATCACTGTCTACTACAGGACTGCAAATAGCGTACTGCGCCTGATCTCCCCTCGGTTCAAAGAGATTCAACGCTGTCTGAATCCCGTCTTCCTCAGAAACTAGCTCTGTGGAAACCTGTCCAGCAGAATCCTCCAGCACTCTCAGCTTTCCAGGTGTGAAATTGTCGAAGAAATAGACGTACACCTTTCTCGTTTCTGCCTCGTAGGCTGTTGTCAAGATGCCGCTGGTCTGGGGATAGCCCTGAGTAGGAACACTATAGGCGGTTTCCCAATTGCCAATATCAATCACCGTAATGTTGTGCCCAGAATATGCCGTAAACTGACCCGTTCCAGATACACCAATGTATGCACGTCCATTATAAATGGTCGGTGTAGATGTACTCATAGCCGGCGTGCTGGAACTACTACCGCCATTGGACAGCTCAATCTTCCGGATATTCTGAATTACACCGCTCCCATCCACAGACGCTTCATAGAAGTAACCGCCTTTGCTTGTAAAATAATATTTTCCATTGTACTGTGTAATGGAACTACGAATATCGCCTGTCTCATCCATTGTAACGTCGTCGATGGGCTTACCCGTGCTGGTATCCAGGGACAGAAGGTGCGCATGGCCTGTGGTGTAGCCGACTTCTCCGTCATCTGTACCAATCAATGTGAACTGGTCACACACATAAGCACCAGCCCAATAGAAGCCACCGCGGCTGCTGTAGGTCCAACTGGCAATTTTGCTTTCCAGTGTGTTGCTGGGGTCTTCATCCGTGGCAGTCAGACAGATATAATTGTTCACTCGATCCTCGCCAGACCAGAAGCCCGTGTAAACATAGCCATCGTGGTACACAATGGGGCAGTTGGGCTGGCCTCCCAACGGGTCCTTATAGACCCAAAGCGATTCCAGGGTGCTGGCATTGAAAGCCTGCACTCGTCCCGAAGACAGTCCCACAAAAATCATACCATCGGCATAGGTTGGCGGGTTGATTCCAAAGTTGGAAGTTCCGCACATGGAACCCGTGGCAAGGATTTCACCGGTTGTCGCATCCACACGGTAAATTGTGCTCCCGGAGTAAACGTACAAGTCTCCATCAATGATAATTGGAGGAGAACAGGCATCTTGATCAAATCCATTGCCAATTTTTGTCGCCCAATACAGTACTGCATCATCACTGCTGATAGGCGTAGGCGCATTGATCACACCATTATTGTTATTATCTGTACGCATATGGGGCCACTCGGAAGGTAGGTCCTTTATGCTGGTATTGGCAGGAGCCTGTTCCAGCGTGATTTCCAATGTGCCCCCCTCTTTGGGAACCGTCAGTGTGCCGGTTTGTCCTATATACCCTAAGCGAGTCGCACTGTAACTGTAGCTTCTCCCGGGAGTCAGCATGAACACACCGTTGTTATCATATTCCCGATTGCCTGTAAGGTCGCTGGTCATGAACACCAAGAGGTCGCCGGGAATCGCTTTGACCTCAACCGGCACCGGGTCAGATTTGTGAACCGTGAATGTGTATACAGCAGGAACGGAAGCGGCATCCAAATGATGTACTTCGATGGTTACCATTTCATCATCCTGGTCAGCAGTTAAAGGAATTACCACATCCGCAAAATACGGATATTGGAAGGCTCCGGTGTCCTCGCACTTCAAAACTTCCTCATAGCGGACACCATTGACCAGCACATAGAAACCACCCTGATACCAGTCAAGGACATATCCATCCTCCGGTACAAACTGTCCAGAGAACGTAACGCTTTCTGCATCCCGGTCCACAGTCAGGCGATAATCCCGAATATCCCGGTCAAATGCTATTTTCTTTCCCTCTGCTGTCTCAAAGGTTGCATCCATATTACCAGATGTTACAGTCATGTCATACAATTCCAAGCGTCGGGCAAATTGCACATGATAATCCTGATAGTATGTAACGCCGTCATCACCGGTTTTTTCAACCTGAATCCGCATTGGAACACCATAACCGCTGGGTTTCAGGAAAGCCAAAACTTGATCTGTATTTCCAACCGCATCAACAGGGTTCGTGATTGCCAAACTCATTACATAGGGCCGGACATAAGATTGGCCCAAAGTATACGCAATTGCGGTTCCATCTGTTGTCGTTGCCTGTAGATATACCTTTTCCTCAGAACTCGTCGGATAATAGGTGTATTCGTGTACGGAGGAAGAAAAGGTCTTATCAGAATCGTAGGCAATCCATATCTTTTTCCATGTGCCATCCTCCGACTGGACATTACGCTGATCTGAATACACCTGGAAGTTTGAAAGCCACTCCTCCACCACTGGCTCTGTAACATTAACTTTTAGGCCATCCGTAGCTGTAAAGGTTCCCTTTGTGTGGAAATAGGTATTCTTTGTACCCACATAATAGTATTCCTGTTCGGGGGAAAGGCAATACCGCCCATCTTCCTGCGGCTGTATCTCCGAATCCATATCAGTGAATACCTGCCCTGTTGTTCCTGACGGCAGGGCAAGCGTTACATAGACACCCGCTACCTTTTTAACCTGGAGCGTATATGTGGATTCTGCTTTACCAGGAGCGGTTACAGTAATGGTGTGCTCAAAATCTTCATCACCAACCGTAAGCGGTCCCAATCCTGTGATTTTATAATCCGGAGAGAAACCCTCTGCGGTTATCTCCAGTTCATTTGCACTTGTTGTGGCAGTATAGGTCCACTGCTGCTTAAAATATTTATCTACCGGCAACGCACCGCTGACTGTACCGTCCAGACCGATTCTATAGGCTTCCGCACCGATTCTCAGCCGAGCACCGTCGGCATAGACTGCCAACATCTTTAAGGTAGGAGCTCTCAGCACCTCAATTTCAAAGGACTGAATTTCGGTATATCCCTGAGCATCTACATAGTGTGCTTCCATCTGGAAAGTTCTGCCTTCCAGTCCCTCGTCCACAAGGCGAGTTAGAAAATTACCGTAGACTTTATTGTTTGTTTTAGAGGACCAGGTGATATGCGTATTGGACATATCCTCGCCCTTTGTAGAAACATAAATGCTATGCAGCGTTGTGGTTTGTGCATTGGGAATGTCCGGTCCCTGATAGCAAACAATATTCGCACCATAGTGATTGCTTGCGGTGTCATCGATCCAGACTTTCATCTTATGGTTATCTTTATCAATGGTGCTTTTATAAGGATCGCTAAAGCTCGTATATGCGTCATACTGCCGGATATACATATCATCAAACCATTCTCCGGTAGGAAGTTCAACAGAAAATTTCATGCCTTCCCGGACTCTGATGTTGCCTTCTGTCCTGTTATATGTACCATCCGACACGCAGAAAGTATAGTCTCCCTCAACGACCTGTAAGGACGTGCCTACTGTAGAAGTCACGTTACCATAAATATCCGTCAGTGAAAACACAGGTTTGGAAAGCCCCATGCCGTCTTTGGAAGCACTGACAGATACGGCATACTTCGTACCATTCAGAATCGCCTCATACGCCGCAATGGCACTATCCAGTTTCTCCTGCCCAGCGGCAGCAGCGGAACCATCTCCGCGCAGCGCATTCAGGCAAATCTTATACGCCGATTGTGCATCCGGGTAGTTCTGCACATGGTTCTCCATGTACCGATACTCCGCCATCCGTTTTACCAAGGACAGCATACTGTCCCAGTTTTCCTCTTTCACAGTGGTCACACCAATACGCATAGCCGTAATGGTGGACGCCTTGGCATCCAGCTTGTAACCGCCGCCATCGTACAGAATTACATAGTTACCGGCCACATCATCTACCGCACCAATATAATCCTGTTCGGCCAACTGGGTAAAGGTATGCCCGGATGCCAGCAGTGCCTCCTTAATGGTCTGCCCGCTGGTATAGGGTATCCGCTCCGGCTCGATGACCATGTTGTTGGCCGTGGAAACCGTCAGGACAAAGCTGTTCTGCGGTTCCGCTGCCGCCGCTGTTACGGTAAATACCGCCAGCAGCAGTAGGCAGGTCAGTAATACACAAACACGCCTTTTCATTTGCAGTCCTCCTTAATATAAACACTCCCAGAGCTTATAGCGCAGCTTTTGGGATAGCGTCCATTTTTCTTTACAGGCTTGCAGGACAGCGCTTGCGTAGCCGTCCATTTCCTTGCGCTGCTCCCCGGTCATTTCTCGGCTGCTGAACAGCGCCAGCTCGTTGAGCCTTGCGGCCTCCTCGGCCCCCTCCGGCTTGCGGGCGCTGCTGTGGCGCAGCAGGCACCGGGCGTAGCCATAGCGCAGGGAGATTGCCTCCCGGTTGTCCGCCTTTTGGATTCGCTCCATGGCCTGCCGGAATTTGCGTCTGCGCAGAATTACCAGCAGGAGCAGCACCAGAAGCGCCAAAGGCAGGAGCCACAGAAGCCACAAGGGATTCAGCGAGAATACGAAGGGGTCTTGCTTCAACTCGCTGATTTCCTCCGGGCGTTCTACCTGGGCGTACTTCATCTGATTTCCGTCGTACACATATTCCGGCTGCTGCGCACCGCCAAGCTCATACTCCTCGTCGTCGATATAACCGGGTGTGACCTCAAAGGGTACGAAGCCCACACCATTCAGGTAATACTCAGCCCAGGCATGGGCGTGGTTTTCGTCCAGCGTAATGGTATCTCCGTCTTTCAATGCGGAGGCTTCATCCGCTGAAAGGAAATAGCCCTCCACATACCGGGCCGGCACACCGAAATACCGCAGGAGCAGGGTAGCCGCCGTGGCGTAATGTACATCATAGCCGCTGCCGCTGCTTTCTAGAACATATTGCAGGAAATCCGCCTTCCCATTGCCGGTTTTCACCGTTTCGTCGTATTCAATGGCCCCATCCAGGTAGTTTCGGATGATCTCCCGGATCTCTGCCAGGGTCTTGCCGCTGTCCTCCTTGTCCATATGCCGGTTCAGGACCTCCCAGCTGGTCTGGGTCATTTGCAGGTCCATCTTCTCCACATACTTGGCGTATTCCTGCTCCACCGCCAGATAACCGGACACCTCCGTAGTGTCCTGACCATCTACCAGAGTCTGCTGGAGCTCGTACCATCTGGGGACACTGCCGGTGTAATAACTCAGGTTTTCCGCTGCGGGCAGCCCTGTATCTCCGATTCGGTTTGCATCCAGCGTTCCGGCATTGGCAACAGCATAAGGGTAGTACCCATGGCCATGGCAGGCGTCCGCCGTTTGGATCGTTATGGGTTCCGACTGCCCTCCCGCAAGCTGCTCGGCAAGGCCGATCTGGGTCTGGCCGTAGAAGCCGCTCTCATGGAGCCAGTAGTACAGGTCCTCATATTCTGCCTGCTTTTCCGTATCGGCGCTCTCCCAAGCGGTGCCTGTATATGTTTCATAAATGGTTCCCCGGAGGTAGAGCTTTTCCGGCTTCTCCATGGTCAGCTCCAGGGCGGTGTCACCGTTTTCTTTCCGGGCGGGAAGATTGGATAGATTGCCCTCCGGCATGACCAGGGCCGCCCTATGGTAACGAACGCCATGCACCCAGCACTCCAGCTTGTCCATGCCGCCGTCGCTGAGATTCTGACCCAGGAGCAGTCCCACGGGGAGGGCCACAGCGCAGGCTAGAGCCAGCGTCGCCAGGTGGCCCCACGGCAGGCCGTTGGGGCGAGATGCCAACAGGAGCAGGATACAGCCGATCAGCAGCAGCCCGAGGCCCGCACCGGCTGGGACTACTTTGGTAAAAGCTCCCACGAGAATTGTCAGCAGCACCGGCAGAGCCAGCCACGGTCTGCCCAGCCACACACTGCGGCTGACCAGCAGCGTCCAGCACAGAAGCACCAGAATCAGGCCCCACGCAAGATTTGTTGCGCTTGCCGGGGCAAGGTCCAGCAGGATTTTCCCGGTCTGAGCCACGATTTGGTCCTGCACATCATTCGCCAGGACATAAAGGCCCTCCAGCACATATCGATGCAACGGCAGACACAGGAGCAGCAGCGCCAGGATTCCAGTCGGGAGCACCCAGCCGCCGAAACGCTGATGATAGAGCCAAAGCAGGCCCAATCCCAGTGCCGTCGTGATCAGAGCGCAGGCCCACCAGGGAAGCGTAACCGAAGAGCAAGCGCCTGTAAAAATCAGTGCGCCGCCGCTGTTCAGCAGCGCCAGACATAAACCATCCAGCCAAAATGGATGCCTTGGTGTCCCGTTTTGTTTTTTCAGCTGGAGCTGCAAGCCGTTCGATTTCTTTTCCATCGCTTACATCTCCAATCTGCGCAGGGTTTCCCGCATATTTTCCGGGGAGAAGCTGTAAACCTGGCCCTCTTGCCCGGCGGCATCTCCACAGAGCAGGCACTTCACCCGGCTGTCCGGCTCCTCGACGGGAAGCTGGGTGCCAAAATACAGCACAGAGCCGTAGCTATCAAAGCTGGGCATTGGACAGTCTGCCTTTCCCGCGGACTTGACCAGTGCGGGGATGACCCGCAGCAGTTCGTCCTCGTTCTCAATCCAGCAAGTGTGAGGTTCTTCCTCCGTCCAGCACAGTTCAAAGGGAACACCCTCGTGCAGAATACCCTGGCACACAGAGCTGACCGCCTCAGCCATGGCATCCATGGCATCGGGAGCCGCCTGAACACGCTTATCCCAGGCAATGAGCAGGGAGCGGCTTTCCGGCATACTGGGTTCTTTCCAAATAAGCTCGTCCAGCTTGGAAGAGAGCTTCCAATGGATTTGCCGCACATCGTCGCCGGGGCGGTATTCCCGCAGCTGAAACACCTCGCTGCGATCCGGGCCGCGGCGGCTCTCCGTGCCCTCGTCGCTGACGGCGGGGGATGGTGTCAGGCTGACCTCCGAGGGGAACATATCCGGCAGCACCGTTGTTCTGGCGCTGGCCGTCAAAGCCGCCTTGACTGGCAGGAAGCCGAGATAGTCCATGATCCAGAGCTTGTCTGCCTGGATGCTCAGTCTGCCGCAGTAGTCGCTCTCCAGCAGGAACTCGCCGGTCCGGCTGCTTTTCGCACCGGCTGAAAGGGCAATCTCAAATTGCTTCTGCTCTCCCGTCAGGTCATTCCGGACCTGGATGGGGACAAACACCCGCAGGGCCGGGAAAAAGCCCTCATTACGCAGCTCTGCCGTAACGGACACGGCGGTTTTCTTTGCCGTGGAGGTAGGCAGACTCAAGGACAAGTGCATTTTCCCCCGCAGGGTGAAGTTCAGGCCAAAAGAGGCCAGCGGCAGTGCCACACACAGCAGAAGCGCGGCAAGCACCCAGGCAGATGCCGTTACGAAGCACAGCGCCGCGAGGAGCAGCACCAGCAGAAGCCAGCCCAGGGCCGACAAAATGATCCGCTTTTTCATCATGCGTGGAAGTCCCGGACATCCGGCTTGGGGGTATCCAGGAGAATGTTTTGGGCAATCTGAGCGGTAGACTGCTCATGGAGCTTGGCCGTGGCGCTGAGCACCAGACGGTGGGCACAGACATCGGTGAACACCTCGGCTACGTCGGCGGGATTGGCATACTCCCGGCCCTCTAAGTAGGCGTTGGCCTGGGTGGCACGGCACAGGGCCAGCGCGCCGCGGGGGCTGACGCCCAGGGTCACATAGGGATTCTCCCGGGTAGCCTCCACCAGCTCGGAAATGTAATCATAGAGCCTGTCTGCCATGTAGATCTGCCGCACCTGCTGAATGGTATCGTTCAGACTGGCGCTGTCGCAGACAGGATGCACGGAATCCAGAGGATTTTCGTGGTGCCGCTCTTTCATCAGGGCGACCTGGGCTTTCCGGTCCGGGTAGCCCATGGAGAGCTTTAACAGGAAACGGTCCAGCTGGGACACCGGGAGCATCTGGGTTCCGGCGCTGCCCACCGGGTTTTCGGTAGCCAGCACTACAAAGGGCGCAGGCAGAGGATGGGTCACGCCGTCAATGGTGACTTGACGCTCCTCCATGGCTTCCAAAAGGGCAGACTGGGTTTTGCTGGAGGTACGGTTGATTTCATCTGCCAGCAGCAGATTGGTCATAATGGCACCGGGCTTATATTGCAGGCTGCCCGTGCCCTTATCATAGACGGAGAAGCCCACCACATCCGAAGGCATGGTATCCGAGGTGAACTGGACACGCTTGGTCTCCATGCCCAGGGTTCTGGCAAAGGCGTTGGCCATGGTAGTCTTTCCCACACCGGGCACGTCCTCCAGCAGCACATGACCCTGGGCCAGGATGGCAAGAAGCACCTTCCGGGTAACTTCCTGCTTACCGAGGACTACCCGGTTGACTTCGCTGAGAATCTGATCCGTTACTTTATCCATGCTTCTTTCTCCTCTTTAATACAACGACTACGATGGCGGCAATTACGACCACTTCCGCAGCCAAGCCGATCCACAGCCAGGTATTGGTATTCTGATTCTCGGAAACGGGTTCTTCCGTCCCGGCCTGATTTCCGCCGGGCACAAAGACATTATCACTCTGGGGCGGGAAAATGGAACCCTGGTAGGCAAACACATAACCGCTGCCGTTCTGCTGCTCCCGGATGGAGAGGAGGGCCTGCAGGGCCTGGACGGTTGCCAGGTAGTCCGGCTTCTCGTCCTCCTGCTGGTGCTTATAGAGTCCATTCTCACAGCGGAAGCGGTTCAGAGCGGTATACATGGTCTGTCCGTCCCGGACAAATCCCACCATATCGCCTACACCCCAGTTCAGGGCAGTCACAGCCATGATCACCTGGGACAGACTCTCGGAGCTTTCGCTGGTGCCGTAGAAGAAAGTGCAGTTATCGCTCATTTCCAGAGAGAGCCAGTTCAGAGCACTGGTGATCTCCCGGTCATAGCGTCCGGCGTAGGGGGAGAGTGCTTGCAGCGCCATGGCGGTGATGTCCACATCGCCGTTTCCCTTGTCCAGCGCAAAGGAGCCATCATCATTCTGGGCGTTAATAATGGCATCGATCATATCCTGCCGGGAGTACCGGGCATCCTCCGGCACTTCCACGCCGCTGGCATCCAGGGCGATCAGCGCCCAGATCCAGCCATTGAGGCCCTGCAAGCCCAATTCTTTCTCACCGAAGTCATAGGTGCCGTCGGCAATCAGGTCGATAGGAGTCCCATCCGGCTTAGTGCCGAAGTTGGTGGGATCCCCGCCCAAGGACAGGACTACCAGAGAAATGCGGTGGTACTCCGTAGCTTTCACATCGTGCAGACCGCCATCTTCGGCGTAGCGGGCCTCCACATACTTTTGCAGAGCATCCAAATACTGGCTGTAGCTTTCCGGCACATTGCAGCGAGCCAGCGTAATGGCGATCCAGTCGCTGACAGAGCTGCCAGGAGTCACAACATCCGTATCTGCCAATACCGTACCGGGCTGGCCATTTACGGAAGATAGGGCGTTGGCGGTCTCGGAAATCAGTTTGTCCAGTTCCGTCTCCTCCGCGGAAACAGGGACACACAGTCCGGACAGCATCGTCACGCACAGCAGCAGTGCCAAAAGCATTCTTAGGGTTTTCATAGTCTGTTCCTTTCTCATTCCCCATCGGGGTCAGGCCCCTCCGGTTCCGGGTCTTGGGATTCCTCCGGCTCTGTTTCCGGCTCTGTCTGTTCTGGTTCGGTAGACGGGTCTGGTTCCGGTTCCGTTGGTTCCGTAGACGGCTCCGGTTCTGTCGGCTCGGTAGACGGGACTGTAGGGTCCGTCTCCTCGCCGGTAGCCGGGAGTGTCTCCCGCTTGGTCTCGTGGCAGCGGCTGCACATATATTCTATGTAGCCGTCCTCCGTTGCGGTGGGCTCCTGACGATCTGTCTCCTGATAATCGTGAGCCAGCTCTTGGCCATCCAGATTCCCATTGACCCACATCCGGCAATAGCTGCTTAAAGAGCCGTAGGATGCTCCATCGTCTACAAAACCGCCAATATCTTTCCCCCAAGCCAACGTAAAACGGAGATAGATTGTCATTCCGGGCTGCACCGGGTACAAGCTCATGCTGCGGCCAGGGTAGATGTCTCCATCAATGGCATACATCCAGCCAGAGCCTCTCGTATAGTCAAACTCGCCCAGACTGTCACGAGCGGGCGGCCCTGTAAAGGTTGCGCCGTCTCGATCCAACATCTCTTGCAGTTTTGGAGGAATAAAGGAATACTTGCTAATGTTCGAGCAGCTAATCGTCCGCAAATAAAACGCATTATCCGCTGAGCCATCGTAGGTTGGTTTGTATCCGTAAAGTTTGAGAAATTCCAAGACCGCAGACGCAACAGAGTCGCCGCTTTTTACATCTACTTTTCCAGTAGCCATAACACCCAAACCCGCGGCCGTGGCATCCAAAACAACGGTCACTTCACCAAATACAACGCCTTCCGGAATGTGCGTGAATGTTACATTATAATACTTGTAAGTAGAGTTGCCGTTTCCATCCCAGGCCAGTACCTTGATAACATGGTCATAGGTGCCCTCAATATTTGGAAGCGGGAAGTAAAGGTCATAGTCCTGCCAATCGGTACCAGACGTTGACTTTAGCAATTCTCCATCCAACCAGACCTGAGTTTGATTGGAGTGAATAACCTTACCTCCTAGCGCAGGGTTAGTCCTTACCAAAACCGAGAAAAGGCGGTGCTGTGTTGTGAAATCCAGACTTTCCCCATCCAGATTTGTCACGATGGTAGGAGGATAGTCGCCAACTTCTGGGTTATTTTCGTCCGCTTTATCCGCGTAATAACTGATTCGGAAGCGAACCGGCTGGCGAATGTTTTCTCCGTTTTCCTTCAGAATCAGGGTAATGTAGCTGACCTCATTGAACACCAGCGGTGCGGTATAATGCTTTCCGTCCAAAGATTCCAGCACCAGGCCGTTGGCAGAGGTGTTGCTGTTCTGCAAAATGACCTTGACGGAAAGGTTATTACCTTTTCCCATCGGGTAGGCCAGGAAGGTCAGGTTACCGTCCGGCAAATCGGACTTTGTGTAGTAGGCGTTGTTTTGCAGGTCCGTGTAGATTCGAGGCTCGTCGTCATCGCTGGGGTTGTCCCCACTGTTACCGCCGTTGCCACCATTGTCTCCGTCGCCGCCGTCATCGCCTTTGCCGGGGTTATCCGTATTGCTCCCGCCGCCCTGGTCATCCTTGTCGCTGTCTCCACCCTGGTTGTCATCCTTGCCGTCATCCGGATTATCCGGGTCTGTATTATCCGGATCGGTACTATCCGTAGGGTCCTGGGTGTTTTCTGTCGGGTCTGTCGCCTCGGTGGGGTCCGTCTGCTCCGGCTCCGTGGGCTGGGTGGCCTCCGTAGGCGTAGTAGGGGTAGTTTCCGGTGGTTGGGTAGGCTCCGTCTGTTCCGGAGGCTGCGTTTCCTCCTGGTCCGTTGCGTCGCCGCTGCCGTCCGTCCCTTTATTGTCCCCGCTCTGTCCCCACAGAGAGCTGCTGCCGGAGGCAGTCTCCGGGCGCAGCCGTTCCGTTCGCTTCCCGATGGGATTCTCCGGCTGGGACCGTCCCGCGCCGACCAGTACAGCGCAGGAGCTCAGAATCAGCAGAAGGACCAGCGACATGCTGAGGACACTTTGCATTTTTTTCCGATTTTTCATTTCCGTGTCCTCCTCATGGGCGGCTTGTTATCTCCAGCGGGCATACAGAGTCATATTCTTCTCAACACTGTCCTGCTCAAAGTCCCACCTCTGGGTGCATTCGGGGTCTGCATACCATCCAACGAACATAGCCCCAGCCTTGGTGGGTGTCATAGGCGGGTCAATCTTTTCACCCTTGCGGACGGATACGCTTTCCAGTTCCGTGCCGCCGCGGGTGTCGAAGTCCACCCGCTTTTTGCCAAACAGCATCAGCAGCAGGAACGCCAGCAGTGCCAGCAGCGGCAATACCAGCAGCCACCACCAGGAAATCGAGCCGCCAGTCTTGTGCTCCTGCTCCGGAGCCCCCAGCTTCCAACCGGCGTACAAGGTCATATTGCCGGTAACGGTATCGTTGTCAAAGTCCCAGAGTTCTGTTCTGTCCAGGTTTTTGTACCAGGCATCAAATGTATAGCCGTCTCGGGTGGGATCTTCCGGCTTGGTGAGCTTTTCACCATAGGGAATAACCTGGTCCGGCACGTCGCTGCCGCCGTTGCTCAAGAACTTAACCGTGCAATCCGTATCCAGAATGACCCGTACCGGGTTATCCGCGCTTTCAAAAGAATCCTTGCCGTCCTTGGTGGACACCAGACAGTTCACGGGCTTCACCTCAGAAACGCCACCCTGACTGATGACTTTCAGCTGGAAAGAGCCGATAACCGTTTCCTTGGGCCACTCCTGGCCACCGGAAAGGGACAGGAAGTTCATGTAGACCACCCGGCCACCGGTACGCCGTCCCATTTCTTTCCAGGTGATATTGGAAGCGGTCATGACAGAGCTTTCCACGAATTCGAAGAAGGTATCATCGTATTCCAGCTCGGCCTGCATGGCGTACATCTCACCCGGAGCGCCGCTGTCCGTCTGGGCCAGGGACAGGCTCACGGTTACGGTATCGCCGGTAGCAGAGGTCACTTCCTTGGCTCCATCCACCGTCAGGCGAAAATCGTAGCTGCGGCTATTATCTGTGGCAAACACTTGACAGGGCAGCAGTACCGTGGCCAGCAGGCACAGGCACAGCAGCATGGTCATCCATCGTTTCATAGTCATTCTCCTTTTTGGGGTTATTGGGCAGACCGCCCGTCCACAACAACATCTGCGTCCTTTATGTTTACAACGCCGTCCTGGTTTGTATCCGCTTCCAGGAACGAGGCCATGGGAAGATCGTCAAAGTCCCAGTACATGGCGTTGTACACGTTGTACACGAGCTTGGCATCCTTTGTATCAACTTTCCCAGACCCGTCCATATCCATATCCGTTTCAATAGCAGGCGATATACCCTTCACTGCCGTAATTCTCCCTGCCACATCCGTTTCCAATAGGGGCTCTCCACCTTTGACGATTTGCAGATAGAGATATACATTTTCTCCGAAAACTGCTCCTGAGCTTCGATACTTCTCTGTAAAATACATGGGGTCTCCATTGTAGGCGTAGGTCTGGCCGCTCTTAGGCGTGCCGGATACGGCAATCAGGAAGACGGTAGCATTATCCAGTTCCACATAGGGCTGGACCCAAAGCTGTTTATAACCTGCCTTGGAGGTCACAGTTGTCCCGGCTGTTGTGGAGCCTGTGGTCCCTCCGCTTCCTGGAACAAAGTGATTGTTATTTCCTCCTGTTCCTGGTGTCACTAGGGATTCCCGGGCCGTGATCACAATTGGACCTGTTATGTATTTCGCTTCAATGGTATATGTTCCGTCTCCGTTCTTCTTGCAGGTCACAGTTTTTCCATTGACCGTGGCAAAAACAGTATATTCTTTGGAACCAGACGGCTTTGAAAAGGTATAATCCTTTCCGGGGTAGGCCGTTGCGCTTCCCTTAAACCCGGAGGGAAGCGTTACGCTATACCCATCGACTATAATCTTTGTTTTTTTGTTGGTGACTGTGGCTATGGGCGCATCATTTCCCAGTGCATGGGCCGAGTTATCCACATAAGCATCTCTGGCAACAATTTTCACCTCGGAATCTTCCGTTTTACCCGCTGGAAGCTGAAACGTCAATGAGAACGCCGTTGTCCCACTGGTTTGCACCGCACCATAAAGCCGAACACGAATTGCCCCCTGGGTGACCGTAATCTTATCCGACGATAGTGAAGAGGACGCGTATACCAGCTTGGCCGGGTCAAAGGTAAACCGCATATCCACCGCATTGTAGTTGCCGCCGCTGACAGTAACGGGGATCGTCACAGTGCCGCCGCCGGCAATCTTTTCTTCTGCCGGTATGGAAACAGTGTATCCGTCCGCTGACACCGGCAAAGCCAAATAAGCGCACAGCACAAGGTATAGTATGGTGCAGATCCATCTTCTCATAGCGCAATTCCTTCCTTATTTTTCCTTTCAGGGGCTCAACTCCAGCCCTCAATTTGGGGGAAAGAGTTCAACCTCTCAAAACGCACGATAACTTCCCGGCAGGATACGGCTGGGAAGTCGTCGTGTGACCTCCCTCCCATGGTGGGAGGGAGGCTTAATGGTGTTCTTTTGTTTATGGGTTACTTGATCTTTGCGACAACGGCAGCCGCATCCTTCACATCAACGGTCATGTCCCGGTTAATATCTGCTTCCAGGAACTTGTTCATGCTTGCGCCAACTCCGTAGTTGGCATCTTCATGTGCGCCCGCTCTGTTGGTGTTGGTACGGTAGAATGTCTGGTAGGTGCCATTGTAGATATCAAACACCAACTGAGCATCGTTGATATCAATCAGGCCAGACCGGTTGACATCCGAATCACCCTTCAATGCCTCTGGGATATAGGTAGTGGCATTCGACTGCGGATTCTCGTAAGACAGCTTCTCCAGTGCTTGCTCAACACCGAACGCACCATCCTCAATGGTCAGCCACAGGAATACATCCGCATCTCTGGGGGCATTCGGGAATATGGTGTCCTTATAAAGCTTGGTCGAATACATCGGGTATCCGTTATAGGTGTCGAGTTTGAGGGACCGATTGTAGCCAGCTTTCGTGCAAGCAGCGACCAGAAACGCAGTCTTTCCGTTCAGATTCACATACTCACTTACCACAACATCCACATAGTCAGTGCTTGCCACACAAGACAGCTTGATATTCAAATCACCCTGGACATTTGTAATGGTAAACTTGTGATCCCGTCTGGTAGCTGCGTTACCGCTCACGGTTTCCGTTGCAGTTTTTACGTTGCCACCCTCCGTAATTTCACAATTCAGCTTGTAAACCATAAAGAAACTGTCAACCGTGAACTCATAGGTGTCACCCTTCTTAACGAGGGTAGCCGCATTCTTAACGCTGATATTTTTCGTGTCCGCAATATCAAACGTAACCTTGTATGCTTCGTCCTTGGCAACCTCAATAAAGATATTACCGATAACGTCGGCCGCCGCAACGGTATAGGTCTTGGTGCCATCCTCATTTTCTGTAACGGTCGGCTGCTTTGTGCTGCCATTGACAATCACTTCAACCGTGTACATATAGCCGTCCACAGGCGTCAGCGTGAATGCAAAGGCCTCGCCGCTCTTTGCCGTATCCGCAGCGGTTACAGCTTCCCTACCGGTACCCGTAACGCTGACTTTATAGACGACAGAACCGGAGGCATCCTTCTTCGTTACCTGAATCTGGACATCACCGGTAATCTCTGTACCCAGAATGGAGTAGGTATTCTGATCAGCAGTTACGGTTACTTCCTTGTCACCAATTTTTGCTGTGACTTCATATGTGTAGCCTTCCTGCTTATCAACGGTGAAGGTATAGTTGACACCATAGGTGGCACTGCTTTCACCCGTCACATCCGGTCCAGTCAGAGTAACATTGTAGCTCTTGGGCTTTACATCCAGTGTAATGTCCAAATCACCGGTCACGTTCTCAATGGTATAAGAACCATCGCCATTGTCCTTGACAGCAGCATCCGCTCCACCCATGGTGGCCGTTACGGCGTAGTCATGATAGTCATCCTTGTCCTTTATGGAGAAGGTATAGCTTTCACCATCCGCAACGGTAGTACCCTGGTTGGATTCCATGGTTTCCGGCAGTGTTACATTATGCACAGCCGGAATTTCCAGCGTCGTCACCGTGCTGGTCATAGAAGCGACAGGTGCATTTGCGGCCAATGCATGGTCACTCAAATCGACCTGTGCTCGCTTCAGCACCACATTGGTGGTGCCCTCAGTCATTTTCACGGTAAACTGAAGCTTCAATTCCGCAGGGGCAGACTGCTCGTTGCCGTACCGGGTAATCTCAATGGTTCCGTTCTTTGCCTCGACTTCGCACTGATCTACGCCGCTCACACTGTTCTGGAACTCCAGTTTGTCAGGATCATAAGAAACAAACATATGGAAGTCATTGAACTTAGCGTCGCTCTCGCTGCTGTCGATCGTAACAGGAATGGTTACAACCTGATCCTGCTCAACCTTCATCTTGGTTTCCACCATATTTGCGGAATAGCTGCTCTCGCCAAGTGTGGAATCGTCAACAACCGTAATGGTCTTGGTCCCGGTTTTTCCGTACACAGAAGCCGTAATGGTCGCAGTTCCCGCGCCGACCGTCGTAAGGACATTGCCGTCCACTCTCGCAACGTCGGGGGCGCTACTGGTCCAGGTGAGGTTCCAGTCCTCAGCCGGCAGGACTTCCGCCGTCAGCTCAATATTTCTTCCAACGGGGTAGGTAAGGCTGGAATCAATGCAGGAGCCAATCGTCACGCTGGTCGGCATCACTTTCAGGACATTGACTGTAAACACGACCTCGTGGCTACCTGACCTTGCATAAAGATGCCCAACACCAACTGCTTTTCCCGTGATTTTGTATTTGAGTCCGCTTCTTTTGAAGGAAAACACATCCTCTGCGTCACTCGACCAATCTATCGTAGGAACTGATCCATCACTGGTTTCATAGACGACCCTCGCCCAAGCAGTAGTGCCTACGCCTGCATAAAGCTCCGTAATGCCCTTGTCCGCCTCGAACTTCGTGATCACATCGGCGGCTTCCACCTTAACAGCGCAGCTTCCGGACTTCCCACCAGCGGTAGCTGTGATGGTGGTGTCACCCACGCCGACAGATGTCACCAGACCGGTGTCGGAAACCGTTGCGACTTTCTCGTTCTCAGAATGCCATGTAACCGTCTCGGTGGCTTCGGCAGGAGATACTGTAGCGGTCAGCTGCTGAGTGCCATTAGGATTCAGCGTAACACTTGCGGGAGAAACGGTAACGCTCTCTACATAGACAGGGGCGGCGGCAATTTTCACGGTCGCGCCCTGAGTAATGAGCTGATCCATAATCGAGAACGAATCCAGACTGTCCGCCGGCATTTCCTCCGCTTCCATAACCGCCAGACGCAGTTCTGCGGTTCCGGCTTTCAGAGCGGTGAAGGTGTACTCAATCCAGTCGCTGTTGGCAGGAATTGGATTTTTCCGCTCATACTGAACCCACTGTCCAATGACAATCGGCGTTCCGACAGCAAAGCCGGAAACCTCCGGGTCATCGTTTCTATCCAACACCTCAGTATGGCAGTTGAATCTGGCATCGACAAAGTAATCCTTCACGTCAGTCAGCGTAGCGCCAGTGCATTCCAGCAGTTCAGAATCATATGCAATAAACGTCTTCAGAGTCGAGATGACCCGATTCTCGGTTGTTTTCAGCCGTACTTTGATTGTGTCACCGGTCTGAACCGTTGAACCAGAAGCAAGTGTCTGACCATCGCTGTCATACAGCTCCAGCAAAATGTTGGGGCTATCTGCCGATGCAACCAATGCAAAGCTGCTGACCATCGCAACAACCAGAATCAGTGAAATAACTTTTTTCAGAAATTGCATCTTAATGATTCCTCGATTCTTTACTGAACCACCAGGCGCAGACCGCCGGGTGTGCAGCTAATGTTTTCAGTATCAGACAAGCCATACTGGCCGGGCATAGCCAGCATATAGGTGCCGGTACCCAGTGCAGCAGTATTCACAGTCACTTTACCGTTTGCGTCGGTAACACCAATCTGCTCCCAGTCGTTAGCTGCGCTTACGCTTCCGGAATTGATGTCATCAATATCGCAGTAGTAGACAGGAATACCTGCGCCGAAAGGAGTATGTGCTGTAGTATAGTCGCCGGACTCACTGGCACCAGCATGATACAGGGTAACATCAAGGTTGGTGCCGGCAGCCACGGTAGTTTCGGGAATCACGCTGCTTGCGCCCAACTCAGTCGGCTGGATGTAACCAAAAATACTATTCGATTCATTATAGAAAGAATAGCCGCTGAAGTGTCCAAGAGTAATCACATCGCCGTCATGCAGCAGAATCTGATCAGCAGTAGCGCCCCAGCCAGTAGAGGCCAGCGGGTACTCATAGTTTCTATAATAGTTGAGGTTCATATCCATGCCCCAGTAGTAGTTCATGAACATGGAGCCAACGCTGCCGCTGATGGACAGATCATCGGAAGTGATTTTGCCATTTCTGTAGTACAGACCAGTACCGGCATCAGCCACCGGGCAATTGAGCTTGTACAGCTCCAATGCGTAAATGAACAGGTGCAGCATGGTGATCTGTCCCTCGGCGTATTCCTTGGTGCCAGGGGTCAAATCGCTGGACGGCTTGTCACCACTGCCCCAGCCGGGAGTGGAAGTGTATCTTTCGCTTGAGAAGTAGAAATTCTCCAACCCGTAATTCGCAATGTCGAAATAGGGAACCGTGATTTTCTTCATTGCCATCTTGTCCACAAAGGAATCATCGTGGGTTACGGAAAAATAAACCGTAACGGAGTTGGAGGTGGTGCTGGTGTCGTCATCTGCAAACGCCGCCACGTTGAACACGGGCAGCAACATTGCGAAGACGAGCAGCAGGGCCAATAGTCGCTTTTTCATAGGGGACCTCCTAAAATAATATTTTACCATCCACCTGTCGGTGAATAGATAACAAATTTATCCCGCCTCTTTCCGGCAGGACTCCCGGCAATCTGCGGGGTAGGGTATCCATGATCCGCGCTACTGGCCCGAAGCCAGTTACTCGGGAGCAGTCTTGACTTTGTTTTTTTGCGCTTTCTCCCTGCGCAGCATCTTCTTTTCATCGTCTCTCAGCTTTACGCCTTTCACTTCCGGCAAGCCGGCCCGGTAGAGGGCTATCGCCCAGCTTCCAAGCCGTTCGGAAATATAGCGTCCACCTACGACCTCGTAGGAATAGGGTGCGTGTCCCAAACTATCCGCACAATCCCGCAGATACGAGAGCAGTTCCTCATTGGTCAGGTTCTCATGCTCCGCACCCCATTGGGCATCCCGTTCCAATCTGGCCGCTTTTTCCTTCTGTGCTTCCATGGACCGTGCTCTGCTCGCCTGGCGGTGGGCTTCCTGCTCTGCCGCATAGGTCTGCTTAAATGCCCTGGTCTGGTGCCGGAGTTCCCTGTAATAAATCTTGGCGTGCTGTAATTTGACCCCATTCCAAGGCTTCGGCAATTGGGCTGCCGTCAAAGCGCCTTCCCAGGACCTGAAGCGCTCAGCAATCATGTCACCGCCAAATACTTCCACTTGGCAGGGCGTGTGGCCGATTGCCTTGGCGCAAACCCGTAGATACTCAATCAACTGCGCATCGGTATCTGCCTGATGCTCCTGCACGAACGCATCGTTCTTCCGCTGAATGGCGGCAAGCGTGTACTGCATGATTTTCTTCTCACGCCACTTGTTCCCGTCAAACGTGTTCCCTCGATTTCCCAAACCATGATCCCTCCAAATGGGCATACCCGCCCCTTATTTGGCTGGACTCCATGGTGGTCGCGCCCTTGAGTCAAATCTTTTTCAGCGTTGTAGGTCTCCTGACTTCGCACAGCCCGCCTTGCCTTCTCACGTTTCCGCAATGGCTTTTATATGGCAGAACCTTTTGTGCGTTACAGTAGCGCGTCTGTGCCGGACTCTCACCGGACTTCCCTTGTTCAGTTTGGTATCTCCAAACCACAACACTGCCGCATTATGGCAATAAAAAAAGCCACACTGGCAACAAAAATGCCACTGTGACCGAATTTTCTCACACTCCCGATCTCTCCCTCGCCCCATTTCAGGTGCGCCCTAAAGTCTCGCACATGGCCGACATTCTGGCTCGCGCATTCAGAAGATCATCTTCCACGCTTATGCCCCGCCTTCCCAGGTCTCCCCAGTGACCGGATCACTCCGAAAGGACATAAACTTTGCGCATACAGCAACGGGTTGCAGCTCCGGACTTTCCACCGGACTTCCTAATCTACCGCACCTGCCCCGGCTTACAAAAATTGCGGAGCAGTCATAGTGGGTGACGCCATGCAGCTTATTCAGTTGTGAGATTATGTGTAAAACCTTGAACTTCATGCCATACTATAGGTATGACAGCTGGAGGCTTTTGAGGGGCAGATCGATTTCGTCAAGTATAGCA